>Ga0105160_1000151_pt1 | contig 33957 bp, 38 predicted proteins | sample GXS110809BmetaG_FD_89591 | JGI IMG/M metagenome (GOLD analysis project Ga0105160, IMG submission 89591) | Hot spring microbial communities from Gongxiaoshe hot spring, China to study Microbial Dark Matter (Phase II) - GXS 110809B | ecosystem: Environmental > Aquatic > Thermal springs > Hot...
GAAGCCATACAGGGATGAGCAGTATGGATTCAGGATAGGTGAGGGCTCCCCATACATAAGGCTTGAATCTGCTAGATGCGTGTGCAGCGTAATGTAGTTAGCAGTGTGATGTACTTGAACCCATCTAGTTTGTTGGTGAGATCGATAATAAGATCATGGATATGAAGAAGATTGGTTCAGTGTTCACATCTGTAGAGGTAGGACTTATAGTGCATGCAACTGAGAGCCTTGATAAGATTATTGATGCTCTTAGCAGTACGCTAGGAATAAGGAGTAGTATACTAACTAAAGAGATACTGAATGGGCACCACGGTAATGAGATAGTACTGCTAAAGGGTAGTGTTGTTGGTGATGATGCAAGGAACCTTGCAGATAGACTGATGGGATCGTTGAGCAGTGAAGATCTCCTGCGTATATATAAGGACTTTGACCTCTACACAGATAACAGATCATCCTTCTACGTAAGGATAAGCAAGCAGGAGATGGTTAAGGGGAGGATAAGGCTCTCACAGTCAGATGCTGTAAGGATAAGGCTCAAGATTGCAAGGCAGATGCATAAAGCATCTCTTGAAGAATTTAGGAGTGCCTTGGTTGGTTCAGATGAGGTATAAGAAGAGGTACATACTTGCATATGTAGATGCTCAAAACCAGAGGAATATACTCAAGATGATAAGGGATGCATATGCTGGGATGTTTGGTAGGAAGGAACTTGATGAGGCAAGGATCTACTTGGTTGATGAGAAGAAGGATAGATATGGCAACACAAGGGGTAAGTATAGAGTAAGTGGGGATGCTGGTTATGCTGATGTATCAGAGCACACCAATTCTCATAGAATGTTGCTACCAATAATAATCAGATGTAACCTTGAGCATTATGATAATGTTATGCATATACTCTCCATACTTAGGATAGGTACTGTAACAACATCTGGAACGTTGAAGGCACTACGTAGGAGGCAAGGATTATTAATGGAAGATAGGAAGATAGAGGGGGATGAGGTGAGAGCCGCTCCAGGCTGAGCCTAGCAAGCAATGAAGACCTCGCGACAATCCGACCCAAACATCCATACAGCACAGTCACACATGAATGGTTGGTGTAGCAGAAGAAAGAGTTTTTAACTGGTAAGCACTCTGCCATTGCATGCATAGCAATGATTACGATTACGATATAATAGTTGCTGGTGCTGGTATAGCAGGCACTATAGCAGCAATAAGTGCTGCAAAGCATAACAATAGTCTAAGGATACTCCTCATAGATAAGAACCCAGAGTATGAGGCAGGTAAGAAGACCCTGAATGGTTGGGTATGTGGCGATGCTGTAGGCAAGAACAATGTAGATTACCTAGCAAAGCATACAGGGTTGAGATGGGATAGGCCTGAGATTGAGCATAATGTGAAGGGAGTAGTAGCATACTCTCCAGATCATGAGACCCCGATATACTTTGAGGGCGATGGCTACATACTGAATAGAAGGATATTACCATTCAAGCAGGTAGAGTATGCAAAGAAGTTAGGAGTAGAGTTCAGGTGGAATGTGATGCTTAGGCAAGTGATAGCAGAGGATGGGTATGTTAAGGGTGTTCAGGGCACAGATCTAAGCAGTAATCAGCCATTCAAGGCTAGGGCAAAGGTTGTGATAGATTGCACTGGCATAGCATCTATGCTAAGATCTACTCTACCTATACGCACTTATATACAAAGAAGCATAGACAAGGATGATATAGAGGCTACTGGAAGGTACATACTAACATTCGATCCTGCCAAAGAAGATAGAACATACTTCGATCCAGACTATGCTATAATCCATCTAAACCAGATCATTGCTCCAGGTGGATATGCTTGGGTATTCCCCAAATCTGATAGGAAGGTTAACATAGGCTTAGGGGTTCAGCATAGGAGCCTTGAGTTGAGGAACGCAACGCTAAAGAGTAATGATACGCTAAAATCGCTCATAGATGCTTATGTAGCAAGCAATCCAGTTATCAGTAACCCAAGGCTTGCAGATGGTAAGGATGATGATGGCAATGCTTGGGGCACATGGCAGGTATCTGTTAGGAGGCAGAATGACTGCTTGGTAGCAAATGGCTATATGCTTGCTGGAGACTCTGCATGGATGCCAAAGCCTTTAGATGCTGGAGGCATAGGCCCAGCGATAATTGCAGGAGTTATAGCAGGTAGGGATGCTGTGTATGCAGTTGAGGGCAACGATGTTAGTGAGCATGGGTTATGGAGGTACAATGTAGATTTCGTTAATGAGTATGGCTACAAGACAGCAGGGCTTGAGGTCTTCAGGAGGTTCCTACAAACGCTCTCAAATGAGCAGATAAACTATGGGATGAAGCACTTCATCTCTAAGCTTGATGTTGAGAAGATAAGCAAGGGCGAGCATCCAGACTTTGGGTATGTGGATAAGATAAGCATGCTTATAAGGGGGGCATTGAACAGGAAGACTGCTGAGGGCTTGAGGTATACAGCAGAGGTTAACAGGGTATTGGTTGAGCATTATAGGAACTATCCCAGCAGCCCAGAAGGGTTTGGAGATTGGCATAAAAGGCTTATGAGAATACTGAACGATGCATCTGCTAGGTTCAAGGTAAGGCCTGAGATCTACGCAGTGCATTAGCAGCAAGATGAGCAAGCCTCAATGGTTCTGGCAGTGGTATGGATAATGGTGCTGACTTTTTTGCCCTTGCTCTTTCCGCTCTAGTTCCTGATACATGATGATAATGGTGGCAGTGCATCAGTGATCTAACTATACTCTCTGCACTATCCAGGCTTATCTTATGACCTATGCTAACGTATATCCTTTTACCATTGTACTCTACTACCCTAGCAATCTCCCTACCATTCAGCATAACGCTTCCATCTCTACTCTTACTTACTATTGTACCACAGAGCAAGGACTTGCTCACTCCTACAGTTGGGATATCTATGAGGATGCCTATGTAGCATGCAAGCCCAAATAACCTTGGATGTAGCATGCCATTGCCATCAACCATTATTACACAGTCATGTATGCAACGAGATCTTCCATACACATGCTTGATCAGGCTCCTCAATACGTTCAACATTGGTGCACCCTCCCTTAGGAATAGTAGTCCTGGTATGTATGGTATGTATACCCTGCTTATGCTATTCGACTCATGCACTATACTACCATCTAGCCCATCAACCATAACAGATGCTGCAAATGCAATATCATCCTTGTATGCCACATCAACACCAACTGCATACCTGATTCTCTCAACATCAACAACATCATCTACTACAACCTTGCAAGCCATCCTTGATTGATAACGCTTAATAGTCTCAACTTTAGCACGTATATAATCAACCATCATCTCCTTCTTCTCTGTTACTATACCCCTCTTTCTCTTTCTCTTTATCTACCATCATCTCCATCCTCTGCATAACCTCCAGTATAGAACTCCTCCTAACCTCTTCTGTAAGCATTGCTCTAACATCCTCTATCAGAATCCTTGCCACATCTACCTTCCTCTTTATCCCCTGTACTATGTTATCGTATGCTGAGAATGGAAGGAGCATAGAATACAATGCCTCCATCATACCGAATAGCCTCAATGCATCGCTGCTCTTACCCTCCCTAACCCTATCATACACCTGCCTCTTCAACTCCCCTATACAGTCAAGCAAGCCAAGTAGGTATGCCTTCATAATAGTCATACTCAGAGCATCTATGATAGGTACTCTATGCTCTCTAACTATGCTGTAGAGAGCCTTTGCCTCTACAAGTTCTGTCTCAGCACCAACAAGGTATATCTGTAGGTTAGGATACTCCCCTGCTATATGCCTCAACTCATCCATAATGCCTTCTGCTCTTGCTATCTGCTCCCCTGCCATGTTAAGATTACCTGCATGTATATTCACTATAGCCTTGCTACATAGCATAACAACATCCCTTGTACCCTTGATGAGCCTCTCCCTCCTCTCCTCAATAGCCTTGAGCATCTCCATCATTCTATCAAGGGGCTCCTTAAGGTAATCCACATCACTCATGCAAGTAGTCAACATATTACTATAAATAAATACATCCATGAATGATTGGTATGGATGCTATAACGACTCAGGAGATGATGGGGATAGAGGAGAGGGCTCATGCGATGGGTGTAGTAAGACTACTCATGATGGAGAATGCAGGAGCAGGTATTGCCAATTATATAGCAAGTAAGTTCAATGGCAGTGATCTTAAGGGGAAGAAGGTGCTAGTCATAGCAGGGTTAGGTAACAATGGAGGGGATGCTATGGTTGCAGCAAGGCACCTAACCTATTATAGTGCAGATGTTACAGTTCTATTAATAGGTAGAAGCAAGGATATAAGGACTGAGGAGGCAAGGACTAACTGGAGTATATTGGAGAGGATGAGCAGGAGCATAAGGCTTGTAGAGTTTGATGAGCATTCAACCAATAGCATAAGGAGCATGATCATGGATGCTGATATCATAGTTGATGGCATATTTGGTACTGGCATAAAGGGCAGCATAAGGGAGCCTCATTCAAGCATAATAGATGCGATAAATGCAAGCAGGGCATACAAGGTTGCGGTTGATGTACCATCAGGCTTAGATCCAGATACTGGAAGGTATGAGAAGTGTGTTAGAGCAGATGTTACAATCACATTTCATAGGGTAAAGAGAGGCTTACTTGAAGGTAGCGATGTATGTGGCAAGATAGTGGTATGGCCAATAGGCATACCGCCAGAGGCTGAAGCATAAGTAAGAGTATTGATTGATCTATTGATTGATGGTGAGTGATATGATGATGAGGCAGATAAGGGTAGGGAGGATGGCAAACTTCACATACATAATAGGGGATGAGTCAAGCAGGGTTGCAGCGGTTATAGATCCATCATGGGATCTAGAGGTTGTAATGGATGAGATTAAGCGTAATAGCATGAGGTTAGAGTATATAATAAATACACATACACACTTCGATCACGTGCTTGGGAATGAGCAGTTGAAGGCTCTAACAGGTGCAAAGATAGTAATGCATAAGAACTCTCCACTAGATAAGGATGTCTCTGTTGATGATAATGATGTTATAGCATTAGGTAACCTTAGAATAAGGGTTATCTACACACCAGGGCACTCAAAGGATAGCATATGTTTACTTGTTGAAAACAAGTTGTTTACAGGGGATACGCTATTCGTTGGCTCATGTGGTAGGGTAGATCTTCCTGGAGGAGATCCAAATGAACTCTATGATAGTTTGAGGAGGATTGCTAGCCTAGATGAGAGCATAGAGGTATACCCTGGGCATGACTATGGCTATGAGAGATGCTCAACCATAGGCAAGGAGAAGAGGAGCAATGCAGCATTGATGGCTAAGAGCAGGGATGAGTTCATGATGCTTGTAGGTGGTTAGGATGAATGAACTTAATAGCAAGAGTATAGGGATAGCACTGAACAAGGATGAAGGGATTAGGTTCCTCAACTCCATAGCAGGCAAGGACTTCAGGTTTGTGCTAGTAATATCCTATACAGAGACTGCAGAGGTAGATGGGATAACAGTTGCAGGAGCAAACAAAGATCTGGTAAGGTTCACACCCCCAGCAGATGCTGAGTTCCTCTACCTGGGTAGATGCAGATGCATAGACTCTGTGCCAGCAACACCAGATGGCAAACCAACACCAGCAGTAATAACAAGGGCAATGCTCAAGCTTGCTAGCATACCATTGAGCATAGTAGACTCTGGCAGCATAGTTAAGCCAATGGTGCCTCACTACACCATGGCTACTAATCATGGCAGGAGCATAATCAATGGATATGCTATGAGCAGGGAAGAGGTTGAATACATATACAGGCATAGCATCGAGTTGGGAAGGATTCTTGCAAGGAGCACTGATTGCCTTGTCATAGGTGAGAGCATACCTGCTGGCACAACAACAGCACTTGCTGTTATGCTTGCAATGGGCATAGATGCTAGGTTCAAGGTTAGTAGTAGCATGCCTAGCAACCCTCATACACTGAAGTTGAGGGTTGTTGAGGAGGGGATGAGGAATGCTAAGGTTGAGTTTGGTTCCCTCAAGGATAAACCTCTAGATGCAATAGCAATGCTTGGTGATCCAATGATGCCATGTGCTGCTGGTCTAGCAATAGGGGCTATGGATCATGCTAACGTTATGCTTGCTGGAGGAACGCAGATGGCAGCAGTCCTAGCAGTGATCAATGCTCTATGCAATAGGTTGGATAACATAGCTATAGCAACAACATCCTACATAGTTGATGATAAGAGTGCAGATATCAAGTATCTTGTTAGCAATGCTGGTTCTGATACACATGTGCCATTACTTTATACAGATCCAATGCTTGCATCATCTAGCAAGAACGGACTTAGAGCATATGCTGAGGGCTTTGTGAAGGAAGGTGTTGGTGCTGGAGGGGCATGCATTGCAGCATTGGCAAGGAATAGATTCAGGCTAGATGCTGATGATATACTCCATGCAATTGAGGTTGAATATGAACATGCTATAGAGATGCCAATTAAAGGCATATGATACACAGATTATAGCAAAACGTTCCATCTATTGAATAAGCGTTACATGATCATTTGTATGGTACGTACATTCATTAAGGATGTTCTATTCTAGAATTCAGTTCCACTCCACATATTGATTCACTCATTCACTCATCTAACAATAGCAGAGTATCAACTTATGGTATGATGAGGATCCATGTTCTAACATGTAGCACTACCTAGCCCTAACATTCATGAATGAGTGGAAATATGGAGCCTCAATGGGTAAGATACCATCCATCAACCTCTTCTAATGAGATCAATTTAGGTTCAAATATGCACGAAATTAGTAGCAATAATATATGCCTTGAAATAAATATAAATGCTTGCCCAATATTACGATAACTAACTATATTAATGATGCTATTTTAATGAGAAAATTTAATCTCCCCAAAGAGTAGTGCTACGAGACAGAACATCATAGTAAAGGCACCATTCCATAATTATAATTATAGTATGCCACCTGCCTTCCTATACTCCTCAGCAATTATATTATACACAGTCTCAAAGTAAAGCCTTGATGAGTAGGGCATCTGCTGCAATGTATCCTCTATCACCTTGAGAAGCAATGGTACTACACGCTTTGATATGTTTAGTCTGAACTTCATGGGTAGTATCTCATCCTGCTCAACCCTTATCTTATCCCTCAACTCCTCTGGGCATAATCCCCTTGTTCTCTCAACTATTATGGAGTACCAGAATGCTAGAGCCTCTGGCACTAAACCACTCCTTGCATCATTGACTACTTTGGCAAGTATGAGATCTATGCTCATACTACGATTGAGCGTATTATGGTATGATAATTAATTGGTTAGATCAACTATGATGTAGTGTTGTGTTGAGTAGAGTAGACAATAGCAGTAACAACACTCACCTGAATAAATGCAGAATACTATTAGGCTAGGGATATCTTATCCTCTTCTCCTCTATGCACCCAGTATCCAGGTCTATCAACACATCTATCTCCTACCATCACATGCCTATGCACTATCATCTGCCTTGCATGCAATGGTGTCTTTGCAAGACCCTTCTTGAAGACTATGGTCTGGAGCCTACGTTCAAGCAGATCATGAACCTTGAGGTTAAGTACATCATCAAGGGTAGCATTCTCTCCTACCAAACCCAGCCTGTTCAGTGATCTGAGCAGTTCTACCTCTCTCTTGCTCCTAACCTCAACTGGGAGTGCTAGAAGATCCCTTGCCCTCTTCCTTATCCTTGATAGTTCTGATTGTGCCTTCCATAACTCACGCTTGTTCCTCAGCCCATAGTTACCAACTATCTCTAGTTCCTGCATTAGAAGAGAAGAGTCCCAGTGTCTCTTAGGTCTATGGTATGTCTTCCTTGGTTTCTTCACATCGCCCATACTCTCACCCTACTCATTCCCTCCTATAATCTAATCACCATCATCAACATAACATACAACATCACATCACTTCTGCTGCTGTTGCTGTTGTTGCTGCTGTGCTGCTGCAGCCTTGCCTCCCTTCCTAACACCAACCGTGCCTCCTTTCCTACCAGTAGTTCTGGTCCTCTGACCCCTAACCTTCAAGCCATACATATGCCTGTACCCTCTCCAACTCATCACACCCTTCTCCCTCTCTATATCACTCTTAACCATAAACTCAAGATCAGAACCAAGTAGATGTATATCCTTACCAGTATCTATATCCTTCTGCCTGTTAAGGTACCATCTGGGGAAGCCTATACTTATAGGATCCTTCAAGCCATTCTCTATCGCTGCTAGATGGGAGTCTGATGCAAACCCTATCCTCATATTTGGATCTATAGCAAGAGATGTAAGCAGGGAGTAGGCGAAGTTGTATCCTACACCCTTCAGTTCTGCTAGGGCAGCAACTATCTTCTTGCGCCCATCCACATCCTTTCCAGCAACCCTAACTATATGCTTGAACTCCTGAGCACTCATACTATCTGCATGCTAGATCTAGCATACCTAAATAAAAACTATGCTGGCTAGGCATAATCTGCAAGAGCGATGCTGATCAAGAACCTTTAAATTTAGTACTATACCTCTCATACCTGCATGGATTCAGAAAGGATAAGGGAGTTGGTGTATAAAAGTTACTCCTCCAAGCCAAGTTACGTTGAGGTTATGCCTGGAGTTCCTGAAGATTACAAGAGGATAGAGACCCTTGGACAACTCCTTGAGGTTAACTACAAGTATGTAAGTGTAGATGAGCAGATGAGGAGGAACCTTATAGAGAAGAGGAGGAGCATGAAGAATCCTTATCCAGGGATAATAGGGTATGATGATGTTATAGCAGCAACCGATAGAGCAATACTTGCTGGGCATGATATACTCTACATAGGTAAGATAGGGCAGGCAAAGACCAAGCTTGCTGAGACTATAGCAAGGAACCTACTCTCCCCAATACCAGCAGTTAAAGGGTGCGTAATACATGATATACCAACCCTTCTCCCTGCTGATGAACTTGCAAGACTTCTTGCAGGTTATGAGCCAGAGCATACAACTCTTGAGTTCCATATATGCAATGAGTGCGAGTACAGGATAAGGGATGATGGGCTTGATACTAGGGTAGAGTGGATAGATGGTATGTCAAGGTATAGGTATGTTCTTGCTACCCCAGACATATCTATAAAGGATCTTGTAGGACAGATAGATGCAGCAAAGATAGCAAAGGGCGCTACACTATACAGCATAGCATCGTACTCTCCAGGACAGTTGCTTCAAGCAAGGCATGGTATACTCTGCATAGATGAGTTACCAGTTCTAGACCCAAGGAAGCAAGTAGTGCTTCTAAGCGTACTGCAAGAGGGCAAGTTCACAACAGGCTCCTATCCTGTAATCTTCAAGCCATACGTTAGGGTTATAGCAACTGCAAACCCTGTAGATTATACACATGCAAGCAAGATAATAGAGCCATTGGTTGATAGGTTTGAGAGTCACATAGTTACACATTATCCATACAATATAAGGGATGAGATGGCTATAATGGTGCAAGAAGCAAAGGTTTACAACTCCTATAGCAGTGTTGTACTACCAATATTCATGCTTAAGATTATTGCTAGGATAACACATCTTGCAAGGGAGCATCCAGATGTAAACAAGGAGAAGGGTGTAAGCGTTAGGATGAGCATACATGCTCTTGAACTCCTCATAAGTGAAGCAATGAGGGTTAGAACACTCTATAACGATGGGGTTGCAGCAGTACCAAGACCATCTGATATACATGCTATAGTACCAGCAGCAAAGTTCGAACTATCTGAGTTGGAGGATAGTAGTGAGAATAGGAGGAGGGTGCTCCAGCAGATAATGGAGGAGAGCCTGAAACAGACATCGATAGAGTATATAATGGATGTAACACAGGAGCAGTTGGCAAGCATAAGGGAGGAGTTCAAGGGTAGATCTATCACTGTTGCACAGACAACTCTATGGGGTGATGGGTATAGCAGTAGTAGTAGCAATAGCAGTAAAAGGGAGGGCATGAATGATCATGATGGTGAGGCGTATAGCATGCAACTATCAAGGTTCAGAACGCTGCCAACACTAATAGATAATGTCATGCTCAAGGTTGAAAGGGAGCATCTGGAGTTCATGGAGTACTTGAGGATACATGGTATAGATACAAGACTGCTAGAGATTGGCGAGGGAGGTAGTGATAGTGTTGGTGAGGTCAGAGCATCTATATTCGAACTTGTTCTTGAAGGTTTGAGGCATATAAGACCTCCAGTTCTAGAGAGGAGGGAGAAGGGGGTTTATGTGGCAACCTAACGATGCCAAGGCTTATGAGTACTATGAGAGTAAGGGTAGTAGCAATAGCAGTAGTAACAACAGCAACAGCAGCAACAGCAACAACACACAAGGCATCCCTAGAGAGTTGATGAATAGGATACTACTTGCTATAGGGAATGAGATACTCAAGAATAGCGATGGTACAAGTATAGATGAGTTGAAGAAGATCTTGGAGAAGATGATAGTTGAGGAGATGGCAAGGATGGGCAATGTTAGTAGTAGTAAGATGAGTCCTGATGGTAAGGGCAAGGATGATGATATGAGTAGTATAAGCAGTAAGACCCTACTTGCATACCTTGAAGAGGAGGGTTATATAAACAGAGGAAGCAGGAGGATGCTTACAGGCAAGGGGTTCATGAGTATAGGGATGCTCATGCTCAAGGATGTGCTAAAGGCATTCAAAAGCAACACTCTAGGAATGCATGAGACTAGCAAGAGTGGTTATGGTACAACTATGCTTGAGAGTAGTAAGAGGTATGAGCAGGGCGATGATCTCAAGTATCTCAATGTGCCTAAGAGCATGCTCAATGCTGTTGAGAGGATAATGATGGAGAAGGGGAGTGTTGAACTACCAATAGAGTTCAAGGTGGAGGATCTTGAGCAGTATGAGTTGCTCAATGAGGTTAAGATGGCAGTAGTATACTGCATAGACCTGAGTTCTACCATGCGCTACTCCTCGCTCAACGATGAGGTTAGCAGGATAGAGGCTGCAAAGAAGGCGCTCTGGTGCCTCTACATCCTTAACAGGAAGTTCTTCCAATCAGATAGCATACACCTGCTAGGCTTTGGTGCACTAGCAACCAGGATAATGCCCCAAGATATACCATATCTAAAGACATTTGAGCCAGGGCATGACTTTCTGCACTACACAAACTATCAAGCAGCATTAAGGCTTGCAGTGAAGATACTCAACAAGGAGGATGCTACAAATAAGAGGATAGTGCTTATAACTGATGGTCAGCCAAGTGCATGCTTCGTTGATAGCGATGCTGAGAAGGAGAGGATACTTAATGCTAGACCATACTCACACTTCTACAAGCCAGATAAGATCATGCTTGATGCACTTAAGGATGAGCAAGGGATAAGGGTAGATACTACAAGTGGCTCACTTGTATACCTCTGCTACAGGTATAGGCAGGTTGATCCATACGTTGCTGCAAAGACCATACTTGAGGCTAAGAGGTGCAAGAGGCTTGGCATAGATGTTGATACGCTTATGGTGAGTGAGGAGGATGTACTTCTCAAGTTCGTTAATGATATGGAGAGGATTGTTAAGGGCAGATCGTACTACATAAACCCATCAGACCTTGGAAGAGTGCTTATAACAGATTACATACGTAATAAGAGGCAGGTTGTTAGGGCATCTAGCAGATAATAAGCAATAATAATTATTATTATAGTCTACTATTACATCCTCTTACATCTCTCTATATCATGGTTGTACAAGGCTAAGGTCTATGTTAGGGTTCATCCTCTTGACCTTCTCCCAATCTGCAAGGAATGTACTCAAGCCCTTATCAGTTAATGGATGCTTTATCATCTTCTCCAACACCTCTGGTGGCATGGTAATAACATCTGCCCCAATCTTTGCTGCCTCTACAACATGGACTGGGTGCCTTACACTAGCAACAAGAACCTTGGTGCTAAAGTTGTAGTTCCTGAATATCTGCACTACATCCCTTATAACCTGCATCCCATCATGACCAGCATCATCCAGCCTCCCTATGAATGGGCTAACATAAGTTGCTCCAGCCTTTGCTGCAAGTATTGCTTGGTTTGGAGAGAAGACTAGCGTGCAGTTTGTCTTTATCCCTTCACTTGATAACCTCTTTATTGCCTTTAGACCATCTGGTGTCATGGGTATCTTTATGACAGCATTTGTACCAAACCTTGCTAGCCTATGAGCCTCCTCAAGCATCCCATCAAGATCAGTACTTACAACCTCAAGGCTAACTGGACCCTTGACTATCCTGATGATCTCCTTCATTATCTCTATTGGGTCGCTATTCTCCTTTGCTAGCAGTGTAGGGTTAGTAGTTACACCATCCAGTATACCCATATCGTTGTACTTCCTTATAGCATCCAGATTTGCAGTATCAAGGAAGATCTGAACCATGGCTATGTATTAATCTAGAACCTATTTATTCATTGACCATCTATCTCTTCAATCTTACAACTTCTCTAGCAGCACTTGCTATATCCCTTGCCTTAAGCCCATACTTTGCTAGCAACTCATCATGCTCCCCAGACTCGCCAAATGTATCTTTAACACCTACCCTCTTCATAATACATGGGGCATGCTCGCATACAACCTCTGCAACTGCAGAGCCTAAGCCTCCCAGGATGTTATGCTCCTCAGCAGTAACTATTGCTCCAGTATCCCTTGCTGCCTTAACTATGGCATCAGAGTCTATTGGCTTTATGGAGTACATGTCTATAACCCTACATGATATACCCTCCTGAGCAAGGATATCTGCAGCATCTAACGCCTCAGCAACCATCAAGCCACATGCAACTATTGCTACATCACTCCCATCTCTAAGTATGTTACTTGAGCCTATAGCAAACCTAGCATCATCATAAACAACTGGGGACTTTGGTCTTGCTAACCTCATATAGCATGGACCACTACTCTCTGCAATAGCAAATACAAGCCTCCTCGTTGAGTACTCATCAGCAGGAGCAAGAACCTTCATGTTTGGTATAGCACGCATAGTTGCTATATCCTCAACCTGTTGATGGGATGCACCATCTGGTCCAACGCTCAAGCCAGCATGGGATGCAACTATCTTAACGTTAAGGTTTGGATATGCTATTGCATTCCTTATCTGATCCACACACTTACCAGGTATGAATGCAGCATAAGTGCTTACAAACGCTATCTTCCCTGCAAGTGCTAGACCCGCTGCTATGGATACTGCATTAGATTCAGCAATGCCTATGTTGAAGAACCGTTCAGGGAACTTGTAGCCGAAGAGCGAGGTCTTGAGTGATTGCGTTGTATCAGCACCAACTACAACAACATCCTTCCTCATGCTACCAAGTTCTGCAAGTGCCTCCCCATAGCCTGTACGCATATCCCCCATCTTACTTGTCTTGCTCATGCAGATCACCAATCACCAATCAGTTACCTTCACCTTCATCTTTGTCCATACTTACATGTGCATTTATTGCCAACATTGCCCTCTCCCTTATACCCCTTATCGCTGAGGCTATATCGCTATTGCTATACACACCATTGCCAGCAACTATTATCCTTGCCCCTGCACTTGCAACATCATAAACGTTGCTTGCATCTATCCCTCCATCAGCCTCTATGAGTGATGATGCTCCACTCTCCCTTAACATCTTGCTAATCCTGCTCATCTTCTCAAGTGTAGATGGTATGAACCTCTGCCCAGAGAATCCAGGGTATACAGACATAACATTAACAACATCTATATCATGTATGCTATTCATTGCCCATGATGGCAGATCCGTGTTAGGATTGAGTGCTATACCTACACCAACCCTGTTGCTCTTGAGGATGCTACATACCTCTTTAAAGATGCTCTCATTACACACCTCAACATGCACAGTAACTATATCACAACCAGCCTTTATGAACCTCTCAAGGTACTTGAGGGGTTCAGAGATCATGAGATGAGCATCGAATGGCAAGGATGTGCATCGCCTTAATGCCCTTATCATATCAGGACCAAATGTTATGTTTGGAGCAAAGTGACCATCTATAACATCGAGATGGAGCATGTCTGCACCAGCCTCCTCAGTTCTTGATGCTACAGAGCATAGGTTTGCAAGATCAGCAGCAAGTATGGATGGTGCAATGATCACAGCATTGTTGTTGGTAACATCTACTATCTTACTGCTAGCAGTCATAGTAATCCCATCTCCTCCAGTATCTTGCTCACCTGCTCCTTCTTTGGCGCCTGACCGTGCCACTGTGGTGACCACTCCATGAAAGATACACCCTTGCCCTTGGTTGTATGTGCTATTATAACAGTAGGTCTATTTAGCGTCTCTTCAGCCTTGTTGTACGCATCTATTATCTGCTCAAAGTCATAACCATCTATCTGGATGACATTCCAGTTGAATGCCTGCCATTTTGCTGCCAAAGGCTCTAAAGGCATTATATTCTCAGTAAGCCCATCCTGCTGTATCCCATTCCTATCAACTATTGCTGTAAGGTTATCTAGCCTGTACTTAACAGCAGCCATTGCAGCCTCCCATATCTGCCCTTCTTGCATCTCCCCATCCCCTAGGAGCACGTATGTCCTGTAACCCTTGCCATCAAGCTTTGCTGCTAAAGCAAGCCCGATGCCTACAGATAACCCTATACCTTCGGAGCCAGCACAGTACTCAACCCCTGGGGTCCTAAAGTCTGGATGTCCTTGGAGCATGCTACCCAACTTCCTTAGAGTCTTCAACTCCTCAACAGGGAAGTACCCTGCTTGAGCAAGCACAGAATAGAGCAAGGGAGCAGCATGCCCTTTTGATAGTATGAACCTATCCCTATCCTCCCACTTTGGGTTCTTTGGATCATGCCTCATCTTGTGGAAGTACAATGCTACTACAAGCTCAACTGCAGAGAGTGAGCCTCCTGGATGCCCTGATCCAGCCTCTGCCACAGACTCTATTATCAGCCTCCTAGTCCTCCTTGCTATCTCCTTGAGCCTAAGCAGATCCTGTGCTTGCATCATTCTTACACACCATAACTCAAATTTGTAAGGTCTCCATCTACTCTGCAATATATTCTTACTTCTATTCTATCTTGCATTATCATCACCCCATAACAACAAAATGCTCATTTATACAGGGGTACCTGTGATATACCCTCCTCTATCTCCTTGCTGTAGAGGCTTGACTCAACATCCTTGAGCGATACTATCATGGTCTCTGGCTTGATCGTTGCAGTTGCTGCAACAACATTGCTTAGTATAGATGCCTCAACCACATCTGCATTTGATGCTAGTGCTAATGCAAATATTGCCATGGTTGCATCCCTTATTCCTATTGCAGTCATATACTCCTTCTGCACGAATACAGGTACGTTTATCATAGCATTGCCCTTGAATATCGTCAAGCCTCTGCTCCTGCTTAACACTAATGCCTTACAGTTCAGGCTTGAGAGCAGGTGTACACCCAAGTTATGGAAGCTGGACTCATTCATTATCCTTATCCCTGTTGCTCTTACAGCCTCTACCAGGGTAGATCTTAGGTAATCGAAGCCTATGAAGTCTTTGTAGTGCTTGACCTTTGGCTGACCTATGAGCATTATACCCTTCTCCACAGCTATCCTTGCTATGCTCCTGAGCAGTAATGGGGTTACTGTACCCTTGTCATAATCAGATACACATATACAGTTAACATCATCAACACAATCCTTAACGGCATCAATGAGTGAGGAGGTAGTATCCCTATCCACATCCTCCCTAACCTCCCTATCTATCCTGAAATATATGGAGCCTGCTATATGATACCTGTTCTTCAAGGGAGTAGGTCTTGATTTAGATTTTATAACATGCTTGACATCGATGCCTCTTGCCTCTAGGATGCTACCAAGTACCCTGCCCTCGTTATCATCACCAACTATACCTACTACGGATACCTTGCCTCCAAGGGAGGCTATGTTAACTGCAAGGTTGGCTGCACCGCCAGCAAAGTACTGCTCATCAACAACCTCGTTAACAGGGATGAGATGTTCCCTAGAGAGCCTCTTAACCCTGGTCTCAACATAATGATCAAGCATGAGATCGCCTACAACTAGAACCTTCTTCCCAGTTATACTTGCAAGTATATCCTTGAACCTATCCCTTGATATGGAGGTTGATGATGGCATCATTGATTGAACCAATCAAGTAGGTAGAATTGGTAAGGGGATAAAAAGATATTGTTGATGATGCTATCGTTGGCTGATTAACTGCATACTACGATATCTTCTTTATCTCTATATCCCCGCTTATCTGATCTGGGTGCTCAACGCTCCTGTACTTGAGTGTTGTGTAGTCATTGTAGCTGAACTCTAATGACTTGGTCTCCCCTGGGGCTATTGGGCCAGTTGATGCACCAGTACCCTCAACCACTATGGTATGTGTATTCTGACCATTGTTGGTTATGGTCAACTTCAACTTACATGCTAGGCAACTGAACATCGCTGGATTTGGGTTTGCATTTGCTACATCGCCTATATTGAATAGCCTGTCAGTACCATTAACATTTCTGATGACCAGTTTGATCTCTGTTGTTGCTGGGGTCTGCCTATCAGGTCTAACATCTGGGAATAATTTGCCTCCAGTGGAACCAAATAGGCCCAGTATTGCTGCTATACCAACTGCCAAGGGTATGGCTGTAACTGCTATACCCAATGCTAGTTTATTCACCATTGCATTATCTTAACAGGAGGATGTATATATCGTTTTATATCAGCACTAATTTATTATCAACTATTCTAGCAGTGATTGTATTTCTAATTGGAGAGATCATGCAAGATATGCATCACTATGAAGAGGGTACCGGCACTGCCGCTTCGCGAGGGCTGTGCACCTCACTAGCACGGCAGCGACGACAGGTTTGACTTCTGGGTTCGGAATGGGACCAGGTCTTACCCTGTCGCTATGGCCGGCTATGCTTAATTATGAGGGATAGTAAATTAAACCTTTCTCGTAGGCAAGCAAGTGAGAGCAATGAGTATATATTACATACATAAAGCATGAACTTGATGCATAGGATCGCTGTTATAGATAAGGATCTATGCAAGCCGAAGAACTGTAGCCTAGAGTGCATAGCCTTTTGCCCTCTCAACAAGGATGGGGGCAAGTGCATAACACTTAGCGATGAGGATAGGAGCAAGGCTATTGCAGTGATAGATGAGGATATATGCAATGGCTGTGGCATATGCGTGAAGAAGTGCCCATTCGAGGCAATAACCATAATCAACCTTGCTGAGGAGTTGGAGGAGAGGAAGGTTCATCAGTATGGGCTTAATGCATTCAGGCTTTACAACATACCAGTGCCAAGGAGCAATGCTGTTGTAGGACTGCTTGGAAGGAATGGTATAGGGAAGAGCACGGTACTCAACATAGTTGCAGGGCTTCTCAAACCAAACCTTGGAAGGTATGATGATGAGCCAACATGGGATGAGGTTATAGAACACTTTAGAGGTACAGCAGTAAAGGAGCATCTCAAAGCAGTTGCTGAGAAGAGGCTAAAGGTTTCTATGAAGCCACAACAGGTCTATCTCATAGCAAAGGTCTTCAAGGGTACTGCTAGGGAACTTCTCAACAAGTATGATGAGAATGGTAATGCCATGCATTATGCTAGAAGGCTTGCCCTTGATGACTCCCTTGATAGATATGTTGGTGAGTTGAGTGGAGGGGAACTGCAGAGGCTTGCTGTTGCAGTAGCATCGAGCAAGGATGCTGACCTCTACCTCTTCGATGAGCCATCATCCTACAACGATGTGTATCAGAGGCTTGAGGTTGCTAGAGTTATAAATGAGATAGCAGGAAAGGGCAAGAGTGTTATGATAGTTGAGCATGATCTAACTATGCTTGATTACCTTAGCGATTACGTGCATATACTCTATGGCGAGCCTGGTGCATACGGCATAGTATCTGATACAATGAGCACAAACACAGCAATAAATGAGTTCCTTCAAGGCTACATATCAAGCATAAATGTAAGGTTTAGGGATAGGGCATTCAGGTTCGAGTCTGCTACAAGCGGGGAGGATCTTATAATGGAGGAGGTTGTTGCTGAATACAGTAGGATAGAGAAGAGCCATCCTGGGTTTAGGCTAGTTGCTGATGGAGCAAGGATAAGGAAGGGCGAGGTTGTTGGTATAGTTGGTGCAAATGCACTTGGCAAGACAACGTTTATGAGGATGATAGCAGGAGTAGATAAGCCTGATGCTGGAGAGTTTAGGATGAATGCAAGGATATCCTACAAGCCACAGTACCTTGAGCAGGATTATGAGTATGATGTTAGAACCCTTCTATCTGAGGCGTATGGGAAGAGTATAGAGGGGAGTAGTGCTGAAGCACTAATAGTTGAGCCTTTAAGGATAAGGAAGATGTATGAGAAGATGGTTAAGAATCTAAGTGGAGGAGAACTGCAGAAGGTTGCAATAGCCTCCTGCCTATTAAGGGATGCTGATATATATGCTATGGATGAGCCATCAGCATTCCTAGATGTTGAGGATAGGATAACGATAGCAAGGTTCATACAGAGGTTTGTTAAAGGGCAAGGAAGATCTGCAATAATAGTTGATCATGATATGCATATGGTCGATATGGTTGCAGATACGCTCATAGTATTCACTGGCATGCCAGGGAAGGAAGGATATGCTACAAGCACTCTAAGCAAAAGAGAAGGCATGAACATCTTCCTTAAAGGGTTGGATGTAACGTTCAGGAGGGATGAGGAGAGCAATAGACCAAGGATAAACAAGATGCATAGTAGGCTTGATAGGATGCAGAAGGAGAAAGGCATATACTATGCTATATAAGACTAAACTGAACTAAATTAAAAATAAGAGAGACTCTTCCTTGCAGAGTCAATCAATCTTCTAACATCATCTATGCTTAGCCTGTATCCCTTGGATACCCTAACACTCTTTTCCAAGTGTGTTGAAGAGCTCTTCTGGATTGCTCTTTGCAAACATCTCTCTCGAGTCTACCTTCCCTGCTATGACAAGCAGGTTCTGCTGACTGCTCATCGATCCCTTCTACTTAAAACCTCTTGTGAATATCTTAAGAGAGAAGCAATGCTAAACTCTTAGTCCCATACATACCGCTCGAGTTCTTTTAGCATGAACTCCCTAGGCTCTATCATAAGCTTGAACGCTATAATCTGCAGGTAATATGGTAGTGATGCTACCTTCCCATGCAAGTTATCCAATTTGAATGATACCTCTACCTTGTCATCTCTACCACCCTTGCTTGATGCTATCATTGAGATATCATGCTCCTTCTTGAACTGCTCTAATCTTATCCTGAACTCCTCCCTCTCTCCTGCTACATGCATGTATGCTATCCTAACAGGATCGTAGTAGAATCTTACCACTTCATGCATCAACTGTATGAAGCCATTGTAATCCTCAACCCTTGGCTTTATAGATGCTATTATAACCCTTAGCACGTTATCTAGAGTGCTGGATGTGAAGTCCTTGAGCACATCTATGTATCCTTGCACACCTATAGCATCCCTCTCTACCTTATTGCTCAAGAACTCTAGGAGTGAGTCTGCTACATTACCATCATCTATATCATCTATGGTGTGGTTACTTGCATAATCTACAAGTGTGTTGTATATGCTCCCATCTCTAGCATCTACCAAACCTATGAGTATGAGTGCAAGTGCAAGCCTATTCCCCTTGTATGCACCATCTGCTAGAGTATTCATTATAATCCTATTATCTCTGAATGATGGGATGGATAGGATCATTATGATGATGCATCTGGGTGTTGGCATGAGTCTGTATTTGCCTTCCCTATTCTTGCCCTTATCTCTGCTATCGGTAGTAGTATTGATCCTGTAGAGAAGGCCCTTCTTGTACAGGTATCTCAAGGAGTGCTGATCAGCACTATCCAAAGCCCCAAGTATATCAACACACCTTTTAAATACTCTGTAGTTGGCAAATAGGTTTGGGAATAACCTTGATACAGTATCATATGCACCTCTCCCCTCTACCCCTACTTCCATGCAAAGATAAATTAGATGTTAGCATTAATAGGTTTGTATGCCCATGCTCAAGGAAGTGCTGAGGGGCATACTTAGCGAGGAGGAGATAAAGCATCTCTACAGTTCGTTCGATGTTATAGGAGAGATTGCAATAATAAAGGTGCCAGATGAGTTGCTGGAGAAGAGGTATGAGATAGGCAATGCAATAATGAAGAGCAATAAGCATGTGAGGAGTGTTTACATGCAGGTATCTCCAGTGAAGGATGCTTATAGGGTAAGGGAGGTTGAGTGTATAGCAGGTGTTGATGATACACTAACCATATACAAGGAGCATGGGTGTAGGTTCAAGGTTGATGTTGCAAAGGTTTACTTCTCCCCAAGGCTATCAACGGAGAGGGCAAGGATAGCATCCCTTGTAAGGGATGGAGAGAGTATAGTGAATATGTTTGCAGGTGTATGCACATTCTCCATTATAATAGCAAAGAGGCATCCTAGATGCACTATCTATAGCATAGATATAAACCCAGATGCTGTAATTCTATGCAGAGAGAATGCCAAGATGAATAAGGTTGAGGATAGAGTTCATGTAGTCCTTGGGGATGCTAAAGATGTTATAGCAGGGATGCTTATGAACAAGGCAGATAGGGTGCTGATGCCATTACCAGAGAAGGCTAAAGAGTACATGCAGTATGCTCTCATGGCAGTTAAGGTTGGGCAGGAGTGCTTCATACACTACTTTACACATGTAAGGGGTAGCAAGGATAAGGTATATGATATCTGTAGGGAGGAGTTGTATGGTATCATGCAAAATTATGGTAAAGATAGTGCTGATGGGCTTGGTTACACGTATACCTTCAACATAGCAGGCATGAGGATAGTAAGGGAGGTTGGACCAAGGGTGTATCAAGTAGTTGCTGATATAACAGTTAGAAAATCATAGGTAGATGAATTGTAATATAGTAAAACAACGCCTAAATAACCCTAAATAACCCTAAATAACCCTAAACAGCGTCTAAACAGCGAGCCACTGCTCAGCCCTTATGCTCGCCCACATCACCACTCCTGCCACTACTACTGCTGCTACTACTGCTCTTGCTCCTTGCTATAGCAATACTCAACCCAAGCCATGCAAATATACCTGCTATGCATGCAACCAGCATGAGTGTTGTGTACTTTATGATAAGCATGCTCCATTCAGATGCTAAAAGCAGCCAAGCATAGAGCATGAATGCTGCTATACTTGCTATAAAGACTACTATACCCATTGCCCTCCTTCCACTTCCATGCTGCATATCTAACTGATTCGTTCCAATTATTATTGATTATATAATGTTTGATTAGCATTAATATTGTTGGCATAACCATTATTGTTCATGTAGATCTAGAGCCATGAGATATGCATCCTCTCCATCTCTATAATAACCCCTAAGCCTTGACTTTACTATGAACTTGAGGTTCTCATAAACACTTATTGCAGGCTCATTGCTTACCCTAACCTCAAGATAAGCCTCATCGCATCCCCTTGCAATCATAGCATTTATTGCTTCCTGCATGAGTGCAGTGCCTAAACCCTTGCCCCTATGCTCCTTGAGTACTGCTATAGAGACTACATGCCCTTTCTTCACAAACCCTAACCTCTTGAAGTTTGAGAACCCATACTCTACCTTGCACATTATATAGCCAACTATCATCCCGTTGATCTCTGCAACTATGAATGCCTCTGGGAACTCTCTAAAGAGCTCCTCAAAGAAGTACTCAGAGTAGTGCTCAGATAAAGCAACCATGTTTATCTCCATAACATGGATAAGATCCTTGTACTCACACCTCCTTATGATGTAATCTCCAACATGCCTAAGCACTACCTGCATGTAATTGATTATCTTACAAGGGTATTTAACTCTTAGAGGTTATTAACCAAACATAACCAAACATATTAAAGTGATGTTTTAGTAAATAGAGTAGTGGAGTACTCAGAGAGCAAGCATGGGCATGTGGATGATAGGATACCATTGCTAGTATCAAGTCTATTCAATGTTAGGAGTTACTATATACGTGAGGATAAGGCTTATGAGTTCCACATTGATTGGAAGGATACGCTCAAGCATGACTTTGTAAGGCTTGTACATGAACTTGATGGGTATGGATACCATGCTATGCTAAGCAAGGTTGAAGATGAATCTAGTGCTGATGCTGGTATGAGTGGTATGAGTGGTATGAGTGGTCTAGTCCTTCTAGTCATACCAAAGGCACAACCTGCTAGGAGGTTCAAACCATGGATGCCTGTCGTGTTATTCATAGCAACCGTTGCTGTTGTGCTCTACGATGGATTGCTTAGATCTAATGGTCTTGCAGGGTTGGTATATGGACCATGGCAGATGGCTGTACTCTACACACTATCGCTCATGGGTATACTTGGCATACATGAGCTTGGGCATATGCTTGCATCAAAGGCTCATAGGATAAAGGCTACGTGGCCATTCTTCATCCCAGGCATACCAGGGTTCTTTGTGCCTACGTTTGGTGCTGTTATATTCTCCAGAGCACCAATGACAAATAGGGATGTGCTCTTCGATATAGGTGTATCAGGTCCAATAGCAGGGCTTATAGTTACAATAGTTGTCTCATTCTATGGTGCAATGCTAAGCCCATTGATAGATGAGGCTCAGGCTAGAGCAATGATGGCTAATGCACAGCTCATCCCATTACAGCCTAGCCTACTCATGGAACTTGCGTTTGAGTTTACTGGCAAGTCAGTGCCAGGATATGTGCCAGTACTCTCTCCTGTTGCATTTGCCGCCTGGATAGGCTTCCTAATAACGTTCCTTAACCTACTTCCAGCATGGCAGTTGGATGGTGGGCATATAGCAAGGGCAACCCTAGGCTATAAATGGCAAAGAAGGCTTACATTCGTTAGTGTTGTTATACTTGCTGCACTAGGCTACATATTCATGGCAATGTTCATAATGTTCATGAGTGCTAGAACGCAGGATGTTAGACCATTGGATGATGTCTCTCCTCTCTCTAAAGGTAGGAGGATACTCTTTGTGATAGTGATGGTTCTTGCAGTGCTATGTGCACCAATCCCATCATGGGTATGAGTAGAATGGTGATATTACCCTTATTACAACAAAGCATTTAGGGCTGAGTTATTTATTGCTTATTTAATGCTATAATTGGCATAATCAATGCATCAGATACTATCATCACCTTCTGCCTCTGTCCAATCTTGCCAAGGATGTATGCTATTGCATCCTTTACCTTCCTGAATGGCTTGAAGCCTAAAGCCCTAACATAGAGCTCAGGTAGCATGGTTAGTAGCCCTATATCATAACCTCTCCTGCTCATAACATTCAGTATGTGTAGATACTCTAACCCATCTATGTATCCATATGCATCTATTGGATGATCATTACTGTACATCAACCTACCCTCAACCAACATCTGTAACGCCTTGGCACCTAGCCCATCGATACATTCAGCCATAAGGATGATGATACCATCATCCCTGAGCATAGTTGAGCAGTTCCATAGTGCTGTTAGAGCATCAGATAGCCTGTATGCATACCCTGGGCTTGCTATGATGGATCTACATGCATCTGATGTAGTATATGCTAGCCCCTCGAGCCTGGCAGATACCTTACTATAGGATGATGCAGCATCACATACAAGAAGATCTATAAGCCCATGCCCTCCATATAGAACCTCCAACGATATGAACCTCTTATCCTTTACATATGCATCTATGATGCTCCTTATCCTTGAGCCTGAAGGATCATCAATGAATATTCTGTATGCATTATCCATGATCATCCTATCAAGTCTTAGCAGTGCTGTAACTGTACATGAGTACTTGAATACTGGATCAAGTGTAGCCCTTGAGATGAGTACTGCTCTATCTCCTATAGTGCCTATGCCCTTGAATGGCTTTGCTTCCCTCCCAGCAACCCTAGCCTTTGAGGTTGCATAGATGCTTCCTATGCTTCTACCTTTAGCCTCGAGGTATGCTATAAGTCCTGATGCTACATCAATAACTAACCTAGAATCATCAAGGATAACCATATCGATAGCATCAGTACCATCTATACTTGCATTAACAGCCTCAAACCTTGAGTTTACTTCATCATCCCCTAAGGGCTCCTCTCTTATTCTAAGATGGTTAAGTATATTCTCAGCCTTTATATCAAGAACAACCTCGCTAGTTCCGTATCTCATCCATATCTCTGGCATAGCACTATCTTATTATATGCGTAGATAAATGCTTAGGTCATGAAGAGTGAACTTGCAGAGTTCCTGCTCAAGTCAAATGCTATAAGGTTTGGTATCTTCAAGCTTGCTAGCGGGAAGGAGAGTACATACTACATAGATCTTAGGGTGCTTCCAAGCTTCCCTGCATACTTTAAGATGGCTATAGATGCTATGAGGGATGTTATAATGCAAGGAATAGGCACCACCTCTATAGATTACATATGCTCCATACCATCTGCAGGAATAGCATATGCATCTGCTCTAGCATATACCCTTGGAAAGGGTCTTATATATGTGAGGAAGGAGGCCAAGGATCATGGTACATCAAAACTCCTTGAGGGCTACCTTAGCCATGGCTCAAGAGTGCTTATACTGGATGATGTTGCTACCACTGGCTCATCCATTGCACATGCTGTGGATGTTGTGAGGAGCAATGGTGGTGTTGTTGAGCATGCTCTAGTGCTTATAGATAGGCTTGAGGGTGCTAGGGAGTTGCTTGCAAGTAAGGGCGTAAGGTTGGTTAGCGTAGCAAGCATAGAGGAGGTTGTTGATCTACTTAGTGGTGCAGACCTGCTTGATGAGGATATGGTGAGGGTAATAAAGGAGCATATAAGAGCGGGTGAGAAAGCAGGAAGAAGGTAGTTAGTGGGAGTGAAAGGATGGATCGGTGGAGGAAGGATTTACTTATAGCATGTAGCAGTCTTGAAAATACAAGAAATATAAAAGAGATCTTTAGTTCTTCAAATTTATGGTTTTTGTGTACAGTTACCTTTGATCTATCTATCTATACATCATCAATCCCTTCTCTTCCAGCAGTATGTGAAGGTTATTGACTGCTCTATAGACCTCCTCCTCCTTCTTTGCTCCAGTGCATACCAACTTGCCAGATGCAAATAACAGGATGACAGTCTTTGGATCTAGCATCCTGTGTATCAAGCCTGGGAACTGCTCTGGCTCATACATACTCCTTGGGAGCACCCTTGCTGCCTGCTCCAGATGGATCTTGCCTCCAAGGCTTGCAGATGCAACTATATTCTGTATCTCTATTATAGGTTCATTCTCTATCTCTATACCAGCCTTCTTGAGCTTTGCTACTACGGTCTTCACAGCCTTTATAGCCTGCTCCTCAGACTTTGAACCAGTACACACCATCTTACCAGAACTGAATATCAGGGTTGCTGTCTTTGGTGCCTTGAGTCTGAAGACCAAGCCTGGGAACTGGTCTGGATGGTACTCAACATCTGGGAATAGTTGTGTTATCTGGTTAAGGTTTATGACCTGGTTCACAGTTGCAGATGCAACCACATTCTCTATGCTTATTATGGGTTTTGTTTGGGGCATACCTATCTTATATATAAAGGGTATATAAATCGTATATATAAATATTACGGTGTTCTACCTATTACTAGCATCTAATCTAATGCTCCTCATCCCTCTTACCAACCTCATCACCTGCACCTTTGCTAGGAGAGCCATTGGTAGGCTTGTTCCTAGCCTGATGGTTAGAAGCACTGCTATCTATCTGAGCATTACTATCACTAGTACCCAGCCCAGTAGCACTTTCTCTATTTACATCACTTAACCTGCTGCTCTCACCCTCCTCCTTCCTCATCCTCTCCTTTGCATCCTCCTTTAGCTTACTCAAGAATATAACAGCAAGTATTATCCCTATAACTATGTAGTTTATTGGAGGAGCAAGAACCTTGCTCACCAACCCCAGTTTGGGTATAACAAAGACAACCTTGCCTATGTACTCCTTCTTTGTTATTGGATAATCTATGCCAGGTATTGAGATGGGGTTGTTATCACCCTTTGTTGTTATAACCTTCTCGCTTGAATACTCTACCTTAACAACCCTATGCACTATAACCCTGTCATGGGTAGAGGGGCTTTGGAATACTATTATATCTCCAGGCTTGACCTCCTCAAATGTTGAGCCATTCCTTACCACTATAACATCATACACTTGAAGTGTAGGAAGCATACTCTCACTAGAGACTACATAGAATGGGTTATCTGTAGCAAATGCTACCCTAAGAGCAAGCCATACAGATGCTACCCCAATAACTATAATGATGATATCCTTCACTGCTCTATTCAGGTTCCTGCTTGGCAATAAGATGGTATGCCTTAACCCATTAGTAAACCTTACTAGCAGCTCAGATCAATGCCTTATCATCACAACTCAGATTAACTCTGACTCTTCACAGCTGCAACTGTACTTCAACATAGCCCATATATAGTTGTGACTTTTATGTTAGGAGTTCTTCTACTACTAACTATCAGTTTTGCCATCTTTGGAGACCTTAGGGAAGAGGATCTTCTTAATCAGATGTGATAACTTTGACCAAGATTTACCCGTCTTTGCTACCTTATACACCTTGAGGGATATCTTTGCTACCTTGAAGATGAATAGGAATGGTACAAGTGCAAGCATGATGAAGTCTATCCAATGAGTCCTCAAGAGCAGTCCAGGATTGCCTACCTTCTTATACAAGAGTATATCAGCAGAGGATAGAGCAAATATCATCCAAGGAATGGAATGCCAGTAACCTTCCATCCATGCTGGTAGATCAAGCATAGGTTTGCTTGAGAAGTATAAATCTGGCATGAACTCAAGCGAACCTATGAAGAATAGTATGAGTAGAGAGTATGGAATAGGTTAACACTTTATGCATGTGTGAGGTTGTGATGCTTATCATATCAATCATACATTCTATCTACATGCATGCCTACATTCTTATTATTTATTATTATAATAATAATGCTCGATGATTGCATCATTTGCAAGTCTATCTGCATCAGCATTCTCTTCTCTAGGTATATGTATATAGCTTACGTTAAGGTTATTCCTTGCTATAATATCATCTATCTGCTTCGCCATCTCCCTTAGATGAGCCTTCCTTACCTTATACTCTTTACGCATCTGCTTAACAAGCAATCTACTATCCATCATAACTGTTATATCCTTGCCATACCCTGCTGCAATCTCCAGCCCTTTCTTCAGTGCAGTGTACTCCGCCATATTATTAGTTGCCACACCTATATACTCTTTATACTTCTTAAGTATCCTTCCATAACAATCCTTTACGATGAGTCCTATTGCAGCATCACCAGGGTTACCCTTACTAGCGCCATCAACATACAGGTATATGCTCATATTAACAGGTTCATCTCTTTTGCTTGGTATATAACCTTTCAGTGTATAAGGATGAATTAATAAGAGAGATGGTAGACTAACTAAAGTTTATATATAGCAAGGTTACAACCAAAACAAAATTCAGCATCTAAACACATCACCATAAGTTAGATCTTATCTAGCATGAGGTTAAGAAATATATGCGAGGAAGAGGAAGCGTAAAGATGTCGTTGCTTATCGAACCAACTTATACAATGGTAACAACATATGGGCTAATGTATTAGCATATTTGATTATTTGATAACGTTGATCAAGTAAGTACATAACACTATCTGCTTAAGACATGATATAAAGCATTCAATGATTGGCAAAGCGAGGGTTTTATCATTATACATGATGGATGAATTAAGGAAGCACGAGATCTAGAGCATCACTGGCTAGGTTAAAATAATGAGGAAAAGAAGGTGAAGAGATTATATAATTTAACAACCAACTGGGTTATCAAGTTATTTATTTTAGCATTGCGACTATATTATTTAGTTTACCACTCAATAATATATGGGGCGATGTTATGTTAATATACTATTCATTGGTAAGAAAGATTGATGGGGAATAGTAATGGCAAGAATATAACAAGAATAAGCATATCACTCCCATCAGATCTTCTCGCTAGTTTTGATAGAACTAGCAGGAAGGCTGGATTCACTGATAGATCGAAGGCTATACAAACAGCTATGAGGATGTTCATATCAGAGAATGAATGGATCTCTGGGGATGAATCTAGCAATGGTGCTGGATTAATAGAACTCTTGTATGATCCACATGCTAGGAATATTGAGAAGACTCTAACCCTTATACAGCACAACTACTATCACATAGTTAATGCTAGCACACATATACACCTTGATGATGATAACTGCCTTGAGGCTATAATAGTAAGAGGTGATGCTAGAAGCATAAAGAGACTTGCCAAAGAATTAGCAGAGAACAAGGGAATAAAGAGCGTAAAGGTTAACTTCATTAAAGTAATATAAAGGTGTATAGCATAATTAAGATATTAACTAATCATGTTCGTGATCATGCTCTCCTTTATGTATGTGCATATGTCTATGCTTTATCCTCCCATGCGAATGCTTATGATACATTCTATGCAATGATGTGTAGAGTAGCGTTGCTGCGAACACACCAGCACTAAACAACACTATGGTTGCACCAGATGCAGAGTCAAAGAGGAAGCTTAGATACATGCCTACAAATGAGGTTACAGCACCTATCAACGTAGAGAGTATTAACATCTTTGTGAAGTTATTTGTTAGCAACCTTGCAGATATTGCAGGGGCAACTATGGCTGCTGCAAGTAGTGTAACACCTATTGCATTCATCGATGCTATTACAACTATGGCAAGAAGTATGGAGAATGCTAGGTCTAAAGCATCTACCCTTACCCCATAGACCTTTGCTGTCTCTCTATCAAATATTGTGAATAATATCATCCTATTAAGTAGGAGGAAGAATGCAAGTACTACAACAGATACTACTGCTATTACAAGCATATCCATATCTGTTATGCCAAGGATGTTGCCAAAGAGCAGTGCCTCAAAGTTTCTAGCAAAACTCCTCGTACTACTTATGAGGAATATACCTACTGCAAATCCTGCTGTGCTTATAACGCCTATTGCTGCATCAGCCCTAACCATGCCACTTCTACTGACCCTGCTTATCACAATACTTGAGATCAGCCCCCATAGTAATGCACCAATGTATATATTGATATTCATCATATAACTTACTACAGCACCACCAAATACTGCATGTGAGAGTCCATGGCCTATGTAACTCATGCCTCTAAGCACTATATACACACCAAGTAAGCCATTTACACCTCCTACAAGTATAGCAACTATTACACCCCTGATGAAGAACTCGTACTTGAATGGTTGCTGTAATAATAATAGTAGTAGGTTAGGTTCGCTCATATTAGATTCATACCATTCATATCATAATACTGTACTCGTATCTAGCAGGCCGTATATCCTTAATAGGTTATCCTCTGTAAGTATATCCTTAGCATCTCCATCAGCAAGTATACGCTTATTAATGCATACTACCCTTGGTTGCTTCAAAGCAACGCCCTTTATATCATGAGTGCTGAGTATTATGGTTACACCTTTCTCTCTATTCAGTTCATACAACACTCTTAATATATCATCTCTAGTGCTTGGATCTGCACCAGTTGTTGGCTCATCTAGGAGCAGTAACTCTGGCTCATGAACTATTGCCCTTGCAAGGAATACCCTCTTCTGCTCTCCTCCAGAGAGTTCCCTTATCTGCCTCTTTGCCTTATCAATCATGCTAAGATCTTCAAGCACCTTGCGTATCCTCTCTCTATCTCTATTAAGCCATGGCATTACTCTAGATCTGTTCCACAAGCCTAGGGCTACAACCTCCTCAACGGTTATGGGGAAGTTCCAATCTATGCTCTCTACCTGTGGCATATAGCCTATAACTGGTCTTTCTTCATTAAACTCTATTGAGCCAGACCATGGTCTAATAAGTCCTGCTATTATCTTGAGTAGTGTACTCTTGCCAGCACCATTTGGGCCTACTATGCATATAACCTCTCCCTTCATCACATCTAGATCTATGCTCTCAAGTACTGGAATGTTAGTGTAACCATAGGTTACATCTCTAATTCTTACTGCTATAATCCTAATATCATCTCTACCCATATGCATCAACCATCATCACTATTGCACACATCCCTTGGATCTATGTTGTCTAGTGCATCAACACTGCCACCCAATGGTACTATCATATTACGCATATTCTCAAGCATCATCCCTATGTATGTATGCTCTGGATCCCCTTCTTTACCTGGGAGTACATCATCTGCTAGAGTCTCAACGATCTCAACATTAGCCTCCCTTGCTATCTGCTCCACTACCTTGCTTGGAAATACCTCTGATGCAAATATCGCTGGAACCTTCTCTTCCCTTATCTGCTCTATTATCCTTGCAACCTCTTGAGGGGTAGGCTCTCCAAAGTCTGATGGTTGCACTGCTCCTATAACCTTCATCCCATATCGTTCAGCAAAGTATGCCCATGAGTCATGATATGTTAGCAACTTTCTATTGCCTTCTGGTATTGTATGCACTGCTCTTATTATACCCTCATCCAGTGCCTTTAACTTTGCTATATAATGCTCGGCATTCCTAGCATAGTATGACGCATCATCTGGATCCAACTCTATTAGTTTATCCCTTATTAGTTCAACATATCTTATGACATATGCAACATTAAGCCAGAGATGTGGGTTTGGGTCTCCCTTCTCTTTAGGGAATGAGAAGTCGAATATCCATTCTTGAGGAGTTATTGTGTTATCAGCAAGTTTGAGTAACTGTATCCTTGGATTATCTTCTCTTGCTGCCTCTACTATCCTCTCAAATGGTACCTCTAGGTTAAGACCATTTATTATTACTAGATCTGCACTCCTTATCCTTATAGCATCTGAGGGAGTGGGCTCAAATGTATGCGAGTCTACACCTTCTGGCACAATACCTATGAGATCTACCTTATCGCATACAACATTCTTAACTATGTTAGTTATAGGGGCTACAGATGTTATAACGATAAGTTTATCATTATTATTAGAGACAGCCCTCCCACCATTATCAGCAGGAGGAATGCTCATTACACCTACCATTATGATTAATGCAATGGCTATTGGTATGCCTATCCCTACAGCTAGCAGTAGTCTTCTCATATACACCTTGATATCATCCTAGTATTAAAATTTTATTAATTAGTAATACTGAATCAGTCGACATCGACTAAAAGTATTACTGATCTGACATCTGGTAATACTACTATAAAAAAAGAATGATAATATAATAAAATGATTATAGGGTATAGTGCTTTCTTGCTATATTACGTGCTAGTAGAGATGCACCAAACATTGCGCTGACCAGTGCTATAAGAGTATAACCTGGAAACTCTGGCACCACATTGAGCCCAAAGACTACTCTATCATCATCGTTGTTTATATTAAGCATGACTGCATAGGAACCTCCCTCTACTATCTTGTATTCAAGTTCTTCCTTCCCATTAGATACTAAATCCTCTGCAACTATCCTGTTCTGATCGTATATCAAAAGTTTGTAAGGCAGATTGATAGGCTCGTTAGTTGCTGCATCATATATCTTTATCCTGAATACTGTAGGCTCATCTATGTTAGGTTGCACTGGAGCATACCTTATCTCTGCAACATACTTACCCTTCTCGCTCTTGAGTACCATAGCCTCTGCCCATTGTTTCTCTACATCCTTCTCTTCGCCCTTCTCATCTTGCATTGGCTTCTCTTCCATAACTTTACCAACTACAAGGGTGTAGATTACCTTATCCTTCTCATCCTCCTTTACCATATCAGCCATCTTCACAAGCCTGCTCTTAACAATCATGTAGTGCACAACTATATAGCCTTCAGCAGCCCTGTCTACAAATACGCTAGCATCTATCCCATTTATGTATCCCTTCATCTCCCTGTTTATCCAGTCTGGGAACTCATCCTTTGGGATGTAGTACTCAAAGTGTAGTAATGGTATATCCTTCACAAAGTCAGTTGCCCAGTTGAAGTCTGATACGCTCTCAACTATTATATTGCCATCAGCATCTTTATACATCTTAAGATCCTTTATAGTCTCAAAGTAGGATATGTACTCCATCTTCTTCATCTCCCCATTGTACTCAACATCCCATGCTCCCTGCTCAGAGATGGTCAGATAGGATGTGTATGTTACTGGCTTGGCAAGGAACCCCTCACCTATACCAACAAGGTCTATGTTGAATACGTATAGTCCTGCATCTACAAGTACTGGTCCATGCACTGTGATATCCTTGCCATCCTCAGTACGCATATAGCCCATGTTAGGCATAGTCTCTCCTTCTATCATAACCTCCTTCATATCTGGATCTGGCTTGAAGATTATCTTCAGCGTATCCTGATCTGGCATTATATGGAACCTATCCTTAAGCTGTGGCTCATCTGTACCAAACTTTGTGATTGTTATATCATACACTATAGTACCTGCTATAATCTCATTTGTGTTGACATCTATAGCCTTCATCGTAAACGTCATATCAACCAACTCTCCTACCTTCCTCAATTCTGGCTCAAGCTTCAGATCTAGAGAGATGGATCTGCCATCGACATCCTTTGGTCCTATAGTCTCCTTGCCCATCCCATGGCCATATACCTGCATCATCAGCGTTGCTGGGATTGATGCTAGTAGCATCATACTTGCTGTAAGTAGAGAGGTCAGTAATATAGAAGCCCTTCTCATCATCCCTAATATACTATGATTATTGTTTAAGGTTTATGGTACAGGAATAGAATGAGTTGAATAATAGTAATTCTATATAACTAGAAGGGAAAAATCATTAAAAAATTAGTTGATGGATTTGGTTGAGTTGGTTTAATGTTCTGCTCTTATCTTTGTAATCCTCTTTGCGTAGAGGATGAATGAGCCTAGAGCTGCACCTATAAGCCCTATGCTGCCTATGAATACCTCTGGTACCACCATGAATCCAAGTACTGTAAAGTCCAGGCTATGGTAGCCTTTAAAGCCATCGTAGAATGGCATTGGATGACCACTGCATGCAAGTATGTCTAGATGTGTACCTGCTGGAAGATTTGGTACTGTTAGGGTTGCTGTAGCCTGTAGTTTGCCTCCTGGCTCTGTTAACCTTCCACTATCATCTAGTGTACCTTCTACTAGCGTTGCTGTAACATCCTGATGAGGTCCAGCAAGATTGCCTGTCTCGTCTATCCATGCTAACCTTATAAGTCTCCAGCCACCAGGTCTATCACCTGCATTAAGATATACATTTACTGTAACATCTATAGCATCTCCTGGCATCCCTTGGGTTGCTGATGGTATTATCTCTACTACCCTATCCCTCTCTGTATGGCATATAGAGACTTGGTACTCTGCAACTGTGTAGTTCATATCCATTGCTCCACCATCAGGCATAGGGTGTGCAAAGCATGCTACAAGCCATATCTCTTCTCCTGGAAGTAAATTGCTTACAGTTATGTTTGGCACAGGGAACTGGTTCACAGTTCTAGTACCTACACCTCCTGACCATGTTGTTATTAGAGGATTGCTAGGTATTGGTCTTGGAGATACTGGAGTAAGGCTAGAATCATCTGCAGGATTGTACCATACACCACCATCAGTTGCTATCCATGAATTGGTTGATGGTCTATACCATGCAAGCGTTACATAACTGTACATGAACTCGAAGATTGGTTGAGGCAATGCACCACCTGATTTGTTATAGTCTGCAGTGATTGTAGCATTTGTCTTATCTCCAGGGAGCCCGCCTGAAGGATGTAGATCAAGGCTTATGAATGTATCATTGTAGGTTCCACAGAAGTCGCCAAGTCTATCGCTAGGAGATCCATGCCCGCCTCCACCGCCCCCATAATGATCCGTATCCGCAAATGCACCTGCAAATCCTCCCAACAGAAGTACTGCTATAATTGCGAGAGCCTTGGACTGCATTACCTATCTTATCTCTCCTAGAC
>Ga0105160_1000152_pt1 | contig 33815 bp, 36 predicted proteins | sample GXS110809BmetaG_FD_89591 | JGI IMG/M metagenome (GOLD analysis project Ga0105160, IMG submission 89591) | Hot spring microbial communities from Gongxiaoshe hot spring, China to study Microbial Dark Matter (Phase II) - GXS 110809B | ecosystem: Environmental > Aquatic > Thermal springs > Hot...
AAAACTGCAAAAGGCCATACTCGGCGGAAAGGTTAAACGGCCAAAACACGGCTTTCCGAGGAGTTTAGAGTTTGTGTGTCTTTCTTTGTTGCCGTTTGGTCATAATGCTAAAATACTATTATGGGGAATAAGAATTAGATGGAGCAAGTTCATGAAGGTGCGTCCGACCTGAAACCCGAGGCAGATTCACGCATCCTTACGGCAAATCCGCAGTTCGACGAAATAGTCACGTTCTATACGGGCATGACTGTCATGGTTTCCGACGAGACTTTCAGCGAGGGAAGAGCCTTTCTCCACGCGTTGTTCAAACATCGGCCGTTAAAGGAGCTGGTGTCTCCGAGGCAGAGCTGGTCCGACGGTGGATGGAGAATCCCTGTAAACATCGAGAACCTTCAAGAGCTTTCGATTACCGTCAACAAGCTGAGGAGAAGCCTTCATCCCCAAATACTCATCCACTCATACCTGCCTGAGCTACTTGTCAAGCACGGGTCAGACCAAGTTCTGAAGCTTCTGAACTTCTGGCAGGCTGAGGTGGAGCAAACAGGCCACGTTGAGTTTTACCTGATTCCCAAGAAAACTTTCGTTGACTTCGAGAGAAAGCTCGCCGCCCTAGTCGACGGAGCGATAGAAATCTCCGTAGAACGTGTACAAAACGCCATCCAACAATATTTTATCCCCATAAGGATTGCGAAAGACGAATACCATCTTAAGCCAGTGAGCTACACAATTGAAGGGGGCGAATTAATAATCAAACCCGCTGGAGAAATGACGATGGACATAGGTCAGTTAAGGCTTGTTGCACAAGAAATGGCCTCGGACCAGGAGACGATCTTGACTATAGCCCAACGCAACTACCGCGTGCACTCTCTAGCTGACTTCTTTATGCTGAAGGAGATGGATGGGTGGAAAACCTCTTGGTTAAAACAGGTTTTCCCCGACGAGTTCGACAGGGTTTTGACGAAGATGGCGGCCTATGTCAGGGAAGGCGTCCTGAACTTTGGTAAAACGCCGTTTCAGGGTGGGGAGGCGACCGACTTCACGGAGCTGGAGCAAAGATGCGTTAGACGGCTTAAACTGTTATGCTCTGGAGAGGCGGTCGATGTGCTAAACAACGTGGCGGAGCTGGTTGCACAAAAGACGTCTCAACCGAGCGATTCTGGAAGCCTGGTTGGATGTTTGCAGGAACTGTACGCAAGGCTGTACGCCTTCAGCCTTCAGGCGAAGATGGCTAAACGGGGTTTGGAGAAGACGTTGGAGGACGCTTTGGAAGATGTCGCTGAGCTGAAGGCGAAGGTTAGGAAGCTTGGGCAAGATGCCTACGCCGTTGAGATAAGCAACTGTCCATTCTGCCGAGGATTGCAAACACAGGGTCCGGCATGCGAGAACTATCTAGCAAACATGCTGAAAGGCCTGTCTACGGTTTTGACGGGGCGAGGGCTTGCGTGTTCAGAGGTGGAATGCAGGGCGTCGGGCGGCAGGAAATGCGTTTTCCAGCTTAAAACTGTCAGGCAAATCCGAACAGAAACCTAAGAAACAATACTATCAGCAATGCGAGGCCTATTATCAGGCCGCTGATGTTGATGTTGCTCTCGCCTGTCTGGATGTTTCGGAAGAACTGGACGAACGAGATCGTGGCGCGTGAGAGTGCGTAGTTGAACCCGTCGATGACTTTAAGCTCGACAAACCTGAGAAGCGCTGAACCAGCCCTGTCTAACCCGTCGACAAAAACCCTGTAGTAGAAAGCGTCGATATAGTATCTGTTGACCAGCAGCTTATGCAGCGCGGCTCCTACTCCAGCCCTCCTAACCTCTTCAGGGCTTTTGACTCCCCCAAAGTAGAAGATGTACCAGAGCCCGGCCCCCGATGCTATAATCGCTGCTGAAGTAGCGTAGGTCAAGATGCTTGTCGAGACCTCGGCATGCACGCCTAGGTAGCCGTGGAACATTTCTTCAAAGAACGGGCCAGTCACACCTATTGCGACCGACATGGCCGCAAGTATCATGAGTGGAACCGTCATAACGTAAGGTGCTTCGTGGGCGTGTTCAACGTGGTGTGTTGGTGGTGCGAGAAAGACTTTGTAAAGCCATCTTAGACTGTATGTCACCGTCAGCACGGAGGCTCCGACCATAAACAGGAAAACTACTAGGTTTCCGGCGTCCAGCGCAGACTCGATGACGATGTCCTTGCTCCAGAACCCGCTGAACAACGGGACTCCTGACAGCGAAAGCACGCCGACGGTCGAGGTCCAGAAAGTTATGGGCATTTTTGCCCGCAAGCCCCCCATTTCATCGAGGTTGTTCGTGTGGACGGCGTGTATCACAGCTCCCGCTGCAAGGAAAAGCAAGGCTTTGAAAATGCTGTGGCTTAAAACGTGGAAGACCCCTCCAAAGAAACCTATCTCAGACGCCATTCCCAGAGCCGCAAGCATCAACGCCAGCTGGCTTATGGTCGAGTAGGCGATAACCCTCTTGATGTCAGGCGAGACAAGCCCCATAGTTGCGGCGAAGAAGCTTGTGAAACCAGCGACCAAGCCTACGACCATGTACCAGTCGGCCAGCAGTGCGGGTGGAAAGGCTTCAAAAGGAATGACCGTGAAGATCATCCTCGCAACGATGTACACCCCCGCTTTAACCATGGTGGCTGCGTGGATTAGGGCCGAGACGGGGGTGGGCCCTTCCATGGCGTCGGGGAGCCAGACGTGCAGGGGGAATTGTGCGGACTTGCCTACAGCGCCGCCGAATATAAGAAGCAACGGGATTGTCAGAAAAGCCGTGGAAACTATTCCAGCACTTACAGCCTCGTGCATGGCCTTCTCAAGGCCTGTGAAGCTAAAGGTGCCGAAGGTGATGAAGAGAATAACTATGCCGACAAGCATCGAGGCGTCCCCAACCCTCGTGGTCACGAAGGCTTTGATGCCGGCGTGGTTCGCCTCAGGCCTTTTGTTGTAGAACCCGATCAACGCGTAGCTGCAGAGCCCTACTATCTCCCAACCCACGTAGAGCATTAGAAAGTTCTCCGACATGACAAGCAGCGTCATCCCGCCTATGAAGAACAGCATGAAAAAGTAGTATCTCGGAAGCCCCTCTTCATGGGCCATGTAGCCTACGCTGTAAAGAATTATCAGAGCGCCTATGCCTGTGGCGATGGAGGCCATCAAAACGCTGAGAGGGTCCACAAGTAAGCTTGCTTCAACAAACTTACCCTCTCCCAACGGGATCCAAGGCACTTTAACAACCAATCCATGAGAGCCGACGCCGTAAACGTCGGGTACCATGGAAAGGCTGAAAGCAGCGGCCGTGAACGTGACAACCACAGAGAAAACCTCGCCAACCCGCTTCCCAGCTCTGAAGAAAACAGGCACGAAAACGCTGCCGACGAGCGGGATAACCCAAGCCAGCCAAGGAGCGTAAGGCAACATACTGTCTCTCAACGATTTTCGCATAACAAGAATTTAAAGGCGTCGAGCTCATTTGAATCAAGGTCCGAAGCGACCCTGCCCACATTCTAAGCCGGTATGGATGCAGCCATTTTTTCAAAAATTTTAATCCTGCTACAGAATTTGTTTGACGTTATGATGGCTGTTCTGCTTGTCACATACCCGCGTGACAAGGATTACGCTGGATGGTGTAGAAGCCTTGTCGAACGCAGGCTGGCCGCCTGCATAAACCTTGTTGGAGTTAACTCGGTTTACCGGTGGGACAACAGCGTCGTCGAGGACGGTGAGGTGTTGCTTTTGATTAAGACGAGTGAGGAAAAGGTTCAACAGCTGAAAGAGACAATAGCGCTTGAGCATCCCTACAAAATACCTGAAATCGTTGAGCTAAAGCCAGCGGACGTAAACAAGCCATACCTACAGTGGGTTTTGGACAGCACACAGAGTTGAAGAGATACATAATCATCGTGGAAAACACTGGGCTTAAGCCTTTAGACAGACCATTGTTGATGGAGAAGCTGAGGCAGGCTGGGTTTAACGTCGTAGACGTACGGGTTGCGACAAATCACGTAGAGATAGACCTTCTCTCCGACAAAGCTCCTGTGATCGACGGGTTTAGGATGGTTGAGACGGTTGAGGTTGCTGGAACGACAGTCTCAGACCCCTACACGGTTTTCAGGGAAGCTGTTGAGCTTTTCGACTCTGAGCGTTTCTGGGAAGCGCATGAAAGGCTGGAACCTCTTTGGAGAGTTTCGCAGGGCAAGTTGAGAAAAGCGCTCCACGGGGTTATACTCGCTGCCGCAGCGTTTGTCCACCTCCAGAAAGGAGACGAGAAGGGGTTTGTGTCTATAGCAAGCAGGGCTGTGAGAGAGCTTGCAGAGGGCGAACGTTTTCTGTGGAAACTGGACACACAGAAAGTTTTGCAGCACTTGAAAGAGTCGTCTAAGAAAAAACAGATTTTCAAGCTATCCCCATTATTTGAATGAAAGGTTTATAAAAAGACCACAAACCTAAGAAAACGTGAAAACATCTACAATAGCCATGGCGGTTGTCTTCACAGCGTTGGTTACCGCTGCGACTATGGTACTGAGCGTTTACTTCCCCTTGACACGTGGATACTTTAACTTGGGGGAGACGATGGTTTATCTTTCGGCGTTGGTTGGAGGACCTTTTGTAGGTGCCTTCGCCGGCGGTGTAGGCTCGGCTTTAGCGGACATACTTCTCGGATACACCGTCTTCGCCCCAGGCACTTTGGTCATCAAGGCTGCTGAGGGCGCTGCTGCAGCCCTTCTCTACCGAAGGCTAAGAAACCTTACGATGCGTAGGGCTGTTGCCCTGTCAGCGGGCGTCGTAGGACTCTACTTCATAACACTTGTGCTCGTCGGTGTTTACCTGATGAGCGGAGCCGTTGAAGTGGTCTTCTACACGGGACAGAGCTTCCAGCTGCTGGTTTATCCGACTACATGGGTTTTCTTAGCGTTGTTAGGCTCGGCCGTCCCAGCCTACTACGTCTTCAAAAAGAAGGAGACGGAGGCCTGGCTTGTTCTATCCCTGCTTGCAGCAGGGTTGGTGATGGTTCTGGGATACTTTCTCTACGAGTCTCTGGCGGTTGTCCTCGAAGTTTTACCCGACATTATACCAGTTGCTGAGGTGCCGTTGAACATAGGGCAGGTCGTTGTTGGCTCGGCTGTCGCAATCCCGGTCTACAAAGCGGTAAGGGCTCGTTTAACAGTGCAGCCGCTCAGCCGTTGACAGGCCCGTATTTCTGCTCCACGACGCTGTAGCCCTTCTCCTCCAGTAGTTGGGCCAACTCGTATCCCCCACTCTCTACTACACGTCCACCATACATCACGTGAACTACATCTGGCTTAAGATAGTTAAGTATCCGCAGGTAATGCGTTATGACTAAAGCCCCCATACCGGTTTGCTGAGAAATCTTTCTAACACCCTCGGCAACTATTTTCACACCATCGATGTCAAGTCCAGAGTCTGTCTCATCCAAAACAGCTATGCGCGGGGAGAGTATAGCCATCTGGAGAATCTCGCATCTCTTTTTCTCCCCGCCTGAGAAACCCTCGTTCAGATAACGTCGAGCTATGGAGGGGTCAAGCTTCAGCAATTCTATTTTTTCCCTCAAAAGCTTCTGGAACTCAGCCACGCCGATCTTCTCCTTCGACTTGTCGCCGTCGCCGCCGTACTTCAGGTTTATGTAGGCTCTTCGCAGAAAGTTTGCCAGCGTGACGCCCGAGATCTCGACAGGGTATTGAAAGGCGAGGAAAAGACCACGCCTTGCCCTCTGGTCGGGGCTCAGGTTGACTATGGATTCGCCGTCAAGCTGTATGTCTCCGCTGTCGACGGTGTATTTCGGATGACCCATTATCACGTAGGCAAGGGTGCTTTTGCCGGAGCCGTTGGGTCCCATGAGGCTGTGTATCTCCCCTTCCCTGACGGTTAGGTTGACGCCTTTCAGTATCTGCTTGCCCTCGACGCTGGCGTAGAGGTCGACTATCTTTAACTGCATTCTAACCATGGAAATATAACGCCGTTATTTAAAGACGATTAAACAACTCCCGGCGGAGCACGCCTAAACTGCCTCATAATCCTAGAAGCCTCCTCAGTAAACAGAATCTGAGCCCTTATCTTCTCAGCCGCCTCCTCCAAGGCTGATGTGTCGAGGTTCTCTATGCCGACGATTTTAGACACAACTCTCAGGACGTTGCGTGAGGCGAGTGGCTGAGGTATTTCGGGGTTGTCGATCTCGCCCAGCAGGCAGACGCCCTCTAACCCTGTCTCATGAGCAAGTCCGAGAACCAGCCCGTTGAAGCCTGTTATGTAGCCCTCGTCGGACAACGGCTCCGCTCCAGCCTGCTCGGCAAGCTTGGAAAGCTCCTGCCCCGTGGAAGCGTAGAAGACCCTGCCCTGAGATGGGGACCCCCTATGTGCTGCTCCGACGGAGATTACCCTTTCTACGCCGAGCCTCCTCGCGAACGAGACGACAGCTTCGACCAGCTCGTACAGGGAGCTAGGCTCATGAGGCTGGTATTCGCCTGTCATGACTATGAAACTCCTTTGCTCAACCATTCTGTAAAACCTGAAGGCTGACCGACGGTACACAACCTCCCCCTTTCTGTGCATGACGTAGGGAGGCCAATAGCCGTGAATAACTCCGAAGACTTTCATGCCAAGAGTCTTAACTAAATGCTCCATTGCTATTCCCGCGACGTTACCCATGTCGGGCAAGCCTGTCACTAGGTAGTAGGGCTTGACGGGCGGTTCGTCAACTATGACCGGGTTCAGCACGGCTAACTAATGTTTTCGCTTCTTTTAAGATTGTAGGATGCTGTGAGTAAACGTTTTGAGCATCTTTTTCGACAGCTTATGCGTTGAGGCTCACGGTTTACGGAGGCGCTGGACGCATAGGCGGCAACAAAATCCTGCTCGAAGGAGTGGATGGAAGAATTTTCCTCGACTTCGGCCTGGACTTCAACGCGAGAAACGAGTATTTCAGCACCTTTCTCCAGCCGAGAAAGTTCGCGCTGATAGCTGATTACGTCATGACGGGCGTCATCCCGCCTCTCAAAGGGCTTTACAGGCCAGACTTGGCGCCCGAAACCCTTACAGCTGAACAACCCTTCGTAGACGCCGTCATAGTCTCGCACGGGCACTTGGACCACTACGGACATGTAAGCCTCACCAGGCCCGACATAGCCGTCTACATGGGCGAAGGAACGAAGATAATCACGAAAGCGCGAGAGGAGTCGAAACCAAAGTCTGCTGAAAGCCTTTTCTCGGAAGCCGAACGCACCATCCACGTCTTCAAGACCGGAGACCGTTTCCAGGTCAGCGGTATGAACGTCCGGCCCGTTCACGTGGACCATTCGATTCCAGCGGCCTACGGGTTCATAGTTGAAGGCGACGGAGGAGTGCTAGCCTATACTGGCGATATACGTATGCACGGTCCGCGTAGAGACATGACGATAGACTTCGTCGAAGAATGCCGGAAGACTGGAGTCGACACCTTGGTGGTTGAAGGGACTAGGCTTGCCGAGAGCGTAAACAGCTCGGAGGATGATGTGGAGGTTTTGATGACTAAGACAGTGCTGGATGCTGGGAGGCGTTTGGTGGCTGTGGTGGTTGGGATGTTGGACTTCGACAGGCTCAAGACGATCTTAAGGGTTTCAGAGCTGACGGGCCGTCTTCCCGCCATCTCGCTCCACCACGCTCACGTCCTCAAATCCTTGTCTGGAAAAGGCTTGAGGATGGATGTGCCTCAGATGGCCGACGGCAGGCTCGTCGCATACCTGGAGCGGCGGAGGTCCGGAAGATACGTAAAACCGGATTACCCGAGATGGATGGCTAACCTAATCGATTCTGTTCCAACGGTGAGGGAGGACGAAATCAGGCAGAGCCCTGAAAAATTCATGCTCGTGTTGAGCAGGGCCGAGGACATAATCGAGCTGGCCAGCGTCAAGCCTCCAGACGGCTCGCCTTTCATTATCTCAACGAGCGAGCCACACACCGAGGAGCAGTTCCTCGAAATGGAGAAGATAAACCGCTGGGCGGAACTGCTGCGGCTCAGGCTTCATCACATACATGCGTCGGGCCATGCCTCAGGCCCAGACCTACTGAACATAATCAAGCAAATATCGCCTAAGAAGGTTGTGCCAGTTCACACGGAGGTTTCACAGCTCTACCCAAGCATGCTTCAGCGTGAAAAGATAGACGTCGAGGTTATTGTGCCCGTATACGGGCAGAGCTTTGAAGCCTTCTAGCCTACCTCGCCCTCGACCTCACGTACGGCTCGAGCAGGCTCCACAGCCATTCGGCGAACTCGGCCGGGTTCTTAGTCTGGACGTAAACGTCGCCGGGGCCTCTGACGGCGACAACAAGCCCCTCACCGCCCAGAAGAGTGGACTTGAGGCTTCCGAACTTCCTCACCTCGTAGCTGCAGCTGTCCGAGAATGCGGCTAGGTGAAAGTTGTCTACAATCAGCTCCTCTCCAGGCCTAAGAGAGATTTTCTCTAGCGCTCCGAACGTATTTATGAACAAGTCGCCTTCACCCGAGACCTTTATCATGAAAAGCCCTTGGCCGAACAACCCTCTCGTAAAGCCCTGCCACTTTATGTCAAGGTCAATGGATGGGCTTGAAGCGACGTAGGAGGATTTTTGGATTATGTAGCCTGAGTTCCTCGACACTTTAAGGTGAGCTATGTCGCCCAAAGGCGCTGACACAAGCGCAACCCTTCCAACGCCGTTTACGGCTTGGTATTGGTTGACGAAGAAGGATTGGCCGCCGAGGATCTTGAGGCCGAGGGTTGAGAGAAAGCTGGCTTCCCTCATCCGGGTAGTAACCTGTATGTTGGGGGTCATGTAGGTCATGGCTCCAGCCTCAGCGTCTATCGCCTCCCCGGGCATCAGCTCCGCCTCCAGCAAAGCATACGCGGGCCTGTTCCTTATCTCAAAGCGCATGTTTGTGAGAACCTGTTATAGCTATAAATAGTTTGCAGCGGCGAGAGGCACATGCTGTCAACGCTTTTTCATGCCGCGCATGTCTTCGCCGTGGTTTTGTGGATTGGCGGCGTAGGCTACAGCTTGATGGTTTTGCTTCCGAGCCTTTCCACGGTATCCCTCCGTGACAGGGCAAGGTTTGTTCCCAAGGTTCTGAAACGGTTTTTGACAATTGTATGGCTGAGCATAGCCGTCGTCAGCTTATCGGGTCTTTATCGGATGGTGGCGGTGATGAATATAACTGCGTTGCCTCAGCTCTCGTCCAGCCATTATGGCCAGCTTCTGTCCGTCAAGCTCGTGTTTGTCATTTTTCTCCTTGCGGTCGCGCTGTCGGTTACGTTGAGGGTTTATCCAAAGGTCACAAATCATGTCAGGCAGCATCTCGACGAGTCTCCTGACGTTTACAGATGCCCCGTCTGCCGTGAAATCTCAGGGTTGATGAGGGTTCATCTGATGGCTGGGCTCTCGATGGCGGCTGCGATAATCTTGTTGGCTGCGTTTCTGAGAGGCGCTTAGCTACATCTCCTCAAGCAACGGAAGCCCAACAACCCATGAGGCTGACGTCAAAGCCGTCCTGAAGCCTTCGACAACAGCAAGCCTAAAGGCTTTTACATCTTCTTGGGCGGTTAAAACAGGGCAGCGCTCATAAAAGTCGTTGAAAACCACAGCCAGCTCCCTTAAATAAGAGACAACTCTGCCGACAGAAAGCATCCGTGCAGCCTCCGCGAACACTAAGGGAAGCATTCCAATAGTTTTGAGAAGCTGTTTTTCCTCTTTCTCAAGCTGGGAGCTGTATGGCTTCGACGAAGGTCTGACATCGGCTTTCTCTAAAATCCGCGTCGCCCTCGCATAAGCATACTGTATGTAGGGTCCTGTGTCGCCTTCAATGTCTGAGGCCTCTTCGCTGTCGAAGACAATCATCTTTTCGGGGTCGGACCTGAGCATGAAATATCTGAACGCCGCAACCGCGATCTTCTCGCCGACCTCTTCGAGCTTTTCACGACTCCATTCTGGATGTCTTGTGGAAGCGCCTGCAATAGCCTTCTCCTTAATGTAGTCGAGCAACGGGTCCACGTTGATGTATATGCCAGCCCGCCCGCTCATGTGGACGAACGATTGCTGCTGTAAGGCTATGTTGAGCTTCTCCGCGTCGGCTCTGCTGAGCGACACAACTTCGTAAGCGTAGTGAACGTAACGGCTTGGGTCTGCTCCAAGCTTCTTTAAGGCGTGTCTCACAATCTCCTGAGGCCTCCTCTGACGCACGTCGACCACGTTTATCGTCGCCTCCGCGCTGCCGAACTTCGGCCTTTCGTCTCCGTTAAAGTCTGTCAGGTATAATGGAGTGCCGTCTGGGTTTATGGTCCATTTGCTATATGTGAAGTCCCGTGAAAGAAGGCCAAGTTTCCATGCCGCGTATGCTATGTCACGTGCAACATACGTCGTTGTTCCATCGCTTTTCACCAACACCTCATCACCCTCCCTGCTCAGCGTCGGGTGGTCGTCCAGCCTCATCATCCAACAGCCTTTCTTAACTCCGTCCTGAGAAAGGTAAACTGAATCTTTCTCACGAAGCTTTTCGAAGACCTCGCTCCAAAGGTCGAACAGCAGTATATCGCTTTCCCGGTTTAGTATGTCGTAGCGTGCTCCAAGCCTCCAGCACGTCTGCAGCTGGTCTTTTAAAACCCTCTCAACGATAGACCTGTTTAGAGTAAAAACTTCTGACGAACGGTCTTCCAACGCCGCGGAGATCTTCCTCCTTTCAGCATTGAGATATGGGTCTGCCTCGATTTTCCTGCTGACCTCAGAGTATATCCTGCCGCAGTAGTCATCAAACCTCACTCCCGGCGGCGGTGTGATGCTGTAGCCTAGCTTGAGGAACGCGAGGAGTATCTCAGCCATCTGCGCGCCGCTGTCGTCGATGTAGTTGGCGACCGAAACCTTATGTCCTGTCTTGACGAGAAGCCTAGCAAGGCTGTCGCCTAAGCATGTGTTTCTAGCATGCCCTATGTGCAGGGCCTTGTTGGGGTTGACGCTTGTATGTTCTATGAGAACATACCTTCCCTGTCCCACGTTTGTTTCGCCGAAACGGCTCCCCATGTTAACGGCTTCCTCGAGGATGTCTCTAGCCAGCTCATCCCACCGGGCGTGGAAGTTAAGATAGCCTGGTGGAACGGCCTCGACGGATGCGACAAGCCTTGACGTTGAAAGGTCTATGCGGCTGGCTATCTCCTTCGCCACCTGGTACGGGTTTTGACCCGTTTTCTTACCGAGCTCAAACGCCGCGTTCGTCGAAACATCGCCGTAGGCCAGCTGCTTCGGAACCTCCAGCCTAGCCTCAGCCAGGCCAGCTTTTTTCAGCAACTCCCTGATTTCTTCGAACAGGTTCTTCAAGCCCGTGATAACATTATATGGCGAGAATTAAATTGTGAGCTCGCGTGCGCCGAGCATGCGTACAAGAATATGGTGGCTTCCAACCTTGCTGATAACGGCTGCCGCCTACACGGCTTTAGGCTATCTTCTACTCATGCCTAGACAGGCGGCCGGTGCCGATACGGCGCTAGCCACCTTTCTACCTCATGCGATAGCAGCCGTCAACACCCTGACAATCTTCGTGTTGTTAGGGGGATATGTTTCTATAAAGAAGAAGAAGGTAAGATACCATCGGTCTCTGATGCTCATGGCCTTCGCACTGATAACAGCTTTCCTGACGATGTATCTCGCACGTCTCTATCTTGGTGGGGTCAAGCATTTCACGGGCCCCGCTCTTCTCAGGGATTTTGTCTACCTGCCAGCGCTAACCATTCACCTTGGCCTCTCCATCCTCTCCATTCCGCTAGTTCTCTACAACATTCTCACTGGCGGGTTTCTGCCCACGGCTGAGGTGGGCTCAACCTTGCATAGGAGGGTCGGCAGATGGGCCGTGAGGCTCTGGACGCTGAGCTTAGCTTTAGGCGTCCTCGTCTACATCCTCCTCAACTATCTCTAAACATTTATTCCTTCGGCTGATGGTTTGATGTTGTAGAATGCCCACTAACCTTCCGGCTGAGGCTCAGGCGAAGCTCGCAAGATATCAAGAGGCCAAAACTGTTGAGGAGAAGATAAAGGCCATTGAGGAAGCTCTGTCTCTCATTCCCGACCACAAGGGCACGGAGAAGATGAGGGCTAAGCTGAAAACGACTCTTGCGAAGTTGAGGAGAGAGCTTGAGAGAAAGAAGACGATGAGGACATCCCGTCAAGATGCTTTCTCTGTCAAAAAGGAGGGGGCGGCAACGATAGCTTTGCTGGGTGTAGCCAACTCGGGCAAGTCAACCATCTTGCAGAATTTGACGAACGCTAGGCCTGAAGTGAGCAGTTACGAGCTCACGACGACGAAACCCGTTCCCGCCATGATGTATGTCGAGGATGTTGGCGTCCAAATGGTTGAGCTGCCCGCAGTCCTCACTTCCAGCCTCGACGAAACCCCCTTCGCAAACCGAAGCATAGCCTTCGCGAGAAACGCTGACCTAATCGCTCTAACCTTGGACTGTTTCGGAAACCCGTTAGAACAGCTTGACAAACTCCTAACGATGCTCGACGACGCGGGAATCATGCTCGGCAGCAGAAATTTCGACGTTGTTGTTGAAAAGAAAGACAGCGGTGGGATAAGGATCGTCACGTTCGGACGGTTTAGAGGGACGCATGAGGAGCTGCAGCAAGCTCTTCAGCAAATTGGGTTGAGGAACGCTGTGGTGAAAATATACGGCGAGGCAGGGGTGGATGAGGTGGTTGACCACGTCCTACATCGATCCGTTTACAAAAAAGCCATCATCGTAGCTGGCAGAAGCGACGTCTGCCCTGAAACTGTTCTAAAGGCTTTACGGGAAAAGGCCAAGAACCTTGGAATCGATCTCGTGCCTGTGAGCGACAAAAACCCTTTGACATTCATGAATTTCAAAAACAAGGCCTACAGCCTTCTGGACCTTGTCAGAGTTTACACGCAGAAAGATGGAGTTGTAAACCGAAAGCCCGTCGTAGTCAGCCGTGGAGCAAAGGTCGCGGACCTAGCATTCATCATCCATAAAGAGATTGCCAGAAACCTGAAGTACGCCAAGGTCTGGGGGAGATCGGTCAGAATTCAGGGCCAGCGGGTTGGGCCGTCTCATGTGCTGCAGGACGGTGACGTCGTGGAGCTTTTCATATAACGTTAAAAACCGGGCTGGAAATCCTGTGCACGGTCGGGTTTGAGAGTTGTCGCAATAGGCGGGCCCATGTTCGTCAACGGGTTCAAGCTGGCGGGAGCGGAGGGAATTGTCGTCAAGTCGGCTGAGGAAGCGTTTCAGCTCGTAAAAGACCTCATGCAAAGGCAGGAGGTTGGCTTGATAATTTTGTCGGAGGATTTGTCCGAGAAGTTCAGAAGCGACTTGAACGAGCTGCGGGCTAGGAAGCCAACACCGCTTGTTTACGAGCTACCGCCTCCCGTTGGACGGCCGAAGAAGATAGACTACCGCGCATTTCTGAGAAGCGTTTTAGGCGTCTAGCATATTTTTTAGTCGGCGTTTCAGCCTTGTGGTGAGCTTGTTTGGCGGCTGCAACGTTGGATAAGGTGGTAAGCGAGGTTGTGCAGGAAGCATTGAACAACATAGCGAAAGGCTTAGACGAAGCCGAGGCTGAGGCTTACAGAATAATTGAGCGTGTCGGGCAGGAGGTTGAACGGGAGCTTGCCGCAATACATGACGCAGGCAAAGCCGCCAGAGAGGCTGCGAGACAACGCATCCTGAGCACAGCCGAGATACAGGCTAAGAACATGGCGATAGCCGCTGTCGAGGAGGAAATATCCAAGGTCTTCGACGAAGCGATGCGGAAGCTGAGCAGGATTGCTTTGGAAGATTCGTTCGAGCCTGAGATGAAGAGGCTGCTCGACGAAGCTGTCGAGCTGATAGGAAGAGATGTTGTGGTCGAGTCAAACGAGAGGGGAGTATATCTCCTCAAAAAAATCTTGCAGAAAACAAAGTACAGAGTGAAGGTCAGCGTGGAGGAGAAGCCGATAAACACTGTGGGAGGTTTAAGAGCCCGCTCCGCAGACGGCACTCTGAGGTTTGACAACACCTTCGAAGCACGTCTCGAAAGAATCAAGCCGCTGCTCCGCAACGAAATAGCCAAGATGATACTTCGAAAGGACTAGCTTTTGAAACAAATACTTCTGACGAACGACGACGGGGTTAGGAGGCCTGGGCTGTGGAGGCTTTATGAGGTTTTAAAGAGTGTGGGAGAGGTCTGCGTTGTTGCTCCCGAGTCGGCGAGGAGCGCGACGGGCATGAGCATTACTCTCCACAAGCCGCTGCGGCTTCGCAAAACTCTCGTCAACGGCGTCAAGGCCTTTGCATGCTCTGGAACACCGTCGGACTGTGTCATCGTGGGGTTGCGAAAAGTTTTGGGAGGTAGCCCACCAGATTTAGTGGTTTCCGGCATAAACGAGGGAAACAACGTATCTCTTCAAGCTGTCTATGGAAGCGGGACGGTTGCAGCGGCTGTGAGGGCCGCGTTGATGGGAATCCCATCGGTTGCCTTCTCTCTAGCGTTTCCTGAGGAAACACAGGTCAGCCACGCATGGCTTCGGAGAAGAATGCGGGATGCCGCAGACCGTGCGAAACCAATAGTTGAATGGGTTCTGGCTAACGGTCTTCCCGCAGGCGTTGATTACCTGAACATCAATTTCCCACCCGACGTTGACGCCGACACGCCTGTAAAGGTCACTCGGGCGGCGGTCGCGCGATACGTCGAGGTTGTTGAAGAGAGACGCGACCCGCGCAAGCAGCCCTACTACTGGCTGTACGGACACCTGCTGGGGGAAAATGAGATGGAGCCCGGGACAGACGCATACGCCGTGTTTGTCGAAGACGCAATATCCATAACGCCCATGAGAGTTGATGCGTCGTTGGTTGAAGGCAGGGTTTTGGACGGGCTGGTTAGATATGTGAGCGGGAAAGCATGAGGATTTAAACAGGCTTTAACCGGTTTAAGTGGCTGACGATGGTCAAAGCACGTTTCAGCTCAGGGGTTTCGTGGACATGGTGTCGCTGAAAGAGAAAATCGAGCTTATGAGACAGGGAATAATCCATCGCTACGTCATCCCAATGCTGGAGTCACGGGGGTTTATGGTTTCTGACTGGAAGAGACCCGTCTCGTTAGAGGATAAAACTTTGCGTGACGAGGGATGGATGGCCCTCTACACCGTCTTCACAACATGGGAGACGTATTCCCGGAACGCGCCTCTGCACGTATACTTCAACACCTTTTACGGCGACATCCACGAAAAAGCCTACAGAATATGTTTCGTGGAGTTTATACTCAACAAACATAATTACAGACTCCCCCCGGCCGTCACGGGAATCTTCACCAGACTCAACACGGAGAACGGCTACTACTGGAAGCACAGGATACCGGTAAACCTCGACATCCCCGAATCAGCCGTCACCGACATCGACAGCAAGTATGACGAGCTATTACTTCTGCTGACGAGGTCTAAAGTCATAGACTAGATTTCTTTATCATCCTGAGAACGATTGAAGTGTTTGTCTCGTTAACTCCTTGAACGTTTCTTATCTCCTCAATGACCTTGTTTAGATGGCTCATCGACGGAACGGATATAATCGCCATAACGTCCCTTGCTCCCGTTATCTCGTAAACCTCATCCACCCCGTTTATCTTGACAAGCTTGTCAGCAACCTCCGGCGTTGGAACAGAAGGGGTAACCGAGACGAAGGTCACGGCCATGACGTTGTAATCTTTGGCCAGCTCGATGGTGAAAGACTTTATGACACCTCTGTCCACGAGGTTTTTCACCCTTCTCCTTACAGCGCCTTCCGACAGGTTGAGCTGTTTGGCTATATCGGTGAAGCTCTTCCTCGCGTCTCTCTTCAGAATCTCGATGATGGCTTTGTCGGCTTCGTCAACCTCCGCCTGCATCAACATACAATCGGGTGCAAGGTTTGTAATAGGCTTTACACAATAGTTAAAAAACAGTCTTCTAAAATGTGGGACAAATGACGGTGCGTGTGGGAGTTGTCGGCGGGTCTGGATACACTGGCGGCGAGATTCTGAGAATTCTCGCATCCCATCCACGGGTGGCGCTCACCTACGTAACATCCCGAGAATACGCTGGAAAACCCTTGACAGTGATACATCCGCATTTGAGAGGCTTTTTCTCCACACTAAAGTTTTCGGAGGTCTCTGTGGAAGCGATTGCGGAAAAATGCGATACAGTGTTTGTCAACACGCCGCACGGCGTCTCTTCAACGCTAACACCCCGTCTTCTCGAGAGAGGGTTGAAGGTGATAGACCTGAGTGCGGACTTCAGGCTCAAAAACCTCGAAGAATACAAGCGATGGTACCAGACGGACCATCCCAGACCAGACCTAGTCGAGCTAGCTGTTTACGGGTTGCCTGAGATTAACCGAGAAAGGCTTAAAGGAGCGAGGCTCGTAGCCTGCCCGGGATGCAACGCAACAGCTGCGCTCATCTCGCTAATACCTGCGGTGGAGGCGAGGCTCATCGACTTGGACCACATAGTGGTTGACGTCAAGGTTGGCAGCAGCGAGGCAGGGATAAAGCCTTCGCTGGGAACGCATCATCCGGAGAGAGCCAACGTCATACGGCCATACGAAGCCGACGGACACCGGCACGTAGCTGAGGTTGAACAGGAGCTGTCAAAAATAGCTGGTAAACGTCTGAAAGTTGCGCTCGTGCCGCATGCGGTCGGAAGCATAAGAGGAGCATTGGCCACCTCACATGCATGGCTTTCCGACACAAACGTTGACGAGACGAAGATTTGGAGGACCTACGCTCAAAGATACGGCAAAGAGCCTTTCATCAGGATCGTGAGGGGAGCGCCCTTCCGATATCCAGACCCGAAGTATGTGGTCGGAAGCAACTTCGCGGATGTCGGATTTGCTGTGGAAACAAGGATAAACAGGGCGGCCTTCTTCGCAGCCATAGACAATCTCATGAAAGGTGCTGCTGGCCAGGCAGTTCAGTGCATGAACATATCGCAGGGGTTCGATGAGACGGAGGGTCTTAAGCTCGCGCCGCTGAGGCCTGCTTAAGCTTTTAAGGAGAGTGGACGAACGCCTCGACGTGATAGTGGTGAAGGCTGGCGGCAGAGCGCTGACTTCAAACATGGAAAACATTCTAAACTCGGTCGCAGCCCGCGCTAAGACCGGCGTCGTCTTCGTCCACGGCGGCGGAGACATCGTCTCCGACTATGAGAAAAGACTCGGCATAGAGCCTAGGATTGTCACCTCGCCCTCCGGGATAAGGAGCAGGCTGACCGACGAAGCCGAGCTCGAAGTCTACGCCATGGTGATGGCTGGAAAGCTGGGCAAAAAAATATCCGCATACCTCAACGGCAGGGGGGTCAAGACAGTCAACGTGGCTGGCGTCGACTCGGGGTTGATAAGGGCTCAGCGGAAGAAGAAAATCGTTATAGTCGACGAGAGGGGCAGAAAGAGAATCGTTGACGGTGGATACACTGGCTCGATAACATCGGTCGATGCCGATACTGTGAGATTCTTCGTCGAAAGCGGCTACCTGCTGGTCGTAACCCCCCTGGCGTTGGGCGAGGAAGGTGAGATGCTCAACATTGACGGCGACTCCGCTGCTTCCGCCCTCGCGTCCGGTGTTAAAGCCGACGCGCTCTACCTTCTCACCGATGTGGAAGGCGTGATGCTGGACGGAAGACTAGTCAACCGTCTGACTTTGTCTGAGGCCAAAGCCGCCCTCGGCAGGATTGGGCCAGGCATGAACCGGAAGGTTATGGCCGCCGCCAACGCCGTCGAAGCCGGCGTGAAAAAGGCGGTTATCGCCTCAGGTTTGAAGGATGACCCGTTGCTCGAGGCCGACCGCGGTCAGGCCACCATTATCGAGACTTAGCTCCGTTTCGACAAACAGTCAAGCTCTGTTCGACAATCGTACCTTTTATCATTTAAACGTAACCAAACAAGCTTAGGAACAACGATTTATATTGGAGTAATACGAAAAAAGCACAGGTGTTTGGGAGTGGTCAGCATTGCGTGCCCTGTTTGCGGAGGCGGTGTCGAGGTTCCAGACGATTCCCTTCCAGGGGAGCTCTTCGAATGCGGCGAATGTGGGGCAAGGCTGGAGTTCTTCGCCGACGATAAGGGAGCCAAGTCGTTGAGGGTCGCTGAGGAAGTTGCCGAGGACTGGGGACAGTAGCAGATGAGGGTTGGGCTAGCTTATGACGTTGTAAGGTTTGAGGAGAAGTCTCTCATTCAAGCTGCTAACAACCTTGGACACACGGTCAAGCCCATCCACGTGGTTGACCGTGAGTTCTGGCTGAACGAGCCGAACGGATACGACACGGACTTCATCGTGCAGAGATGCGTCAGCCTTAGCAGAGCGCTTGCAACAACCACAATATTCGAGAGAATGAACTGCGTCGTGGTGAACAGCTTAGATGTTTTGCGTAACTCTGCCGACAAACTGATAACGTCATGCCTTCTCGCTAAAAACAACATACCGACCCCCGTCACGGCGGTCGCGTTCAAGAAGGAAACAGCTCTATCGATAGCTCGGAAGATGGGTTATCCTGTCGTAGTCAAACCAGTTTCAGGCAGCTGGGGTCGGATGATAGCTAGGGCCTTCGACGAACAATCCCTAGCCGACATATTAGAGTTGAGGGAGAACATGCCGAACCCTCAGATGAAAGTCCACTACTTGCAGGAGCATGTGGACAAGCCTGAGAGAGACATAAGAGCTTTCTACGTTTGGGGAGACGTGCCAGTAGCCATTTACAGGGTTAGCAAGAACTGGAAAACCAACACAGCTTTAGGAGGTAGGGCGCATCCCTGCGCCGTTACAGACGAGCTAAGAGACCTCGTGGTAAAAACTGGCGACGCTCTCGGCGGCGGAGTCCTCGGAGTAGACATACTAGAGTCGCCTGAGAAGGGATTGCTCGTGAACGAGGTAAACGGTGTCGTCGAATTCAGGAACACGGTGCTTGTCACAGGATACGACCTCGCATCAAAGATAATAGCCGACACAGCGAAGGCCATACGGAGATGACCGTTAAGCTTCTAAAATTTTCAGCCCCCCGTGGAATCAGGGTTGTAAAAGCCGAGGGACAATATGTCTGGGATGACACGGGTAAAAAATATCTTGACTTCTACATGGGCTACGGCGCAGCATTCCTTGGACACAGGAATCCCAAGATAGTAAAAGCGTTAACCGAGCAGATGGGCAGATACTTGACGATAACGCCTGCGTTCGACACGGACGTCATGGACGAGTGCTTGGACCGGCTGGGAAAAATTCTTCCCCCGCATCTTGAGAGGGTTTTCTTCCTCAACAGCGGCTCGGAAGCCTGCGACTTGGCCTTGAAGATAGCGAGAAAGCTGACCGGCCGAAAGAAGATTCTCGCCTTTGTGAACAGTTTTCACGGCAGGACGATGGGCTCGCTGTCGGCCACTTGGAACCCCAAGTACCGTGAAGGATTCGACCCATACCCGTTCGAAACAATCTTCACGCCGTACAACAACGCGGAAGCCGTTGAAGAAAAGCTGGGAGAGGATTTTGCAGCCGTCATCCTCGAGCCCGTCCAAGGCGAGGGCGGGATAATCCCAGCAACGGATGATTTTCTGAAAACGGTTGAAGAGAAATGCAGGGATGTGGGGGCTTTTCTGATAGTGGATGAGATCCAGTCAGGCTTCGGCAGGACAGGGTTTGTCTGGGCCCATCAGAAAGCCGGTATAAAGCCCGACATGCTAACCGCCGCCAAAGCCATCGCAGGAGGCTTCCCAGCCAGCCTGGTGGCCGTCACCGAGGAGATTGCATCGCGTCTCAAGGAAACAGACCACGGGTCAACATACGGAGGAAACCCGTTGGCGTTAGCGGCCATAACCGCAGCCGTTGAATTGTTGATCGAAGAAGATGTGCCTTCACAGGCTCATGAGAAAGGCGCGGCCTTGGGAGAAATGCTGGCGAGATTCGTGGACGAAAACCGAGGTTTGTTCAGGGGCTTTAGAAGAGCTGGGCTGATGATAGGAGTTGAGATGCGTTCGCAGCCCGGGACCTTCATAAAACTGCTTCAGAGAAACGGTCTGATTGGGTTCAAGGCAGGGTTGACGGTGCTGAGGTTTCTGCCACCATACCTGATAACGGAACAGGACATGAAAACAGCCGTCGACGCCATGGTCAAGACAACAGAGGAATACAAAACACTACCGGAGAAGTCCGAGCCGCTTCAAAACACCTTGTAAAACAGGCTCGCCCACCTCGTAAGCCTCAAACCAAACCCTGTAGAACGGTTTATCGACTTTAACAAGCTTTGAAAGGTCTGTTGGGCTGGAGCTGACGATTGCATCGCATTCTACCGCGGCTAGCGTTCTCTCCAAATCCCTAAGCTGTTCGGGAGTGTAGCCAACGGCAGGCACAACAGGGCCTATATGAGGATACCGAGCGTAAAGGTCTCTGATTATTCCGGCTGCGTATGGTTTTGGGTCTAATACCTTTGCTCCGGCTGAAACGGCCGCCTCATACGCCGCTCCATAAGCCATCCCACCGTGTGTTACCGATGGCCCGTCTTCGACGACACAAACCCTCAAACCTCTCAGCTCCTCCCTCCTCTCAGCATGAAGCATGGAAGCGGTCTTGGCGATGGCAGCTCTCGGATTAATCGCGGAGAGCTTGGACTCGAGGATTCCGACGTTCTCGGGCGTTGTTTTGTCAACCTTGTTAATCACTATGACATCTGCCATGAGCAGGTTCGTCTCACCGGGGTGAGTGTTGGTCTCAAGACCTGGCCGTGTGGCGTCGACGACGGTTATGTGGAGGTCAGGTTTAAAGAAAGGAAAATCATTATTCCCACCGTCCCACACTATCACGTCCGCTTCCGCCTCCGCCTGCCTTAAAACAGCCTCGTAATCAACGCCGGCATAGACAACCGTCCGTTCACGCAGATGTGGTTCAAACTCCTCCCTTTCCTCGACGGTGCAGCCATGCCTGTCCATGTCTTCAATACTTTCTAACCTCTGGACAATCTGTCTCTCCAGAACTCCGTATGGCATGGGATGGCGTACCACAACAGGTTTGACGCCTGCCTCCCGTAGAAGCCTGACGACATACCTCGACAATGTGCTTTTGCCTGCGCCTGTCTTCGTAGCGGTTACCGCGACAACTTTCTTGGAGCTCTTGAGCATCGTAGACTGTGGGCCCAGCAGCATAAAGTCCGCACCCAAGGACAAAGCTAAAGAGGCTTTGTGCATAACCTCTTCATGAGCCACGTCGCTGTATGCGAAAACCACAAGCCGAACATTATTCTCCGTGACAAGCCTCGGCAGCTCTGCCTCATCGTAGATAGGTATCCCTTGAGGATAGAGAGAGCCGGCCAGGGATGGGGGGTAAACTCTTCCCGCGATTCCAGGTATCTGAGCCGCCGTGAAAGCCACGACCTCGTAATTGATGTTATTTCGGAAGAAGACGTTGAAGTTATGGAACTCATGGGGCTCCGGTCAGCCGGAAACCCTATCACGTCCCGCCGCTCCCATGATGAGAGTCCTAACCCTCTCCATGCAGGTGAGCCGTCATCCGTCGGGTAAAAACCTTGTCCAAACGCTTATAATGTGACAATTTGAAGGGATGACGACGACAGTTGGGAGAGTTGCGGGCGTTGGAGGTTTACAGGGAGGAAGCGGTCTCGACGTTGGTCCAGCTTCTCGAAGTCTATACACCGCCTGGAGAAGAGAGAAGGCTGGAGAGAACCTGGTTTAGAATATGCGGCGACCTAAGATACCACAGGGTTTGGCGCGACGAAGTTGGAAACTACTTTGCCTCTGTTGGAAGCGGTGGAAAAACAATCATGCTTGTCAGCCACGTGGACACCGTCCCAGGGGAGCTAAGGGTGAAGGTTTCAGCCGGCAGAGTGTGCGGAAGAGGAGCGGTCGATGCGAAAGGGCCTCTGTCAGCTATGCTTCTAGCGGGTAGCGTTGTAGGGGACATGCTGAAGAACTCAAGGCTTATCGTGGCCGGATTGGTTGACGAGGAGGGGATGGGCAAAGGTGCGAAGAAGCTCGTTGAAGAAGGAATACACGCGGACTCGATAGTGATAGGCGAGCCAACGGGAACCTTTGGGATAGCAGTGTCCTACAGGGGAAGCATAAGCGTGAAGTTAACGGCAAACGCCAAAGGAGGCCACGCATCGGCTCCATACATCGCGGAGTCAGCCGTCGAGAAACTGTTAAACCTCTGGAGCATGGTGAGCAAAGAGTTCAGCGGAAAGAGATACGAGGAGATAACATCTGCTCTGACGACGATTCACGCAGGAGACTGGATAAGCAGAATACCGGACAAAGCAGAGGGAAGCATAAACATAAGGTTCCCCCACCCCTACACGTCGAAAGACATCTTGGCAAAGCTTGAGACATACGTGAAAGCCAGCGGATGTTCGATGGAGATAGTTGACGTAACGGAGCCTGTGGTGACAAGCGTGAACAATAGAGCTGCACGCGCCATGCAGCGTGCCATGCTAAAGCTGGGCTACAGACCACGATTCGTCAAGAAAACGGGAACAAGCGACATGAACACTTTGGCCGCGGTCACAAAGGACATAATAGCATGCGGACCAGGTGAGTCGGCGTTGGCTCACACCGACTCCGAGTCCGTAGACATCAACGACATAATAACGGCTGCCAAAATATACTCTGAGTTCGCGAAAGAGATGGATTTACTGCAGTAGCATGCTAAGCGTTTTATGAAATCTTTCTTTCTCACTTACAACCTTTTCGCTAATGGAGGCTACCTCTTCAAGCATTTTTCTCGAGAGCGCTGCGACGTAGCTGGACTTTGCTGAGCCCTCAACAGCATATGCCTCAACCGTTCTGCCAGCATCCATGAGAGACAAAACATCCTCGACGTCCAACTCGACCTTAACAGATTCCTCCTCGAAGAGCTGCTTAAGCGAGCGTTCGTCGAGCTGATTGGCTGAAACAAGCCTGCTTATTCTTCCCGCCACAGTATGGGCTTTTCTGAAACTCACTCCGTAATGAAGGGTCAGATGATTTGCTATCTCGACGGCCGTTGTCGGAGGACTGCATGCGGAAAAAGCCTTTTCACGGTTAACCTCAACAGTTGCGACCATTTTCCTGAGGAGGTTTAGGCTTGACTCAACCTCGTCTATTGCGGCCCAGAGCTTGGGAGTTGTTTGTTGAAGGTCGAGGTTGTATCCGCTGGGTTGTCTCGTGAGAATTCCCGTCAAGGCGGCGAGGATTCCGAGAATCTCCGCAGCCTTCGTCCTCATTATCTCGGCGACGACAGGGTTGCGTTTTTGAGGCATTATGCTGCTGGTAGCAGCGTACTCCTCGGGCATCCGCAGCAACCCAAATTCCTCAGAACAGTAGAGGACTATCTCCTCGGCGAACGACGACAAGATGACTGTGATTATCAAAAGCTGGCTCACACAGTTGAGGAGAAAATCTCGGGAAGCAGTCGCTTCCAACGCGTTTCTGCTTATGTCACGGAAGCCCAGCAGCCGTGCCAGATAATTTCTGTCTAGCGGGACCGAGGTTCCTGCAACGGCCGCGGAGCCGAGGGGAGATTCTTCGCAGGCCTCTATAATATGGCTCAAGCCTGGGACGGCTTTGTAAAGCCTTATCGCGTAGGCTTGGAGTATGAACCCAAACGTCGCTGGCGCTGCACGCTGCAGATGGGTGTATACGGGGAACAGGGTTTCTGAATCTTGGATGCTTCGCTCGAGGAGAGATTTCACGGTTTCCAAAAGGTGGAGTAGGAGGTCGTAGGTTTTTTGCTTGAGCTTCAGCTTAATCGCTGCAACTACGGCGTCGTTCCTGCTCTTGCCGAGAGCCAGCATCTCCCCCACCTCGGGAACTCTCTGCGAGAGCATAGACTCTACGTAGATATGGATGTCCTCAACCTGTTCAGGGATTGCTGTACGTGATTTGATTAACGTTGCGAGGAATGCAACGGCCTGGTCCGCCCTATGCTTGCTTATAATACCCAGTTTTTCGATTGCTCTGATGTGTGCGATGTTGACGTAAACAGTTTCATCGAATATGTGGTGGTCGAATGATGACGAGGACGTGTATGCCGCTGCATCGGCATCCATTTTCCGCTGTAAAATCCCCTTGCGGTGAGGGGCTTCCTCCATGTTATTCCTTCTCTCTCAAAGCGCTGAGCTTCGTCTCCAGGCTCCAAAGCTTTGAAAAACCTTCGCCAGCCCTTTGGTCGAACACGCTTTCACGGGCGTAGGTTATGTAGTCGCGTGAGTAGAGAGGCTTCTCCCCCCTTCTTCCAATAATCCTAGCCGCTCCCTTGAACAACCTGATGCGCACCTCGCCTGTAACCCCTTGCTGGGAGGCGTCTATGAAGGCGTCGAGCGCCTTCCGTAACGGGTCTGCCCACAACCCGCCGTAAACCATTTCAGCCCAAGCAGCGTCAACCTGCTGCTTGAAGGCCTGCATACGTCTTCCAAGAAACATTTTCTCAAGGTCGGCGTGAGCGTTTATCAGCAGAAGTGCGGCTGGAAGCTCGTAGACCTCACGCGACTTTAGGCCGACAACCCTGTCCTCGATGTGGTCCACGATGCCGAAGCCGTGCTTGCCGCCGACAACATTAAGCTCCCTGATTATGTCGAGGAGATGATGTTTGCTTCCGTTGAGCGAGACTGGGATGCCGTTCTCAAACCCTATCACAACTTCCTCGGGCTTGTCGGGCGTAAGCTCTAACGGTTTCACCAACTTGAACGCTTCGGCGGGCGGCTCGGTCCAAGGGTCTTCGAGCTCAGCTGCTTCGATAGACCTCCCCCAAAGGTTTTCGTCGACGCTGAACCTGCTCTTCACGGGGTTGACCGGCAGGTTATGTTCGAGCGCGTATTCTATCTCCTCATCCCTGCTCATGTTCCACTCTCGCACAGGCGCTATTATCTTGAGCTGTGGTGCTAGGTAAGAAAAGGTCGCGTCAAACCTAAGCTGGTCGTTTCCCTTCCCGGTACAGCCGTGGGCTACGGCGTCGCATCCCTCTCTCAACGCAACCTTGACAACCTCTTCAGCGATAAGCGGCCTGCTGATGGCTGAGGACAGCGGGTAGCTCTTCTCATACAAGGCGTTAGCCTTGATGACTCGCGTCACAAACTCGTCCACGAACCTTTTCTTAGCGTCAACGTTGACGTGTAGAACGGCACCGCTTCGGTAGGCTTTTTCCTCAATCTCCTTGAAATCCTCTTCCTGGCCTACGTCAACCGTTACTGTCACAACCTCCGCGTTATACTTCTGGCCAATCCACTTTATCATAACCGTAGTGTCGAGGCCGCCGCTGTATGCAAGGGCTACTTTCATTGTTATGGATGTGTATAAAACCTATTCTTAAGCATATGGTTATTCGGCTTTCTCCTGCGCTTTCAGAGAGGCTTCCTCCAGCTTTTTCATGATGGAATCTCTTGTCAGTACGCCTGCTTCGAGAAGGTTGACTAAAGAGTTTGGCGACGCTTCGCCCGTGACCCTTCCGAACACTCCTTTGATCTGCCGCCATTTCAAATTAGTGTTCCCGCTTTTGGACTGGTAGATGACGCCCAGCACGTCAGCCACTTTCACGAACCTGACATCCCGCATCTCCTTCAAAGGTATCTTTGAAACCGCCTCAACATAGATGGTTCCCTGAGAAGAGTCTCTCTCGGGGAAAACCGAGGCATCGTGAAGATAAGCCTGCGGGATGTATGAAGCGCATGTGTTCAGTATCACGAACTGCCTGAACTTCTCCAAATGTGTTTTCTCGTCTATCAAGACCATAAATCACCACCCAACGTTTCTTGAACGCCATTCAATCCGCGTCTCCTTCTTCTTGGGCAGTATTCTGTCGAGTATGAGCTTAAGGCCCTCGTCATCTATGGGAAGCCTAACGTTTCCAGTCTGTGAGACCTGAATCAAATACGACTCGACCCTCTCGGCTATTTCCGGCTTTATCAGCCTGAGGTTGTTCAGCCTCTGCCTCGCCTCAGGTGTTAGGATTGCACGCAGCGCAGCCGCCCGCTCCAGCTCTCTTTGACGCTTGGCCTGCTCTTCCGCTGCCCTTGCCTGAAGCTCGGCTAGCCTCTGCTGTCTGAGTCTTTCAAGCTCTTCGTCTTCGCCTGACATCCGCCTAAAAACTCTGAAACACTGGGATATATTTAACCTGATAGCCTTTTAAAAAGACTCCAGCTCCATTAGGCTCAGCATGTAGGTTTTAGACAGCTCTTCAGCAGAGGGTATCTTTATCCTCAAGCCGAGGAGTTTGACGACGGCCTCGATAGCGCGTCTTGCAGCGAAGAAGTCGGGGGCCATCTCAGCTGTTTCAACGAGCATGGAGAAGTTTTTCAACCCAGCCTCGGACGCGAGTACGGTCAACAACCCGGCCGCCCCCACTATCTGGCCGGTGTATTTCACACCGTCGACAATCTTCATCCAAGAATTGAGAAGGTTCTGGTCTGTGGATGAGCAGAATATCTCCCTCCTCTCCGAGACACTGTCCTTCCCATACCCGCCTATCGTCAAAACGGTCTCGCACCCAAGGTTCTTGGCTACTGTCACTATCTTCTGGCATAGGTCGTACTGTCCGTAGCTTGTGGATGGCTGTGCGTTGCCGTAGAGCATGAGAAGTGGAGGTGTGTGCTCAGCTAGGTATATGTCTGCGAAGCTGAAGACGAGCTTTCCCTCCGCTATGTATCCTATGGCTGGGAAGAATGGTGAAAAAAACCTGCAGAGCCTTCGGGACTTGAGGTTTCGCAGCAGGTATGCTACCGCTACCTTCGCCACGAGGCCTATGCCTGGAAGGCCTTCGATGAGAACACCGTTCAGCAGCCTGATTTTGTCCGCACCATCCTCGAAGCTTATCTCCGCCTCAAGCATGGCAGTACGATGTTTAAGGATGTTATTAGGCATTTTTCAACCGTCTTTATAGCGAAGCTCCAGCCAACCTTTGTGGATGGAGCTGGAGTTCGAGGTCAAGCATAAGGATTTGCTGGGGAGGGTTGGTGTTTTGACCGTGGCGGGTAAGAGGGTGACGACTCCTGCCTTCGTCCCCGTAATCAACCCTCTCAATCAAGTAATCCCCGCAAGCGATATGAAGAAAGAGCTTGGATGCGAAATTGTCATCACAAACTCCTTCATAATCTACAAGAGGCTTAGCGAGAGGGCGGCCGAAGGCGTCCACAGCATAATAGGCTTCGACGGTGTTGTCATGACCGATTCGGGCGGTTATCAGGTTCTTGAATATGGCGAGGTTGATGTATCGCCCGTGGAAATAGCACGCTTCCAGGAGCTGATAGGCTCCGACATAGCTGTGCCGCTAGACAAGCCAACGGGGCTTGTCGGCAGAAAACAGGCTGAGAAAACCGTTGAACAGACTCTTCAAAACGTCAGGATGACGATGAAAGAAGTTGGACGTGACAGCCGTTGCGTATGGGTTGCGCCCATACAGGGAGGCGTTTACACGGACTTGATTGAGAGATGCGTAGACGAATACAAGGAGATGGGGTTCAGCATGTACTGTTTGGGCAGCCCCACGCCTCTGATGACCACTTACAAGTACGAGCCTCTCGTCGGCATGATTTCAGCCGCGCGGCTGAGGATTAGCTTTGGAAAACCGCTTCATCTATTCGGAGCAGGCCATCCGATGTTGTTCTCGCTCGCGGTAGCGCTTGGATGCGACCTCTTCGACTCCGCTTCCTACGCTCTCTTCGCCTTAGAGGACCGTTACATGCTGTCCGACGGAACCGTCAGGCTTGAACAACTCTCCACCCTTCCATGCTCCTGTAAAGCATGTCAGATGACGAGCGTCAGAGAGCTGCAGACGATGCCGAGAGGCGAGCGGTTCAAGCTTCTGTCATGGCATAACCTGAACGTATGCTTCCAAGAGCTTCGTCAGGTCAGGCAGGCGATTTGGGAGGGAAGGTTGTTCGAACTGCTGGAGAAAAGAGCCAGAGCCCATCCCGCTCTGTATGAAGCTTTCCAGCGACTTACGTTAGACGAAAGCATCGCATCAGCCTCTGCAAAGTTGACACCGCTATCGAAAAAGAGAGGGCTTTTCCTTTATGACCGTGTTAGCCTCAGAAGGCCTGAGGTGAGGCGGGCTATGTCTCTCCTTGAAAATTTCGAGATGTCGAGGAAAGTCTCAACCAACGCGGTGTTGATCGACTTCCGTGTCACAACTGTGAAAAACCAGTCGAAGCTCCTTGAGAAGCTGTCCAGCCTCGTCGGAGGCGAAGGTTTTGAAATCTACACTTACGGCACGCCCTACGGACTTGTTCCTTTCGCCTTGTCCAACGTCTACCCCTACTCCCAGACAACCTTCACATCAAACTTGGTAAAGGACGTTGAAAAAGAGCTACTTGAAAAAATCCTCGAAACTCTAAGGAAGAAGATGTTCAAACGAGTTCTGGTCGTGGAGCGAGGCAAGGACGTCTACCCAGGCTTTACCAAGGTTCTCGCTAGGCTCCTATCCGAAAGGCTTGATGCGGAGGTTTTGCACGTCAGCCTCCGATAACGCCTAAATACACGGTTCATGGATTGTTGTGGAGGCGGGCCGGTGGTCTAGCCTGGTATGACGCCACCCTGACGCGGTGGAGGTCGGCGGTTCAAGTCCGCCCCGGCCCACGTTAAAGACTCGCGTCCGTTTTAAACACCCTTGTCCAGGTTCCTGACTCGCCTGACATTCCAGCTTCTTGCCAGACCTTTACGTTTCTGCCGAGTCTGTGGCTGAGAAGGCCTGCGAGGAAGCCTTCGTGGAAGCTGCATTCGAACAGTCTGCCCAGCTCAGGTATTTGGCCACATATCGTGCAGTCTGAGATCCTTACCGTGAGCGGGTCTTCGCTGACCACTTCAAGCTTTCCCAGAACAAGCTTCCGCCATATCTCTGAAAGATGGGTGAAAACAGCTCTCAGGTCATGTGCTTTGAACGATTCCGAGGCTTTCCGTCCCATCTCCTCTCCCAGCTTCCTCATCAACTCTTTCGAGCTTATGGAGAACTGTCTCTGGAGAGGGTTTACGGCAGGTGAGAAAAAGGCAACCATGCTCACTATGTCACGCCAAAACCTTTCCTCCTCAACCCCAACAACGGACATTCTCAGATATGATTGCATTCACGTAGGATAAAAGCCGTTGTGTTAAAGCGTAAACATTTTCCTACGGTTTTATCAACACCTTTAAGGTCTCGCTTGAGGAAGCCTGTTTGAAGGCGTTTTCATAGCTGTCCAGCCTGTATACATCGTCAACTAGCTTCTCAACCTTGACAACGTTTCTGGCAAGAGCGTTCAACGCTGGCTTGAAAGGCCCGCATCTTGAGCCGACGATTCTGACTTCGTTGACCACCACTGCTGAAAGATCCAGCTGGTATGTCTGGGCTATGGTGGACTTTAGGATTACGGTACCCCTCGGCTTGACAAGTTCGACCGCTTGGCCGAAGCCTTTCTCCCTCCCCGTGGCTTCGACTACAAGGTCATAAGAATGAGATGCGGTGTTGCTTGCTTCTTTTAAAGCGTTTATGCCCAATTCTCTGAGGATGTCCAGTTTCCGGTCATGGCGGCCGTATACGTCAAGCTGCGCCACCAGCGGTGCGAGAACTTGGGCGATCAAGATTCCCAGCCTGCCGTCGCCGAGGACGGCAACTTTCCAGCTGGGCTCTACTTGAACCTGTTCTAAAACCTCATAGGCCGCTGCCAATGGTTCTGTGAAGACCGCCTGCGTATCGTTTACGTTGTCAGGTACGATGTGAAGGTTTTGTTCGGGCAGGGTAAGATATTCTGCGAAGGAGCCGTCCCTCCCTCTTATTCCTAGGACTGTCCTCGTAGGACAGTGTCGCATAAGCCCCTTTCTACAAAACTCGCAAGTGTTGCAGCCGACGTTTATCTCCCCTACGACCCTCTCTCCTATTAAGGCGGGGTTAGAAGACTCTTCTACTATACCGACAAACTCGTGGCCAAGCACTCCTCTAAACCCCCCGTAACCCTTCAAAATCTCAAGGTCTGTTCCGCATATTCCGGCGAGAGAAACCTTGATTAAGGCCTCACCCCTCCTCGTCAGACTGTATTCGTCGACAAGCTTCAATTCTCTACCGTCGAAGTAAAGGGCTCTCATATCACGTCGGGGAAAACCACGCCGTAGCCGTTAAGCCTTAGGTATACCGAGAAAGCAGCCAAAAACGCCAGCAGCAAAACTACCGCATAGTCTAAAGGCCTCATTTTTATCGACAGGTAGTAGGAACGCTTAGCCATCGGTACAAACCCTCTGGACTCTATCGCCATCGGAAGGTCGCCGAACCTTCTCATCGTTGTTATGAAGAGGGGAGCTATTATAGCGGCTGAGTTTTTCAATCTTGAAAATATGTTGCCCCCTGCTACGTTCACCCCACGCGCCTGCTGCGCTGCAAGAATCGTAAGCCCATCCCCTACCATAGTAGGGATGAATCTGAAGACAGCTGAAAACCCGAAGGCTATCGGATACGGGATGCCGAGCCGTGTCATAGCGAGCTCAAGCTCTTCAATCCGCGTCGTCGTGAGCAGAACAAGCCCGGAGAGGACCATTGCGACCAGTCTGAAGGCCACCGCGACGCCGTACATGACCGACTCTAGCGTGAAGGAGACTCCAAAGAACGTAGCTATGAAAGTTGTTCCACCACGTCTGAACAAAGGCCATAGAACCATGCTCATCAGCGCGAGGGAAAGCAGCCCAAACCAAAACAGCTTCAGCTGGCTGAAAGTCCGTGAGGCAAAAACAAGGGATAACACCGACAACAAAACCAAGCCTGTGTAGAGGGGGTGGTTGAAAACAGACGACCAGATGAAAACGCAGACAACTAGGAATATTTTTGCTCGTGGGTCAAGCCTGTGCAGGAAAGTGTTTTTGTCTACGTAGAGAATGTATTGAGGCACGGCCTCCCGCGGAATCGACTAAGCGCCGCCATATAAATTAACCAATACCCGTGTAGTGGAGAAATTCGTCAACCGTAAGATAGGTTTGGCCAAAAAGCTTGTTGGAAAGCTTCACAACAGTGGGAACTTCGATGTCATATTTCTCCAAGAAATCTATCTGTGAAAAAACCCTGCGCGTAGGGCCGTCCATTATTATTCTTCCTTCCGACATCAACACTGTTCTGTGACAGTATTTTGCCACAACCCACATGTCGTGTGTTATTGTTATTATCGTTGTACCTTCTTTACTGAGCTGGGCAACCAAATCCATTAAGGCGGTTGTTTCGCCTGGAGACAGCCCAGTCGTGGGCTCGTCGAGTATGATTATCCGGGGGTTTAACGCCAGTACCGAGGCTACGGCTACGCGTTGTCTGTCAGCTTTTGGCAGGAAGAAGGGGTCTTCATCGAGCAAGCCTGATATGCCCAGCATTTCTGAAACCATCTTCACACGCTGCTCGATTTCCTGCAGAGGCATTCCAGCTGCTTTCAAGCCGTACGAAATTTCATCCTTCACAGTGCTTGAGAAGATTTGGTAGTCTGGGTTTTGGAAGATGTATCCAACGTCTCTCCCTCTTATCATTACGCCGAATTTCGTCATATCTCTGCCAAATATCTCAATCCTGCCTTTTGCAGGCTTTAAGATACCGGCTATAAGCTGGGCAAGTGTCGTTTTTCCGCTGCCGTTCTGTCCAATGAGCCCGACAATCTCAGCCTTGTTCACCGTCAGGTTGACACCGCTGATCACCCACTCTCCCTTCTGGTAGCAAAACCAAATATCTTCAAGCTTTACAGCCGGCTCCTCCGTGTTTTTATTATGCTCTAACGTCTGTCGTGCCGAAAAGCCTTTTGGAAAAGTATTTAAAGCTTCGGCTAAATCAAGAGGGTAGAGTTTTCTGTCCGGAAATATCCGGCTGAATAAAACCGCCGTGTCGGGAGGATGCAGTCCAAGTTCCGACAACAGTTGAACATTGCTCAAAACATTTCTCGTCGGACCCTCTAATATTATTCTGCCATCGTGCATGACATAGACTTTATCGGCGAAAGCAGCGACTTTTTCTAGGTGATGGTCTACTAGCAAGAGGGATTTTATTACTTTCTGTTCGAGAAGTCTTCTCGCAACTTCGTATATTTCTCGTTTTCCAGCGGGGTCGAGGTCGCTTGTAGCTTCGTCGAAGATTAATAGTTGGGGTTGGAGGGAGAGGAGCGATGCTATGGCGAGTCTCTGTTTCTGACCGCCGCTTAAAGCAAAACTGTACCGTTTCTCCAGTCCTTCGAGGCCGGTGTCACGTATTGCTTTAAAGCATCTCTCCCGGATTTCTTGAGGTGGAAGCATTAAGTTCTCGGGCCCGAAGGCAACTTCGAGCTCAACGGTCGTTCTGAATAGCTGGGACTCATAGTCTTGAAAAACCATGGCGCATTTCCTGCTTATCTCACCCACCCTCTTTCCTTGGGTTGGTTCGCCGTCGACCAAGACTTCGCCCCTGAAGTCGTCGTAGGCTCCCATGTTAGGTATTATTCCCGCGATGGTTTTGCACAGTGTTGTTTTACCTGCTCCTGTAGGGCCGATGATCGCTGCAACCCCCTCTGATATTTTCAGGCTAACCCCTTTCAGAGCATAGTCTTTGGCCCCCCTGTACTTTACCCAAACATCCTTAACCTCAACTAAGCTCATAAAAAATGGGGTTGTTTGGTTAATCCTTAGCTAAGAGAGCCATTCCCACGGCGAAGATCAAGATGAAGACACCGCCGGTAGCAAGGAGCGACGCGCCGCCGAACCCTACCGTTGGCCCGAAGAACAAAGACTGACCCACGCCCAGACCTACAAGAATAGTTATCCAGAGACCTATCACTCCGCTGAAAAACACCAAGGCCGCTCCCAGTCTGTGATAGCTCTTTACCTCCGTTGGCGTGTACAGGTATCCTTTCATCACGTCGGTCCACAACCATCCAGCCTTCTTAGCCCGAGGATACACAAGGGCCATCAAGATGGGAGCTATTATCGCCGCTGAGATGAGTTCGTTGAAGAAGATGATGAAAGCCAGCGGCGTGAACGGTACGAAGCCGACAAGCTCCGTCCAATAAGGTATGATGAGGGCTACGACGCCTGAATGAGTTAACACGACGAACTCGTATTTCGTCAGGCTCGAAGCCGTCCTGCAGTGTGGTTCCTCCTTGAAAAGCCTGTGCCAAAGCTTGTACGGAACAAGCCCTAGGAAGAAGTTTCCGATGAATCCCCCTATGCTTCCTATGGTCAGGGCGCCGCCTAGGATGTCGAAGCCGATGAGGTTTCCCACGGCGGAGCCCCAAGCCGCGGCTGGGCCGAACAAGAGGCTTGTGAACGGAGGTATGGCGTTGCCTGGACGCACAGCCGTCACTCCGGGGATTATCCATATCGGAAGAGTTGCGAAGACAAACAGGAGAGCTGCGTAGAGCCCTGCAGAAACGATGAAGGCCGTGATCATTTGCGTATGCGACCACATTCTAAATAGCTCTTTCACGGTTCAGAGACATCCACAGCTCTAGATAAGCTTTTCAACCATCTTTTGCAACAGTTTTATTCTCGTATCATCGGACGTGTGGTGAATTGTTTGGAAAGGTTTTGGTCGCGGTCGACGGGTCTGAGTACAGCAGAAGAGCTGTGGCAACAGCTGTCGAGCTGTGTCGAAGGCTTGGGTCCGAGCTTGTCGTGCTTCATGTAGTTCAGCAGCCTCCCTACCTGTTTGCAGCGGCAGGCGTACCTCCGACAGCGCTTCAGCAGTATTTTCAGGACGCGAGGAAAGAAGGTTGGAGATATGTTGAAGAAGCTGTTCAGAAAGCTGCTGAAGCCGGTGTCAAAGCTCGTGGAGAAGTTCTTGAGAGACAGCCGTCAGTGGTTGAGGCGATAGCAAGCTTCGCGGCTAACGAAAAGGTTGACTTGATCGTGACAGGGAC
>Ga0105160_1000153_pt1 | contig 33780 bp, 38 predicted proteins | sample GXS110809BmetaG_FD_89591 | JGI IMG/M metagenome (GOLD analysis project Ga0105160, IMG submission 89591) | Hot spring microbial communities from Gongxiaoshe hot spring, China to study Microbial Dark Matter (Phase II) - GXS 110809B | ecosystem: Environmental > Aquatic > Thermal springs > Hot...
GGCGTTTAGAGCAGACCTCGCCACAGAACCGTAAGCAACCACCACAACCTCTGCGTCATCGGTCATGAACTCTTTGTAAAGCCAAAGCTCACGCGCATGGTTACGAATCTTGTTGAGAAGATACCTTATCATTTTGTCGGAGGCGTCGTGGCTTGTCGTGGGGTAGCCTCTCTCGTCGTGGGTGAGGCTGTCGATGTTGACCCTGCATCCCATCCCAGCCAACGGCATCGGGTTTACATCCTCAGAATAGTCGAACGGAAGCTTGTTGGAGAGGTATGATTTGTCCATTACTTTTCTCTCTACAACCTCAACCTCCTCGGGGTGGGGGATTCTCAGCTTCTCCCACATCAGCCCAATAACCTGGTCGGCTAGCACGATGACGGGTGTGCGTAAACGTTCCGCTGTGTTGAATGCTTTGATGGTTAGGTCGAACAACTCTTGAACGCTGCTGGGACAGTATGCAACCATCTCGACGTCGCCGTGCGAACCCCACTTAGCCTGCATCATGTCACCCTGCCCGACCAAGGTGGGGATTCCCGTGCTCGGCCCCGCTCTCTGGACATTTACTATGACTATAGGAGCCTCCATGATGAAAGCCAGGCCTATGTTTTCCATCATCAAGCTAAACCCAGGCCCTGAGGTTGCTGTCATCGCCTTAGCGCCCGCGTAGGAAGCACCTACTAAAGCGGCTACGCTTCCCATCTCATCCTCCATCTCAACCGCTATGCCACCTACCTGCGGAAACCTAACACAGGCTCTCTCGAATATCTCGCTGGAGGGTGTGATGGGGTATCCGGCGAAGAACCTGCATCCCGCAAGTATGGCGGCTTCGACGCATGCAAAGTTTCCCATCATGAAGTGGATGCCTGGCTTAGGCAAGCCGTTGCTCATCTCTTCAGCTCACCTCAACGGTGTAGATTGCGAGCTCGGGGCAGACCAAGCTGCACATCTTACAGTTTACGCAGTCGTTTTCTTTCCCCGGCTTGACCTTCGGATACCTGTAGCCGTTGGAGTTGAACTCGTCGGACCTCATCAAAACATCCATAGGGCAGAAAGTCCAGCAGAAGCTACATTCCTTACATCTCTCGGGTATGATGTAAACCTGTCCCAAAGGTCTGCGGAACTGTGCAAGGTTTATCGGCTCGCGTAAAATCTTCAAGGCTTGAAAACCTCCCACAGCTCCTCATAACCGTTAATGGTTTCGGCGTTTATTATACCGTGTTAAATATTGTACCAGGTCCAAAAATTCATAAATCCGAGCCAAGACTACATATTAACGTGGTCAGCACCGCCCAAGCTGACTTGCTGATGGCTCTTCTGGCATCCTCCCCGCCGTCGGCGTGGAGTGAGGACAAATTTATCCAATCACCTCTTTACAGAGTTGAAGAGTTTGATGAAAAGCTTCTCCTGCTGCCCGAACGTTCTGAAGCAGAGCTTGTTCTGGATAACCTCGTACAGATGCTCGGGCTGAAGAAGCATAAAACAGCTCCCCCATCATACCTTATCCAGAGAAGCGAGTGCTTCAAAGCCTTTCGAAACTTCCTATGGCTTATCAGGAGGAGCTGGAAGGATGAAGAGGTTCGTATTGTCTGGTCTGCTTTGTACGTAGCGCATGCGAAAGGATGGGGAAACACACCGCTCAGCATGGTTGCGGAGTTAAGCGGCTTGGACCCGGCTAAATGTAGAGAGGTTTTAGCCAGGCTTTTGAACGGTGAAAAGCTGGTGAACTCCGAGACGCTGAAGGCTGGGCGGAAGCATTTCTCAGAAGCCTTGGAACACTTGGTCAGGAACATACCTACCTGGAGCGAGGAGCTGGTCATGGCGGCTCTCTGCGCCGAAACATACGCCTCCGTCGAAGACATATTCCTGAAGGTAAGGTCCTACGGGCTGAGCATAGGAGCGGTCTACAAAATAGTTCAGAGGCTTAAGAAAGCCAACCAGATAGTGAGGGTTAGCTACAGCAGGAGAAGCCTGCAAGGACCTATGAGGGAGGTTTTCTCACCCAACTGCCGCAACTGTTTCTACGGCTACAGCAGCGAGGAGAAATGTCTGCAGCATCTCCTCGTCAAAATGGAGACTTACTTCAAGGAGAACTACGGCAGAGAGTTAACCAGCGAGGAGAAAGCCTTTCTCTACAAGTCGCTCAGGCTTACGCCCTTTGGGCCGAGGCTGCTGCGAAAGCTTCTCTCAACATTCAGGCTTGTGAGAAGCGTGGAGATGTTGATGAAAGACGAGAGGCTGGTAGGTCTTTTGAGGAAGCTGGACGAGCTGTGCGGCATAAAGATGGCTGTACCTTCCTTCGAATTTAGGACCAGGAACAATATTGGAAATAATCTAACAAACTGATAGAATTATAGCCGGCGTGAACATTTATAGAACCGTGGCTGGAAAAAGCTTCCAATGCCGCGACTGTATACACTTCCTCCCTTACCCATTACTTAGGAGTGTTGGGACATGCTCAAACCCCGCCAGCCTAAACTATGACAGGGTCAGGTTCGGCGATGAGACACCCTGCGAATACTTTGGGCTGGCCGAGTTCAGCGTGACTGGAATTCCCGGGGTGGAGTTTTACTGGTGTGAAAACTGCAGAGAATACATGTACAGGGATGAGCTAGTGTATCATGTTGGCCACAGGGTTCACACTGGCGTTTCGCAGACGGATGTGGAGTTTAACGTCGAGAGCACGATGGCCGCAGACTAGGTTTTAGGCTTCGCCGAAACCTGCGACAGACGCACGAGAGCCTCCCATCTTTTGTTGACGTGTTCTTTGAGCATTTGGAGGAGATGCTGGTTCTCAGGCTTGAGGAGATGCTGGAACCTTCCCTGCGGTCTTAGAAACTCTTCGAGAGGCTTCGGGTTTGCGACGAAATAGTTTATCCTGTAGACGCCTTCTACAACCTCGTACAAAGGAAAGTATCTCGTCTCGACAGCCAGCTTCGAGAGCTTGATTGTTTCTTCAGGGTTGAAGTACCAGCCTCTGTTGCAGGGTGCGTAGACGTGGATGAACGAGGGGCCGTTAAAGGTGAAAGCCTTCCTGACCTTGTTCACAAGGTCTTTCCAGAAGAATATTGTGGCGGTAGCTGCGTAGGGGATGTTGTGCGCTGCCGCGATTGCTATGAGGTCTTTCTTCTCCTCAAGCTTTCCCTTAGGCGTCGTCCTCGACCAAGCACCGAGCGGGGTGAGTGAACTCCGCTGAATCCCAGTGTTCATGTAAGCCTCGTTATCGTAGCACACGTAGAGGAAACGGTGGCCTCTTTCAAAAGCTCCCGACAGGGCTTGAAGCCCTATGTCAGCTGTTCCGCCGTCGCCTGCTATGACGAGGATGTTATGCCTCCGCCCAAGACCCTTGCTCTCGAGGACGTCTAACGCTGCTTCAACACCAGACGCAACAGCTGCAGCGTTCTCAAAGGCTACGTGTATGTATGGGGTGTTCCAAGCAGTGTAAGGTATCTGTGTAGTAACCACTTCCACGCATCCTGTGGCGTTGACTACTATGAGAGGCGTGGGTGCGGCGAGAAGTATCTGGCGGACAGCTATCATGGCGCCGCATCCCGCGCAGGCGCTGTGGCCCGGGCTTATCAGCTCTCTTCCAACAAGCTCGTCAAGCCTTTGCACCGGTTTCACGGCTGACCCACCCGTTGAAGATAAACGGTTCTGCTGGCCTGCAAACCCTCTCTCCTAGCCTCAGCCAATTCCGTGAGAAGAGATTTCACAGCGGTGGTCGTTGTCTCCCTGCCGCCGAGGCCGTAGACAACATTCCAAACAGGGGTTCGCAAACCTGCGTCGTAGAGCGTTGCTTTCACGTCGTAGGCCAGAGGGTTGGCTGCTCCGCCGGGCGAAACCGCTCTGTCAAACACTGCGATAAGCTCAGCGTTAGACAGGGCTGTGAGAAGCTTCTCGTGCGGGAATGGCCTGAACATTTTAACGCTGACGACGCCGAAATCCCTGTATCCGTATGTTTTGATGGTGTGGCGGAGCGTGCCAGCCATGCTTCCCATGCAAACTAGCTTGACGGATGCTTCAGGGTTGAAGATGTTCAACATATCCATGCCATGTTTGTTGCCTGGATATTGTTCCACAACGCTGTTGAAGACATCTTTCGCAGCCTCAAGCGCCTTCGCCTGCCCGAGCTTGATCTCGAAATAAGTGTTGGTCAAGGAGAACGCTCCCATGGTGACTGGGTTTTCAAAATCCAGCACAGGTCTCGGCTTTCTTAGAAGATATTTCTGGACGTTTTGGTCTTCCAGCGGTGTGACTTGCTCGTAGCAGTGGGAGAGTGTGAAGCCGTCTATGTTTACAGCGACGGGGAGGAGGACTCTTTCGTCTTCGGCGAGCCTGTAGGCCTGGATTGTTCTGTCGTATGCTTCCTGCACGTTTTCGCAGAAAATCTGTATCCATCCAGCGTCTCTCGAACCCATTATGTCGGAGTGGTCTCCGTGTATGTTGATGGGGGCTGAGAGGGCTCGGTTTGCCACAGCCATTACTATGGGCAGCCGCATCCCAGCGGCGATGTACATTACTTCATGCATGAGCGCAAGGCCTTGGCTGGATGTTGCTGTGAAGGTTCTAGCTCCAGCTGCTGCGGCTCCGACGCATGCGCTCAGGGCTGAGTGCTCTGATTCAACGGACACAAACCTTGCTGCAAGCTCTCCGTCAGCTACGTATTTGCTCAGCTTCTCAACTATCGTCGTCTGCGGCGTTATCGGATAGGCTGCTATCACATCCACATCGCTCTGCTTCACGGCAAGCGCTACGGCCTCGTTCCCAGCCAGCAAAACAGGAGAGACAAGCTTCTGCATCTACTCCACCTCCATAGCTATGGCTTTTCTGGGGCATTCGGCGGCGCATATCCCGCATCCCTTGCAGTGCATGTAGTCGATGGCTACTTTTCCAGAAGAGTCAACTAGGATGGCTGGCTCGGGGCAGTATATCCAGCAGATGAGGCAGTTGGTGCAGTTTTCGTAGTTTATCACAGGCTTGGATGTGCGCCATGTGCTTACGTCGATGTTCCGGGTTGAACCCGGCTCCATGACGGTTGCTGAAAGGGTTTCACTCCGCTGCAACAGCAACCACCTCGCCAAACCCTCTCTCAACAACCCTGACGTCTTCGGCGCTCAGCCTTTCAGCCACGGCTTCGGAGACTTTCTCAAGCGGAATCATGCGGGAGAAGGCTGAGAAAGCACCCAGCAAGGCTACGCCGATGGATAGGGGTTTTCCAAGAGACTTTGCTATAGCGGCCGCCGGGATTCTGCAAACTCTGTAACCTTCCTCATGCTCCAGGCTTGATGCGTCGGCGTTCAGCACAAGCGTTCCCCCGTCCTTCAAAATCTTGTTCGGTGGAAATTTTTTCAGCAGGTTGGCGTCGAACACGATTGCGGCGTCGGCCTGTTCCACGGGAGTGTAAACCTCTATGGGCTGGTCTGAGACGCGGACGAACGCTCTCACGGGGGCGCCGGCTCTCTCGGGGCCGAACTCGGGGAAGGCTTGGACAGATTTTCCATCCCGTAGGAATGCGTCAGCAAGTATCGTGCTCGTAGTAACAACTCCTTGGCCGCCCCTCCCAACGAGAACAACTTCAAAAAACAAGAGGCAGACCCAAGTAGAATACGTAACCTTCGTATATTAGGTTTTGTCATTATTCGCTCCAAAAAGTAAAAACTATGATGTAAATTGCTAGCTGTTTAAGAACGGCTTGTTTCAGCTGTTTTTTGTAGCATGCTTCTGTCGCCAGCTAAGAACAGCCCATTCTCAGCCACTTCAGCTCTGAACAAAGGCTTGGTTCTCAGCGTTTGAATGAACTCGTCAACCGTGAAGACGAGAGGCTCGACATCGAGGGGGAGGCTGGGGTCGATGTAGCGCGGGATTCTGTCGACGGTCTTCTCCGCCGACTCCCTCACCACTATCACCAAATCTATGTCGGAGAACGGGGTGTAGGTTCCCTTCGCCAGCGAGCCGATTAAAACCACAAGCTCCGCCAAACCACCGTCAACAAGCTTTCGGGCATAGTCCCTAACCTTCCCCATCACAGCGTCGTAGTCAAGCTTGAACACCCTTACTTCTGCAGAATTCGACGACCTCGCGGGCTTGCTCAACCGCTCTCTCAGCATCGCTCCTAGTATAATAGTCTAGTGGAGCGCCTTCGCTGTGGAGGTTGGGGTATCTCGTGGGGATGTAGTGTCTGTCAAGCTCCTTAGCTTTGTCGAGCAACGATGCGGCTGGCTTGAGGTCTTCTGGAAGATGTTCCAGCAGCCTGGACACGGAGTGTCCCCAAGCCTCCATGTTCCTGCTTTCATACAGGGCTTTGACAGCCTTCTCGGCAGCCTGCTGAGCCGCGAAACAAGCCCATTCATAATCACCTTGGCTTAAAGACGCTTCAGCGTGAGCCAAGTCCCTGACAGCCTGTCTCATCCAATCCCTAGCCCTGGAGACCAGCTCCACCACCAGCTGTGAAAACCCAACAGCCCCGTTTAAACCTGTTGGCGGGTTTAAGCTACTGCATCCTCTCACAGCACCAGCGCTGCGCTGTGAGATAACCTGTGCATGTTCGAAGCAGTTTGATGTGAGAAAGGTTTGCTACTTTTTGCGAAGGGAATCATTTTGGGAACTTTGTTTGAATAATGCTTGTATTGTTCGCCGAAGATGGCTTTCAGCTCAGCTTCTTGGAAAGGAGCTATAACGAAGTTGAACCACAGCAGCAACAGCACGGCCCAGACTGCCAGAAAACTGTAGTCCAGCAGCAGCCAACAGCCAAACGCCAGCAGCACCACGCCTTAGCGGATGTCTAACGTAGCTGTAGGGCCCTTGGATGATAAGCGGCTTCTTCCTGTCCAACAGCTTGACGCGGCTTCTCACCCTCGAGAACGTTATGTACGTGGAGACCAGAACATCCTTCGGCCTCCTATAGCTAAACACCCAACCAATGAACCCACTACGAGGTTTTAGCAGATGAGCATCTTTCACCTCCTCACCGGATTTCCGCGGGCCTAATGAGTATCCGCTTACTCTCGGGCTTAAACTCGTGGATAGCTTACCTCTACGTTTGACCTGAAAAAAAGGAAGGTTTGGATGGTGAATTAGTTTTCTCTACCCGGGCTTTAGATTTTATCCTCCTTAATATAGGTCGCCGCAGAACGAGGAAAACGCCTACAGCCACAACAGCTATGATTCCGACTATTAGATATAACAATTGGTTTATTTGCCGCTCCCAGACTGCCTTTAAGGATTTGGGGCCATTCATAACGATTTGAACCGGTTGGGGTCCGCTTACTATGTCCCCGCTCCATCCTTTGAAGACCATAACGTAAGGGAAGCCAACATCAATCTCTGTTTTATCGATTGATACAAGGACCAAGGTGCCAGCATCGTACCATCCCGCCCCCAGCGCCATACCGAATTCTGAAACGACGTCCAGATAATATTGTGTCTTGTATTTGGCGTGATATTGCGTAGGAGCCGTGATGGTCACGTGTCGCCTTGCCTCCTTGATGCCGTCGCTCCATTCTAGGAAGATATACCTCGTGTTACGATCCTTCTCTTGGATAATCTCTTCCACCATAAGTGATAGGGAGGTCCCATCATAGTACCAGCCTGTGCCTGTTGGAGACCCCCTGTCGGCTGTAACTTTTACACGATACTTTAACCTGTATTCGGCCCTAAGTTCAGTTGGTAAGAAAGCTTGTATCGTACGTGATGGGGCTGTGTCACCATCGGACCATCTTACAAATTCTGCCACTATGTCATCACTTACCTTCCATTCCTGAGGCATGGTTAGTTGCACTGGGTCTGATGTAACCCACTTTTCAGCTATACCTGTGTAAGGGGTTCCGGATATTGTGAATTGAACCGTCAGTGGTTGATTTTTCCGCTCGATCATCGCTGAAACTTTAACGGGAACAAGCACTTTTAGAGATATCATGTACTCGTCGCTATACCTTTTCCCCTCTTCGTCCATATACTCTAGCCTAAGTGTTATTGTCCTTACTCCACCTGTCTCAGGTCTCACCTGTAAGCTAAGAGTATAGCTTGCTCCCGGTTGAACTTGGGAAACGGTATCGGAACCCTTTATCACGCTAACACCCTCTGCTGAAGTTATCCTTATACTGACCTGCTGAGCCACTCCTTCACCCGTATTGGCAAACGATACTGTGATCGGCACAATTTCACCAATCTTCACCTCCGATGGTAATCCGAAAATGTCTAGCCTATGGGATGGTAGGGGTGTTCTGACATTTATTCCAAAAGTTTTGCTATCGTAGATTCTGCTATCAGCCATTACCTTTGCGGTTAGGGAGAGCTGACCGTATAGCGTAGGGATTACTTGGAACTGAACTGTAGCGGTGGCTCCAGGGTTGACTATAGTGGTTGATGAGGATGGGTTTATTGTGAACCCTGTCCCTTCAAGTGAAACTACATAGGCTTGTTGCTTCTCTCCTGTATTCCTTATGACAACGCTTACCGTGTGAGGTGAGTTTCGCTTCATATTTGGCGCCACATCAACTCTCTCTATTTTAGGCCTAGGATGCTCCCAGAAGTCAAATCTCAAAATTGCAGTAGCCCATCCACGCGTCGGATTCCAGAGCCAAATTTTCCATGTATGACGGCCTTCTGGCTCCGTTGGCTCTGGCAAAAATATACCAATCCTATAGGTACCTCCTCCAGTGAATGGGCCCGCAGCCCATATCAACCAATGTCCGCTTGGCTGGTTCCCGGGTGGGTACCATTCATAGCACCAAATCCAGAATGACGGATAGTTGAGAACTCAAGAAAAAATCCATCGCCCCTGTATAATTCCCTCCGTACGTTTAGTGATAGGTCCAATAGACGGGCTGTGAGAGCGGTTACGGTGCCTGGTCCTGGTGTCACTATCATTTGCATACCTGTGGGTAAATCAGCAGATCCATATGGTTCTGGTGGATACCACTCCTCCTCTGGACTTGGCGGCTGTGGCTGGGCTAGAACCACTTGAGTTGGCAAAGCAGAAAAGGTGAGGAGAATCATAGTAGCGGTGAGCAGTATCACTGAAAACTTTCTAAATGCTATACCGCTGTTTTGCATCATACAGGCATGGTTAAAGGGTCATAAAAAATATTATCTATATAGTCTTTTTAGATATTCTGGCTTACCTGCCACCTACATATCCCCTAATCACACAGGTCGCACCATCTTTTGTAAGCGATGATAACACCTAGAGCTTTTCTACTAGTTTCAAACCCATCTACGGCACTTTCTTAGATATCTTAAAAACAGATAAGCTGCCTTTAGCCCAACCCACTCACCTGTTGCGAGGTTTCAGCTGATGAGCTCAGCCTCCGAAACCCCACCATTGACCGCTACGATAGTTGTGTTATGTAAATGGTCGTAAAAGTAAAGAAAAAACAAGGGGAGGGTTTGGCTGGAGTCCGTCAACAGACAACATCTAAGAAGACCATTGAGAAAGGTGTATGCGGTCGAACCTTCAGGAACAGGGACAAACGTCCTTTCTGCAACAGAGTATAATGCGGGGGGTGGGATTCGAACCCACGAACCCCTGCGGGAGCAGGTCTTGAGCCTGCCGCCGCTGGCCGTGGCCAGCTTGCCGCTGTGCTTGTTTGACCAGGCTTGGCTACCCCCGCCCCACAAACATCAACCCACAGCTTTGCTATTATAGGTTTATCTCCGCGAACACTTTTACAATGCTGTGAAGATTGGGAGGGTGTTGCTTTTCCTCGTGGGTGTTTTGCTGGCTGCTGTGGGTGTTGCGCTGAGCTGGAGGCTTTTGGTCGAGCTTGTAGGCCTACTCTTAGTAGTCGTCGGCCTGTCTCTGGCTGTCTCAGCGCTCTTCCGCGGCAAAAGCTAACAAAAAGGTTTTACCATGGCCGCCGCATACATGGCCGGGAAGGTTGAAGGAAGAATACAAACAGCTCGCCGACAAGCTTGTCGAACAGCTGAAGAGGTTTTTCGGAGAAAGGCTTGTCTCAGTCGTCTTCTACGGCAGCGTGGCCAGAGGAGAGGAAAGAAGCGACAGCGACATAGATGTTCTCATAGTTGCCGACGAACTGCCTGAAAGCAGGCTACGCCGCCAAGAACTCTTCATGCAAGCCGAGTCAAGCCTGCAGCCCTTGATAGACGACCTGCGGAGAAGAGGGCTGGCTTCAGACCTTTCACCAATCCTCCTGAACAGGGATGAAGCAAGCAGGATTAGGCCGCTCTACCTTGACATGGTTCACGACGCAGTCATAGCCTACGACAGAGACGGCTTCTTCACCGAGGTTCTCAGCCGGCTGAGAAAACGTCTCGAACAGCTTGGTGCAAAACGCGTGAGACGGGGAAGGCTATGGTACTGGGACCTCAAACACGGGCTAAACAGCAGAGACATGGCCAAGTCCTGTCTGAGGCAGGCGGCCGAGCCGATAAAACACGCTGAAGAAGCCTTGGCTGAAGGCAACCATGCCTACGTAATCAGGCAGTGTCAGGAAGCGGTTGAGCTGAGCTTGAAAGCAGCTCTGAGGCTTGCGGGCATCGAGCCTCCCAAATGGCATGACGTAGGCCCACTGCTGAAAGAACAGCGTCACAGGTTCAAACCCGACTTCAGCGAAAAAATCGACACTCTTGCGTCCTATTCGAGGAAGCTGCGGAGAGAACGTGAGCCAAGCATGTATGGGGATGAGGAAACGGGGACTCCGCCTGAGAAGCTTTACACACGGTCCGACGCCGAAGAAGCGCTGGGCATGGCGAAGTATGTCTACGAAGCCTGTATGGGCTTGCTGTAGCGGTAAATCGTCAGCTCACCACTTCAAACTCGGCGGTGAGGACCATCTTCTCGCCCGTCGCTTCAACCATGACCTCCTTCACAAGCCTGTAGGTTCCCGTCTCAACGTCCTGAGGGAGCTCCACCTTCCTGCTGAACACCTGCCCCGGCTCAAGCATGTAGAGAATCAGTATCCACACACGGTCTTTCATCCACTCGACTGAAACCCACTCACCGTTCTTCTTGATTTGGATGTCGTAGGGCTCGCCGAAGCTAACCACATACCTTGAGTCGTTGACTATCGTGTATGTCAGGGTTCTCTCATCCCTGTAGAGCTCCGTCTTGCTCAGCGTAAGCAATACCTCTCCATCCCTTTCATCACGTGGCAAAGGTAGAAAAAACAACACCACCAGCAGGCCTGCTGTCAGCACGACCGCAGCCAGCCCTCCGTAAACCAACAGCTTCATGCCCAAACACAGCCTGCTCACAATATATTTCTAATGAGTAGAACATATGCCTCGAGCCAGCTATACGACCAGAGCTGTTATGTAAGCTGTGGACAGGCCGTACAGAAGGTGGACTGCTATGCTCAGCACAGCTGGCTTAGCTCCCAGCGGATGGCTTGTTATCGAGACGCCTGTGATCGGCCTGTGGATGGGTGCGAGCGTGGCCAGCCACAGGAAAACTCCAAACATCAGGCCTAAGGCCCATGTTTCTAAGGCTTGGAGAAAGCCGAGCTGGCTGACGGCCAGCGCGTAGAACATCGCAGCCAGCCCTCCGTTGAGGAAATGAAACAGGAAGCTGGGAATCAGCGAACCTTCAGCGCTTCTCCCGAGAATCCTAGCGGCGATGCAGACGTTCTCATGCCACTCCAATATCCCGACGACAGACCATCTCAGGTAGAAGGGATACTGGACGACAGACATCAAGGCAGTCGACGCCAGCCCCGCAGCAAACCCGTACAAAGCGGTTTGAAGCATCGCATTGTTTAAATCATCCAGACATATAGTTTTATAGCGTCATCCGACAGCCTCAACAGCCGTGACGCTCTCGTCCACGCTCACAAACCTCTGGTCCCTCCTGCTCCGTCTAACGGTGGGGGGATTCTGGCTCTTCTTCGCAAGCCAGCGATGGCTGGACAGAGCATGGGTCAAGCCGCTTCTCGAAACCGCTGCCGATGGAAACTACCTGCCCCTCTACAGAGACCTCCTCAGACAAGCCGCGCAGAGCTGGGAGGCCGTAACTTTAGCGGTAACAGCCGCGGAGACGATTGTCGGAGTGATGATCGTCCTCGGCTTTTTCCCAAGGGCTGCAGCCGCTGCAGGAGCCTTCATAGCCCTCAACCTCCTGCTCACCTTCTCCTTCTGCAACTGCCCATGGAACAGGACGGACGCACCCCAAGTATTCTGGTTCTACTTCTCAGCATTCCTGCTCAACCTAGCAGTCCTGCGTGAGAAAACCCATCCATCTCTTTTAAGAGGCAGGAAAAAGATGAGCCGAGGTTGACAGCATGTCTCAGCGTTCCCCAGCCACCATACCTAAAGCATCCCTTGAGAATGTCCACAGCCAATAGATTAATATCTGGTAGACACAGCCAATAGATGGGCTGGACGTGTGGATAAACAGGCTGGATGTGGAGAACTTCAGAGGCATCGGCGAGATGAAGCTCGACACAAAACCCATCAACGTTTTCGTGGGACGGAACAACACGGGAAAATCCAGCGTCCTCGAAGCCGCAACCCTGGCCGCAACATCGCCAACAGGTTATGCAGACGCATTAAACAACGACCTGCTCCCACCCATACTCGGCAAGGAAACGAGCTTGTCTTACTGGGTTAAAATGGGATACAAAGAAGCACGGATAAAACTAGAGGCGAAGAATGCTACAACAAGAGAGCTTTTCATCAATTACTGTGAAAAAGATTTACCCGAACTCGGCCGTGACCAAGCTAGAAATCTGATTGTACAACACGTGTATAGAGAGTTAACATCACACTATGATACAAGGGAGAAGGCCGATATGATGAAACGAAGACTGGATAAGTTAATGTCGCTTCCTAAACTCTGTTTAATGGACATATCTTCTGAAAATATGGTGATTGTGGTTCAAGAATTAGAGCAGTTGTCTATAATCGCTAGGGACAGGCCAGCTCCGTCGAACGTTTTCTACGTAGGAACTGTGTACAAGCCTAGCTTAACCATGCTCTACAATAAGCTTGTCCAATCCGGGCTTATCCAAAATACTCTGATGACGTTGAGGGAGCAGATAAGCTATTTAACGGATTTGCGAACGATAGGCGACAAGCTTTTCGTTTTCCTGGATGGCTTAGATAAACCACTGCCCGTTTCTTTAACGGGTGACGGTTTCCAAGTTTTGCTGCGTTCTGCGTTCGCCGCCGCTCTGGCGAAAGATGGTCTGCTGGTTCTCGAAGAACCTGAAGCAAACCTACATCCAGGCTTTATAGAGCTAGTTACTTCACACTTGGCAGAATACACTAAAAAATATCAGATGCAGGTTTTTCTTTCAACGCACAACTTAGAGTTTTTGGAGTCCTTGCTCGAGAAAGCCGAAGACATCACTCAGGTTGTCAGGATGTATCTTGTGGGAGGCGAGATAGACTATGAAGTCCTTAGCGGAGAAGAGGCTTCAACCGAAGTAAAGGAGCTCGAGATGGACCTTAGGGGTGCTTGAGTGCCCCGCTGCATTGTCGTTTGCGAGGGAGAACGTGACGCACAGTTTGTCGAAGAATACTTCAAACAACAAGAATTATTTGTCTTTAAACGCTGTGATGATTTTAAGCAGCTTCAGCGGAGGGCGCGGCTTTCTTCGTCTGAGATCCTGATAACAGCTGGTGGAGGCGTTCCAAAAATATTTCAACGAACCGCCAAGCTGCAACGCCAGCTGCTGGGAGAAAAGAGAAACCCGTCAATCATTTTAATAGCCGACTCGGACAGGGAGCCGTTCAAATCATTGAAAACGGAGCTGGAAAATTATGTGAACACTCCATGTAAAGCACACAACGTACAACCTCTTGTGAACGTTATGATGGATGGACATACATTAGAGCTTAAGGACGGTAAATCAGATCGTGCAGTAAGGGTTAGCGTATTCGCGGTGCCTCAAAACCTCGAACAGCAGGTGGCAGAGGCTTTCAAGAAAAAATACCCATTACAGAGCGAAAACAAAAACCCAAAACAAATCATTAACGAAATCACTGATAGATACTTTGGAGGAGACATAAGAAAAACTTTGGCAAAAGCCGTTGAACTCCTAGCCGAGCGAGAATGGCTGCGCGAAATAGGAAAAGCTGTCAAAAATTTTTGCAGCTCATCCAAAGAAAATTTCTATCATGGCTAAAGCTTCACGTGCGGCGCCAGCATGCTAAAACCGATTCATTTTTGTCGGCGGTTTTTGTGGATGGCTTTTCTGGCTTTGGCTAAGCATCCGGCTTTGGGGCTGAAGACGGCTGTGAAGATGATGTTGGCTGCTGCGAAGGCGAGGAGGAGAAGACCGGCGATGCTCGACGGGTTTGTCGACAGCATGGTCAGCGGTACTGTGAGGGGTGTGAGCATTGAGGCCAGCGGGCCTGCGGTGTACATGGCTGCGTATCCACGTGGCGTGGCTCTGCTGGCTTGTCGGTCGATTTTTAATCCAAGCGCGATGGGCAGCGTTCTGAATGGTTTGGGTATGACGGCGAGTCTGACTATGTTGCTGAGACCGATGTAGTAGTTGCTGAACCTTATGCCTACGATTCTTCCGACGACGTAGTGTGCGATGTCGTGGGTGAAGAACCAGAGAAGCATGAAGGCTATGATGCCGGCGATGAAACGTCCGCCCGTGAAGCTGAAAGGCTGGAGAAACAGCAGCGCATAAGCAGCAACGGTTCCAGCGACGCTCATCAGGCTGCCTGCCGCTAGGCTGATTCTGAACGGGTCACGGTAAACGGGTTTCTCAGCGACTCCGAAGCTGTGTTTGATGGCCTGCGCTCGGTATTGGAGGATTTTTCTGAAGAAACGGCCTGCGAACGGGTTGCGCGACCGCAGCATCATCTCCTCTACTACAAGCGAGCCTGAATCGCTCGGCTCAACAGAGATGGTGTGCTCGAGCCTGCCGAAGGGGAAGTCGAGGGTTTCATGATGCTGCTTCAAGCCTGGAAGCTCCTGTATTCTGAACCGTGCTGTGAAAAACTGGCCGAGAAGCCTGAAACCCACTGTGTAAACATCACCCTCACGGGATACAACCCTCATCCCCAACTCCGCCGGCCAGACCTTCCCCATGTTCTCAGTGTTGCGGAAAAACCCGTAAACCACGTCAGGGCCCGCGGGCAAAACATACTCAAACCTATAACGCCACAGCAAACCAAAACCACACAAAACCACTCCGTTAAAATATGTTGCGGAAACTTCCAGCCAACAGTTTGCTTAACCATTTCAGCAACCGCTATGCACAGCTTCCAACTCATTGAACAGCGTTGGAAACGAACCTACAGTTCCTCATCAACGACTGCCGACACGATTTTCTTTCAGCGACTGCTTAAATAGGCGCTACCGCTAAACACAGATGGCGATGCCCAAGAAGGAAGAGATAGAGACGCTTCTGACAAGGTCTAAACGTTTCTTCGAAACGGCTGGGTATCAGACGAGCGTTGGCTACTATGACCTGGCAATGTTCAGTTTGGAGCAGGCTCTCCAGCTTTTTCTGAAGGCGAGGCTGCTGGAGAACGGCGTCGACTACCCACACACTCACAGCGTCACATCCCTGCTGGAGATGTTGGGAAATGTTTCACGCGGCAAAGAACAAGTAGTTAGAACGTTGTTGGAGAAGCATCTGACCGAGCTGGGTTTGCTCGAGGACGCTTACATAACCTCGAGACACGTGCCGAGGGAGTATAGAAGAGAAGAGGTTAAGAGAGTTACGAAATCTGTGAGGGAGCTGATGGAGAATGTCTGAAAAGCTTCTCATCGAAGAGGCTTTGAAGAGGAGGGAGGTTTTCGCCAACTTGGAGAAACATCTGGAGGAGGTGAAGCGGGCTGTTCTGGCAGTGGATGAATACGCCGAGGTTTATCTTTTTGGGTCGGTGGCTGAAGGAAGGCACACTCTCTCAAGCGACATAGACATTCTCATAGTGACGGACAAAGACCACGTGATGGTGCGGTCGGCTCTTTGGAGAGCTGGTGTGAGGCCTCCCTTCGAGCTACACATCCAGACACGCGAAAAAGCACAGTACTACATCGGAAGAGCCAAAACAAGAAAAATCTGATTAGGTAAATTTTATCAAACCGTGCTTCCACATCATATTCATCAACTTTTCAATCAGTTCAGCAACACGTCACATCCCCAAATCAAATGGTCTAACGCGTTCCTGAAGTTTTGTAGTCTATCCGCTCCCTTACCCCAAGACCGATTAACTTAACGCCACAGCAAAGAAAGAGAACACAACCTTCTACGACGCCGTCTATCTCCAAGCAGCTATCCAGAACGGTTTAGATCTTGTGACCGACGGTTCAAAACTGTATAACGCCGCTAGGAAGTATGTGGGGGTTTTGAGAAGCGCTGAGATTTGAGTTGTTAGAGTTCTTGTAGCTCGTATGTTCTTGGGTCTGTGATTTTTCCTGTGAGGGCTGTGGCCGCTGCTGTGAGAGGGCTTGCGAGATGTGTCCGTCCTCCTACGCCCTGCCTGTTCTCGAAGTTGCGGTTGCTTGTCGAAACACAGCGTTCTCCAGGCCTCAGCCTGTCCTCGTTCATGGCGATGCACATGCTGCATCCTGCGTTGCGCCATTCGAACCCAGCCTCGATGAATATGCGGTGTAAGCCCATCCTCTCGGCTCTCCGTTTCGTCAGCTGACTGCCTGGGACAACCAAAACCCTGACGCCCGATGCTTTCTTATGTCCTTTGACGAGACGAGCCACATCAATCAGGTCAGAAAGTCTTGCGTTTGTGCAAGAGCCTATGAAGACTGTGTCAACCGTAACGTCAGACATCTTCATACCTGGCTTAAGGCCCATGTATTCGAGAGCTCTTGCGACTGATTTTTTCTCAGCTGGGTCGTCGAAGTCGTCGGGTGAGGGAATTGTTTCGGTGACTCCGACTGTCATGGCTGGGTTTGTTCCCCAGCTCACCTGAGGCTCGAGGGTTGAGACGTCGAAGGAGTGGGCTGTGTCGTATTTTGCTCCCGGGTCTGTCTTCAGGCTCTCCCAGTATTTGACAGCTTCATCCCATTCGCCGTCCTTCGGGCTGAAGGGTGCATCCTTTAGGTAGGAGTAGACTTTTTCGTCGGGCTCGATTATCGCCGTCCGCGCACCTCCCTCTATCGACATGTTTGTCAACGTCATCCTCTCCTCGCAGCTCATTTTCCTGACTACCTCGCCTGTGAATTCGACGACGTGGCCTATGCAGCCGCCTGTGCCAAGCCTTCTGATGATGTAGAGGATGATGTCTTTGGCTGTTACGTTTTTCGGCAGACTTCCCGTCAGCCTTATGTTCATTTTCTTCGGCTTCTTGAGCCAGAGTGTCTGTGTGGCGAAGACGTGTTCGCCTTCGCTGGTTCCGATGCCGAAGGCGAGGGCTCCGAACGCTCCGTGGGTTGATGTGTGGCTGTCGCCGCAGACGAGCGTTATTCCGGGTAGCGTAAGCCCCAGCTCAGGCCCTACAACATGGACTATGCCTTGGAACGGGCTGAAGTAGTCGAAGAGCATGATGTTGAATTGTTTGGCGTTGTTTTTGAGGGCTGTCATCTGGGCTGCTGACATCTGGTCGCGGACGGGCTCTGACCTGTCTGATGTGGGGACGTTGTGGTCCATGACCGCGAAAGTTAGGTCAGGGCGTCTGACAACCCTTCCAGCAGCCCTAAGCCCTTCGAAGGCGAGCGGCGACGTAACCTCGTGAGTGAGATGTCTGTCGATGTAGAGGAGTGTCTGGCCGTCTTCGCGTTCGTCGATGGCGTGGGCGTTCCAGATTTTCTCAAAGACCGTGTATCCCATTCTACAGCATGCTCGCTGATTATGCGAGGTAAAAAATGTTCAGCGGCTACGCTTGCTGCCAGAGCATTTTAACTATGTGCAGGTCTTCAAGCGGGATGACGGCTCTCCAGACGGTCTCCACACCTCTTCGCGCTGTGAACTCCAGAGCGCTCGTCTGCCTTGTCAGGAAGTAGGTGTAGCAGCCTGAAGCGGTCAGAACGTTTTCTTCAAGCCTCTGAGGCATGGAAGATGAATGTATCTCAATCGCTTTCACGGGGTCGACGTCAGGGTTTTCGGAAGCCATGCGCAAAGCCTGTCTTAAAACGTTGCGTGGAAGAGGCTTTTGAGCCAGCATGTCGAGAACCTGCTGCTTTTTCTCCTCCGTAAGACCGTATCTTTCGACAAGTGCAAGAGTTGTGACTGGAACGTCTTCTCTCATGGGTTTGAGCTTCGCCGCTTTCTTCAGCTGATAGTACCAAGACCTCGAGACGCCGAGATACCTGCAGACCTCATCAACGTTTTTGAAGACCTCCTCTTTGACGAGACGTTCGACGAATGTTACGAGCTCCTCTGGCGTGAGGTCGTCTTGGCTTAAGTGGATGGAGAGCGACTTGCGCGGTATGTCCTCGGGCTCGATGAATATGCAGGGAACTTTCTCCAACCCAGCTTCACGCGCTGCCTCAAGCCTCCGGCCGCCGTCTAAAACCTCGTAGAACCCGTCGCCGGCTGGGTAGACGAGCAAAGGCTGTCTAACCCCTTCGCGTCTTACGCTTTCGAGGAGGATCCGTTTCCGTTCGGGGTCTTGAACCATGCGTGGGTTGTAACGGCTTCTCCTCAGCCTGCTTACTTCGAGGATTATGGTTTCAGACATTTTCACCGCCTCCTGATGATGAGGATGGGTTTCTTGACGTCAACAACCTCGAGAACCCATGACGATGTTTGGAAGATGTTTGAGGCTGCGAAACGCTGGAGGGCTAGGCTGAGGATGGACTTGCCTCTTCTCTCGCCGTTGTTGAGCAGGCGTCGCAGCTCTCCGACGCCGACCGTCATCTGTTGCAGGTTTTTCTCGGAAGCGATGGTTGCAAGCGTGTCGCCGAGAGTTAAAATGGTTTTGAAGGCGCTCTGCTTGGAGAACATCTTAGGCATGGGTTCTCTCCCTCCACATCTCTCTCCTAATCAACCGTCGGAGAACGTATGCGATGGAGGCTTTGTTTTCGACGGCTTTTGCAGCCAGCCAGCGGTGCATCTCATCAGTTATCCTGAGCTGAAGCCTGCGGAATTTTCTCCTCACCATAGGTTTATGCGATGTCGTTTTTGTGTTGCTGCTGGACAAACGCGACATCTCTTTCTCCACTTTCGGCCATCTCCCATGGATATATGCAGGCTTCATGCTGTCGTGCTGTGGGGAAGGGGGTTAAAAACAGTGAAGAAGAATGAGTCAAGCATGGTTCAGCGAAGGGTCTTCGGTGATTCACCAGCCAAGGGCCATGGTTACTGCACGGTGAAGATTCCCGAGTCTCTCGCCCGGGCTTTGGACGCCTACTTGATGGAGGATTATGCGGAGCTTCATGGCCACAGGAGCAGGGCTGATGTTGTAGTGGACTTGCTGGTCAGCTTTCTCGAGGAGCAGGGTCTGATTAAGCCGTTGGTTAAGAAGAGGCTTGAGCATGTCAACGTTTACGAGACAAGGGCGCTTGTTAAGGACAACCTGCTTGGAGTTACTGCGGAGGTTGTGTTCGCGTCCCTACAAGCCTTCTGCAGCTACTGCCACAGCCGCGACTGTATACACGTGGATTATGCGTTGTCGCTGCCGATGGTTAGGACGAGGTTTGAGGAGCGTGGGTTGAAGCCTCCTCAAAATCTGAGGCGGGATTATGGATTGGTTGTCGTCGTAGACGGCGTGGCTTACCCGTTTTCTACTGAGTGATTTAACACAGTCAGCAACCGCATTCAGCGTGACGGTTTTCAGAATCCCCGTGGTTTATGATGATTCTTCAAAGCCGGGCCGAAGAGAGCTTGGTTTAGCTGGGTTACGGACTGGTTTGACGAAGGTGTTTGACGGCGTCGTCCGCAGGTCTGAGAGGGTTGGTGAGGTGGCTGAGCTTATGGGCCTTGGGCTCGAAGATGTTAGGCTGCCTGTTTACGATGAGGCTGAGGTGGAGGTTGAGCCAGGTGACGTCGTCTATGTTACGGGTGAGAGTGGTGGCGGGAAGTCTCTTCTCATACGGCATCTCGCGGCTGAGATGGCGAAGCATCCCGACTTCGCACCTGTTGCTGCTTCGTGGAACGTGAAGGTGAGGAGAGACAGGCCTTTGATAGACCTGGTGGGTGGAGACGTTTACCAAGGTGTGGAAACGCTTTCAGCCGCGGGGTTGTCGGACGTCTTCACCTGGTTCAGGTGTTTCGATGAGTTGAGCGACGGTCAGAGGATGCGTTTCATCTTCGCCAAGGCCGTCGGCTCGGGTGCTAAGACCGTTGTGCTCGACGAGTTCTGCTCCTCGCTTGACAGGGAGACTGCGAAAGCCACGGCCTACACGTTGCAGCGTTTTGCGAGAAAGAGGAAGACCACCCTTATAGCTGCGACAGCGGTTAACGACCTGCTCGAGGACCTCAACCCCAGCCTTTACATCGTGAAACATTTCGGCCCGAGGCTTGAGGTTAACAGGCTTGACCCTAAGCCCAAGCCCTGCAGCCTACTCAACAAGGTTTTGGTTGAGGAAGGCTCCACCGAAGACTGGCGATTGCTTTCCTTCCTGCATTACCGGAGCCACAGGCTCGGCGGCGTCGTCAGAATTTTCAGAGCCGTGTTGGAGGGTAGGGTTGTCGGAGTTGTTGTCTATTCAAATCCCTACCTGAAGCCCGCCGGGTTCAGCCGTTTCTTCGACACAGAATGGTATCTAACCCAGAGGTTTGGCAACGTTCTACGGATACAACGTGTTGTCGTCCACCCGAGCTTCAGGGGTATAGGTGTTGCGCGGAAGCTTCTGCAGATGTCCATGCCAAGGCTTGACGTAGCCTTCGTCGAAATACTCAGCAGCATGGAAAAACTGGTTCCGTTCACGAAAGGGTTTATGCATCGTTTCGTCGCAGACACGGCGCCCGCGAAAAAAGCAAGGCTTGAGGAGTTTAGAAGTATGTTCGGAATAGACCTTCAAAAACATGGTGTCGCCGAAGTGATGGGTTTCATAGCGCGACGCGGCATGCTCGGCACGCTGAGGAAATGGCTCAGGCTCACACGTGCTGAGATGCTTTACTACCTTCTCGCACCCATAGCCTTCGAAAAACAAGTGCGAAGGAAGACTAGGAAATGATAAGAATACACGGTCTTGGAGAAGCTTTGAAAGGGTTGTCGAATGAGTGTGATAAAGCCGTCGAGGACGTTGTAAAACTTCTTGAAGAAACGGCCGTAAAAACGGCTGAGAAAGCCAGGGAATACGCACCTGTCAGAACCGGCAGGCTGAGGAAAAGCATCAGCCACAGAAAAGTGGGGAAAACAAAGTACATGGTGGAGGCTGCAGCGCCTTACGCTGGCTACGTCGAGTTCGGAACCTCGCGTTTTCCACCACGGGGCTTCATGCGGAGAGCATTATCGGAAGCTCTCAGAGAGTTGCTACAGACGGCTTAAAAGAATAAATCCCCTCCAACACTCTTCAATCTCGGTGGTTTCCTTGGTCAAGATGTCTGGTGGAGAGATTCTTGTGGAATGTTTGCTGCGTGAAAGGGTTGAGTATGTTTTCGGAGTTCCAGGAGATAGGTTCGTGCCTTTTCTCGACGCAATCTACCGGACTGGCGTGAGGAGAGGTCTCCGGTTTATCATGACAAGACATGAGCAGGCGGCTGCACACATGGCTGACGCATACTACCGTGTGGCTGGAAGGCCTGCGGTCTGCGTTGGAACAGCTGGGCCGGGTGCTGCAGACCTTGTGCCAGGAGTTTATCCAGCCTACGCCGACAACATACCCATGGTAATTATAACTGCGCAGAACCAGAGCTGGAGAAGCTATCCAGACCACGGGAGCATGCAAGCCCTAGACCAACACACCCTCTTCAAAGCGGTTACAAAATGGAGCGCTGTCGTGAACAACATAAACAGGATTCCCGAGCTCGTCCAGAGAGCTTTCAGGACAGCTTTGTCTGGGAGGATGGGCCCCGTCCACCTCGACATCCCCTCAGACATCTTCTACGGCGAAACCGAGGTCTCAGACACAACGACGTTCTTCCAAAAACCAGCCATGTACAGATGCACGTCACCCCCTCAGGCAAACCCGGACCTTGTAAGATTAGCTGCGGAGATGCTGGCCAACGCAAGCCTCCCGCTCATACATGTGGGCTCGGGGGTTTTGAGGAGCGGGGCTTCCGACGAGGTTAGAATGCTTGCTGAAATGCTTGAGGCCCCCGTGGTAACGAGCTTGGCGTCCAGAGGCGTGGTGAGCGAGGATTCGGTATACTGCTTGATACCTGGAAGCCCGGGGGCGTTGGCTGTGCAGTCAGCCGCTGACGTGGTTCTCCACGTTGGCGGCAAGCTCGGCGACACAGACTTCTGGGGCCGTTCCCCTCCTTGGGGAGAGGTTGGTGTCCAGCGCTGGATACAGGTGGACATAGACCCAGAGATGATAGGCTTCAACAGGCCTGTTGACGTTGCTTTAGTAGGCGACGCTAAAGCTGTCCTGAGACAGCTGTTGTCCGAGTTGAAAAATATGCCTTTGAGAAAGGGGAGAAACCTCTCGGAGCTGAGAAAGCTTGTCGACGACTGGATAAAGAGCTTCTTCGAAACAGCCCTGCAAACCTCTTACCCAATACATCCTTTACGGGCTATTTTAGAGGTTAGGAGCTTCTTTCCACACGATGCCATCAGCGTAGTGGACGGCGGAAACACAGCAGTCTGGGCCCACTACCTAAACCGCGTGTACGAGCCAGACACTTTCATCTGGGCTGCTGACTCAGGCCATCTCGGCTCAGGCCTTCCGTACGCGATAGCCGCTAAGCTAGCCAAGCCTGAGAAGCATGTCTACCTTCTCTCAGGCGATGGAGCGTTTATGCTGAACATCCAAGAGCTTGAGACCGCCGCCAGGCTTGGGACGCAGATAGTGGCTGTCGTTTTGAACGACATGCAATGGGGTATGATCAAGGGTGCTCAGAAGCTGATGGCTGGCGGCAGATACATAGGGGTTGACTTCAGCGACGCGAGGTATGACTTGGTTGCGGAAGCCATGGGCTGTTTCGGGAGACGTGTGAGCAGGGCTGAGGAGATCAGGCCGGCTTTGGAGGAGGCTCTGGCATCCCGTAAGCCTGCTGTGATAGACGTCACCATAGACAGGGAGGCAAACCTAACGCCTCCCGACCTTCAGACGCTGGCAGCAATCTGGCTTGAGGGATGCGTTCCGCCTGAAAGAGTTTACGATGAGGCTACCGTCATGGAGAGGTCATAGCTTAACCAAGACTTTCAAAGCCTGTTTTTTAGTGAACAGCTCAAAGCCGTGCGGCACCTCGTCGAGGCTGAGTTTATGGGTTATTATCCTGCTTGGGTCAAGCCTGCCGCTTCTAATGAACCTGATGAGCTTTTCACCATTTTTTATCGGGTCTCCTATCGAGAAGACAAGCTTTTTCTCAGTAAGCCAGAGCTGGCCCGAAGGAATCGTGTATTCATGCAGGTGGAACCCGACGACTGAGACTGTTCCCTTCCGTCTCGCAACCTCGATGGCTTTCAGAAGCGGTTCCCGCGTACGGCCAACCGCCTCAACAACAAAGTCAGCACCCACTCCGTCAGTCATGCTCCTCACCTCATCGGCCACGTCGGACACAGAGCCGTCGATGGTCTTGAACCCGAGATTCTTTGCTGCCTCAAGCCGTTCGCGGACTACGTCGACGGCTATCACCTGAGAGGCTCCGAGAAGTTCCGCGCACATTCCGCTTAGAAGCCCTATTGGACCGCATCCGATCACAACGACGACGTCACCCTCCCTCATCCCCCCGTTCACAACAGCCTCAAACCCTGTCGGAAGGCTGTCGCTCACGGTGACAAGCTTCTCGTCAGACACGTCTTCAGGTGCTTTGATCAGGACGGTGTCGGCGTAGGGTACGCGTACAAGCTCTGCGAAGGCCCCGTCCAAGCTTTCGCCGTAGACAGGGCCCATGCCGAAGATGTTTATGTTAAAACACTGTGTGTAGAGCTGGTGTCTGCAGTACCAGCATTCTCCGTCAGCAACCCAGCATGAGACAATAACTCTGTCGCCTTCTCGAAACTTTCTCACAGCTGGGCCGACTTTCTCGACAACCCCCATGAACTCGTGGCCCATTATCGCTCCTGGAACCGACGTAAGCTCTCCCTTGAAAACATGGAGGTCTGTTCCGCATATTGCCGCAGCCGTAGGCCTGACTAATGCGTCTGTTTCCGACTTTATCTCGGGTTCTGCGGCATCCTCAACTCTTATGTCACCAGCCCCGTACCATCTTGCAGCCCTCATATCCATCGCCTACGCCAAAAACTCCGTGGGAACTTTCTTCAAAGCGTTAACGAAAGCCGATGACGCGGCAGCGTTAGCTAAGAGCTTCGCCAAATTTCCTTTAACTTTGAGCTGGCCTGTCATGACCGCAACAGTTGGGTTCAGCTTTCCAAGAGCCACCTTCTTCATGTTCTCGTAACTTCCTGCGATGATTATGGGAGCCTGCTTCTCTTCAGCACTTTTCACCAGTTCGAAGGCCCTGCATTTGCCGTGGTAGAGGTCCAGCCAGGCCCCTGTCTGCTCGCTTTTGAAGAATTCCCTTACGGCTGGAGGCAGGTTTGTTACAAGCAGGGTTATCGGGTCTTCCCAGTCCTTGGCGGCGGTGTTGTATTCCTTGTCGTTGTTAAGAACCTCCACAAAACACTCAAACCACTCCCTTGAGCCGAAAACATACTTTCTCTCTTGGGAGGACAATTCTCAACAAACCATGTTGGTCAGTCTGTAATAAGTTTTTGGAAGGTTAGGTATTTCTGACGCTTTTGAAGAATGTTTTCATGCGTGTAGGCGTCGCGGTGGTGTTCGCCCTCTTCCTTGCAGGGTTTTTCCTCGGATATTTTGCCGACGGAGACAGAGCCTCAACGACAACCTTCACCGTTTTGAGGACGACGACGTTGACGCAGACGCTTCCGACAACAGTTTCTTACACGGTTAGGGAGATGGTGACAACAACGGCGACTGCTGCGACAACAGTATACGGCACCCCTCTAGTGGGCGGAAAACATGTGGATGTGGTTGCCAGAGTATTCAGGGTTGTCGACGGAGATACTTTCGACGCGTTTCCAGCTGGAAGGGTTAGGCTCGCAGACGTCAACACTCCTGAGAGAGGGCAGCCGGGTTATGCTGAGGCGACGGAGGCTTTGCGCAGGCTTGTTGAAGGAAAGACCGTCTACCTTGACGTCGACAACACCAACGTCATAGACCTCTACAACAGGATTGTCTGCGTCGTTTACGTGGACTACAACGCGACGCACGTCTTGAACGTGAATCTCTGGCTCGTCGTCAACAGACACGCAGTATTCTATGACTTTCCCAACGAGTTCAACCCTTCGCAGTGGAGCCTCTACGTCAGGAAAAACTAGCGGCGGAGAAGCCAGCCGAGCAGTATGCCGTCAAGTATCTCTGCCAGAGTCTTTTTCCTTTCCCGCGCTCTTCTCTCCTTCTCAGCCTCCTCCCGCACAACCTCATACCCAACTATCTTGGGCCGCAGTATGCTAAACTGGGTCTGACACTCGAGACATTCGAAGGCCTGAGGTATGTTTTCCTCAACTCTCGCGGGAAGTATGTTGGTGCTTCTGCATATGGGGCAGCTCACCGTCTGCCTAACAGTCTTCACACATTTTGTTGTAACGCAGGCCACTTAAGCTTTCTGTGTTTTGGGGCCGAAGGGCGTGTTGGCGGCTACTGCTTTATTAACTTTTAACTATTCTAATTATTAGAATCTTATTAACTATTTAATATACCGTAGAGGCACCGATATCGACCAAGATGGTTGGAATAAATGATAAGCGTGTTGCTCCTGTTTCATTCTCGATAGACGCTGCTTCATTAAACGAGTTTGAAGAGGCTGTGAAGGAAACGGAATGGCTTGAGGAGATTCACGCCGATAACAAGAGGAGCGAGAGAATAAGGAGAGCATTGAGAGCGACGAGAATCATTTTACGCACGTCTCCCGCTGAGGTGAGGCGGCATATTTTGAAAACAGTTGAATATTCAAGCGGCTTGGTTGAAAAAGAAGACGTAGAGATAGAGATATTAAAGAAAGAGTTAGAAAGCTTGGAGACCATTCTGTTGCTTCTTGCCGCTCTGGAAGAGCTTGAAAAAGGGAGACATGGAGGCGACTTTAAAGAAAGCCTTGCGCTAACGCTGCGCAACCAAAGAGCCATGCTCAGCGCTGGGAAGATTCGCGAAGTTAAGAAAACCTTAGACAGTCTATCGGTCATATTAACAGTCCCACGAAAGTAATTCTACAACCTTTTCATCGACGGAAGGAGTGTTTACCACATATGGATAAAGCTCAACCACAAAATGCTTGAGCGAAGGAAACTTCCATAATAGCGCTTTAGAATCCCTGGCGTATTCAGGAACATCATTCTTTTGTATTCTGGCCGGTGTACAAGATATCTGCAAAAAATTGTTTTTACGTGTGTCGAAATCTTCGTGACTGCTGTATGTTCTTATGATGGGATGGTGATTTTGTCCTTCAAACAAGATTTCCAAAACATCGTCTTGAAAAGCTATCTCATCCTTTTGATATACCGTCCATCTGAACGCTCTTCTAACCGCACATGTTTTGACATCGTCTTCTTCGCTGAAAACAGTTAGCAGTGGCTCCCAGTCTGGCCACGGAAAGCTTCCGTCAGTTTTCCAGACAAACCAATCAATAACATATCTTGTGCCGGTCTCCCTGTAAACGTTCTCAAAATTGTTCACCTCATCTTCCTCCATGTATGCACGTAGCCTAGGTTTTTCGCTCATGTTTGGTTTGCGAGATTTTCACACAGATAAAGACATCCTTTTCCATAGCTTAGGATGCCTCTACCGCACTTTACTGTCAAGGTTTTGCTCGAGGCCGACGACAACTTGAGCAAAGCTGTTGCTTACGCGAGGGCGCAGCTTCAGCAGCTTGGCGACGTGGGTGCGAGGGAGGCTGGAAGGCTTGAGTCATCGTTCACGATTCTTTCGTCAGCCTTGAAGAGAGCCCTCGGCATAGCCATCTTCGAAGCCGGCAGCTATCTCCAAGACTTTCTCAAAAGCTCTTTGAAGGCTTTCGCTGAATTTGAATCGTCTGCTGTGAGGCTTGCTTCTCTTACGGCTGAGGCGGGCCAGTCGGTATCTGGCTTGGCTGCTGCTTTCAGGGTTGCTGCTTCTGCGGCCGCGCGGGAGATGGCTGTGTCGGGGGTTGAGGCCATGAGGGCTTTAGAGGCGCTGGTGAAAGCAGGTCTCTCAGGCTCTGAAGCCGTGAACGCGCTCAGGTCGGCTCTTGCGTTAGCGCGTTTGGAGGGTGTTGATTTCGGCGAAGCGGCCAACAAGCTTGTCCAGGTGATGGCTCAGTTCGGCGTCGAGGGGGGCAGAGCGTCGCAGGTTGTTGACGTTCTCGTCAACGCTTCGAGGCTTGGGGTCGGAACTGCCGGCGACTTTGCCGCAGGCTTGGCCAACGTCGGAGCCGTGGCTAGGGCGATGGGTCTCTCGCTGCAGGAGACGACTGCCTGGCTTGTTGCGTTGGAGAGAAGGCTGGGCTCTGCGGAGGAGGCTGGCACCCAGCTGGCACGGCTTCTGTCAAGCCTCTACGAGATTGCTGGAAAGCTGGGCGTCCCCATCAGAGACGCTGGCGAAAACCTGAGGTCTGTGGGCGACGTAATGACGGAAGTGCTGGTGAGAACGCGTGAGCTGGGCGGTGATTTCGAGGTTCTTCAACGGAGGCTTGCAGGCGTTGACGTCAGGGCTGTAAGAGCGTTGTTTACGCTGGCTCAGATGGGCGAGTCGTTCAACGAGCTTGTAAACCAGATATCGAAGACCGGAGCTGCTCTGAAGGTGTTTGAGGACTCGCTGGCGACGGCTGAGGGAAGGGCTGCGATGCTCAGAGCCGAGACCGACAGGCTTCAGAGAGTTGTAGGCGAATCTCTTTCATCAATCTACCAGATGGTCGGGCCCTATGTTTTGAAGGCGTTCGACGCTGTTGTGACTTCATGGAGGGGTATCGTGGCTGCTTTCGTGGACAGCAAGTTCGACCAGAAGCTCGCATACCTTGAGACGCAGCTGAGGGTTCTGGGAAGGATCACTGAAGAGCAGGCCTCCAGCTTAATCGCCTTCTGGGTTGAAGCTGGTGAGATAAGCGTCGCGGAAGCGTTGAGGATCGCTGAAGCCATAGCGGTCTATGACGAGAACATTCAACGGCTTGTGGAGCAGGCTGTGCAGGCCGGCGCCCAGGTTCCTGAAAGCTTCCGTCAAATAGCTGAAGCTGCACGCAGCATGTCGCTGGAGTCCTCGACGTCGATAGCTGAGGTTGCCATGGCTGTTAGAGCCGCAGAGCAGGCTGTCAAAGACCTTTCAACAGCCTCCCAAGCCCTGACCGTAAGCCTGAACTTCTACGACGTCCTCGCGAGAATCAACGAAGCCCTCGGCATGTCGACCACGTTGACCGAGGAGCAGGCAGCGAGCGCAAGATATCTCGCCGCAGCACAGTCGGCGGTAAACTACGTAAGCCAGCTTCTCACATTGCAGCAGCAAGCTCTCCAGCTCTACATGCTGGGAGCCGTCAACGCGGGAAATATGCTCACGTCGGTGATGAACAGCCTCGTGAACGCGCTTGCAGACGGCATCGTCACGCAGCAGGAGTTCACGGGATTGTTGAATGCGCTGGGAGTTGACGCAGCGGATGTTGCAGGCTCTCTACACGGCATGCTTGTGAAAGCATTGGAGACCACGCGACAGGCTGTGGAAAGCAACACGTCAAGCGTTCAGAATCTGATAAATACACTCAACAGCCTCAACGGCATGACTGTAACCTACAGGATTGTCGAAGAACATGTGACGGTCACATCGCAGAGTCAGCAGACGGAGACGAGCGGGGAAATAGTACACCAGACAGGCGGCAGGTTCTTCGAAGAATACCAACGTGGCGCATGGTCTGTTCCTTGGACGGGCCCAGCCATACTTCACGCCGGCGAGATGGTTCTTCCCCGAAACGTGGCCGAATGGTTTAGACGGGGAGGCGTGGGCCACAGCATAACGGTGAACGTGAACATGAACGTGTCTGGTATCTCTAACCCGGATAGGCTGGCTGAGACGGTCAGCCGTGAGATTGTCAAACGTCTGCGGGCGATGTAGGTGAGATGATGCTCTACCTCGAGGTTTTCGACGGCACAAACTGGGTTGACAAAACAAGAAAATGCACACGTCTCAGACGTCGGATTTCGGCGCGCAGCCTAGAATCTCTCGAGGCCGAGCTTGTGGAGACAGTCGGTGTGGGAACAAGGGTTAGGCTGCGAAAAAACACGTCTACTTTGTTCGAAGGTGTAGTTTATGAGGCGAGGAAGACACGTCGCGAAGGTGATGTAGCCCGCTGCGAGATAACCGCTTACACAGACTTGATTCTCTACGACCGTCACGTGGTTTTCAGAAGCTATCCGACGGGGACCAGGGCTGGAACAATCATCAAGGATTTGGCAACCCTCGAGACGGGGGTAAACGTCACCAATGTCGATGAAGATACTACGCCGGCTTTGAACAGTCAGTGGGACATTCAGAACGAGGTTGTTTTAAAAATCATGCAAAACGTGGCGCGTGGAACAAACTACTGGCTCAGGATGAAGCCGGGGAAGATGGTGTTCTTCAAGCCGAAGACCGTTGGGGCAGCAGCCGCCACAATAGACGACACTAAAATCATCTCCTCCGAATACTCCGAGGACAGATGGAAGCTGAAGAACAGAGTCATCTACGTTGGCGCCGGCGGTCAGGTTTTGGCTGACGTCAGCGAGGGTGCGGGAGACCTGCCTGTCGTCGTCCACGACCCTTTCCTCACCGACGCAAACGAGGCGCTGAGACGTGCAAACATCCGGCTTGAGTTAAACAAAGAATATGGAAAACAGCTCACCGTCGAAACGACTCAGACGGATTTTGAAGCCTTGAACGTTGATTTAGGCGACACAGTCAAAGTCAACCTCCCCAGCCTAGGTCTAAACAACGTCAACATGTTTCTCCTCGAGATAGAGTATGACCCACACGAGCTACGTTATCGACTGACGTTTGGTGGTAGGCTGGAGATGTTCGAAGAGTTTTTCGAAGAAGCTGTTGGAGGAGACGTGGCGGCAAAGTTTGGCCAAAGCCCCTCCATAACCGAGGAGAAGGTTGCTTCAACAAGCATTCTGATAGATGCGTTGAAAGCGGCTTCGAAGATACAGGCGAAAGCACGCACGGTGAGAATCGTCAACTCACCACCTCTCGTTTACGACAGCGGCTCAAACATCGTCTTGGACGACAGCGGTTATGTAGTCCTCGCATCAGGGTTTACAAACGGGGTTTTCGAATGGGGGTTCACACCCGAGTCGGAGACGTTCACCAAATGGCTGCGTGTCATCTACGACTTCGATGCTGGAGAGGGTAGCGTAAAAGCCAACCTTCTCCGCGGCGACAACACTACAATAAAATCAGAGGTCGACAGGTTGTATGAAATAGAGTATCTTCCGCATGTTACGGGAAGCGCGACCGAGGGGAACGCAAGCGAATGGAAAGCAGACGGCGGTGTTTTAACAGATTCCGCGATGGGGTTGGTCAACCGTCATTCCATAAACGTCGTGAAGACAGGCGCCTACGTAGAGGCATACTACCCCTCCGGCAGAAACTTGGGCTGGGATATCTCAAGTCAAAAATACTTCGTCGTCTATCTTTATTCGCTCAGTCCGGGAAGCGTTGAGGTCCGGCTTTACACGGATGCGAACAATTATCGGAAAGCGTCTCTGTCTCTGGCGGGAGGTGTTTGGCAACGGTTCGAGGTAACAATCTCAACCATGACTTCCGTCGGCTCGCCAACAAACACCGTTGACTGGATTGGTTTTGTCTCCACGTTGCCAAAATTCAACATAGACAGCGACCACTTCTTCTACCCGGTGAAGCGGGAAAAGATTAAGCTGAGGTTTATGCTTTCACGGCCCTCCGCCTCGGCTCTTACGCCTAAAATCAAATATGCTAAATTGGTCTGGAGGGAGAGTGGTTGAGCCAGATCGTTTACACGGAGCTGGAGGGTTTCCCCTCCGCTGGCCCTATCTAACATTAGAGCCGCTGGATGTTGTCACAAACAAGACATGGCCATCCGACCAAACTTTCAACACATCCACCGCATCGACAACCTATACGCCGGCCGACGTAGGCTCTCCCACCGAGCTGGCCGTTTATGGCTCTCGAAAGCTGGGGCAAATAATCAGGAAGAACAGCGCGGCGGCGGCTGAGTTCTGGGATAGTTTTGAGGCAAGTATCAGAAAGGTTGGAAACCCCGGCGACCTGAAGGTTGAGATATACACGATGAGCCGCTCTTCAAATGTTTACCTAGAAGACTCCTTCTACGTTGACCCAGGCTCCAGCGGCGTTTATGATAGTGTTTCAACCACGACGTGGAGAGGATGTACAGTAAACTATCCGAACAAAATAATCTTAAGAGGAATGAAGCCGGCTGGTCCATCACCACAGCCAGATAGGGGACAGGTTAGGACAGCTAACGCAGACGGCTCCCCGTCTTCAACGGTTCTTGCCAGCGGTTCGGTCGACGCAAATGGAATAATTTGGTTTAACCCGCCTTTAGAGCTTTCGCCCGGCCTCTACACCCTAATAGCATATATGTCGTCCGGCACGGGCTATATAGAATACAACGTCCCATGGTCAACAGTTTTCCCCGACATGGGAACACCTCACAGCACATGGGTTTCGACAAACAGCGGCTCAACATGGTCGAGTGCGGGACGAACAAACTATCGTTTCAGAACTGTAATCAAAACGCTAGCCTATATTCCCGACAGCAAGCTCGGCGAGCTATCTGTACCAGGCACACAGATAGGAACAACCACAGCTTGGACAAGCCTATATCCAGCAGAAGATTCTAGACGTATAATTCAAGACACAACCAGCTATTATTACGTTGTTCTCTCAAGCCCCAGCTCACCTGACGTAAACAACTGCTACGTGCTCCAATGGGGAGGTTCATACACAGGCGGTAGCCCTTGGCATGTTCCGACGAGAAACCTTGCAGAAGAACACAGCGCTTTCTATGACGGCTCGACATGGGTTTACAAGCCACATGACTTACTCATACGCAAAACCTACTCCGAATACTCAGCCGTCAGCCACACATACACAAAGACATACTACCTAGGCCCCGGCTCATACAGCCCAAAGCTCAGCATACAGGTTAAAGCCGCCAGCGGAACCGTGTACGCAAGACCATTCACATCGTCAGGAGCACTAATAACACCCCACACGGAAAAGTCAACCACGTCAACCACCTACACCACGCTGTCCTGGGATGTTGTTAGCGGCGTCCCAGAAATCATAGAATCTTCCTCAAACCCCATAAGGTTTCTTGTAAGAGGCAACGGCGCCTACAACCAGGTAAGCTATGAGCCACGGCTCTACTACAACAAAAACCCCGTCACGCCACGGGACTTCGGGTTCACAGAACTCTATCTCATGAGGGTTAGAGCCGAAGCGGCCGACACGCTGGCAAGGCTCAACGACAAGACAAACATCTATTTCCCGGCTGCAGGGGACAGCGTAGTAATAGACCCCAACTTCAGGGCCCCTGTAACCAAAATATACGTTTTGAAGGGAAGGGTGACGGCAGACCTTCTGGGTGTTGTGTGATGCGCGACTGGTGGATAGACGGGGAGACAGGCCTTCCGCAGGAGGCTGCCGAGAAGATTAAGAAGAAAATTTCTTCAACCAGCGAAGGCGTTTTAATCGGCGAAGCATTGCTGATAGGCTTGGACGGGATAAAACCCGTTAAACCACTCTCGCTAGGCTCGTCGAACCAATACTTTCTAGACGTTGTCTCAGCCAACATCACGATACCATCCAAAACAGACGATAAATCAGATATCGTAGAAGCTGATATGAACGGGTTGGCCTCGCTGCGTCTTCCAACCGTCAAAAAATATGTTCGGAAAGGCCGGCCAGAGCTGGGTTTCCTGGCGGAGGAGATGCCCGCCGAGGTTAGAACTTCTCAAGGAGATATAGACTTGAAGGCGTTGATAGCCGTGTTGACGGCTAAGGTGAAGCGTTTGGAGGAAGCTGTTCTAGGCGGGGGTGGGACGGTGTGAGCTGGCTCATAAGAAGCAGTGGGAGAAAACAGGTTGAGCAGGAAAAACCAGTTGAAACAGTTATGGGAGTCAGCTGCGTCGTCAGAAACGTCGGCGAAGATCTCGTCGTCGAAGGCCGTGCAAGAACGAGAAAGGACGCAGACAGGCTTAAGAGGATTATGGCGGAGATGTTGAACGAGGCTTTGGGAGGCGGTGATGAAAACAAGTGAAGCCGCTCAGCTGCACCTCAACCTAGCCGACATCAACGTAAAACTCTACCCGTGGCAGAGAAAATTCATCGACGACGGCTCTCGTTTTAGAGTGCTTTTGAAACCGCGGGGCGCTGGAGCAACATTCACGATAGCGGTGGAAGCCTTGGCTCAAGCCGTGTTAAAGCCAGGGTCGACGATAATCCTTGTGAGCTACTCGATGAGACAGTGTCTGGAGATCTTTAGACATGTGAAGAATTTCGCGGAGAGGCTGGCGTCTAAGAGCTACGGATACCGTGGTGTCGCATACAGCTTTACCCATCTGTCGGGCATGAGGTCTGCTGTTCTCGGAAACGGCAGCAGGATAATCTCGCTTCCAAACAACCCCGACACACTCAGGGGATACAGAGCAGACCACGTCTACGTCGACGAAGCTGCGTTGTTCCGCGACGACTTCAAGATAAAAACAGCCGTAATGTTCACAACCGTCGCCCGCCGTGGTAGAATCGTCCTCGCCTCAACCCCCAAGGGAAAGCGTGGATGGTTTTACGAAGCTTGGATAAGCGGCGGTACATGGTCAAAGCATCTAATCAGCTAC
>Ga0105160_1000154_pt1 | contig 33767 bp, 34 predicted proteins | sample GXS110809BmetaG_FD_89591 | JGI IMG/M metagenome (GOLD analysis project Ga0105160, IMG submission 89591) | Hot spring microbial communities from Gongxiaoshe hot spring, China to study Microbial Dark Matter (Phase II) - GXS 110809B | ecosystem: Environmental > Aquatic > Thermal springs > Hot...
GTCTTCGTGGGGGGGGAGAGGGTCGAGCCCGAGGCTGGCCTGCGGGTGGGAAGGTTCTTGGACCTGGGCAGGGATCTTCCGGGGGAGATCTACTTCGAGGCCAAGACCTCCGTCCATAGCCTCAGCTTGAGCCCGAGGCTGGGCCTCAGCCTGTCCCCTTTGCCGCCCCTGAGCGTCGGCCTGGAGAGGGATTTGAAGAAGGGGCTCGACTTCCTGACCTTCGGTTGCGACCTGGGGGATGGCTTCAACCTCTGGATGAGGAAGCGCCTCGGGGGCGAAGGCCTGGAGGGCGGGCTCGGCAGGTGGTTGAACGAGAACGTGATGTTGGAGGTCTACTTCAAGGGCGGCGATGGGGACGAGATGTGCTTGAGGGCGGTGGGCAAACTTTGAGGTTGGTCCTCTTCTGTTTGCTCCTGGCCACATCGCTTTGCTCCGGCGCTTTCGCCCTTTCTGCGCAGATCTTCCTGGTGGATCCCTCCTTGCTCCGCGACCTGGTCCTCCTCAGGCGAGCGACCGTCCTCCTGGGTTCCTCGACCGGAGGGGCTGACTTCGCGCTGGACAGCTCGCTCTTCGAGGGGATGGGGGAGGGGCACGGGGCCCGCTGGAGAGGGGCCGATGCGGCGGCCAGGGCCTTTTCGCGGAGGGTGGTCTCCTTCGACCTGGAGGGCAGGAGGTCCGTGGCGCTGCTCGAGGGTTTCTCCAGGGTGTGGGGGGATTTGAGGGAGGAGGTCGATAGGGTTAGGCTTGAGCTCTCCTCTCGCTACGGAGAGAGGCTGTCCTCCATAGACAGGCGCTTGCTCTTCGTGGACCTCAGCTCCTCCGACAGGGAAGCCCTGCTGAGGGAGAGGGCCTCCCTGGAGAGGGAGATGGCCTCTGAGAGGATGCGCCGCACCGTCTCGCTGGTGGAGGGGCGTCTCCGCGAGCTGGAGAAGGGGCTTTCCTCCCTGTCTTCCCCCTTCGCTGCCCCTCGGTTCGTGCCCATGGAGCAGCAGACCAGGGTGCTCGATGGGTTCGACCTTTCTGGCGCGGGTGAGTTCTCTGGTATTCTCTTGAGATCCCTGAGCGAGAGCGCGCGCCTTGGGGCCGCGAGGGTCGAAGGGGTGTACCTGGCCTTTCTTTCGGGGGTGATCGAGCTGGCCCTCCCTTCGGATGGCGCCTCGAGGGGTGCGCCGCTGGTGCTCCTGAGGGACGATAGGTTGTGGTACTTCGACGAGTCCCTTTGCGTCGACCTGACGCCCCGTCTTTATGAGATCCTCGACGGAGGGGTGGGGGAATGAGCTTTGGAACCAAGAGCTACAGGTTAGGGGAGATGGCCTCCCTGTTGGGGCTTGAGCTCAGGGGGGATCCTGAGGTGGTGGTGAGGGGCGTCGCCCCTCTCGAGGACGCCGGGCCCGGCGACATGGCCTTCGTGCTCAAGCCCTCTTACCTGGAGTTGGCCAAGGGCAGCAGGGCCTCCGCTTTCCTGGTAGGGAGGTTCGCGGAAGGGTTGGCTGCGCCGTGCCTCATCTCCCCCAGGCCCTCGCTGGACATGATAAGGGTGCTGAGGCTGTTCGAGGAGGTTCCCTGCGCCGGGAGCGGGGTTCATCCCACAGCCGTCCTGGGGCGCGACGTGGTCCTGGGCAGGGACGTGTTCGTGGGCCCCTACGCGGTGCTGGAGGACGGGGTGGAGGTGGGGGATGGGGCCTGCCTGATGGCCTCATGCTTCGTGGGCAAGGGCTCATCCATAGGCGAGGGATCGATCATACACCCCCACGTGGTGATATACCCCAACGTCAAGATCGGCAGGAGGGTGGTGATCCACAGCAACAGCGTGATAGGCTCCGACGGCTACGGCTACGAGCGAAGCGAAGAGGGATCGCACCTTAAGATACCCCACCTGGGGGGCGTTCTGGTGGGCGACGACGTGGAGATAGGGGCCTGCGTGACGGTGGACAGGGGGACGTTGGGGTTCACCGTGATAGGGGATGGCACCAAGATAGACAACCTGGTCCACATAGCCCACAACGTGAAGATAGGGAGGAACGTGCTGGTGGTGGCAATGACGGGCATAGCCGGCAGCGCCAGGGTGGAGGACGGTGCCGTCATCGGCGGGCAGGTTGGGGTCAAGGACCACGTGGTGGTGGGGGCCCGGGCTGTGGTCGCCTCCAGGAGCGGCGTCACCAAGGACGTGCCGGCTGGGGCGATGGTGAGCGGGTTCCCGGCGTGGGACCACAAAAAGGAGCTTAGGGTTCAGGCTCTGTGCAGGGACATAGAGTCGCTGGTGGACAGGGTCAGGGCCCTGGAGGAAAGGCTTGGACGTCATGAGGGGGCTGGTGAGAAGGCTTCTCGAGATGGCTGAGGGATCCCCTAACGGCTTCGAGCTCGTGGGGGAAGTCCGGCTCAGCGGCGTCGGCTTGCACACCGGGGTCAGGTGCGAGGTCAGGATATCCCCCGCTGGGGCTGGCGAGGGGGTGATCTTCGTCCTCGGCGGCAGGGAACTCCCCATGAGGTGGGGGTCCTATGGGCTTCGCGTCCATAGGGGGGTTTCCCTGGTCTTCGCCGAGGGATCGGTGATGACGGTGGAGCATCTGTTGGCGTGCTTCAACGCGCTGGGGGTGCGGGACGCGGTGGTGGAGCTCTCGGCCGAGGAGCTGCCCATAGGGGACGGGAGCGCCATATGGATCTGCGAGGCGCTGATGGGGGGAGCCCTTCGCCCCAGGGAGGTACCCCTCGAGCCCCTCTCGCTCCCAGGTCCGGTCTGGGTCAGGGAGGGGGATGCGGTGGTGGCGGCTCTGCCGGCAGACGGCTTCAGGGTCACCTACGTTGTGGACTACCCGGGCACCGTCGTCGGGTGTCAGGCCGTCTCCCTGGAGCTTAACCTCAAGAGCTTCCTGGCGGGCGTAGCGCCGGCGAGGACCTTTGCCTTCTCCCAGGAGGTAGATGACCTCGCTCGGATGGGGCTCGCCAGGGGCGGGGGTCTGGAGAGCGCCCTGGTCCTGGGGGAGTTCGGTCCCATCAACCCGGAGGGGATGAGGTTCCCCGACGAGCCGGCCAGGCACAAGGTCCTCGACCTGCTCGGCGATCTGTTCCACGTGGGCGCGCCGCTCAGGGGGCATTTCTTGGCCTATAGGGCTGGGCACAGACTCCATCTGGCTCTGGCTAAGGGCATAAGGGAGGTGCTTGGGCTTGTTTGACGTGACCAGGATTATGGAGGTATTGCCGCACAGGTACCCCTTCTTGCTGGTGGACCGGATAACCCTCCTGGAGGATGGGCACGTGGTGGGCTTCAAGAACGTGACCATCAACGAGCCCTTTTTCGTCGGACACTTCCCGGGAAGACCCGTGATGCCAGGGGTCTTGATCCTGGAGTCCATGGGGCAAGTGGCGGCGGCCATGGTGATGGCGAGGCCGGATAGGGTGGGCAGGTTCGTGTATCTCACCGGAATAGAGGGGGTCAAGTTCAGGAGGCCGGTGGTGCCGGGGGACGTGCTGGTCACGGAGGCCTGGCTGGAGAGGGTTAAGGGAAATTTCGGCAAGGCCAGGGCCAGGTCCACCGTGGAGGACAAGCTGGTGGCTGAGGCGGTCTTCAGCTTCGCCATGTTGGAGTAGGAGGGGTGTGCCTTGGGGGTCAAGGTTCACCCTACGGCTTTGGTGGAGAGCGGGGCCGAGCTGGGCCTCGACGTCGAGGTGGGTCCTTACTGCCTGGTGGAGTCCGGCGCTCAGGTGGGCGACGGGACGGTGCTCGGGGCCTTCTCCGTGGTGAAGAAGTTCGTGCGCCTTGGGAAGGGTTGCAGGGTGGGAGAGCACGTCGTCCTGGGCGGTGAGCCCCAGGACCTGTCCTTCAAGGGCGAGAGGTCCTGGGTGGTCATAGGGGATGGGGTCGTCCTCAGGGAGTTCGTTACCGTCCACAGGGGGACCGGGGAGGACTCGGAGACCCGCATAGGCGACGGGTCCTATCTGATGGAGGGCGTCCACGTGGGGCACAACGCGCAGGTGGGCAGGAACGTGGTCATGGCCAGCAAGGTGGGTCTCTCCGGCTTTTCCCAGGTCGGCGACGGGGCCGTGTTGGGGGGCATGTCGGGCCTGCACCAGTTCGTGCGGGTGGGGAGGCTGTGCATGGTCGGAGGGCTGACGAAGGTGGTCAAGGACGTACCTCCCTTCTGTCTGGTGGACGGCCACCCGGCCAGGATCTACGGCGTGAACAAGGTGGGGCTGAGGAGGGCTGGCTTTAGCTCCGAGGAGAGGCTTCGCGTTAAGAGGATCTACGACGCCTTAAGGCGCCTGGGGCTTCCCCTCAGGCAGGCCGCCTCGAAGCTGTTGGAGCTTTTCCCGGAGGATCCCCTCTGCGCGGAGGTCTTCGGTTTCATATCCCTCAGCAAAAGGGGTATTACACCCTTCTGCGGAGGAGGTGCGGGGCTTGAAGATGAGGATTAAGCTCCTCGCCATGGACGTGGACGGCGTACTGACCGACGGGATGATCGGTTTCGACTCGGAGGGCAGGGAGATCAAGTTCTTCCACGTGAGGGACGGGATGGGGATCTGCGCCCTCATGGAGAAGGGGGTTAAGGTGGCCTTCATAAGCGGTAGGTTCTCGGAGGTGACGGCCCATCGCGCCAGGGACCTGGGGGTAAACCTCGTCTTCCAGGGCGTGAGGGACAAGCTGGGCAGGCTCGTGGAGCTCGCCCTGGAGCTGGGGGTGACCAGTGAGGAGGTGGCCTACATAGGCGACGACGTGAACGACATCCCCTGCATAGAGTGGGCTGGCTTCGGGGTCGCCGTGGCCGATGCCCCCGCTGAGGTCAGGAACGCGGCCAGCTACGTGACCCTGACGAGGGGCGGCCATGGGGCGGTCAGAGAGGTGTGCGATCTGATACTCAAGTCCATGGGTTGAGCCATGGGGTTGGGCCTCAGGGTTTTGGACAGGTATATGCTCAGGTTGCTCTTGCCGTCCTTCTACGTCGGCATATCCCTGTTCACGGTGATGCTCGTCGGGGCGGACATGTTGTTCGATCTGGCTGACCTCCTCATAAGGAAGGGGGTTCCCCTGCTGGTGGTGCTGAAGCTCTTCTTCTACAGGTTGCCCGGCGTGATCGCCCTCACCTTCCCCATGTCCATGCTCCTCTCGGTGATCCTGGGCGTGGGTAGCATGTCCGCCCGCGGCGAGGTCCTGGCCTTGATGTCCTGCGGGATATCCATCAAGAGGGTCATGAGGCCCGTGGTCGTCATGGCCTTGCTCGTGGGGGCTTTGGCCTTCGTCCTAAACGAGACGCTGGTCACCTTCACCAACCGCGCGGCCGATGCCCTCTTGAGGAGCGAGTTGAGCGAGAGGGCCTACGCGCTGGTCCAGGAGAACGTGTTCTTGAGGCAAGTGGAGGGTGGTGCGCTCAAGAGGGTCATATACGTGTCCAGGGTCAAGCGAGACGGATCCCTGGAGGGCGTGTTGTTCCAGGAGTTCAGCTCCGACAGGCTCGAGAGGATAGTGTTCGCCAGGAGGGCCCTGGTGGAGGGAGGCAACTGGAGGTTGATGGACGGACAGGTCTACGCCATGTCGGACGGCGGCCTGCCCTCCGCCGTCCTGTCCTTCAAGGAGCAGGTCTTCAGCCTGGGGACGGACGAGGGCAGTATGAGGGGTGAGCCCCTGAAGCCCGAGCACATGTCGGTGTGGCAGATAGCCAGACAGGTGAGGATACTCAAGGGCCAGGGGCTTTCCACTTCGAAGCTGGAGATGATATACCACATAAGGCTCGCGATGCCCTGGGCCTCGGTGGTCCTCTCCCTCTTCGCCTTCCCGCTAGCCCTGGTCCCCCACAGGGGCTCCGGCAAGGCGATGGGCTTTGGGCTGAGCGTGCTGATAGTCTTCGCCTACTACGTGGTCATGAGCGTGATGAAGGCGTTGGGCGAGTCTGCGCTGCTGCCCTACGTCCTGTGCGCGTGGATCCCTAACCTCCTCTTCCTGGTCCTCGGGTATCGCTTCTACAGGAGGAAGCTAGCTTACATGTGAGGTGCTCGGCCTTGGGTTTGACCGCTCTCGTGGCTGGTAGGGGACGTCTTCCGGTGGTGCTCGCCAGGCGCTTGAGGAGCATGGGCGTGGCGCTCGCAGTGTTCGCCCTCGAAGGGGCTGATGGGGAGTTGAGGGATCTGTCCTGTCACTTCCGCGAGTTCCAGTCCCTGGCCCTCGGGGATCTGGTATCAGGCCTTCTCTCCCTCGGGGTGAGGGAGCTCTACATGGCTGGGCTGGTGCCTAAGAGCTTGGCGCTCCGGGGGGAGGCTCTGGACGAGGTGGGGGCCAGGATCCTGAGATCCCTGGATCGAAGGGACGATCACTCCCTGCTCGGCGCGGTGGTCTCGTTCTTATCCGCCCACGGGATAAGGGTGAGGTCTTATCTGGAGCACCTCTCCGACATGCTGGCTGAGCCTGGGCTCATGGCTGGTAGATTTCCGTCCCCGGAGGAGTGGTTGGACGTCTCGTACGGCAGGAGGGTTCTCAAGGCGATTTTGCCCCTGAGCTTCGGACAGACGGTGGTGGTGAGGGGTAGGTCCGTGGTGGCGGTGGAGGCCATGGAGGGCACGGACGAGACCATACTCAGGGCCGGCAGGATATGCCCAGGCGGGGTCGTGGTCAAGATGATGAGGAGCGACCAGGACGAGAGGTACGACGTTCCCGTCGTGGGGGACGACACGCTCGAGGCGATGGCGAGGTCCCGCTGCAGGGTTTTGGCCGTCGAGGCCGGGAGGACGATTCTGCTGGACAAGCCGGCCTTCCTGGAGAGGGCCGATCGCGCTGGCATATCGGTGGTGGGGATAAGGCCGTGAGGGTTTTCATCTCCGCGGTGGATCCTTCCGGCGACGAATACGCTGCTATCCTCGGCCAGGTACTGGCCGACGCGGGGGGAGCGAGGGTGCTGGCCGTGGGCGGCGACGCAGTCGAGAGGGCGGGCTTCGAGGTCCTGGAGAAGCTCTCGTCCTTCTCCGCGGTGGGGCTGTGGGAGGCCCTGAGCTCCTTGCCCCGATTCGTGCGCTCCTTTAGTAGGGTGGTGGACGGGGTCCGCAGCTTCGGTCCTCGCGCGGTCGTGCTCGTGGACGGTCCCGAGTTCAACCTGAGGCTCTTCAGGGCCCTGGCGGGCAAGCTGAGGGGCGTTAAGTTCTTCTACCTGGCTCCTCCGGCCGTGTGGGCCTGGCGAAGGGGCAGGATCAGGGCCTTGAGGGAGATGGACGGCGTCTTTCCGCTCTTTCCGTTCGAGCATCGCCTCCTGTCGCAGGAGGGGGTTAGGAGCTTCTACTTCGGCCATCCGCTTCGAGACGTCCTCTCGGCCTTCGAGCCGGACGGCTCCACGGTGGAGATCCTGAGGGGCCTGAGGCGCTCCGGCAAGAAGCTCGTGGGCTTCTTCCCGGGGAGCAGGAGGTCCGAGGTCGAGAGGCTCTTGCCGGCCATGCTAGAATCCGCCAGGTCGCTCAGGGATCGCTTCGACGTCGTCTTCTCCATCTTCGACGGCTTGTCCCCAGAGTCGAAGGAGCGGGCCAGAAGGGCGCTCGAGAAGGAGGGCTTCGAGCACGTTCGAGGGGCCAGGGAGATCCTATCGTTCTGCGACGCTGGGGTGGCCGCCTCCGGCACCATAGCCGTCGAGGCCATCTGGTACGGCACGCCCCTGGCGGTGGGGTACCGGGTGTCCCCGTTGAGCGCTCTGGCCTTCAAGCTCCTGGTGAGGACCAGGTTCGTGGCCATGCCCAACGTGCTCCTGGGGGAGGAGGTCTTCCCCGAGCTCCTGCAGAGGGACTTCAACCCTCGTCGGATAGCTCGCGCCCTCGATTCGCTCCTAGGAGACAGGGGAGATTGGGTCAGGGAGCGCATCAGTGCGCTCCGGGAGGAGCTCTTCCCGAAGACCAGCGTGCTTCGGAGGGTGTCGGAAGTGGTGCTGGGATGAGCGCCGTCTTGATGCTGGTCAACGGTCCGGGGGAGCTTTGGTCGCTCGCTCGTCCCCTGAAGCGCGCCCTGGACGAGCTGGGCGTTGCCTCTCAGGTGTTCCTCTTGCCCTGCCAGTTCGCCTCCGGCGTGGAGAGGGAGGTGGCCTCCTCCATATGGGAGGAGGGGGAGGTCATCGGTCCGCTGGGGTCATGGGGTACCATCGGATGGCTCGGGAGGGGTCGCGGCCTTGGGAGGTGGCGCCTTCTGGTCCAGCTGGGAGGAGATCCCCTCTGGGGTCTCCTGTTCAAGAGGAGGATGGGGGCGGAGCTTTGGCGCTACACCTACAGACCAAAGGGTGGGATCTGGGGTGTGGATAGGGTCTTTTCCCCCGCCTGGTGCGCGCCCCTGGCGGAGCGCGCCTCGTCGGTGGAGTTCATAGGCGATCTGGTGCTCAGCTGTTTCGACGAAGGTCTTACCTCTCCTCTGCGCCTGGTCCTTGGCGACGGCTCCGTCCTGGAGGGTCTGCGCGCCAGGGTGGTCCTGTACCTCCCTGGCAGCAGGTGGAGGGTGAGGGAGAAGGGGCTCGCCTTCCTGCTGGAGGTGGCCAGGGTGCTGAGGGATCGGAGGCCGGGTTGGGGACATCTCTTCCTCCTCTCGCCCTTCTTTCGCGACGAGGAGTTGTCGCACATAAGGGGACTCATCTCCGGCTTCCCCCTGGAGGGGATCGCCTTCGCGGTGGGCGACGTGCCATCGGCGCGGGGTCTCTTCCAAGTCGCCGTAACGCAGCCTGGCACCAACACCTTGGAGCTCATGTACAGCAGGGTTCCTGCCGTAGTCCTCCTCCCTCTGGAGATGGCAGACCTGCTCCCCAGGTGGGGGTTCCTGTGGGCGCTCGGTGGGTTGCCCCTGTTGGGTGGCCTGGCGAGGGAGATCCTGGTCAGCAGAGTCTTGAGGCTTAAGAGTACCTTGGCCTGGCCCAACAGGATAGCCGGGGAGGAGATCTTCCCCGAGCTGGTGGAGCGCCTGTCCCCGAGCTCGGTGGCCGACTTCCTCCTGAGCTGGTGCGAAGGGGAGGGGTACGCCAGGGCGCTCGCTGCCCTGGAATCCCTGGACTTCTCGGGCCTGGAGGAAGGCGCAAGGACGCTGGCGGCAGAGATCGGCCGCAGGCTGTTCGGAGGTGAGGCTTCCCTTTGATCCAGCCGTCCCGAGGGACTAAATCCAAGCTCCTGAGGCTGCTCTTCAGCTACGTGAGGCCCTTCGCGGGGAGGTTGGCCCTGGGCCTCTCGTTGGTCGTGCTGGTATCGGCCCTGGAGCTAGCTCCTCCCTGGTTGCTCAAGTACATGGTGGACGACGTGTTGCTCAAGCGGGACTACGTGGCGCTCTTCTTGCTGTCGGCGGGGATATCCCTGGTCTTCGTGCTGAAGGGGGTCCTGTCCTATCTTCAGCAGGTGGTGGTCTCCAAGGTGGGGCACGGCGTCATGATGGAGCTCAGGAGGGACCTCTACGCCAAGGTCCATCGGCTCCCGGTGTCCTTCTTCTCCAGGAGCAGGGTCGGAGACCTGGTCTCGAGGATGACTAACGACGTGTCAGCCCTGCAGGATCTGGTCTCCTCGGCCGTCCTGGACGCCGTGGTGAGCGTGGTCTCCTTCTGCGGCATGGTGCTCTTCATGCTCTACATAAACTGGCGCCTTACCCTCCTCACCTTCGCCACCCTGCCGCTGGTGCTTTGGGCTATGGGGAGGGTCTCCAGGAGGCTTAGGGCGACTGGGCTGGAGATACAGGGCAAGCTATCCGAGCTCACCTCGACCATCCAGGAGGGGATATGGGGGGCCAAGCTGGTGAGGGCCTGCGCTGCGGAGGACCTCGATCTGAGGAGGTTCCAGAGGAGAAACCAGGAGTGCTTTGCGGCCTTCGTGCGGGGTGCGAGGCTCTTCTCCGCCCTCTCCGCGGGCATGGAGATTTTGCTCACCTCCTCCCTGGCGATGTTGCTCTGGTTCGGGGGTAGGGACGTGATCCAGGGCAGGATAACCCCGGGTCACCTGGTGGCCTTCGTGGGGTACCTGGTGATGGTGGTTCAGCCCCTGAAGACCATGAGCAGGCTTTCGGGCAGGTTTCAACAGGGGCTGGCCGCCGTGGAGAGGATAGGGGAGCTCATGTCCTACGAGGAGATGGTGGACTTGCCGGGGGCCCTTTCCCCCTCTTCCCTGAGGGGCGCTGTGGCCTTCGAGGACGTGTGGTTCGCCTATTCCGACGAGAGCTGGGTTCTCAGGGGCGTGAGCTTCAGCTTGGAGCCTGGGACGAAGCTGGCCATAGTGGGCCCCACTGGGGCTGGCAAGTCCACGCTGGTGGAGCTCCTGATGAGGTTCTACGATCCCCAGAGGGGCTCTGTTAGGGTGGACGGGGTGGACCTCAGGAGCTACGCGGCCAGGGCCTACAGGAGGCTGATAGGCTACGTCCCCCAGGATCCGGTCATACTGAGGGGTAGCTTCTTCTTCAACATAGCCTACGGCCACGAGGGCGTCACCATGGAGGAGGTGGTGAGGGCTGCTAAGCTCGCGGAGATCCACGACTTCATCGTCAGCCTGCCTGGAGGATACGAGGCCGAGGTGTCGGAGCGAGGGCTCAACCTGAGCGGCGGCCAGAGGCAAAGGTTGGCCATAGCCAGGGCTCTGGTGAGAGACCCCGCCATCGTGATACTGGACGAGGCCACCTCCTCCCTGGACGTGGCCACCGAGAGGCGCATAGCCGAGACCCTGGACAGGGCCCTCGCGGGGAGGACTGTCCTGATGGTGGCCCACAGGCTGTACTTCGCGAGGATGTGCGATAAGATAGGCGTGGTCGAGGGGGGCAGGCTGGTGGAGTTTGGGTCCCACGAGGAGCTGATGGAGCTCGGTGGCGTCTACAGGAGGATGTACGACATGCAGTCTCGCTGGGACGAGCGCCTGGTGGAGGGGGCTTTGGGCTTTGAGCAACCTGTTCGACCGGTTTAACGCCCTGAGGTTGACCCTCCGGGGTCGGGGGGGCCATCTTCGCGAGGTCCTGGGCTCGCTCAGGCGCGCCCTCAGGGACGTGGGCCTTCGGGTGGAGGAGGGCCCGGGCGGAGGACTCTCGGTGGCCTCTGGGGCCCACGTCGAGCTCTTCCTCGCGGCCGAGCTGAGGGAGGGGCTCAGGGACGTCGAGGTCTGGTGGACTGGGGGAGCGCTATCCCTGGGGGGGGAGCGCTTCAGGGGCAAAAAGCCCTCGCCCCTGGGGAAGCTCGAGGGAAGTCGGCCGGAGGAGTTGCTCTCGGGTCTGTTCGGCCTCCTCTGCCCCACGGTGGTGGTGGCCTCCAACGGGCACGGCGAGGACGCCATAGCGGCCGCCTTCATGGAGTTCTTCAGGAGAAGTTTCCCCTTCGTGAGGGTCCTGGCCTTCCCCATAGTGGGGGATGGTCTTGCGCTGTCGGAGAGGGGCTTCGAGGTGGTCTCCCCCCTCAGGCCCATGCCCAGCGGTGGTCTCATAAAGTACAGCCTCAGAGCCCTCTACATGGACCTGAAAGCCGGCCTCCTCGGGCTGTTGCTGGACCAGTTCAGGGCCATGAGGGATCTCTCCTCTGGCAACAAGGTCCTGGTGTGCGTGGGAGACGTCTTCTTGCTCGCCTTCGTGGGGTTGGCCTCCGGCCTCAAGCCCGTCCTCGTGAGCACGGCTAAGACGGTCAGGTTGAGGGGTTTTTACCCCTTCGAGGTGGGAGTGTTGAGGTCCATGTCGGGCCTAGTGTTGACCAGGGATCCCGAGTCGGCCTCTTTCCTCAGGGGAAGGGGAGTGGAGGCCCTTTACCTGGGCAACCCGGTGATGGACGTCCTCGGGGAGATGCCGATCCCCAGGGGTGTTCCGTCGCAGTCCTGCGGGGTGCTCCTTCTTCCTGGGAGCAGGTCCTCTGCCTACCAGGACATGGGGCTCCTGCTGGACGTGGCCTCTCGCATGGTGGACGACGGTTTCGGCGGCAGGTTCTACTGCCTGGTCTCAAGGGGGTTGAACCTCTCCGCCATGCTCCAGGGGGCCATCGAGAGGGGTTTCAAGGTCCTGCAGGTTGGGGAGAGGCCCTGCCTGTGCAAGGGCAAGACGGCGGTGGAGCTTTGGTCTGGGGGGTTGGAGCACCTGGTCAGGAGGTGTTCCCTGGTGGTCGGTCTGGGTGGGACTGCGAACCAGATATGCGCGGGCTTCGGGCTTCCCGTGGTGTCCGTGGACGATAAGGCCAGAAGAGTTCAGAAGAGGTTGTTAGGGGAGGCGGAGGTGCTGGTGAAAAGGGACGCCGCAGAGATGGCCAAGGTGGCCCTGTCGGTGCTGAGGGATCCCATACTCTACAGCCACATGTCGCTTTCGGGCATGTCCAACATGGGGTCTCCTGGCTGCTTCAGGGGCATGGTGGACGTCTTCAGGTCCTGCGGCTTGGGCCTCCTGGAGAGGATGTGGGTGGCGCTTTCCTCCGCCTCAGATGAGACTTTGGCCGAGGGGAGGAGGAGGCCTTGAGGGTAGTGGCTGTAGTTCCAGCCAGGCTCGCCTCCACCCGCTTGCCCGGCAAACCGCTGGTCGAGCTGGGGGGGCTTCCGCTGGTGGTGCGGGTGTACAGGATGGTCGAGCGATCTCCGGAGGTCGACGAGGTGCTCGTGGCCGCCGACAGCCAGGAGGTCTTCGAGGTGGCTAGCTCTCACGGCTGTCGTTGCGTCATGACGCCACCGGACCTCCAGAGCGGGGGGGACAGAGTGGCTTACGTGGCCAGGGATCTGGAGGCGGAAGTCGTGCTGAACGTGCAGGTGGACGATCCCTTCGTGGCTCCCTCCACCGTGTCCGCGCTCGTCAGGGCCCTCCAGGAGGCTCCGGAGGTTGGGCTTGCCCTGGTGGCCTCGCCGATAGAGGATCCGTCTGAGCTGTTCAACCCCCACGTGGTCAAGGTGGTCATGGACCTGCAAGGGTTTGCCCTCTACTTCAGCCGATCCCCCATACCTTACCGGAGGTCTGGGGATCCGCTATACTTCAAGCACACCGGACCCTACGCATATCGCAAGGAGTTCCTGCTGCGCTTTGCCTCCTCGCCGCCCACCCCCCTCGAGCTCGCCGAGTCCCTCGAGATGCTCAGGGTCCTCGAGATGGGGTTTAAGATAAAGATGGTCGTCTCCAGGTACGAGGGGGTGGAGATAGACACCCCGGAGGACCTGGAGAGGGCCAGGGCCTTGCTGTCCTCGCTCGGCGACCCTCTCCTTCTTCCGTGAGGAGGTCTCCCGGATGGTCGACAGGGTCGTGTTGAAGGACTTCGGGGTGGAGTTCGGCGGCGATAGGCTCGTGGTGGTGGCTGGGCCTTGCGTCCTGGAGAGCCTCGACGTGGCCCTCCAGGTGGCCAGGGAGGTCAAGTCCATCTGCGACGACCTGGGGCTTCCCTACGTCTTCAAGTCCTCCTACGACAAGGCCAACAGGACGTCCCTCAGGGGCTTCAGGGGACCTGGCCTGGAGGTGGGTCTCGAGTGGCTCTCCAGGGTGAGGGAGGAGGTGGGGGTTCCCGTCCTCACCGACGTCCACTCCACCGAGGAGGCTCTGCGGGCCGGGGAGGTGGTCGACGTGCTGCAGATACCGGCTTTCCTCTGCAGGCAGACGGATCTCCTGCTGGCCGCTGCCTCCACCGGCAAGCCCGTCAACGTGAAGAAAGGGCAGTTCGTCTCCCCCTGGGACATGGCCTATGCGGTGGAGAAGGTCAAGTCGGCCGGCGGAGGAGGCGTGATCCTGTGCGAGAGGGGCACCTTCTTCGGCTACGGCCAGCTGGTGGTGGACATGAGATCGCTGGCGATCATGCGGTCTCTTGGGGTGCCGGTCATGTTCGATGCCACCCATAGCGTCCAGAGGCCCTCTGCCGGGGACGGCAGGAGCCTCGGCGACAGGCGCTTCGTCCCCTTGCTGGCCCGGGCCGCGGTGGCGGTGGGGATAGACGCCTTGTTCATGGAGGTCCACCCGGACCCGACGTCGGCGAAGAGCGATGGTCCCAACATGGTGAAGTTGGCCCATCTGGGCGCTCTGCTGGAGGAGATCGCCAGATTGCACGAACTGGTCTCCGGCGGGCTGAGGGACGTCCTCGAGTGGGCGGAGATTTTCGACTTCTGAGGGGTGATCGGCTTTGAGCGCTGGCGAGGTTCTCCAGGCTTCCGACGAGGATCTGCTTCGATTCGGCAAACAGGTGATGCTGCAGGAGGCCGAGGGCATAAGGGCGGTGGCCGATTCCCTCGGTTTCGAGCTGGTCGAGGCAGCGAGGGTGGTGTGCGGTTGTAAGGGCAGGGTGGTGGTCAGCGGGCTGGGCAAGTCGGGGCACGTGGGGAGGAAGATAGCTGCGACCCTGGCCTCGCTGGGCACGCCGGCCTTCTTCCTGCACGCCGCCGAGGCCGTCCACGGGGACCTGGGGATGGTGACCTCCTCGGACGTGGCGATCCTCCTCTCGTTCAGCGGCAACACCTCAGAGGTTTTGGCCCTGATACCTTATTTCAAGAGGGTGGGCACGCCCATCATAGGTATAACGGGCAACAGGAGCTCCAGGTTGGCCGAGTGCTCGGACGTGCTGATCCTCACCCCCGTGGAGAGGGAGGCCTGTCCCCTCGGGCTCGCCCCTACCACCAGCACCACGGTCATGCTGGCCGTCGGGGATGCCATAGCGGCCATGACCGCCAAGATGAAGGGCTTAAGCCCCAGGGACTTCGCCATGTTCCATCCGGCTGGCTCCCTCGGCAGGAGGCTGTTGCTTCGGGTGTCCGACTGCATGAGCGCGGGCGAGCGCATACCCAGGGTGAGGGAGGATTTGCCCCTCAAGGACGCCCTCTTCGAGATCACCGAGAAGGGGTTTGGGGCTACCGCCGTGGTGGAAGAAAGCGGTAGGCTGGTGGGCATATTCACGGACGGGGATCTCAGGAGGGTACTGGAGCGATTTGGGCTTGGGGCCCTCGACAGGCCGGTTAGGGAGTTCATGACCAGGACCCCTAAGACCATATCCCCGGACAGGCTCGCGGTGGAGGCCGTCAGGGCGATGGAGGAGCACGAGATATCGGTGTTGCTCGTGGTGGAGGGGGACGTCCTGGTGGGCATAGTGCACCTGCACGACCTGTTGAGGATGGGGGTGGCCTGAGCTTGGGCTTTTGGCCCCTTTACCTGGCCTACAACGCCGCGCTGTGCCTCGCCTTCGTGGGGGGGTTGCCCCTCTGGTTATCCCGTTACGGGGCTGGGCTTAAAGGGAGGCTTTGGGGTCCTTCCGTCCGCCCCAGGGGGATCGGGTCCGACGAGTTGAGGGTGTGGATAAACGCCGTCTCGGTGGGCGAGGTGCAGGCGGCCTACCCTGTGGTCGTCCTTTTGAGGGAAAGCCTGGGACGGGCCAGGCTCTTCCTCTCGTCCAACACGGAGGCGGGGCTTTCGTTCGCCAGGGGTCTGCTATCTGGGTTGGTGGACGAGGTCTTCCCTTATCCCTTCGACCTCCCGCTGCTCGTGGGGCGAGCGGTGGAGGCCGTCTCCCCGGACGTCTACGTGACCGTGGAGGCCGAGGTATGGCCCAACCTCTTCCTGAAGCTCAAAAGGGCGGGCGTCCCCGTGGTAGTGGCCAACGGGAGGTTTTCCGAGCGGTCCTTCAGGAGAGCCCCTCTCTTGAAGGACCTGTTCGTCCCCGTCCTGGAGGGCGTGGCCTCCTTCTGCATGCGCACGGAGGAGGACGCGGCCAGGCTCCTGGCCCTTGGGTTGGACCCCTCGCGGGTTGAGGTAGTGGGCGACACGAAGGTGGACGCGATAGCTTTGCGCAAGAGATCTGTGGACCTGATGGGGCTGCGGGCCAAGCTCGCCCTGGGCCACGGTGATCGCCTGCTGGTGGCCGGCAGCACCCACAGGGGGGAGGAGGAGGTATTTCTCTCGGCCTATCTGGCGCTAAAGAGGGAGGACGGGAGGTTGAGGGCCCTCCTGGTGCCCAGGCACGTGGAGAGGGCGGAGGAGGTGCTCGGCCTCGCCGAGAGGATGGGGAGGGAAGCCGGCCTGGGGTTGAGGCTCTGTCTCACCTCTGCGCCCGTGGACGGTTGGGACGTCATGGTGTGCGATCGGGTGGGCTTGCTCCTCGCCCTGTACGGGCTTTCCAGCGCGGCCTTCGTGGGGGGGAGCTTGGTCGACAAGGGCGGACAGAACCCGCTGGAGGCCGCGGTGTGGGACGTTCCCGTGTGCTTCGGCCCGCACATGGAGGACTTCAGCGAAGCCTCTTCGAGGTTGGTCGACCTCTACGGAGCCAGGGTGGTCCGCTCGGCCTCGGAGATGGAGTCCTTCTTCAGGGAGGCGATGAGGGGCATGAGGGGGAGATCGCATCGCTTCGAGGAGCTCTTTCGAGATCACCTGGGCGCCTCCCGTAGGGTCGTCGAGTCGATCCTTCGCGTCCTGGAGGGGGGAAGGTGCAGGTGAGGATTTTGGTGGTCGGAGCTGGGGGCCACGCCAAGGTGCTCTGGTCGGTGGCGGTCTCGTTGGGGCACGAGGTGGTGTGCTTTCTGGACTCAGATCCCTCCAAGTGGGGTTCCACCCTCTTCGGCGTCCCGGTGGAGCCCGAGGAGAGGAAGTCCCTCTATCTCGAGATGGGGGTATGGGCGGCTGGCGTCGGCGTCGGGAGCGTGGGCGACGCATCGACGAGGAAGAGGATCTTCTTCGAGCTCAAGTCCATGGGGTTCGAGCTGCCCCCGCTGGTCTCACCTCGAGCGTACGTCGCTCCCGACGTCGAGTTGGGGGAGGGGACCCTGGTGGTCCACGGGGCAGTGGTTAACCCCGGGACCAAGGTGGGGGTTTGCGCCATAATCAACACCTGTGCTTCCGTGGACCACGACTGTCGGATAGGGGACTTCGTCCACCTGGCGCCAGGGTCCGTCCTGAGCGGGGGGGTTGTGGTGGAGGACGAGGCCCACGTGGGCACCGGGGCTTGTGTGATCCAGGGGGTCAGGATCGGCAGGGGCGCTGTGGTGGGCGCCGGGGCCACGGTGGTCTGCGACCTGCCGCCGGGCGTGGTGGCCAAGGGCGTTCCCGCCAGGTGGTAGGTGGTTGTAAGGAGCTGTCGTTTCGTTGTAGAATTTAGAGCATCGTCGTGCAAGGGCACAGGTTGTGTTTTTTTCTCGTCCTCGGACCTTGAAAGCTGAATAGGGGGTGATCGCCATAGGAAGTCACTTTGTCGCTCTCATCGCCTCCGCCTTTTGCCTCGTCGGCGGCTTTTTGGTCGGATTCTACGCCAACAAGGTCATGACGGAGAGGAAGATCGGCGAGGCCAGCAGCAGGGCGAGGGCCATCGTCGAGGAGGCCGAGAGGGAGGCGAAGGCCATAAAGAAGGAGGCCCTGAGCGAGGCCAGGGCGGAGGCTAACCGGATAAAGCAGGAGGCCGAGAGGGACATAAGGGAGAAGCGCAACGAGGTCCAGCGGATGGAGAGGCGCCTGGAGCAGAAGGAGGACGCCTTGACCAAGAAGCTGGAGGGTTTGTCCAGGAAGGAGGAGGAGCTGAGGCAGAGGCAGGAGGAGCTGGATAGACTTAGGGACGAGGCCATGGCCAGGCTCCAGGAGATAGCTGGGCTTACCGCCGAGCAGGCGAGGGAGCTTCTCCTCAAGGAGCTGGAGGTGGAGGTGCAGCACCGGGCTGGCCTGCTGATCAAGAGCTATGAGGAGAAGATCAGGCGGGAGGCGGAGAGGCGCGCCAGGGAGATCCTCACCACCGCGATACAGCGCTGCGCCGTAGATCACACCTCGGAGATGACCGTCTCGGTGGTGGCCCTTCCGTCCGACGACATGAAGGGCAGGATAATAGGTAGGGAGGGCAGGAACATAAGGGCTTTCGAGAGCATAACCGGCGTGGACCTGATAGTCGACGACACGCCTGAGGCGGTGACGTTGAGCAGCTTCGATCCCGTCAGGCGCGAGGTGGCCAGGATAGCCCTCGAGAAGCTGGTGGTGGACGGCAGGATCCACCCCGCCAGGATAGAGGAGATGGTGGAGAGGGCCCGCAAGGAGGTCGAGAAGAGGGTGGAGGAGGCCGGCGAGATGGCCCTCGTCGAGACGGGGGTCAAGTCCATGCATCCCGAGCTGGTGAGCCTGCTCGGGCAGCTCAGCCTGCGCACGAGCTACGGCCAGAACGCCCTGAGGCACTCCATAGAGGTGGCCCATCTGGCGGGCATGATAGCGGCTGAGCTGGGCCTGGACGAGTCCGTGGCCAAGAGGGCTGGTCTTCTCCACGACATAGGCAAGGCGGTGGACTTCAAGGTCGAAGGGCCTCACGCGCTCATAGGCGCTGACATAGCTAGGAAGTACGGCGAGTCCCCTGAGGTGGTGGACGCGATATCTGCCCACCACGAGGACGTGGAGGCCACGACCCCTTACGCCGTCTTGGTGCTGGTGGCGGACGCCATAAGCGCCTCGCGTCCTGGAGCCAGGAGGGAGTCGCTGGAGGCCTACATAAAGAGGCTCGAGAAGCTCGAGTCTATAGCGAGGGCCTTTCCTGGCGTCGAGAAGGCCTACGCGATACAGGCTGGAAGGGAGATACGGATCATGGTGGATCCAGGTGTGCTGGACGACGCAGCTGCGTGCAAGCTCGCCTACGACGTGGCCAGGAAGATCGAGGAGGAGTTGAAGTACCCCGGTCAGGTGAAGGTGACCGTGGTCAGGGAGACCAGGGCGACGGAGTACGCCAAGTGACCTTGAAGTCGAGGGGAGAACCGAAAGGGGCTCCCCTTTTCTTTTGCCCCCTGGAGGTGGTCCTTTGAGGATCCTTTTCGTGGCTGACGTGGTGGGAAGGCCGGGCAGGAAGGTCTTGAAGGCCTTCGTGGAGGCCTTCAGAGGGACTTTGAGATGGGATCTCCTCGTGGCCAACGGCGAGAACGCGGCCGGCGGCTTCGGCATTACCGAGGGGGTTTTCGAGGACCTCCTCTCGCTGGGCGTCGACGTGGTGACCTCCGGCAACCACGTCTGGGACAGGAAGGAGGTCCTCGAGCTCATATCGCGGGAGGAGAGGTTTCTCAGGCCTGCGAACTTTCCCCCCGGGGCTCCCGGCAACGGCTTCGTGGTCCTGGAGAGGTTGGGGCTGAAGGTGGGGGTGCTCAACCTGCAGGGCAGGGTCTACATGAGCCCCCTGGATTGCCCTTTCAGGGTGGCCGACGAGATACTGGCGGGGGAGCTGTCCGACGCGGACGTGGTGGTGGTGGACTTCCACGCGGAGGCGACCTCGGAGAAGAAGGCCTTGGGCCTCTACCTGGACGGGAGGGTGAGCGCGGTCCTGGGGACGCACACCCACGTGATGACCAGGGACGAGACGATCCTGCCGGGGGGGACGGCCTTCATGACAGACGTGGGGATGACCGGCGGCCACGACGGCATAATCGGCATGAGGAAGGAGACGGTGCTCGACAGGTTCCTGCTTGGCATGCCCACCAGGATGGACGTGTGCGAGGAGGGGTTGAGGTTCAACGGCGTCCTGCTGGAGGTGGACGGCCTGTCGGGCAGGGCCACCTCCATAAAGGCCTTGAACCTGGGCATCGAGGAGATAGAGCGAGGGGTGATACCTTGAGGCGCGCCTTCATGCTGATGGCCGCTGGCTCGGGCAGTCGCTTCGGCGGAGCCATGCCCAAGCAGTTCTTGCCCCTCATGGGTAGGCCCCTCCTGCTCTGGTCCCTGGGGGTGGCCAAGAGGTCGGGCTTCGACCTGCTGGCGGCGGTGGTGGCGGCGGACTTCAGGGAGCAGGCCGAGGAGTTGCTTAGGGGGTCTGGCCTGGGCGACGTCCTGATCCTGGAGGGCGGAAGCTCCAGGCAGGAGTCGGTCCTCAAGGGGCTCGAGGGTTTGACCTCGTCGCTGTCCGAGGAGGACCTGGTGGTGATCCACGATGCGGCGAGGCCTCTTCTGCGCGAGGAGGTGCTCGAGGAGGTCGTCGTCGCCGCCGAGAGCTGCGGGGCCGCCACTGCCGCCGTGCCGGCGTCGGAGACCCTCGCCAGGAGCCTCGACGGCAAGAGGGTTCTCCTCGTCCCCAGGAGGGAGGAGCTCTACCACCTTCGCACACCCCAGGCCTTCAGGTTCGGGCTGATATGGAAAGCCCATAAGGAGTGCACCTCCAGAGGTATCTCCGCCACCGACGATGTGGGGGTGGTCGTCCTCGCGGGTCACGAGGTGGCGATGGTGCTGGACGACCCATATAATATCAAGGTCACCTTCCCTCGGGACATCGCTCTGTGCGAGGCGGTGCTCGCAGGTCGCCTCTTCGGGGGTGATAGCCCTTGGACTTGAGCTTCGATCCCCGCGAGTACGGATACGAGGAGCCCCTGGGGCTAAGGGTGAGGTACGCGATCGAGAGGGGTTTGGCCCTGGCCCTGATCCTTGCGTTGTTGCCCCTCTTCGGCCTCATATCCCTCCTCATATGGCTCGAGGACGGAAGGCCGGTCTTCTTCGTGCAGGAGAGGATAGGGAGGTTCGGCAGGCCCTTCAGGATGTGGAAGTTTCGAAGCATGATAAAGGACGCCTCGAAGGTGGGCGATGGCCTCTACACGGGCGAGCGCGACCCCAGGATCCTTAAGGTGGGAAGGGTTCTAAGGCGCACGAGCCTCGATGAGTTGCCGCAGCTCGTAAACGTGCTTCGGGGGGAGATGAGCTTCATCGGTCCGAGGCCCACCCTGAGATATCAGGTGGAGCTCTACGATCCCTGGCAGAGGAAGAGGCTTCTGGTAAAGCCTGGCGTCACCGGCTGGGCACAGGTCAACGGGAGGAACTCCCTGCCCTGGGAGGAGCGCATAAGGCTGGACGTCTGGTACGTGGAGAACTGGTCGATCCTCTTGGACCTCAAGATCCTCTGGAGGACGATTTGGGTGGCCCTGAAGGGGGAGGGGCTCTACGCTCCCCCGGAGAACTTCCAGGTCAAGGGGGTCGATCCCAGGAGGAGGGATGGCTCTTGTCGGTCTTGACCGTTTCGGTCTGCCAGGTGGAGGTGGTGAGGGGTGAGCCTCACCGCAACGTGGAGCACGTGCTGGAGCTCGCCAGGTTGGCCGCTGCCGCCGAGGTCGACGTGGTCCTCCTGCCGGAGATATGGAACGCCTCCGTCCCTCTGGAGGAGGTGGGGCTCTACATGGACTCCGAGTGGATAGACGGGGCCAGGGACGAGCTTTCTCGAATAGCTAGGGGTTATGGGGTCAACCTGGTGGCCGGCTCGATGGTGGTGGGGGACGAGGGGAGGCTCTTCAACAGGTCTTTCGTGTACGACAGGCGCGGCAGGGAGATCTTCAGGTACGACAAGCTTCACGTGTACGAGGGCCTGGGGGAGCAGGGCTACATATCGCCTGGCTCCTCGCTGGGGCTCTTCGAGCTGGACGGGGTCCGGATGGGCCTTGCGATATGCTTCGACCTGGACTTCCCCGAGGTCTGCAGGGCTCTGGCGCTCAGGGGCGCTAAGCTAGTGCTGGCCCCCGTCGCATGGCAGACGGAGTTCCTCTACGCCATGAGGCATCTTGCGGCCGCGAGGGCTCTGGAGAACCAGGTCTTCGTGGTGACCTGCAACCGCTGCGACGAGGGCTCCAGGGTGTCCTACGGTGGCCACAGCATGGGCTATGGTCCTGACGGCAAGAAGGTCTTCGAGCTCTCCGACAGGGAGATGGTCTTCAGGGTGGAGCTGGACCTCTCCTACGTCGAGAGGATCAGGGGTAGCTACAGGGTCTTCAGCGCGAGGAGACCCTCCCTCTACAGGAGATGGAGATGAGGACGAGGGCGATGGACATGGCTGATATCAGGCTTTTCGACTCGCACTGTCACCTGAACATGCGCGAGTACGCGGGCAGGGTGGAGGAGGTCTTGGAGAGGGCTTCGTCGAGGGGCGTAGAGGGCCTCTTGGTGGTGGGGTTCGACTTGCCCTCGAGCCGCGAGGCTGTGAGGTTGGCCGAGAGCTACCCTCAGGTCTATGCCTCCGTCGGGGTTCACCCCCACGACGCCAGGCTCTACCCCGATGGCCCGGGGAGCGGGATCGAGTCCCTCTGCGCTTCGGCCAGGGTGGTGGCCGTGGGCGAGACAGGGCTGGACTACCACTATGACAACTCGCCGAGGGACGTGCAGAGGGAGGTCTTCAGGGCTCACATAGCCCTCGCCAGGCGGAGGAAGAAGCCCCTGGTGGTCCACGTGAGGGAGGCCTACCCCGATGCCCTATCGATCCTGCGGGAGGAGAGGGCCTTCGACGTGGGAGGGGTGGCCCACTGCTTCTCGGGAGGCAGGGAAGAAGCCTTCGCCTTCTTGGACATGGGCTTTTACGTGTCCTTCGCGGGTCCCATCACCTATCCCAAGGCCCAGGTCCTGAGGGAGGTCTTCAGGGCGCTCCCCATGGACAGGGTCCTGGCTGAGACGGACTCCCCTTACCTGGCTCCGCAGCCGGTGAGGGGGAGGAGGAACGAGCCCTCTAACCTCGTCCACGTGGTGGAGGCGATGGCCAGGATAAGGGGCTTGCCCTTCGAGGAGATGGCGCGAGCCCTCTGGGACAACACCCTGAGGGCGTTCGGGATGGTGGTCTGATTGAGGTTCGAGGTGTTGGCTCGTTGCCCGAGGACCGGCGCCAGGGCCGGTCTTTTGCATACCCCTCACGGCGTCGTGGAGACGCCGGCGTTCATGCCCGTCGGGACCCAGGCGACGGTCAAGGCGATGTTGCCCGAGGAATTGGTCTCCATAGGCGTCCAGATGATCTTGTCCAACACCTATCACCTCTACTTGCGACCCGGGCACACCCTGATCGAGCGCCTGGGGGGCTTACATCGCTTCATGAACTGGCACAGGCCGATACTCACGGATTCCGGGGGGTTTCAGGTCTTCTCCTTGGGTGGGATGAGGAGGGTCACGGAGGAAGGGGTGATCTTCAAGTCCCACCTCGATGGTTCGGAGCACCTCTTCACCCCCGAGCTCTCCGTGCAGGTCCAGGAGGCCTTGGGTTCCGACGTGGCCATGTGCTTCGACGAGTGCGTGCCGTACCCTGCCACCAGGTCGGCGGCCGAGGAGGGGGTTAGGAGGACCATAAGCTGGGCCAGGAGGTGCAAGGAGGCCTTCAAGGGCCTGAAGGGAGGAGCTCTCTTCGGCATAGTCCAGGGCTCCACCTTCCTGGACCTGAGGAAGCTCTGCGCTGAGGCCCTGGTGGAGATGGACTTCCCGGGATACGCCGTCGGGGGTTTGAGCGTGGGCGAGCCCCATAGGGAGATGTACGAGGTCCTGGACCTGATGGACCAACTCCTACCGAGGGATAAGCCCAGGTACCTGATGGGGGTTGGCTTTCCGCCGAACCTGCTTCACGCCATAGCGAGGGGGATGGACATGTTCGACTGCGTGTTGCCCACGCGCAACGGTAGGAACGGCGGCGTCTTCGTGGAGGAGGGAAAGCTCAACATAAAGAACGCCCAGTACGCCGAGGACCCCTCCCCGCTGGACCCTCACTGCGACTGTTACGTCTGCAAGAACTACAGCCGTGCCTACATCAGGCATCTGTTCAAGGCCGGCGAGATCCTGGCCGCCAGGTTGTGCACCTGGCACAACGTTTACTTCCTGGTGAGGCTGGTCAGGAGGGCTAGGGAGGCCATCCTCGAGGGTCGTTTCCCGGATTTCATGGAGTCTTTTCTCTCGCGCTACATGGGCGGTTTCTACAGGTGATGGGGGGAGAGGATGTCCTTGGACTTCTGGGATTCCGTAGGGCGAGTACTTCCGGTGATGGTGGTCATGGGCCTGGGCTTCGCCCTCGGCGGGCTTGGGGTGATAGAGGAGCCATCCCTGGACCTGATGGCCAAGCTGGTGGTTCGTTTCTCCCTGCCCTTGGGGATGTTGCAGAGCCTCTCCTCTCGTTTCACCAGGGAGGAACTCGCCTCCCAGGGGTTGGTCCTGACTGTGCCCTTCCTCTCCATGCTCGTCTGCTATGGGGTTTCCTCGCTCCTCGCTGGGCTGTTGAGGGTGCCCAGGTGTAGGAGAGGGCTGGTCGCGGGGGCCTTTTCCTTCTCCAACTCCATATTCCTCGGGCTTCCGCTGGCCAGGGCGATGTTGGGGGAGGAAGCCCTTCCCTTCGCCCTGATCTACTACATGGGGAACACCACCCTCTGGTGGACCCTGGGCTTCTGGGGGATAGCAAGGGACTGCGGCCGCAGTAGCTCGAGCCTGGCTGCGAAGGGACTCCTGAGCCCTCCTCTGGTTGGGTTCCTCGCCGGCCTCTCGATGGTGTTGCTGGGCCTCAGGTTGCCAGCCTTCCTGGACAGAGCCTTCGCCACGGTGGGTCAGATGACCACCCCACTTTCCCTGGTGTACGTGGGTTCCTCTCTATGGTTCGGCAGAAAGGGTTTGACGCTGCCCGTCAGGGAGTTGGCCTTGGTTTCGACGGGGAGATTCCTCTTCGCTCCGGCCTTGACCTTCGCGCTCTCCGCTTGGGCGGGAGCCTCGCCGCTAGCCAGCGATGTGTTCGTCCTGATGGCGGGCATGCCCGTCCTGGTCAACCTGGCCCTGGTGGCCAGGATGTGTCGCGCCGACGAGAGGTTGGCCTCCGCTTTGGTGGTGGCCACCACCGCCTTGAGCGTCATCTCCATGCCCATCGCGGGTATGATCCTGGGACTTCGAAGGTCGATCTGAGCGCTGTGCTATCCCCGCCCTGTGAGTTATAATTCATCGGGCGTCCCACGGAAGGGCGAAGGGTCTTCCTCTTGCTTCGTCTTTTTGTCCCGGAATTGGCTCGATCTGCATGTGACTTGAGGGAGGGATCGGCCTTGGACTTCGTTCGATTTGGTATTTCCCCTGAGGATGTATCCACTTTAGTAAAGGAAAACAAGTTCTTGGATCTTAAGAGCCTGATGAGGGAGCTCGATCCCGCCGATTTGGCCGATCTCTTCGAGGAAGTTGGCCCGCGGGAGCGGGTCATCCTCTTCCGGCTCCTTCCCAAGGATAAGGCCATAGAGGTCTTCGAGCTGATGGAGGGTAGAGCTCGGGAGGAGATGCTCTCCTCCTTCACGGACTCCGAGGTGGCCCAGGTTATTGGGGCCATGAGCGACGACGAGAGGACGGAGCTGTTGGAGGAGCTCCCCGCCAAGACGGTGAAGAAGCTGCTCACCAAGCTTCCGCCCGAGGAGAGGGAGCTGGCGAACCTCCTTCTGAACTACCCGGAGAACTCGGCCGGCAGGCTGATGACCACCGAGTTCATAGATCTGAAGCACAACATGACCGTGGAGAGGGCCCTCGAGCGGATAAGGAGGGACGCCAGGAAGAAGGAGACCATCTACACCTGTTTCGTCATAGACGACCGGAGGAAGCTCCTGGGTACCGTGAGGCTCGAGGAGATAATCCTGGCGGAGCCGGGGACCCCGGTGGGCAAGATAATGGAGCCGAACCCGGTTTTCGTGCACACCCACGCCGATCGGGAGGAAGTGGCCAGGATAATGTCCCACTACAAGCTGGACAGCATACCCGTGGTGGACAGCGAGGAGCGCCTGGTGGGGATAATAACCCTCGACGACGTCCTCGAGATCATAGAGGAGGAGACCACCGAGGACATCCACAAGATGGCGGGCATGGGCACCACCACCATGGGTTACTTCGAGACCCCCATCTGGGTCTTCATAAAGAACAGGTTGCCCTGGCTCGTGGGGCTCCTGCTGTTTCAGAGCCTCAGCGCCATGATAGTGGGTCACTACGAGCACGCCCTCTCCCTATATCCGATCCTAGCGGCCTTCATGGCCACCATGATAGATGCCGGAGGCAACGCGGGCGGACAGAGCAGCACGCTGGTCATAAGGAGCATGGCCCTGGGGGACCTGGAGGTGCGCCACTGGTGGAGAGTTCTGCTAAAGGAGCTCTTCGTCGGCGCGTTGATGGGTCTTCTCCTGGGGTTTGTGCTCTTCCTGCGGGGCTTCATGATAACCGGCGATCCCCGCATAAACCTCTCGGCCGGCTTCGCCCTCTTCGTGATAATAGTGGTGGCCAACGTGGTGGGGGCCATGCTGCCCTTCATGGGGAGGCTCGCGAGGATAGACCCCGCCGTCATGTCTAGCCCCCTCATAACCACTTTGGCCGACCTGTTGGGCATAGGGATATACTTCTACATAGCCTCGTCCTTCCTAGGCCTCTAACAGGCCCTCTGACCGTGTCCTGGGCGGGATCCCTCGACCGCCCTTCGGGCGGTCTCCTCGGCCCTTAGCTTCGCCTCGCCCAGGTCGGGGGAGGGCTTGCTCAGGAAATAGCCCTGCACCAGGTCTACCCTTTCGAACGCGAAGGCGAAGTCCTCCTCCGTCTCGACCCCCTCCGCTAGGACCTCCACCTCGAGCCTGCGGCAGAGGTCTACTATGGCATGGAACACGCACCTCTTGACCTCGTCCGAGCTTACCCCGTGGACGATCTCCCTGTCGATCTTCACTATGTTGGGCTTTAGGTTCACCAGCATGTCGAGGTTGGCGTACCCCCTGCCCATGTCGTCCATGGCCACCAAAACGCCCTCCTGTTTGTAGTATTGGACTATGTTCCTGAGGTGTCTTAGGTCCTCCACCTTCTGGGTCTCCACTATCTCGAAGACCAGCCTCCCTGGTTTCAGCCCCACCTCGCTGGCCACCCGGAGGGTGCTCTGCATGCAGAAGCGGGGGTCGTATATGGAGTTGGGGGAGAAGTTGACGAAGATCTTCGCGTCGGAGTCGGAGGGCAGTTTCGACACCGCGTGCCTTATGGCGGCCTCCCTGCACATCCTGTCGAAGTAGAAGAGGGTGTTCGTCCTCTCCGCCGACTCCAGGAGCTTCAGGGGAGGGATGAGGTTTCCCTCCTCGTCCAGGCCCCTCACCAGCATCTCGAAGCCATCCACCCGCAGGTCGGAGGACCTAAGCACCGGTTGCGCGTGGAAGGTTATCCTCCGGTTCCTCAGCACCTCCATGTACTGCCCTTCCTTGACGATGTCCAAGAGCTCCCTCAGGGTCCTAATGTTCTTCAAGCAGGTGTAGTTCTCCTCCTTGCCCCTGGGCAGGAAGAGCACGTGGGTGTCCCTGGCCTCCAGGGGGCCTATGCCCTCGGTCTTGGCCAGGCGCTCGATGAGCCCCTTAAAGCTCTCGACCTCGCACGTTATGGCGCCCCTGTCGTAGTCTGGACTACACCCGAACCCCCTCAGGATCTCCATCAACTTCTCCTCCAGGGCTCCGGCCATGGCCACGAAGAGGACCGTTCCCCCGCACTCCATGACCTCCGGCAGGACCTCGCACCTCTCGCACCTTCTGTCTTCCGAATGCATAAAAGGTCTCACCTCCGCGAGGGTTCTCCGATTCCGCTCGGTCCCTCATCGCTGGGATCGCCCTCTCAGCCGCTCCTCCAGGGAGGCACGCCCCTGGAGGTGACCTGGTCCACGTAGTAGGCCAGGGTCAAGGCCAGCTTGTGCTCGGGTAACTTCAGGTCCAGCCCCAGGTTGAGCGCCATGTCCTCCAGGTGGTTTCTCACGGTGTTGTAGTGCACGTGGAGCTCCTCCGCCGCCGCCTTGGCGTTGAAGTCGTGCTTGATTAGGGCCGCCACCAGCTGGGAGACCCTCAGGGCGTGCCTCCTCTTGCTCATCTCCACCAGGGGCTTCCAGTACCTCTCCCACAGGGCGTGGGACTCCGGCAACCTGGGGATGGCCGAAAGAAGGGAGTACAGAGCCAGCTCCGAGGTGCTGTAGACGCCAGCCGGAGCCTTGAAGCGGCTCACCAGCTCCAGGGCCCTCTTCACCTCCTGGTAAGACCTTTGGATCTCGAGGGCGTTGGACGAGACCGATCCCAGGAGAACCCACATCCTCCTCCTCTGCGCCAGCTCGCTCATCCTCTCCAGCTCTCCGCCCCTCCTGAGTTCGGCCGGGAGTATGGCCACCCACGAGCTCCCGAGCCTGTAGGAGAGCTCGTAAGGTGGTACGAAGCCCAAAGCCGTCTCGGCCTCCTGGGGAGCGAAGAGGACGACGAAGGAGGGAGAGGGCACCTCTATCCCCAGGCTTCTTGCCTCCTCTTCTACTAGGGACTGGTCGGCGTAGAACCCCAGGCAGAGGTTCTCCAGGAACCGCTCCTTCCTCTCCTCCTCCCTGCTGCTGGAGTAGGCGCTCTCCAACACGGCCATCCTGAGCAGCTGAGAGGCCCTCCTCATCACCTGCTCCTGATACCTGGAGGGGGAGGACTCCCCCGGTAGCAGCACCAGCCTCAGCTCGGCTAGCCCTTGCTGGGATAGGACATACCTCGCCACGACCCGCCCCCCTTCGACCTCTATCAGCTCGGAGGTTATGGGTCCTCTTAGGTCTAGCGCCTCCCGGGAGGGGTGAGATCTCGCCCTCCTGAGCGAGTCCTCCTCCAGGGGTAAGATCGACCCATCCGGTTGAAAGGAATGGGTCAGTCCTAAGACCGGGATCAAAGCCCAGATCTCCCTCTGTATCTCCGAGGAGAGGGAAGATAGGAGCCTCTTCGCGTCCAGGAAATCCCCCCTGGTGAGCATCTCCACCCAGGGCTCCCTCTCCTCCTCCAGCAACCTCTCCTCCTTGGCGAGCCTCCTTTGGATGAGCTCTATCACGTCTGACCAGCGATAGGGCAGGGGGACGTTCAATATGGGGAAGCCCATCTCTTCTGCCATCTCCAGGACCCGGGGCGGCAGGTCCCTGAAGAACCTCCCCAACTTTATGCTCAGCGCTGCGGCTCTGCCCTCAGCCGCTCGGGCCACGAACTCGACCAGGCTGTTTAGGTCGTGGGAGAAGATGAAGCCGCTGGTCAGCAACAGCTCTCCGCCCCTCACCCACTTGTAACCGTCGGGGACGTCTATCACTCCAACGGACGAGATCTCCCTGTCGAGACCAGAGCTCCCGGCGAGCAGCCTGAAGTCCGGGAACATGTCCTTGTTGAACAGGTCGATCACTCTCAAGCTCCCTCACCCCTGTGGGTCGATACCATGTTGTCCTCCCCAACGTGTTAACTCAAAACATTTACTTTGCTATTTTATCATAATATATTTAGACCTGGGGTTCAAGGCTTGGACTGGAGGATTTGGGGTTTGGGTCTTCTCCCGCTCGGCGGCACAATGGGGCTTGCGTTTTGTGATGAGATGACACGGCCATGTGCTACTAGGAGGGGTGAGATCTTTGAGGCCTCTTGAGGGCGTAAGGGTGTTGGACCTGACGAGGGTTTTGGCGGGGCCGTTTTGCACCATGTTGCTCTCCGACCTGGGGGCGGAGGTGATCAAGGTCGAGCGTCCGGTCTTTGGGGACGACTCGCGGGCCTTCACCCCCTTCGTGGGCGGGGAGAGCGCCTATTTCATGAGCATAAACAGGGGCAAGAAGAGCGTGACTGTGAACCTAAAGCATCCGAAAGGAAAGGAGCTAGTCCTGAGGCTCGCCAAGCTGTGCGACGTGCTGGTGGAGAACTTCAGGCCCGGCGTGATGGAGGAGTTGGGGCTAGGGTACTCGGCCCTGAGGGAGGTCAACCCCAGGTTGATATACGCCTCCATATCCGGCTTCGGCCAGACGGGTCCGTATCGGGAGAAGCCCGCCTACGATCTGATCATCCAGGGCATCAGCGGGATGATGAGCATAACGGGGCCTGATCCGGATCATCCCACGAAGGTGGGAAGCTCCATAGCGGACATATTCGCTGGGGTCTTCGGTGCCATCGGGATACTCGCGGCTCTTCGGGCGCGGGAGGTCACCGGGAGGGGGCAGTGGGTGGACGTGGCGATGCTGGACAGCATGTTGGCCGTCTTGGAGAACGCCCTCGCCAGATACTTCGCCACCGGTGTCCCCCCCAGGCCCATGGGCAACAGGCACCCCTCCATAGCTCCCTTCTCCTCCGTGAGGGCCTCGGATGGCTACGTGAACGTGGCCTGCGGTAACGATGAACTCTGGAGGCGCTTTTGCAAAGCCCTGGGGATGGAGTACCTGCTGGAGGATCCGCGCTTCGCCACCAACTCCGAGAGGGTGGAGCACATGGGGGAGCTGGAGAGGGCCATCGAGGAGCGCACCTCCTCGATGAGGGTGGAGGAGATAATCGCCAAGCTGGAGGCTCTGGAGGTCCCTTGCGGGCCCATAAACGACGTCTCTCAGGTGGTGGAGGACGCCCAGGTCCTGGCCAGGGAGATGATAGTGGAGGTCCTCCATCCCAAGGTCGGAAAGGTCAAGGTCCCGGGCGTTCCCATAAAGCTCTCCGACACCCCCGGAGAGGTAAGGGCGCCAGCTCCCCTCCTGGGCGAGCACACGGAGGAGGTCTTGAGCTCCCTGCTTGGGCTCTCCAGGGAGGAGATAAGCGCCCTAAGGGAGGAGGGTGCCATCTGAGGGCCTTGGGCAGGAGCTCCGATCTGTCCGGGATCGAGGGACCCTTGACGCCGAGGGGGGGCTCTCGAGGGGTCCTTCACCTGGAGGGACGGGACGGACGGAGGGTCAGCCTGGTGGATTCCGCCGAGGCGATGGGACCCAGATGCCTGTGGGTGGAAGGTGGGGTTGAGGTCCTAGAGGAGCTGAATCGGGGGGATTTCGATCTTTCCGAGGTGGAGGTGGTCTACGAGCCCGCTGTGCCCGTGGGGGAGGTCCCCGAGGGCCTGTCGTCGGTTTGGCGCGACTGGCTGAGGTTCTGCGAGGAGGAGGGCTTCTCCTCGGTGGCGGAAGCTCTGGTCGAGTCGGGCTTAAACTCCCTCGTGGGCCTGGGTCCTGGTCTTACCCCTTTGGGGGACGACGTCTTGAGCGGGTACCTCCTGGGTCTCAGGGTTCTGGGGCGGGTCTTCGACCTGGGCTCCTTGGATCTCTCCAGGACCCACTGGCTCTCGCGGCAGATGGTGCTGGATGCGGCCGAGGGGCTTTGCTGGAGTCCCTTCAGGGGGTTGATCTCGGCCCTGCTGAGCGAGGATCGCGCCTCGCTGGCCAGATGGCTTGAGCGGTGCGCGGGGTTTGGGTCCACCTCCGGCAAGGGTTATCTCCTGGGCATGGCCGTGGCCTTCGAGGGGATGGGGGGTGTGTCCTTTTGCAGAGGATAGCAGTGGAGAGGGGCACTTACTTCGACAGCGTCACCTTGATGTTGATCTCTAGGGAGATAGGGGCCATGGAGGGGGTGGAGCAGGTGGCCCTCAACATGGCCACCGAGGCCAACCTGAGGATAATGGCCTCCGCTGGCTTCGATCTCTCCGGGCTGGAGCTGGGGGAAAGCGACCTGGTGATAGCCGTGAAGGGCAAGGAGGAGGTGCTGGACAGGGCCATCTCCAGGGCCAAGGAGCTCCTCAAGAGCCCCCCGGGGAGGAGGTCCGATTCCGCATCCTACTTCCCCAAGAGCGTGGACGGTGCTTTGGCCCTACTGCCCGGGGCCAACCTGGCGCTGATATCGGTGGCGGGCCAGTACGCGGCCGATGTGGCCAGGGCGTGCCTCGACCTGGGGCTCAACGTCATGCTCTACTCCGACAACGTTCCGCTATCGGCCGAGGTGGAGTTGAAGAGGATCGCCGGGGAAAAGGGGCTTTTGGTGATGGGTCCTGACTGCGGGACGGCCGTGATCAGGGGTAAGGGGCTGGGCTTCGCCAACGCCTACCCCCTGGGGCCGGTGGGATTGGTGGCCGCTGCCGGGACAGGCCTCCAGGAGGTGGGCGTGCAGATGGCGAGGAGGGGCGTGGGCCTGATCCACGCCATAGGGACCGGCGGCAGGGACGTGAAGGAGGAGGTGGGCGGCTCCACCTTCTCCATGGGGGTTAAGCTGCTGCTGGAGGACCCCGAGGTGGAGGTGCTGGCCCTGGTGGGCAAGCCCCCGTCCCCGTCGGTGGAGGGCTCCATCCTGGACCTGGCCTCCTCCTCCGGGAAGCCGGTGGTGGTGGGCTTCGTGGGGGGTAGGCGAAGGGAGGATGCTTTCCCCCTTTACTTCTGCTCCGACCTGGAAGAGGTGGCTGCGGTCTCCTCGGCCTTGGCGAAGGGCTTAGACCCCAACGAGGCCAGGGAGGAGCTTCGCTCCAGGCGGGAGGAGGTCTTGAGGATGGCCCAGGCCAGATCCAGGAGGGGCTACCTCAGGGGGCTCTTCTCGGGGGGCACGCTGTGCTATGAGGCGCAGCTCCTCGCCTCCTCGATCCTAGGGCCCATCAGGAGCAACGCCCCGCTGGACAAGGCCTACAAGCTGGCCGATAGCCTTCGGAGCGAGGGGCACTGCATGGTGGACTACGGGGAGGACGAGTTCACCCAGGGCAGGCTCCATCCCATGATGGATAGCTCCTACCGGGCTCAGAGGCTGGTCGTGGAGGCCCAGGACCCCGAGGTGAGCGTGATCCTCTTCGACTGCGTCCTCGGCTACGGGGCCCACGAGAACCCCGCCTCTCAGATGGCGGAGGCGGTGCAAAGGGCGAGGGGGATCTGTGGGGATCGAGTACTCTTCGTCTCCTACGTCTGCGGTCTGGAGGGAGACCCCCAGGTGGCCTCCCGCCAGAGGAGGATCCTGGAGGAGGCGGGCGTGGTGTTGCTGGAGAGCAACGCAGAGGCCGCCATCTTCGCCGCTGCTTGCGCCAGGGGGTGAGGCGATTGGAGGGGGCCAGGAGGCTTTTGAGGGAGGGCCCTAAGGTGATAAACGTGGGGGTCTTCGAGTTCTTCGAGGAGCTCAGGGCCCAGGGGGTGGAGGCAACCCACGTGGACTTCAAGCCTCCGTCGGCGAGCTCGGACCTGCTCGCCAAGATAAGGAAGCTCAAGGGCAAAGTCTGAGGGGACCCCCCAGGTCCCCGGATTAAAAAACAGGGAGGGATTCCGTATGCACAAGAGGATATACGATCTGTCGCAGAAGTTGGGGATTCATACGACTTTTTGGCCGCTCTATCCGCCTTTTGAGTGCAAATATATCAAAAGGAAGATAGAGCATGGGGTCAACGCGCAGTACATAATGACCTCCAACCACATAGGCACTCACCTGGACGCCCCCAGGCACTTCGACACCGACGGCATGACCATCGACCAGATACCCCTGGAGTGGCTATATGGCCCTGGCGTGATAGTGGACCTGAGGGATGCGCTTGGCGACCTCGACCTCTACACGCCAAAGATGATAGAGGAGAGGGTGGAGGTCAGGAAGGGGGACATACTGGTCCTAAACACTGGTTGGCATCGGTTCGCCGTCGACGGCTCTGAGCCGGACGAGGAGAGGTACGTGCTGATGCACCCTGGGGCTCATCCCGACATGGTGCCCTGGCTGATAGAGAAGGAGATCAAGCTCTGGGTGGTGGACGCTCCCTCCACGGATCACCCCATGAACCTGCCCATAGGGAGGTTCCTGGGCAAGGGCACCACTGGTATATGCGACAGGGTTAGGAGGAAGACCGAGGAGAAGTTCGGCAAGGAGATGGTGGAGAAGCTCTTCCCCGAGGAGGACTACCAGCTCACCCACAACGCCCTGTTCCCGAATAACTGCATGCACGTGGAGAACGCCGGAGGGCAGATAGACGCTCCTGAGTTGCAGAACCGCAGGCTCACCATAGGCTGCTTCCCGTGGAAGTTCGAGGGCGGCGAGGGGGCCTTCTGCAGGCTGGTGGCCTTCTTGGACGACTAGAGCTTAATGGAGGGGGAAGGCGCTGCGCCCTTCCCCCTGTCCTCTTTCGGGGGTATATCCCATGAGGGAGTTCGTGGTCTGCGGAGTCCAGATAGCGGCCGTGCCCAGGGAGGTCAGGCTGAACTGCGAGAGGGCCGTTCCCTGGATCGAGAGGGCTAGTGGGGAGCTGGGCGCCGAACTCATCGTGTTCCCCGAGACGATCACCACCTCCTTCTCGACGGGCCTGGGCAAGGAGGAGCTGTGGGACCTGGTGGACTTCGTCCCGGGGGCCACCACGGAGCTCGTCCAGGAGGCGGCGCGAAGATTTGGGGTGTACGTCGTATGGCCCACCTACGAGCGAGGTCCTGAGAGGGGGTTGGTCTACAACAGCGCCGTCCTGA
>Ga0105160_1000157_pt1 | contig 33513 bp, 27 predicted proteins | sample GXS110809BmetaG_FD_89591 | JGI IMG/M metagenome (GOLD analysis project Ga0105160, IMG submission 89591) | Hot spring microbial communities from Gongxiaoshe hot spring, China to study Microbial Dark Matter (Phase II) - GXS 110809B | ecosystem: Environmental > Aquatic > Thermal springs > Hot...
TCACTTCGGGCAGGGCGGGTGGTTCGGGGCGCACGTTCTGCTCACCGAGCAGCTCTGCAAGCGGCTGGGTGGGCACATCGCACACTGGGGGGCGCACGCCTCTGCGCTCGGGCACGCTACGCTCAAAAATCAACGGAAAGTCGAACGACCGAACCATAGCATACGGATTGTACCTAACGGCACAAAGTGACCATATCCTACTTACTCTTCAGTGCCGCGATAATCTGTTGCACACCCTCGCGGGCATCGGCAAATAGCATCAGCGTGTTGTCGGCTGCAAATAAGGGGTTGGGAATGCCCGCAAAGCCGGGGCTGAGGCTGCGCTTGATAACCACCACGCTGCGCGCTTTGTCTACATCCAAAATCGGCATGCCAGCGATGGGGCTGTTGGGGTCGGTGCGGGCTAAGGGGTTGACCACATCGTTGGCGCCGATAACAATTGCCACATCCACCTGCTCAAAGCGCGGATTGATTTCATCCATCTCCTTGAGGCGGTCGTAGGGCACATCGGCTTCAGCTAGCAGCACATTCATATGCCCTGGCATGCGCCCCGCCACGGGGTGGATGGCAAATTCCACCAGCGTGCCTTGCCGTTCCAGCAACTGCATCAGGTCGCGCACGGCGTGTTGGGCTTGCGAAACCGCCATTCCGTAGCCGGGCACAATCACCACATAGCGTGCGCCCTCCAGCAGCAGCGCCACATCTTCAGGCGAGGCGGCCTTGACCTTGCCCGCATACACATCTTCCGCTTTGGGCGCAGCCTCCGCGGGCACCCACACGCCAAACAGCACATTGCGCAGCGAGCGGTTCATCGCGCGGCACATAATCGTCGTCAGAATAATGCCCGACGCGCCAACCAGCGAACCTGTGATGATGAGCGCGTTGTTGTTCAGCACGAAGCCCGTCGCCGCCGCTGCCAGACCCGAATAGGAGTTGAGCAAGGCAATCACCACAGGCATATCCGCGCCGCCAATTGGAATCACCAGCAACAGCCCCACGATGGAAGCCACCACAAGCAGCGCCCAGTAGTAACCCAATTGCATCGGGTTGAGCGTCAGCAACACGCCCAAACCGATGGCAACCAAGAGCAGCGCGCCGTTGACATAGTGCAGAAAGCCCACGCGCAACGGGTTATCGCCCACCAGCCCCTGTAGCTTTGCAAACGCCACTAAGCTGCCCCAAAAGGTGACGGCACCAATCAGCCCCGATGCTGCCGCTGCAATAGTGACTTGCATCAGCGGCGCGGGCAGTTTTGCCTCAGGCAGCGCGCTTTCCACCACGCTGGCGCCCGCCACCAACGCCGACGCTGCGCCCCCAAAACCGTTCAATATCGCCACCATCTGAGGCATCGCGGTCATCTGCACGCGCAATGCCATCACCGCACCAATCAGCGCCCCTACTACCAGCCCCACGATAATCCACTCGTAGCTGACAATTTGGCGATCCAGCAAGGTGGCGATAATAGCTATCAGCATGCCTGTGGCGCCCATCTGATTACCGCGCACGGCGGTGCGGGGGTGTGATAGCCCCTTTAGCCCCAAGATGAACAACGCCACCGCCAACAGGTACGCCAAGTTGATGATCGCCGCGCTCATCGCCTAAAAGTTTACCTGTGCACTGGTTTATTCCTCTGTGATTGGCGAGCCGTTCTCGCCTTCGGTGCACCACAGCACGAGTGTGAACTCGCCGCGTGGCGGTGTGGTTTGCCAGTGGGCGATTGCCTCGCTGAGCCGCCCACGAAAGACCTCCTCAAACTGCTTGGTCAACTCACGCCCGACTACCACGATCCAATCGCCCAACACTGCGTAGGCGGCTTGCAGCGTTTTGAGAAGGCGATGGGGCGATTCGTAGAGCACGATAGGGGCATCTTCGCCGCGCAGTGACTCGAAAAACTGACGGCGCGCTCCCTCTTTGCGGGGCGGAAAGCCTTCGAAGCGGAAGCGATGCGCAGGCAGCCCCGCCACCGAGAGCAGGGCCGTGATCGCGCTTGCGCCTGGAATGGGCACAACGCGGATGCCCGCCTGATGCGCAGCTGCTACTAACGCACCGCCAGGGTCGGAGATACCGGGCGTGCCTGCGTCGGTGACTAACGCAATCGATTCGCCTGCCTGCAGGCGACGGATAAGTCGCTCGGTGCGCCCTGACCCTGAATGCTGGTGGTAGCTAATCAGCGGGGTGGTGATGCCGTAGTGTTGCAGTAGCTTTTTCGTATGGCGGGTGTCTTCGGCTGCGATAAGGTCAACCGTGCGGAGCGTTTCCAACGCACGCAAGGTGATGTCTTGCAGGTTGCCGATGGGGGTTGCGACCACGTAGAGGGTGCCTGCCATGGGCTACTCTTCGCGTTTGAGGAGCAGCTTGTGGCGCAGGTCGCTCAGGCGGGCATAGCGCAGGAAGGCGCGGGCGATTTCGGCATACATTTTGGTACGCGCCCATACGCCCCGCGCCCAACCAAGCTTTTCCTCCTTCATCGTGTGGGTGATGCCTTCTACAATCACCATCGCTACGGGGTAGTGCTGACGGCGAAAGTGAAGCGTGAGCGCGATCTCTACACCTGAGCGTGTGCGCTCAATGCCCGGAATTTCCGTGAACAGGTGACGCAGCAAGGCGCGCTGCCCACTGATGTAAGGCACTAAGATTTGTGCTAAGTCGGTACTGAGCCGCCCGCCGCGGAACACGCCCACCGCCATTGCCACCTCGCCCTCCAGCACAGGCTTGAGGATGCGACACACATGCTCAGGACGCAAACCGATGAGATCGGCATCAAAAAAGGCGATCACTTCCGCGTCGGTGGCGGTGGCGCCTGCGAACATCGCCCCCCCTTTGCCCCGATTGACAGGCAAGTTGAGGACGCGCACCGGGGGCTTATCGGATGCAGCGTGGGTGCGGGCAAACCGTTGCGCCACTTCGGCAGTTGCATCCAAGCTGCCATCGTTGACCACAATAATCTCGTGCAGCAGTGGGCACTGCACCAGCACTTCCAGCACGCGCTCAATGCGCTCAGCTTCGTTGTAGGCGGGCACAATCGCCGCGACCTTCACTGTTGAGTGCCTCCATGCGTCGGTGCGCTTCCCTGCGTGGGCGTACTTCCCTGAGCGGGCTGTCCTGTGATGCGTTCAATGTGCTTGCGCGCCTCCTCAATACGGCGATCGGAAAACGGGTGCGTGCGCAGGTTGGTCTCAATCCAACGGTTGCCCACTTTCTCCTCGCGTTTGAGAATCTCCAAGAATCGGATAAGCCCGTTCGGGTCGTAGCCCGCTTTGTAGGCGTATTCCACCGCTAGGCGGTCGGCTTCATACTCGTGTTGGCGGCTGTAGCGCAGTTGCATCAGCGCGTCGGCAATCTCGGCGGCGTTGCGCACCTTGCCCTGCGTGGTGAGGTTAATCAAAATACCGCGCCACAGCCCCTGCGTGTACTGTTTGTTCGCGTGGCGACGATTCACATGGGCAATCTCATGAGCCAGCACGCACGCCAGCATATCGTCGTCATCGCCCACAAGGTCAATCAGCCCACGAAACACATAAATCGGACCGCCCGGCAACGCGAACGCGTTCACTTCCTTCGATTCCAGCACCTTGAATGAGAATTTGAAGTCTTTATCGCCCACGAGGGCTACGATGCGCTGCCCAATGAGCTGCACGCGCTCTTGCACGCGTGGGTCAGGGTCAAGTTTGTACACTCGTTCGACTTCGGCTGCCACTTGCTGCCCGATGCGCACTTCCTCTTTTTTGCTCCACGTGACGCCGCGGCAGCCTGTAAGCGTGAACACCACCCCCAGCAGCATCAGCCCAAGCAGCCATTTACGTAGCCGATTGCGCTCCATAGTGTTGCCTCCCTTGAGGCGTATTATACCGTATCCACCGCCGCTGATAAGGGTACAACGCGTAGGTTCAATTCGGCTGTACCAACAACCAACCTGGCTCCCTCAACCCCCTCCGTAAGGTTCCCCCGCTCTGCGAAGGGAACCGAAAAACGCACTCGGTTCCCCCTACGGCGTAGGGGGAACCTGCAGGAGGGGGTTCGAGAAAAATCCGTCTCTGCCTTCTGCTTGAGGGGTTGCAAGTGGGAAAAATGCGCCCGCGGCGCCCGAATTCGGGGTAGAACCGTGTACCCTTACTCAGATCCACCACCGCCGAACCTTGCGAGGACGCACCCATCGCAACCTAAAACTCGCCATTCCGAGCCGAAGGCGAGGAATCTCAGCAGACCAACTTTGTCATTCTGAGCCGCAGGCGGGGAATCTCAATCTTTCACGAGCAATAGGTAGCGACTTGGACTTTCACAGGGCTGTTAAGATGTACCGGCTCCACAAATCAGCAGGAATTTGCACCCAAGAACTGAACCAGTAAGGTGGTGATTCGCTATGAGGAGCGTTTTGGTCGCCGTTGGGTTGGGGCTGATCGCCATCTTGCTCGCAGCACACTGGCTCAAGCAAGATGACATCGAACAGGCGCGCCAGCAATACCATTTTGGCTTTCTAATTGGCGAGCAAACGGGCTACCTCTTGACGCCACCGGAGTTCGTAGCGCAGCCGTTCATTCGACGGATTGAGTGGTCGCCCGACGGCAAGTATGCGGTGCTAGTGCAGACGGCATTGCGCGTGGAGGGGCTTTTGCCTGAGCAGATAGACCTGCGCCACCGCATCCTTGTGTGGAGCCGTGCCCAAAAACGCCTGCGTGTGCTGTGGGAGTCGCCCCGTACCGACGCTGATATCGACCCTAACCGCGATGTGCGGATTGCGATTTTCAACGACGCACCGGCGTGCGTGTTTGCGTTCCGCGATGCGGCGCTGGGCAGCTCAAACGGGCAACCCGAGTGGGGGGTATATTACGCAAGCTTCGCAGGTCGCACTACCGAACTGGGACGATTTGACGGCGTTGATTTGCTTGCGCCCCCTGCCGACGCGCAAGCTTACTTGGTGTTCAATGCTTTCGCGCCTGATACGGGGCGACTGCATCTACGCTACGCTCCTATCGAGCCGACGGGCAAGCTGGGCGAAGCGCGCCCCCTCGCCGTTGACAACCCTGCTGTCACCTCCGCGCTTTCAAGCGCGCTTTGGTACCACGACGGCAAGCAGCTAATTGTACCTGTGCCTCGCCCACTTGTGCTCGAGGAGCAGCAACGCGTTGCAGACTCTGCAGAACCTTCGTATCTTCTGTGGGACCCGCGCACCAATAAGGTAGCGCCGCTTGCCCTATCTGCGCTACGCACCTATGCGCGCCCACAACTGCTGCAAGCTGAGCGCGGGCAGCATACCTTGCACCATCAAGGGTCTGCAGACCGCACCCATACCACTTGGCTGCGCGAAGAAGGCAAAGCCGTCTTGATTGCTGCCGACTCGGCGCTGGCGACGGTTTCACCGCAGGGCGACGCGATTCTATATGTGGCGCACGGCGCGGCGTTCTTCCGCCAGCTGCTCCAGTTGCCCGCCCAAGAGCTGAGCGCAATCCTAGGGTCTGCCGCGCGCGACAAATACCGCAGCCACGCCAAGCAAATTGCGACTGCACTACTGATGTATGTTCAAGACTACGACGAGCGGTTTCCACCCGCGCTGGGCGACCGCGAGGTGGCAGAGATCATCATGCCCTACGTCAAAAACCCCGATGTGTTCCTTGTGGAGGGTGCGTTTGCTTTCCGCTACCTGTTGGCGGGGCAATCGCTGGTAGATATAGAGGACCCTGTAAGGACCGAGGTAGGCTACTTGGAGCTGCCTGATGGGCGGATGGTGATCTACGCTGACGGGCATGTGAAGTGGCAGCCGTATCGGTAAGGGCGCACAGGTACAATCGCGCCTGATGGCGGTGCTGGTAGGGCTTTGGCTGGTGCTAAGCGTGTGGGGCGTGGTAGGCGTTGGGCGACGCAGCAGCCGCTCCCCTACGCTCCCGCCCAAGATGCCTTGCCCACGGTGCCGCTGGCTGGGCAACTGGGGTGGCTGGATTATTGCTACCAGTGTCGCCAGTATCGCTACGGGCGCAGCGCCGGACTTGCCGTTATGGGGGCAGTTGGGGCTGGTGTTGGGGGTGAGTGTAGGGCTATTGCGCGTGATGCACGCGCTGGATACCCTCGCAATCGGCACGGGTGTCGTAGCGGGGCTGGGGCTAATTGCGTTATGGCTCGACTCGCTGAGCGGGGGCAGTTGGGCACGCGCCTGCCTGCTGGGGCACGGGGGCAACCTCTCTGGCGTGGACGAGTTGTGCGGTACGCTTGCCTTGCTGTGGAGCCTCTTGCTCTGCCGCGCGTGGCTGCAGATTGAGGGCAACCCGCTGGGTGTTGCCTACTTGGTGAGCCTTGTCGCGTTGTGGCTGGGTTGGAAGGGGTTGACTCCCGCGCTGGGCTGGGGTGCGACGCTGGCAGCCATCTTGCTGAGCCTGTTAGTGCTCCAGCGCGAATTGACGGAACGGAGGCGTGTGCGCCTTGCGACGCAAAGCCAGCCTATGCGTGCGGTGCGCATCTCCAAAGGCGCCGATGTAGCAGTGCATGGGGGGCTGCTGCTGATGCTGTGCGGGGGCGCGCTTTGGCTTAGCGGCTTGCCCCAACTTTCGGCAGCTACCTTCAGCGCGCACGAGGCGTGGTTTATTCCGCTTGGTGCGGTGTGCGCACTTGGGCTGTGGCGAGCGCGTGCGACTGGGGTAGTGACACCGCTGCCGCCCGCTTTGCAGTATGCGTGGCTCGTGGGCACACTGGGCATCGCGCTGCTTGGCACACAGCCCGCCGGCGTCGCTGCGCTCGGTCTGGCTTTGTATTGGGCACTGATTGGCACAACGCTTTGGCAGGAGACACTTCCACGCCCGCCGAATCTACGCTTGCGTACAGGAGGCAACGAATGAGCTACCGCTACGGTGTATTGGGCTTGTTAGGATTCGCGTTGGCTTTTAGCCCACTTGTGGGCATCGCACAGCAGCAAAAAAAGCAAACACAAGATAGCAAACGCACCCAACAACCGTCTAAGCAGCAATCCTCAAGGCAACAACCGCGCACTCAGCAACAACCGACTCGCACGCAAACAACTACCCGTCAACAACGCCAACCGCAGACCGCTACCCAGGGGGTGTTTGCAGACTTCCCGAAGCAGTATCGCCCGCTCCCACTGCCTGCGGGCGATACAGTGGTCGCCACTGTCAACGGCGAGCCGATTTACGCCCGCGATGTGATTGCCTTCAGCTACGACTGCTTCGCAGCCACGGCAGTGGAAGACCTGATCCTGCTACGCATTCTGGAGCAGGAGGCGCGTAAGCAGGGCATTTCGGTGCCTGAATCGGAAATTGAAGCACGCTATCAGCAACAGTTACAAGCGGCAGAGGCGCAGCTGCCTCCTGGAATGTCGTTGGAAGACTTTATGCGTCGCAGCCAAGCACCCCCCAGCCGACTCTATGCGCGTATGCGCATGTTCACCTTAGCAGAGAAGCTGGTGGAACGCGAAGTGAACTTGGATGAGTTCGTGGAGTATAGCCAGATTGTGGTGCGCATTCAAGGCACCACGCCTGAACAGCAGGAGGAGAACGCCCCTGCTGCCGAAGCGCGTGCCCGCGAAGCCTACCAGAAAATCCAAGAAGGACTGGATTTCGCCGAGGCAGTGAAGGAATACTCTGACGACCCGTTCACTAAAGATCGCGGCGGCAAGCTCAACTGGCAGAACATCAACTTCATTCCGCCTGACATCCGCGAAAAGCTCAACGCGCTTCAGCCGGGGCAGGTATCGGAGCCGTTCCGCTCAGCGGCAGGTTACGTGATTTTGCGTAAGGAGCGTACGGGCACAATGGCATCGCCGGAAGAGCAGCAAGAGTTACGCGAGCAAGCCGTACGCATCAAGCTGGGCAACTACGTGCGGCAGCTGCAAGCGCAGGCGAAAATCACCAACACCATCGTCAAGCCGTACGACCCCGACGCTGCAGCACAACAGCAACCACCGAGTCGCCCGCCTGCAGCGCGCCCCACGCCACGCTAAGCAGCGTGTCGGTGAATGGCATCGGGTGTGACGGCATTTTTGCCGGCGTCGCTTGGGCAACGCCATTGGTGGCGTCGTGCTAAGGGGCACACGGCGCCGTGTGCGCCAAATCCGAGTCACTCACGTCTTGGGCGGGCAAGGGCGTTTTCTGCCCGCCCCGCCCAAGACCTAAAGGAGGCATAACGATGGCAAAACGCAAGCTCAATGTCGCGCTCATCGGCTATCAGTTTATGGGCAAGGCGCACAGCAACGCCTATCGCCAAGTCGCACGCTTCTTTCCTGAACTTGAGATCGAGCCCGTGCTCAAAGTCATCTGTGGGCGCCACGAAGACCGCGTGCGCGCCGCCGCTGAAAAGTACGGCTTCGAAGAATACGCGACTGACTGGCGTGAGGTTGTTGCCCGAAACGATGTTGACCTCGTGGATGTTTCCACGCCGGGCAACCTACACGCGCCCATCTCTATCGAGGCAGCCAAGCACGGCAAGATTGTGCTGTGCGAAAAGCCACTGGCGAACAACCTCGCCGAAGCACGCGCAATGGTGGAAGCCGTCGAGCAAAACGGCGTCAAGCACGGCATCTTTTTCAACTACCGCAAGGCACCTGCCGTGTCGTTCGCCAAAAAACTCATCGAAGACGGCGTCATCGGCGAGATTTACCACTTCCGCGGCACCTATCTGCAAGACTGGATTGTTGACCCGAACTTTCCGCTGGTGTGGCGTCTGCAAAAAGACATCGCCGGCTCGGGCGTACACGGCGACCTGAACGCCCACATCATTGACCTTGCGCACTGGCTGGTGGGCGAGATCGCCGAAGTGTGCGGTATGATGCACACTTTCATCAAACAACGCCCCCTCCAGAGCGATGTTGATGACCGTTTGGGCGGTCAGGCTGGCACTGAGATGGGCGAGGTCACGGTCGACGATGCCGCGATGTTCTTGGCGCGGTTCAAAAACGGTGCGCTGGGCACTTTCGAAGCCACCCGCTTCGCGCTAGGACGCAAAAACTACAACCGCTTCGAAATCAACGGCTCCAAAGGCAGCCTCGTGTTCAACTTAGAGCGCATGAACGAACTGGAGCTGTACCTGGAAACGGACCCGCAAGGCATGCGCGGCTTCCGCACGATTATGGTGACCGAAGGCGTGCATCCGTACATCAGCGCGTGGTGGCCGCCGGGGCACATCATCGGCTACGAACATACCTTCGTGCATGTAGTGCGCGATGCGCTGGAGGCGATTAGCAAAGACGAGCTGCCCTCGCCGAACTTCTATGACGGATTCAAGTGCCAAGCGGTGCTGGAGGCAGTGGAAATCTCCGCTAACGAGCGTCGCTGGGTGTCCGTGAGCTACGAGTGAACCGTGGTGGTTCCAACTGGGCGCGTGGGCATCGGGGATTTGACACCGACATCGTGTACAGCAAGTGCCCGTTTCCGCCCACGCGCTCCAGAGTGTTTTGAGGCGCAAGACCTACTGCCTTCACGCGGGCGACCCCCAAGCAGGGCAGAATTGCTTCAAAACACATACGGGGCGGTTTCAGGGTTCTGCTGGAGGGTGTTCCACTCGTCGGGCGTGAGGGGTTGCGGTTTGTCGCGCTCGGCGTCGGCGGGGCACAAAAAGCCAAACGGCTCTTCATAGGGGTTGAGCCAGCGGTGGGGTACCAACGGAGGCACATATAGCACATCAAAGGGCTTCAGGTCAAACACCTGCGTTCCCACCAACGCGCGCCCACGCCCGCGAATCACCACTATCAAATGCACGTAGGCGTGCTTTTCGAGGCTGGAGTAGCCCCCCGGTTCGATTTCGAAGTAGCGCAAGGCAAATTGCGCATCGATGTAAGGTGGTCGTCCCAGACTGTAGCGTTTGACCCCGCGCCAGCCCATGCCGGGCGCATCGCCTGTGTTCTCCTTGTACTCCACAGACAGGATGCCTTCCCAGGCGAAGTGCGCTGCGTCGAAAGGAATGTGTAAGCGTTGCAGGGCTTGTTGCAACGCCTCCGCTGCCGCTGCTAAGGCTTGCTCAGTGGGTTTCATCGTATGCGGTTCCGCAGGCGTTCAACATCCACGCGCGCGGGGCGTTCCGGTGCTTCGGCAAGCTCCCACGCCAAGCCAAACACCGTGCGCGCCACTTGCGCCATCTTCTCGAAGTCTATCTTCTCCACCGTGTCAGTGGGCTGGTGATAGTCAGCGTGTAGCCCCGTGAAAAAGAACACCGCAGGAATGCCCTTCTGAACAAAACTTAGCTGGTCGCTGCGGAAAAACAGCTGCTCTGGATGCGTGATGGAGTCGTACATCGGGTTGAAGCGCATGCGCAGGTACTGCTCGTTCACGCGCTCCAGCACCGCGCCAATGTCGGGGCTGGCGATTCGTGGTCCAATCACATACACCTCGTTTGGGGCGGAGAGCCAACGGTTGCGCGGGTCGGTGTCGCCAGGCTGGCGGCTGCGACCCACCATATCCAAGTTGATGTTCACGATGATGTTTTCCAACGGCACTGTGGGTTGCTGCACGAACAGGCGCGAGCCAAGTAAGCCCTTCTCCTCGCCTGCGTACCACAGAAGCAGGATTGACCGTTTGGGGCGTGGTCCTGTGGCAAACGCCTCCGCAATCTCCAGCAGGGCGACCGAGCCTGAGCCGTTGTCGTCTGCGCCGTTGTAGATGCGCACGGTGCCGTCGCGCCCTCGCGCGACGCCCACATGGTCTAAGTGCGCCCCGATGGAGACATATTCGCGTTTGAGCACGGGGTCAGAGCCTTCAATAATGCCGATTACGTTGCGCGCGGACTCGGTGCGCGTCTGTGTGCTGATGGTGATGGCGATTTGTTTGTTGGTATTTAGAGCAAATGAGGGCGCAGGCTCGTTGTTCTCGGCACGGCGAATAAGTTCCGCGGCAGTGACGCTTTCGCCCGCGAAAATCGCTTCCAGCAAGGTGCGTGAGGCGACAATCACGGGCACGCTGCTGGGCTGTTCCAATCCTTGCACGGTGCGACGGTTGCTCCACAGGCGCGCCAACCGTTCCAGACGCTCCATATCGCTGGGATCAATCCGTAGAATGGCTAACGCGCCTTTCTCGGTAGCGTTCTGCTCAGGGCTACGCCAGCCCGCCTTGGCAGCCACCTCCAAGCCCATCTCCAGCACGGGTTTGGGGTAGCCTGCTTGCACCACCAACACCTTGCCTTGCACATCCAGCCCCGCGTAGGGGTCTATGCCCTGTTCGGGGTTTGACCAGCCGTTGCCCACATAAACCAATGGCGCAGTGGCGTTGAGCGCAACAGGGCGTGCCACGAAATCCACGCCCCACTCGAACACACGCGCTCCGATACGAATGCGCGTCTCGCTGGGGGTGACTGAGTCGGTGCGGAAGCGCAGGGTTTGAAAATAGGTACCGTTCTCACCTCCTGGTTGCACCCCCCAGCGTTTCAGGTGCGACACGATGTACAAGCCTGCAATCTCCAACCCGCGCGAGGGTGTGTCGCGCCCCTCTAACTCATCCGAGGCAATAAACTCCAAGTGTGCTTGCAGTTCCAACGGGGTGATGGTTTCGGCGCGGCTAATCCACAGCGGGCGTTCTGTGCCCCAAGCGGTCAGCAGCCAAACAAAACTCAGCGCCAGTAGCCAGCGTCTCATGGGCAATATTCTACCTTGCAGAGTACATCCGCAGGGCTTTTTGGAAAATTTCGCGTTGCCCTTGCGATTCGCGTTGCCCATCGGGGTATGATTTAGCAGTATGACAACTTTCGTGCCTTTACCGGATGTTGCTTCGGAAAAAGACACGCGCGGTGTGGCGTTGCACGCAGTGGGTATTCGGGGATTGCGCCTGCCCATGATTCTGCGCTTGCCCTCCAACATCGAGCAGCCAGTGATTGCCATTGTCGACCTGAGCGTAGATATTGAGGCAGAGCAGCGCGGAGCGCATATGAGCCGCTTGGTGGAAGCGCTTTACGAGTGGGCATCGTCGCCGCGTACGCCTGCTGGGGTGCGCGAACTGCTACTAACTACGCGCGAGCGACTCAACAGCCGCGCAGCACAACTGCATCTGCGCTTTCCGTATTTCCTTCAGGTGCCTGCGCCTGTCACGCAAACGCCCGGCTGGCTCGATGTGGAAGTGGAGTGGGAATGCAAGCTCAACAACGGCGCGTCGTATGCCGTAAGCCACTTCGTGTTTCCTGCAATGACGCTCTGCCCGTGCAGCAAAGCGATATCGGAATACGGGGCGCACAACCAACGCGCCTTAGTACGCCTATGGCTCCAAACAAAGGATAAACTGCCGCGCTTGCCCGATGAATACCTACCGATTGTGCAGGAGTCTGCCAGCTCGCTGGTCTACCCCGTGCTCAAACGCCCTGACGAAAAGTATGTAACTGAACACAGCTACGAGAACCCACGCTTTGTGGAGGATGTCGCCCGTGAGCTGACCATACGCCTTGCCGAGCGCGAGGAGATTAGCTGGTTCCGTGTGGAGTGCGAATCGATAGAGTCGATTCACAACCATAACGCTTTTGCGAGGTACGAATCGCCACGACGAAAGTGAGCAACGCAGGGCATTTAGTAGAGGTTGCAGGTTTGTCGGTCGCGTTAGGGGGTCGCCCGATACTAGACAGCGTCTCGCTTACGGTAAACGCGGGTGAGACGGTCGCGCTGATTGGTCCCAACGGTGCGGGCAAGACCACCTTGCTGCGCGTGCTGCTGGGGTTGTTGCCCTACACGGGGCGCGTGGAAGTGTTGGGCAAGCCCCCAGAGCGGCTAACCACTGCTGAGCGCCAGCAGATTGGCTATGTACCGCAGGCGTTAGAGTTTGATCGCACGCTGCCACTACTAACGCGCGAGCTGTTGTGGGCGATGCTGGGCGATCGTGCGCGCCAACGCGCTCAACTGCTCCAGATTCTGGAAGCGGTAGATGCCACACACTTACTGGATAAGCCTTTGCGTGTGTTATCAGGGGGCGAGCTGCAGCGCGTGGTGATTGCCGCCGCGCTCGCTCAGCAACCTAAGCTCCTGTTGCTTGACGAGCCTGCTACTGGCATTGATGTGGGGGTGCGCCTGCGCTTCTATGAACTCATCGAACAGCTGCGCACCGAACAACAGGTCGGCATTTTGATGGTTTCGCACGACCTGAGCGTGGTCAGCCGCTACGCCACGCGCGTGGTGTGCATTTACCACCGCTTGGTCTGCACAGGCACCCCCCAAGAGGTGATGCAGATGCCTATGCTGGAAGAGCTGTACGGTCATCCTGTAGGGGTATATACCCACCAGCATGATTAGCGGGTGCCCTGCACCACCACATCCGCCAGCGGTCTGCCCTCCAGAAAGCGCAACACATTCTGAATCACGCCCTGCGCGATGCGTTGCTGTGCCTCCTGCGTGACGCCTGCCCCGTGCGGGGTCAGAACCACATTCGGCAAACGCAGCAACGGGTGGTCGGGGGGTGGAGGTTCAGGCGAAAACACATCAATAGCGGCGCCGCCCAAGTGCCCTTGTAGGGCTTCCACCAACGCCGCTTCGTCTACCAGCTCCGCGCGCGCCGTGTTGATAAAGAACGCCCCTTGCTTCATCGCAAACAGCCGTTCGCGATTGAACAGCCCGCGCGTCTCCGGCGTGAGCGGCATATGCAAGGTGATGAGGTCGCACTCAGGCAGCAGCGCATCTAACTCCAAGTAGGTCACGCCCAACCGTTCCTCCTGCTCTGGGGGCAGGGGGTTCACATCGTAGTAAAAGGTCGTGACGCCAAACGGCAGTAGGCGCGCGGCGACCTCGCGCCCAATGCGCCCCATGCCAACAATACCCACTGTTTTGCCTTGTAAGTCGCGAGCGTGCGCAATCCAGTAGGGCAGCGACCATTGCCCTTGCGCGAGCATGGTATGGGCAGGTATCAAGCCGCGCAGCAGCGCCAACGCGACCATCACCACATGCTCGGCAACGCTGACGGTGTTGGCGCCCGTCACGGCAGCAACGGTAATCCCTAACTCCTGTGCAGCCTCAAGGTCTACATGGTCGGTGCCGACGCCCGCCACTTGCACAAAGCGCAAACGCGGTGCCTGTTGCAACATCTCGCGGGTAAGCGGGGTGAACGCCGTAGAGATAAGCAGCTCTACATCAGGCAGGTGGGGTTGCAGCTCCTCGGCGTTGGTGGCTAACTCCACAGTGTGCCCACTGAACAGTGCGCGCACCATACCGATTTGTGCTTGCACCTGCTCCGACGGCGGTAAAACGGCAACGATTTTCATAAACGCACCTCCGCCAACGGTGGTTCGGCGTTGGGGGTGGTTTTCCTGTGTATGGATGCTTAGGGGACTTGTGAGTGGATTCTGAGAGTTGGCGAGGACGCCGACGCTACGCTTTAGCCCGTGCAGGCGGGCTTGGCTTGCGCGGCAATGGCTTGAGCCGTCTGCTTTAACCCTGATAAGAACCCGCTGCCTGAGTTTCGCCACGCGCCTCTTACGAGCGACTAAATTCTGCCCCCCGCCTGTAGGTTCCCCCCACTTCGTGAGAGAAATCAGCAAAAAACCTGCCCGGTTCCCCCTACTGTGTAGGGGGAACCTAAAGGAGGGGGTTGAGGAAAAACTGCCCCCCTCCTGCAGGTTGTCCCCGCACGCGAGGGGAACCGAGAAAATCGTTAGGTTCCCCCTACTGGTAGGGGGAACCTAGAGGAGGGGGTTAGAAAAAAACAGCTTGCCCCCCTCCTGTAGGTTCCCCCCGCAAGCGAGGGGAACCAAAAATCTTGCTTGGTTCCCCCTACTGCGTAGGGGGAACCTCACGGAGGGGGCTGAGGAAAAACTTTAGGCAACGGCATTGACAGTTGAGGCAGATTCCCACATCCTTGCCAGAACCTGCAGAGCGGAGCGTGGAAAATCAAGCAACAGTCCCCTTACCCTTAGCAGCGGCAAGCAAGCCATCACCCCATGGGCTCACCTCGCTATGGGGCAGGTACACTTATGATGATGGCACGCTATGAAGTAGCAGCGACCGTGGTGGAGCACCAGCGGCGCGCTGCAAACCAGTACGAGCTAATCTTGCATGCACCGCCGATAGCCCAAAGCGCGATGCCGGGGCAGTTTGTGATGGTGCGTCCATTGCGCACGCACGCCCCCCTGTGGCGACGCCCTTACAGCATCTTGCGTGCAAATCCTGACAAGGGTGTGATTAGCATCTTTTATTCGGTGCAAAGCACCTTTACGGAGCTGCTCTCGCTCAAGCCCATCGGTTCCACAGTGCAGGTGCTGGGTCCGTTGGGTACCTGTTTCCAGCCTGTGCGGGCTGCCAGGCGGCACATTTTGGCAGCAGGAGGTACAGGGGTGCCACCGTTGAGCTTTTTTGCCGCGCGCCTAATACCGACCTTACAGCCCGATGAGCAGGTGCTCATCTTGGCGGGAGCGCGTCGGCGCGATTTACTAGTGGGGCTGGACGAGTTTCGCGCGCTAGGGGCGGAAGTGCGCGTCGCCACCGACGACGGCTCACGCGGCTACAAGGGCTATGTCACCGACCTGCTGGCGCAGGCGTTGGAGGAACCAATCCCGTCGGCTGTGTACGCCTGCGGTCCGAACCGCATGCTGAAAGTGGTCGCGGCACTGTGTCTGAAGCACGGCGTGCCGTGTCAAGTGTCGCTGGATGCACCAATGCCTTGCGGGATCGGCGTGTGTTTGGGGTGTGCGGTGAAGGTGCGCCTGCCTGACGGCGGGGTGTGGTATAAGCGCGCCTGCACGGAGGGACCTGTGTTCCGCGCGGAGGAGGTGGTGTGGGAATGACGCCCAACCTGCAGGTTTCGCTGGGCAGGTTGCAACTGCGCAATCCTGTGATGGTGGCAGCAGGCACCTTTGGCTACGGCGTGGAATACCGCGACCTTGTAGACCTGTCGCAACTGGGGGCGATTGTGACCAAAAGCCTCACACTAACGCCGCGCATGGGCAATCCGCCGCCGCGCGTGGCGGAAACGCCCGCAGGCATGCTCAACGCCATCGGCTTGCAAAACGACGGCGTGGACGCCTTCGTGGTGGAGACATTGCCCCGCCTGCGCGCCTATGAGACGCCAATCATCGCCAGCGTTGCAGGCGAGAGCGTGGAAGAGTATGTGCGGGTCGCAGCTAAGCTCAGCCGTGCCGAAGGTGTCGCCGCGCTAGAGTTGAACCTCTCGTGCCCTAATCAAGCGCGCGGGGGAATGGAGTTTGGCGTCAGCCCCGAGTTGACCGCGCAAGTAGTTGCCGCCGTGCGCCAAGCCACTCCCCTGCCACTAATCGCCAAACTCACACCAAATGTGGGCGATATCGTGCCTGTTGCACAGGCAGCAGTGGAAGCGGGCGCGGAAGTGCTGTGTCTCATCAACACTGTGTTGGGCGTTGCAGTGGATGTGCGCGAGCGACGCTTCCGACTAGCAACCAAAGTGGGCGGGTTATCGGGACCTGCCATCAAGCCCATCGCGCAGTATCATCTATGGCGTGTGCATCAAGCCCTGCCCGAAGTGCCCCTGGTTGGGGTGGGGGGCATCGGCAGCGCAGAAGACGCGCTTGAATACATCTTGCTGGGCGCGCATGCCGTGCAAATCGGCACCGCGAACTATGTGCAGCCCACGCTCACGCTGGAAGTGATTGAAGGCATCCAGCGCTATCTGGTGGATCACGGCATAGACTCGCTGGAAGCGATTCGAGGTGTGGTGCAGTAGCTTTAGGCTAATGCTTCGATGACGCGCAGAGCGATTTGCGCACTGCCTGCAGGGGGCATGATGTAAATGCCCTGAGCGTACGGGGCTGCCTCGCGCACAAACGATTGGGCAATCTCCAGCCCTACCTGCAGCGCGGAATCTTCAGGTGCTTCGCTGATGCGACGCAAAATCGGCTCTGGAATGCTGATACCCGGCACCTCGTTGTGCATAAACTCGGCGTGGCGTGCGCTGCGCAACGGCAACACGCCCACAAACCACGGTGTGCCCAGCCGCTGGAGCAGCTCGGCAGTGCGCTCTACAACGGGCATTTCAAACAGGGGCTGTGTGTAAATCAGGTGCGCGCCCTCGTCAATTTTGCGTCGCAGGCGATCGTTTTCCAGCTCCAAGTCGGAGGCGAGGGGGTTGTAAGCCGCCGCGATCGTGAAGTTGGCGTACATGCCGATGCTATTGCCTGCAAGGTCGCGCCCCTCATTGAACCGCCGCAGGATGCGGATTAGTCCGATGGCGTCCACATCGAACACACTAGTGGCGGTGGGGTAGTCGCCAATCTGCGCGGGGTCGCCCGTGATTGCCAGCACGTTCCGAATGCCTAGTGCGTGTGCCCCCAGCAAATCCGACTGGATCGCCAGCAGGTTGCGGTCGCGGCAGGCGAAATGCATCATCACCTCGATGCCCGCCTCGCGCTGGATAATGTGCGAGGTGGCGATTACGCTCATGCGCAGGCGGGCGCGCGCACCATCTGAGATATCAATAAGATGCACGCCGTGTTCTTTGAGTAAGCGCGCGCTTTCAATCACCTTCTGGATGCGCAGCCCGCGCGGCAGGTCGAGCTCGACGGTGATGACACGCTCTTTGCCCAATAGTTGCGACAGGCGTGATGGCTCGGCGGTGGGCAGCTCCTCTTTGAGTTTGCGTTCGCGTGGGCGCACGGCGGTGGGCGCAGCCGTGCGTTTGGGTTTGGCGGTGCGCACGGCTTGGGCGATGGCGCGAATATGGTCGGGCGTGGTACCGCAACAGCCTCCGACGATGGTCGCCCCCGCTTCCACCAAGCGCACTGCATATCTGCCGAAGTAATCGGGGTGGATGTCGTACACCACCTGCCCTCGTACCAGCTGAGGCAAGCCCGGGGTTGGCATTGCGCTGATTGGGGTGTCGGTCGCTCCGGTCATCATGCGAATGATATCGAGCATGCGTTGCGGTCCTACGATGCAGTTGCCCCCGATGGCGTCCACATCCAGCGACGCCACCTGTTCAGCGAAACGCTCGGGCAAGCCCTCCATAAGGGTTTCGCCGTCTTCCACGAAGCCTTTGGAGGCGATAATCGGCAGGTCGGGCGCGAGGCGGCGCGCCACGCGGATTGCCAGCTCTAGCTCATGCGGGTCAATAAAGGTCTCCAAAATCAGCCCATCAACGCCTGCTTCCACGAGGGCGCGGATTTGCTCTTCAAAGGCTTGCTCAGCTTCTTCGAAGCGCACCTCGCCCATCGGTTCAAGGGGCTTGCCCACAGGTCCCACTGCCCCGAACACGAGAGCGTCTTCGCCGACGGCTTCGCGTGCTAGGCGCACCGCTTCGTGGTTGATGCGTCTCACCAGCTCTTCGGGTGAGCCGAACTGCTCTAGCAGGCTGTAAGCGGGGGGCAACTCGCTGCCGCGCTCGGGCAGGTTCAGCAGGCGCACGCGGTTGGCATAATAGGTGTTGGTCTCAATCAGGCGCGCGCCTGCCTCATAATACTCGCGGTGGAGTTGGCGCACCAAGTCGGGGTGGGTGAGATTCGCCAACGCATAGGGTTGTGGAATGCCCCGCAGGGCGAGCATCGTGCCCATCGCACCATCGGCGACCAGCACGCCTTGCGCCAGCCGCTCCCGAAACTGCTCGCGCGTCATTGGTAAGATTGTACCTGATTACGCAAGATACCGATTCCTTCGGCTTCCAGCTCCACGATGTCGCCCGGTTGCAGCCACGGATAGGTGCCTTCGGGGTATTCCAGCAGGCAGCCGCCGCCGACGGTGCCCGAACCGATGACATCGCCCACTTGCAGGCGGGTGTGGCGTGAGGCGTGCGCGATAATCTCGGCGAAAGTCCAGTACATGGTATCGGCGCGAGCGCGCGTGATTTCCTGTCCGTTCACGCGCGCGCTCAGCTCGATGCGCCATCGTCCGCCGCGCTGAGGGTCAGGAGTGTACCACGGGCGCAGTTCGTCGGGCGTAACAACCCACGGTCCCAGCGAGGTGGCAAAATCTTTGGCTTTTGCGGGTCCCAGCCCGATGCTCATCTCGCGCAGCTGGATGTCGCGCGCGCTCCAGTCGTTCATCAGCGTGAAGCCTGCAATCGCTGCTTCCGCTTCCTGAAGTGTAAAGTCGCCGCCTGCCCGCCCAATAATCACTGCCAGCTCCAGCTCGAAGTCGAGGGCGTTGGTGGCGGGTGGCTTGCGCACAGGCTGGTCGTGCCCCACCAAGCTGGCCGGGTTAGAAAAGTAAAACGCGGGGAACTCGTACCACGCCGGCGGGATTTGGTCGGTGCCGCGGCGGTGGCGTAGCGCGTTGCGCACATGTGCCTCAAAGGCATAAAAGTCGCGCAGGCTGGGCGGCACCAAGATGGGCGGGCAGAAGGCTGCTGGCTCGATTGGTTCGCCCAAGCGTGCCAGACGCACCTCCTGCTCCGACGCGGGCAGGTGCAGCCAATCCAAAAAGTCGCGACACCCCTCCACGCGCCGCCAACTGCCCTCATGCCATACGGCAAGGCATGGGGGCGCGTCGCGACTGGCTTGGAGCGTGGCAAAGCGCATCGTTTATTTGCGAATCTCCAAAATACGGAACCGCGCGTCGCCCTTGGGCAAGTGCACGATGACCTCGTCGCCCACCTTATAACCAATCAAAGCACTCGCGAGGGGTGCTTGATAGGAAAGCTTGTGGTGTTCAGGGTCGGCTTCGGTCGCGCCCACGATGCGGAACTCGCGCTGCTCGCCCGTGTTTACATCTTGGATTTTCACATACGAGCCGATGCCCACATAGTCGGTGGGGATATCCTCTTCGCGCACGATGGTGGCACTTTGCAGGATGGCTCGGATTTCCTGAATGCGCGATTCCACATAGGCTTGCTCGCTTTTGAGGCTCTCCAGCTCGGTGTCTTCCGCGCTGAACTCGCCGTGCTCTTTGTGGGCACGAAATGCTTCGGCGATGCGCGCCCGCTCCACGGTTTGCAAGCGGCGCAACTCTGCCTCCAAATGTTTGAAGCCCTCCTCGGTCAAATAGATGCGGTCAGGTTCAAAGTGCGTCATCGTTGACTCCTCCTTAAGGATAAGGCACGGAGTGCGTTCATGGCTAATACGCAGAATGCTCCGCAAAGGTTCCCCAGCGAGGGTTTGGTTCACGTGCAAGCGGAGGATTCCTGCTATTTAGTTTACGGGTTCCAGCAGCGCGGCGCGGTAGAGTTTGGCGTAGACACCTTCGCGCGCCAGCAGTTCGGCGTGTGTGCCTTGTTCCACCAGTCGCCCGCGCTCCAGCACCAAGATGCGGTCGGCAATTTGCACGGTGCTCCAGCGATGGGCGATAATCAGCGTAGTGCGTATGCCGCGCCCTTCTTCAATCACCTGCTGGATGTAGCGTTCGGTAAGCGGGTCGAGCGCGGCGGTGGCTTCGTCCAAAATGAGAATGCGGGGGTTGCGCAGCAGGGCGCGTGCGATAGCAATCCGTTGCGCTTCGCCTCCCGATAGTCGGATGCCCTTATCGCCCACCAAGGTATCGTAGCCCTCGGGCAGTCGTTCGATGAACTCGTGGGCGCGGGCAAGTCGGGCCGCGCGTTCAATCTCCTCGCGGGTGGCGTCGGGCTTGCCGTAGGCAATGTTCTCGGCAATCGTGCCCACAAACAACACCGTCTGCTGCGGCACCACGCCAATTTGCGAGCGTAGACTGGCAAGCTTAACTTGCTGGATGTCGTAGCCGTCGATGCGGATGGTGCCCTCTTGAGGGCTATAGAAACGCAACAGCAGGTCTACCAATGTGCTCTTGCCCGCGCCGGAATGCCCCACCAATGCCACCACCTCGCCCGGCTGGATTTCGAAGGAAACCTCGCGCAACGCCTGCTCGCCTGTGGGGTAGCGGAACGACACACGCTCGTACTGGACGTGCCCGCGAAGCGGGGGCAGTGGCTGGGCGTTGGGAGCATCGTAGGGTTCGGGATCTATCGCAAGCGCTTCGTTGAAAATGCGCTGGGCAGCCGCGCGTACTTGTTTGTGCGTTAGTTGAATTGCGCCCACGCCTGCCGCCGCTTGGGCAATCTGATGCAACAGAAACAGAAAGCTCAGCAGTTGGGCGGTGGTCATATGCCCCCGAGCCACCTCCTGCCCACCGAACCACAGCACTAAGGCGATACTGGTAGCGCCGATGAACTCCACTGTGGGGCGCAGGCGGGCACGCCGACGCTCCCCGCGCAACGAGTGGCGCAACACCTCACGGTTGCGCCCTGCAAAGCGTGTGATTTCGCGCTCCTCAGCGGCAAACGACTTCACAATGCGCATGCCCGCCAGCGTTTCTTGCACCAACGCTGACACACTAGCTAATGCGCCTTGTGTTTGGTGGGTAATCCGATGCACCTGCCTGCCCAACCGCTGAATCAGCAATGCCACCAACGGCAAAAACAGCGTTGCCAGCAACGCCAACCGCCAGTTGAGCACATAGATATACACCAAAAACGCCACAATGCGCAAAGGCGCGTCTAACACATCGCGAATCAGGGGCACTGCACTTTGCAGAATCGGCACATCGTTAGTGAGAATCGACTGGATCGCCCCCACTTGGCGCGATTGGAAAAAGCCTAGCGGCAGTCGCTGCAGATGGGCGAAGATATCCTCGCGCAGTTTAGCCGTAAGTCGCTGCCCCGCCAGCGCCAGATAATACACCTGCCCGTACGCAAAAAACCACTTGAGCGCAAATACGGCAATCACGGTCAGCGAAACGCGATTGAGCGCTGCCGTATCGCGCATATCCATCGACTGGATAACCTGCTCCAGCAAGTAGGCGGTAAAGCCAGTAATCGCTGTAACGCCCACTGCGCAGAGGATGGCAATCACAAGAGGCTTCCACTGCGCAGCGACATAACGCCACAGCTGGCGTTCTACGCTATCCACCACGCCTTGATTGTACCTAAAGGTGGAGCAACTATGAGGGTGCGGTCAAAGAAGGGTTTCACGGGCTACCCCTACGCAACACCACACTCGGAATAACAAATTCATTCGTGCGAAGATGTACCTGTCATTCCGAGCCGTAGGCGAAAAGCCTTCGAAAAGTCTAGCTGTCATTCCGAGCGAAGCGAGGAATCTGCACAAACCTTGCGATGGAGACCCCTCGCCGCGCTGTGGGTGACAGGTATAATCCCCCACGAGGTGGCACAGCGATGGTGCTCTTTCCTGAGAACCCAGAGGCATTCACGGACGAAATCGCAGAACTAACCGAGCGGCACTTAAACCCTGGCTTGGCGAAAGTGTTGCGCTTCGCAGGGCTAGGTGTGGAGTGGTACGCGGAGGGCTGTTATATTTGGGATGCGCAAGGGCGTCGGTTTCTGGACTGCTTAGGCGGCTACGGTATGTTTGCGCTGGGGCATCGCCACCCCAAAGTGATTGAGGCGGTCAAACGCCAGTTGGACCTGATGCCGATGCCCAGCAAAATCATGTTCAACGCCCCGCAGGCAAAGCTCGCCGAAAAATTGGCGCAGGTGTTGCCCGGCGAGATCCAATTTACCTTCTTCTGCAACTCAGGCACGGAGGCAGTGGAAGGAGCGATTAAGCTCGCGCGGAAGGCCACTGGGCGCGTGAAAATGATTAGTACCATCGGCAGCTATCATGGCAAGACGATGGGCAGCCTGTCCGCCAGCGGGCGTGAGGTGTATCGCAAACCCTTCGACCCGCTGTTGCCCGGCTTTGTGCATGTGCCCTATGGCGATGCGGATGCCGTCGCTGCGCAGATGGACGAGCAAACCGCAGGCGTCATCGTAGAGCCAATTCAAGGCGAGGGCGGCATTCGAATACCTCCTGACGACTACCTACCGCGCCTGCGCGAGTTGTGCGACCACTATAACGCTGTGCTCATCGTTGATGAGGTGCAAACGGGTCTGGGACGCACCGGCAAGTTGTGGGGTGTGGAGCATTCAGGCGTGATGCCCGATGTGGTGACTTTAGCCAAGTCGCTGGGCGGCGGCGTGATACCCATCGGCTCGTTCTCGGCAACCCCTGCGCTGTGGGAGGAAATGTTTGGGGAGAACCCGCTGCTGCACACTAGCACCTTCGGCGGCAACGAGTTGGCGTGCGCCGCAGGCTTAGCCACGCTGGAGGTGATTGAACAAGAAGGGCTGGTAGAGAACGCCCAGCGCGTGGGCGAGAAGCTGCTGCGAGGGCTGCGCCAAGTGCAAGCCGAATACCCCGACTTCATCCAAGAAGTGCGCGGGCGCGGCTTGATGATTGGCATCGAGTTCCACGAAGCCGACTACGGCGAGCTGACCATCACCAACATGATTCAGCGCGGTGTAATCGCTGCCTACACGCTGAACAACCCCAAAGTGATTCGTATGGAGCCGCCGCTGATTATGACCGAGCAAGACGCCGAGCTCGCGCTACAAGTGTTTGCCGAGTCGGTAGAGGCTGCGCGCACGCTGGTGGAGGCGGTGATGGCGGGCTAACGCCGTCGACGAGCGTAGCCCGCCGCCCCGCCCAAGAAGACCACTACCATCAGCAGCGTGCCTGGCTCCGGCACCCAGTGCCCCCCGCCGCCAAGGGTGTCGCGCCACATATCAATGCGTACGCGCAGAAAAATCGCCGCGTGGTCCGAGGCGTTTTGGCTGTCGGTGATGGCAAAGCCCAGTGGCAGCTGCCCCGATGGGAAACGGCGCGTGTTGAAAATCGTCGCCTGTAACACATTCACGCGGTCGCGCCCCAACTCGGTTGGCGATACAAGCAAGTAGTCGTAGCGGTTGCGCAGCGCGCTGTTGGTGTCTACCACACGCCAAGTGCGTTTGCCGCCAAGCCCGTCCACTGGCATTGGGTCGCGGAATCGGGCAGACATCACAGTGCTAATGGGAGCGTACAGCCGCCCGTCGGGCAGAGGGGAGTTGATTGGGCGCACGGGGGTGAGGTCGGGGTCTTCATTCTCGTTGAGATCGCCGCCTAACAGGTAGGCAGAGCGCGGGTTGCGAACCCGCCAGTTACGCACTTGGTTGCGCGTGTTCTCGGCGTTGGTTTGGCGGCGTGCGCTGCTGCCGTCATCGCCCCCCGAATCAAAATGTGTGCCGAACACCCCCACTCCATTGGTGCCCGGCACATCAATCAGCCCGATGGTCAGCCCGCGCCCTGGCGCGCCAATACTCACATCGGTGATAGTGCGAAAAGGGTAGCGGCTGATAATCGCGTTGCTAACCCAGCCGTCGCCCAAGCGGTTCACATAGAGGTAGTAGTCGCGATTGCGTTGGGGGTTGGTTCCCAAATAACTAAGGTTGTCGCGGACAAACTGGTCGAGCGCGTTTTCTTGGGCAAGAGCGTTCCAGCTGGTGCGGGTGTCGCCCCCGACCTCCTGTAGGAGGATAATATCGGGGCGCAAGTAGTTGATGGTTTTTGCCACATAGGGGGCTTGGGCGCTGCGGGGGTCGTTTGCGCCTACGGCACGGGCGATGTTCCAACTCAGGATGCGCAGTTCGGTAGCATCAGCGGCAGCAAGACACAGCCCTAACCCCAGCATTAAGGCAGTTCGGCGTATCTCTTTCATGCTAATACTTCCCTACTCGCAAGAAATGGCGGAGCGGGTGGGATTCGAACCCACGAGACCCCTCATCGGAGCCTACACGATTTCCAGTCGTGTCCCTTCAGCCACTCGGGCACCGCTCCGCGCCCTTAAGATTATACCTCGCGTCGCTGGCGTAGGTATAATTGCCAAAACGGTAGGCGGTCTGCAGCGTTAGACTTCTACGGAGGGAAGCCTTGCGGAAAGAGGGCATATTAGGATGGCTGCAGCAGGCGCCACCGCGCCGCTGGCGAGAGTTTGTGCGGGCAGTGTTCACCGATATACTCTTGCTTTCAGGGGCGCTGGTGCTCAGCGTGGGGTTGGTACGCGATTTTCGCTACACGGCGCAGGATGTCACGCTGCTTCAGTGGCTTAGCCCTATGGTATCCCTAGCGGGCGTGGCTACCTTGTTTGGGTTTGGACTGTATCGCGTCCACAGTCGCTATGCTGGTATCACCGAGTTGTTCAATCTGCTCAAGGCAGGGGCTGGTCTCAGTGTGCTTGTCTTGGTAGGTCTGCTGGCGTTTGCGCATTACACGCGGCGTCCGTTTTCACTGGCGGAATGGGTGCTGTTTGGATTTCTTGCTACGCTTGGTGTTTCTATGCCCCGCCTGTGGCGTCGGTTATATGACTGGTATGTGGCATATGCGCAGCATCAACTGCCACAGCGACGCGCGCTCATCGTTGGAGGGGGCGACACAGGCGAGATCGTGATGCGCGAAACGCGGCGCAACCCCCAGACGAGATTGCGGGTCGTGGGCTTCGTGGATGATGACCCTCACAAACGCTCGCTGCGCATTCACGGCTACCCCTGCTTAGGCACGATTGAGGATATTCCTCGCCTTGTGGCAGAGTATGGCATCCACGACGTCATCATCGCCATTTCCACAGCCGATGGTGAGCTGATTCGACGAATTCACAACCTCTGCCGTACAACACCAGCGCGCGTGCAAATTGTGCCTCCGCTCCATCCCCTCGGCGACGGCGAGTTCCATCTCGGTCGTATTCGCGAGATCAACATTGAAGATCTGCTGCGCCGCGCCCCTGTGAAAATTGACCTTCGTCCTGTGGCTGAGCTGGTCGCTGGCGAGCGTGTACTGATCACAGGCGCAGGTGGCTCCATCGGTGGCGAATTGGCACGCCAAATTGCAGGATTTGGTCCTGCAAGCCTCATTTTACTTGGCAAAGGGGAAAACAGCATCTACCAAATAGAACAAGAACTGATTACCCAGATGCATTACAAGCCAGAGTGTGTGATTGCCGATGTGCGTGATAGCGCGCGGATTGACATGATTTTCCGCCACGAGCAGCCCACTTTGGTGTTCCACGCCGCCGCTCACAAACATGTGCCGCTAATGGAAGCGAACCTTACCGAAGCCATCAAAAACAATGTGCTGGGCACTTGGGTTGTGGCGGAAGCCGCTCATCGGCATGGCGTGCAGCGATTCGTTTACATTTCCACCGACAAAGCGGTCAACCCTGTAAGCGTGATGGGCGCGACCAAGCGCGTCGGCGAGATGATTGTCAGCGCGCTCGCGCGCCGCAGCAACACCCAGTTCGCGATCGTGCGCTTTGGCAATGTGTTGGGGAGCCGAGGCAGCCTCATCCCCACTCTGCAAGCGCAAATTGAGCAAGGCGGTCCTGTGCGCCTCACGCATCCCGATATGCAGCGTTACTTTATGAGCATCAACGAAGCAGTTCACCTTATCTTGCACGCTAGCGCGTTCCCTAGCCGCGGCGACATCTACATTCTGGATATGGGCGAACCAATCCGCATCGTTGATATGGCGCACGATCTCATTCGTCTATACGGACTGGTACCTGGTCAGGATATCCAAATTGTGTACACCGGCGTCCGCCCAGGCGAGAAACTCCACGAACAGCTGTGGTACGATGAGGAGTCGCTTGAGAAAACTCCCCATCCCAAAATCCAGCGCGTCTGCTCAAGTATGTCGCCCGACTGGGATTGGTTGCAAGCCCGCCTGGAGACCCTGCTGGAGCTTTGTGAAAAGGAGCGTGCAGAAGAGGCACGCGCAATGCTGATGCAACTGGCAACAGGCAAACTGGAGGCACAAATCACTTGGCGACAAAAAGCGCACCATTCCTAAGGCTGTGGGTGGCTATCGGTACATCAGCACTGGTGGGGCTTGGCGGGGCACAGCACTGGATTGCCCGTGATGACCCCCTCTACGACTACTTAGCGCACCTTGCGCCCACGCCAACCACGCTCAGCCGCCACTTACTCAGCCGTGAGGAACTCCAACGCCTGCTTCCCACCAACGAGCAGCCGCTGGCTGAGCTGGCTCGCTGGAAGCTCGGCGTTTCGCCAAACGTCCCCAGCAGTTCAGTGGTATTGGTGCAGCTACGCCAGTTTGGCTATCCTGAAGGCAGCGATTGGCGCACGGCTACAGGCGACTACCGTGTCGTTGGTGCATGGAGCCTCACCCCTCAAGCCCTGCTGGAAGTGGTCTGGAGTGATGCCCGACGCCGTACAGATCCACGATTTGGCACCGTGCCCTACGCAACCCTCACCCTGCGCACAGGCGAGTGGCGCTGGCAAGCAGGCTACGGCACACTGCGCTGGGCGGGCGGCTACAGCGGCGGGCTGCTGGTCAACGACGAGATGCCCGCGGTGCCCTATCTTCGTGTGCAGTTCCCGCTGCGCTTGCCACTGCTGGGCACTTGGCAGTTTGAGCAGTTTCTAAGCCAGTTCGAGCAAGATGGGCAAGCCACCTGGTGGGGCGCACGCCGATTCGAACGCGACTTCGGAACGCGCTGGACGGTCGCCCTAGCAGAGGCGTTCAAAGCCCTCGAGCTTCCTACAGGGGCGGTAAGCCAACTGGTACCCTACTATCTCTACCAAAAGTGGTATACCGAAGCCTCGCGCGGCTCGGGCTGGTTCAACTACCTTGCAGAAGTGGGCATTCTCTACAAACTCAACGTCCAAGACCGCGTCTACCTGTTCTGGCTGATTGACGATATGCGTGCGCCCACTGCCTTCGGCGGCGTCTCCGCCACGCCGCGCAAGGTCGCAACACTGATAGGGGCACGGCTCCATCCCGCGCCCAACACACGACTGATTGTGGAACTCGTGCGCTCTGACGGCACGCGCACGGGGGGCGTCTACGATGCTTCGGGACACGCCCCGCGCTACGCCTACTACTACAAAGGCTTGCCAATGGGGCACCCCATCGGCGCTAATCGCATCGGTTTATATGCTCACGCGGAACACCAAACAGGACGGTGGCTCTACACGATAGACTACGCTACGCTTCGGCGATTTCACTCGTACCGCCCCGGCGCACGCGGATATCAACTGGAAGCGGCTCTCGGCTATCAAATGAGCGAGCGCGGCTTCGTCACCCTACATTATCGTAGTTCATACCTGTGCGATGCGGGCGCACCAGATACCCGGGCGGGCTGGTTCCTTCAGCTGACGGCGCAGTTCTAATCCTCGGGGTTGGGCTGCACCCCCGCCCGCGCGTCGGGGGCATAGGCAGGCTCGCGAAACCGATACTGCCTCAAGCAGCAACGCCACTTACGAAATCCATCGCTCGAACGCCTCCTCCAGTAGCGTCAACTGCTTGCCGTCCCATTTCCACAAGTGCCTACAGCCACGAGCAAAAAGATTTCCCAAGACTGTCTCGTCGTAGTGAAACCAGTACTGTTCGCCTTCGCGCAGCGAATACTTCGAAACAAGCTTGCTCCCAAACCGCGCCGCATCGCCAGGCTCGAAAAACGAAAGCAGTTCCACATGATGCTTGAAAAGCTCATCCTTAATCGGGAACCGTTCAAACTCCTCGTGCAGTCCGTACACGACGCGCGGATGCTCTTCGCCCAGTATCTGCTGGGCAGCGACCAAGCCGGGCATGGAGGTGCGGAAACAGATGAGCGGTTGGGTCACCTCGCGCGCGAACATCTGTTCTAACACAGCGCGTTGCTGAAGCAACCCTGGTCCCCAGTCTTGCAGCCACTGAATGAGATGCCCACCTAAAATCCAATACTGCGCTTCTTCCAGCGGATTGAGCGTTTCGCGCGTAGGTATGGGGTGTGCCTCTCGACAGCGGCGTAAATACTCGCGGAGCTGCTGCTCATAGGTTTCGCGCATGACATCCATAACAAGTACCCCCAGAACGTGGACAATGATACCTGCTCCACACAGCTTTAGTGGCGGTGTTTTGCAAAGCCCAACGCGTTTCCAGCGAGGTTCGTTTTGTTCCCAAAGCGTATGTAGGGAGCATCGCTAACGAAGCCGACCTACATCGGCTTAAACCGTTATCACTTGCGCCGCCCGCCCTGCTGCATCAGAGGCAGCCCCTGCGGCAACGTCTAAGCAAGTGGTTCTGTGAGGCGCACTTTCCCAGTTGTACTTGCTTGGGGGTTCGTGCTACAATATCAGGCGTGTGGAGCGTTCGCGCGTGGCTGGTGATGCTGCCGCTGCTGGCATCGTCGGTGGCGGCAGGAGTTGTGGCGCTTCAGCGCTTGCGTGTGGAGCAAGCAAACCGCGCTGTTGAGCTGGTGTTAGATTATTCGGATGTGGCACAGTGGGCAAGCGCGGAAGGGCGCACGGTTGCCCAGTGGTTGCGCCGCATAGACACGCCCCTCAGCGTTGCCCTGACGGAAGGCACTTTGGCAGATTGGGGCACGCCGCTGAGCGCCCCGATGCCCACTTATTTGCTGGAGGAAGCGCGCTTCCAGCAAGCAAAACGGATGTTAGCCCTCAAGGCGCGCGTGGCGCTGCAGATGCCCGATAGCCCGCCGTATGTAGAAGTGCGCTCAACGCAAGGCGCACGCTTCTGGGTGGAGGGCGACCCGCAAACAATCGCGCAGTTAGGGTTGGGGCTCGATCCGATTCAGATTGCTCAAGTGCGCGCCGGGGGTAAGCCAATCGTGGCGCGACTGTTCAATCCGCAGGGGGTTTCGCCGCTGGCGTTGCGAGGCAGCTTGATGCTGGTGCGCGAGCAGGGCGCGTCATTAGTGATTTTCGCGGGCGACCAAGTGCTGGGCTACCGGCGTGGTGTGGGAGCCACGGCGCAAACAATGCAGGCGAACGCGTTGCGCTTCGGTGCCATAGAGTTCGCCAAGCAGATGGGCGCCAGCGAGCTGATGCAGCGAATGCCCGCCAACACAGTGCGCGTACATAGCATTAGCGCTGCCGATGCGCTTACCTTGTCGCCACAGGAGATTGTGGAACGCCTGGAGCGTGCAGCGCAGGAGCGCAATATCCGCGTGCTCTATCTACGCGTCGCAGGGGCTGATACGGTGCTCCTGCGCGAGATCCTCAAGCAGTTGGGCGAGCGCTTGGCGCGGATTGGTTATCCGTTGCGCGAGGGGGGGGCACGCCCCTTCGACCCCTTGCAGCCTCCGCTGGCGCTGTTTCCCCTGATGGGGCTTGGCGTGGGCGTGCTCATCGGCTGGGTGGTGAGCCAGGTCAGCACCCTGCGCGCCTACGGAACGGTCACAACGCTGGCGATGGGTGTGCTGCTGGCGTTGCTGTGTCTCCATCCAACGGGGCGCAAGTTGGTCGCGCTGGCGGCGGCGCTCGCATTTCCAACGGTGGGGCTGGTGGCGCTAGTCGCTCTGCGAACCGCGCCACTGCTTGGCTTACTGGTAATGCCCTTTGCATGGAGCCTGCTGGGCGCACTGCACATCGTGGGGCTGCTGGGCGAAACACCCTACCTTATTAAAGCGGAGCAGTTTGTGGGCGTAAAGGTGGCACACGCGCTGCCCTTACTGATAGTGTTGGCGGTTTATGCAGCGTATGGGGCGGGGCGGTGGGATTTTTGGCGCGCATGGTTGGCACGCCCTGTGCTTTGGGGGCAGGTCGCGCTGGCGTTAGTGATTTTGGCGGCGGTGGGGCTCATGCTCATCCGCACCGGCAACGAAGCGCCCAGCGCCGTGCCCGAGTGGGAGCTGCGCCTGCGTGCTCTGCTGGAACGCGTGATGGATGTACGCCCCCGCACCAAAGAGTTCCTAATTGGGCATCCTGCGCTGGTGCTGGCAGTAGGCATGCTGGCTTCGGGGCGCATCGCATGGCTGCCGCTGATGATGTTTTTGGCGACGATTGGGCAAGTCTCTATCGTGAACACTTTTTGCCACTTGCACAGCCCACTAGTGGTTTCGCTGCAGCGGGTGGGCTGGGGCATCGCAATCGGAGTCGGGTTGGGCTTTGGGCTGTTGTGGTTGTGGCGGTGGCTGGAGGCGCACCCTGCAACCGCTGGGCCCCGTTCACAGCCCGTTCGCCACGCGGAGCCGTAGCGCGGCTTTGGCGCGCGTGCCCAAACGCGTGGTAATCTCGTGGGGCGTGGTGTCTAACCACTGCGCCAGCATCTCCACGCGCACTTCGGCCGCCCCGTCGCGCCCAATCAGCGTCGCCACATCGCCCACGCGCACCGCAGGCACATCGGTGGCATCTACCATGGTCATATCCATCGCAACGCGCCCGATTTGAGGCACCAGCTGCCCGTGCAGGGCGACCTGCGCGCGGTTGGTGAGCCCAATCGGGTAACCATCGGCGTAGCCCACGCCAAGGGTTGCCACGCGCGTGGGGCGCGTCGCGCGAAAGCGCGCCCCGTAACTCACGCCCCGACCTGCAGGAATCGTGCGTACGGAAATCACCCGCGCACGCCAGCTCAACACAGGGCGCAACCGCAGCGCCAACGGGTGGGTCCGCAACTCCACAGGCGCAATACCATACAGCAGCAGCCCGCAGCGCACCGCATCCAGCAGACTCTCGGGCAACTGCAGTAGCCCTGCGCTCGCCGCTGCATGCAGCGGCACCGACGGAAAGCCCGCCGCCCGCAAGCGTGCCACCAACTCCAAAAACAGCTGCAACTGCGCCCGCGTCAACTCAAGGTCGCTGTCGGCACAGGCAAAGTGCGTGAACACGCTCTGCCACACCACAGGCGCCTCGGCGCACAACAGGGCAGCAAACGCCTCTACCTGCTCTGGGGGCAGCCCCAAACGGCTCATGCCTGTGTCTAACTCCAGGTGCACGGGCAACGCGCGCCCCACCTGCTGCGCCACCGCACACGCCTGCTGATACCCCACCACCGAATCGACCACCCCCTCAATGCCATATTCGGCAGCGGTGCGCCACTCCTCAAAGCTGTGGGGCGGGTAAAGCGCCAAAATCCGAAACGGCGTGCCCTGCAACGCCTCCCGCAGCTCAATCGCCTCATCCAAACTCGCCACCACAAAGTGGTTCACGCCCGCCTGCAGCAAGGCCCGCGCTACGGTGATTGCCCCGTGCCCATACGCATCGGCTTTCACCACCGCCCACAGCGTGCGCCCGCCACCAATAAACCGCTGAACCACCTGCGCGTTGTGTTGAAGCGCGTCTAAATTCAGCTCCAGCCAGTTGGTCGCATGTTGCACAAGCGTATTGTACCAAATGCCCCCTAAAGAGCCGCGCCTCCGCTGCCGATAATAGGCACAGCAAATTTGCAGAGTTTGTGCCCAACAAGGGGGTCGATGGAATGAGCCTGAGGATCAACACCAACATCCAGTCGCAGAACGCGCTGCGGAATGTGAGCATGACTTCGGAGATGATGGGGCGCACGATGGAGCGCTTGGCGTCGGGGCTGCGCGTCAACCGCGCCGCCGATGACCCCGCAGGGCTTATCATCTCCGAAAACTTGCGCGCCCAAATCACAGGCTTGCAGCAAGCTATCAACAACGCGCAAGACGCCGTGAACATGATCAAAACCGCAGAGGCGGCGCTGGATGAGGTGCACAACGCTTTGCGCACCATGCGCCAACTCGTGTTGCACGCCGCCAACACTGGCGTCAACGACTACGCCGCGCTTCAAGCCGACCAGACCCAAATCCGCGCCCTGATTGATAGCATCAACCGCATCGCCGAACAAACCTCGTTCGGCACCAAAAAGCTGTTAGACGGCACCTCGGGCATTAGCGCGGCCGTCACAAATCCCTCGCGCATTTCGGGCATCTTTTTCGGCGGGCTGTTCAACAACTTCGCCACCGCCAGCGGCGCCGTTACCTTAGAAGTGCTCACCGCAGCCACCCGCGCCACCGTCCCCAACGCCAACCTGCGCCAACTGCCCGCTAACACCACCCTCGCCAGCCTCATCGATGTGGGCGGCAGCGTCGTCATCAACGGCTACACCATCAATGTCTCCACCACTGAAACCGTGGGCAACCTCATCGATAAAATCAACGCCGTCTCGCACGTCACCGGCGTGGTGGCTAACTACAACGACCAAACGCGACGCATCGAGCTGCGCCACCGCGAATACGGCTCGCAGTTCCGCGTACAAATCAACGACACGTCGGGCGTCATCCTTGACACCGCTGTGGCGGACAGCGTGAGCGTGGCAGGCACTGACGCCGTCGCCCGCGTAATCGCCAACACAGTCAACGGCGTGCAAACCGCCCTCTTCACAGGCGGAGTGGCTACGGGCGACTCGGGCTTGCGTTTGCGCGACGGCTTCGGCAACGTGATTATGCTCACCGAAGCAGGCAACGACACCACCCTCGCCGCTGCCCAAGTGGCGGTCGTCTCCGCAGGCTTGCTGCAGTTCCAAGTAGGGGCAAACGCTGGGCAATTTGTGCGCTTCTCGCTGATGGATGTCCACGCCTCCAAACTCGGCACCACCGTCATTCCCGGGCAAAGCTTAGCCACCATTGATATCACGCGCCCCAACTCCACCGACGATGCGCTGCGTATCATTGACGCCGCCATCGCCGAAATCTCCAAGCTGCGCGGCGACATGGGCGCGTTCCAACGCTATGTGTTAGAAAGCAACATCCGCTCGCTCAACGTCGCCCGCGAAAATGTGATGGCGAGCGAATCGACCATTCGCGACGCCGATTTCGCCGTGGAAATCTCCAACTTCACCAAGCAGCAAATTCTAATGCAATCGGGCATGGCGGTGCTGGCACAAGCCAACGCCTCGCCGCAAACCGTGCTGCAACTGCTGCAGCGGCTCTAATCGCATCAGCCGCCGTTTTTGAGCCTTTTGCTCCGCTCCGTTCGTGCCGTGGCGGAGCCGTTTGCTAGTGGCGTCTCGCCTCGCCCTTACGGCTTCGCCACCGCGCTCACAATGTCGCTCCAGTCGCCGATGGGCTGGTTGTCGCGATCCATGTAGCGCGCCCGATACTCGCGCGTCTCGGCGCGCCCCGCCTCCAACGGCTCGCGCCCA
>Ga0105160_1000158_pt1 | contig 33466 bp, 30 predicted proteins | sample GXS110809BmetaG_FD_89591 | JGI IMG/M metagenome (GOLD analysis project Ga0105160, IMG submission 89591) | Hot spring microbial communities from Gongxiaoshe hot spring, China to study Microbial Dark Matter (Phase II) - GXS 110809B | ecosystem: Environmental > Aquatic > Thermal springs > Hot...
ACCGTGATGAGCGAGAGAGATCTCGCCGGGGCGGGGCAGGCCGTGCCCGCCCCCGACCATCCCTGCGTAGGAGATCGTGTGATGCGGGGCACGAAAGGGGCGCGCCAGCATCAACGGGCGATCCGCAGGCAATAGCCCGAGAATACTGTAAATCTTCGTGACTTCTAACGCCTCTTCAAATGAGAGCGGCGGCAAGATCGTGGGCAGGCGCTTGGCGAGCATACTCTTGCCAGATCCCGGCGGCCCAATCAGTAAAATATTATGTCCCCCAGCAGCAGCGACCTCGAGGGCGCGCTTGGCTTGCTCTTGCCCCTTGATCTCGCTCAGATCACAATCATAGAGCGGGCCGTCACCGGCTAGTGACAGCGGCTCAACAGTTGTTGGCTGTATGCGCAACTCGCCGTTGAGGAACGCGATCGCTTGCTGGAGATTTTCCACGGCGTAGACTTCCAGATTCGAGACGATCGCGGCTTCTTTGGCGTTGCCCATGGGGACGATGACGCCCTTGAGATTATTCTTTCTGGCGGCTAAAGCGATGGGCAGCACTCCCTTGACCGGGCGCACTTCGCCGTCGAGCGAGAGCTCCCCTAAAACTAAAAACTCTGTGAGACGTTCTCCGGAGATTTGGCCCGTCGCGACGAGAATCGCCAACGCTAAGGGCAGATCAAGCCCGACGCCTTCTTTGGGCAAGTCTGCGGGGGCTAAGTTCACCGTGATTCTCTTGGCGGGGAAGTCGAAGCCCGCGTTTTTCAGGGCGCTGCGGATGCGCTCGCGGCTCTCCTGGACTTCTTTCTGGGGCAGCCCAACGATCGTGAAAGTTGGCAGCCCAAGGGCAATATCGCACTGGACTTCAATCAGTTCAGCATCGATGCCGACGACTGCCCCGCTGATGGCCTTGGCGAACATAATTGTTTGGCTCATGTATAGCACAAATGGGGCGACTTTACAAGCGTCGCAGGGCAAAGCCGATGACGTCGTACGGCGTGCGCCCTGTATACTGAGGGGCAGTCTTATTAGAGTAGTACAAGCTCATGACGAGCCCTTTCAGCCCTAGCTCGATCATGCGCAGCGTCGGCGTCCACTGAGTCTGACAGAGCTTCAAAAACGCGCGCAGCAGCGGGCTGGGCAAGAACGAGAGTATTTTCAGCAGAGTCTTGACGTCCTCGCGATCCTTGGGGTCCATAAAGCGCAAAAGATCATCTACGAATGCGATACAGCCCGTCTGAGAGAACGACGGGAAATCTGAATCTCCAGGAAGCATCAGATCCCCGATGCGTTTGAGGGCTGAAAGCTCTCTAGGGCTGAGAAACTGAGACATTGCGCTCACGCTCCCAAGATCGCTTGGCTTGCCCTGTGACTGAGCGCCATGATCGTCAGCGCGGGATTGATCCCCGGCGCTGCGGGGAAAATGCTCGAATCAGCAACAAAGATATTCGGGAACCCGTGCAGCTGAAAGCGCTCGTTGATGACGGAGCTTTTCGGATCAGCGCCGATGGCACAGCCGCCCATCAGGTGCAATCCTAGTCCTAGCGATGGAACGATAATCTGGCGCGCGCCGACGGCGCGAAAGATCTCTTCTATAACAGCAAGCCCAGCTTGGCGACGCTGCTGCTCTTCTGCGCTTAGCTTCTTGTGAACGAGCAGCCGTCCGGAGCGATCAAGTCTCAGCTCGCCCGGAGAAGTATCGCGCACGGAGACCTCAATACAGCCCATAAAGCGATATTTTTTCATCAATTCGTGATGGCTCTTGCCAAAGCCGGGCAGGAGCATCGCCACGCCGATGGGCGGGGCAAAGACATTTTCGAGCTTAAAGCCCTGGGCGCGAAAGCGCGGATCGTCAGATTTGATCGCTTGGAACGCGCCCTTGTGCGCATCTACGGGCTCGTCGAAGAGCGCGAAGACCATCCATTGGGGATGGCAAAAAAAGCCCTTTCCTAAGGCTGGAAGCTTCGCTTTGAACCCGGAGCGCAAGAGCAGCGCCGTCGTGCCTAGAGCGCCTCCGGCAAGAATTACTTTTGGGGCGCTGACTTCTCGACGCGTCTGCTCCCCTTGAGTTCCGACCACTGTGACGCCTTGGGGAGTTGTTTTGATCTGCGCAACGTGAAATTCGGGCCAGATTTCCAAGCCCGCGTCACGCGCCCATCGGATAAACGTGACCAGCGTGCTCTGTTTCGAATCTCTATGGCACCCGCCCAGACACGCGATACAGTCATTGCCCTCATCGAGCTTGCAGTCTGTCTGTCCCCTACGTAAGGGCTTCCAGCGATAGCCAAGCTTCTCAAAGCCCTCGCGCATTAACTGTGCGTTGCGATTGAAGTGACGTTCAGGGATCTCTTGGATGCTCAGCTTGCTCTCGATCTCATCGTAGTGTGGGGCCATCTGAGCGCTTGTGAAAAAGTCAATATTCGAGACGCTGCGCCAGTCGTCCCAAGCTATATCGTCGAAGCGATCCAAGAGACACTGGTTGACGACCGAGCCACCGCCAAGACACTTTCCTCTTAGAAACGCGAGCGTGACGTCAGTGTTGAATTCTAACCCGCCATTCCAGAACATCTGAGCCGAGTAGTCCATCTCGTTCTGGGGAAAGGTCTTGGCTTCGAAGGCTTTGCCTGCTTCAAGTAATAAACACTTAGCCCCAGCTTTCGTGAGATAATACGCGAGCACGCCGCCGCTCGTCCCAGAGCCAATGATGATGCAATCGTAAGACATGATGGGCAATAAAGACTGATGTCTCTATCAAGACCCCTCGAGCTGTGCGCGCCATCTCTCCCACCCTTGCTCAAGGTCTTTGAACGCCTCCGCAATGTGGGGATCGTCCTTCCAGATCCCGTGTGTCTGCTGTAGAGCCTGGAGTTGCCGCTCGTAGAGCGTAAGCCCTCCTGAAGATACACGCGGCGCCCTTTTGCGCTTCTTCATACCCGTGCCCGTATGATACTTATACTCATACAACGTCAAGCTAATAGTCCTTGCGCGAGAAGAGATAGATTCCCAAGGCGAGCATGACTATCGCAAAAAGCCCCGAAGACCAGAACGCCAAGCCGACGCTCGGTGCTCCCGCCGTGTCTGTGAGAAACTGCTCTGCTCCCACGAGCTTAGTAGCGACCATCTCGAGATCGTTCGTCTTGGGCAGGAGATAATAGAGCACGTCAGCGACGCTCCCAAGCACGGGCGACAGCTGTCGTAGAAGATCGCGCACATACGCGAATTCTGCTAACCCCCAGATCACGATTGTCGCGACAAGGGCCGCGCCTGTCCCTTCGGCCATGAGCGCAATGAGCGCCGCAAAGCTATAGAGCACAGCAAAGAGAAAGACGACGACAAAACCTGCCCAGATCAACCCCAAGTCTGTCATGCCCACCTTGAGCGATAGTAACGCCCAGACTCCCACACAGAAGAGCATCGTCGTCGCTCCTACTAAGACAATGCCGCCCAAGTAGCGCGCTAGATAGAGCTCCCACCGCGCGATCGGCTTCGATAAGATGAGATCAATGTGCCCACGCGTGAACATCCCAGAAAAGAGCCCGATAGCGATGAACAACCCCAAAAATATCCCCCAGGGGTTCAGCAACCCCAGCGCGCCGATCTCGATAGCGTCCGCAAACGTTGCCTTGAAGATAGCACGCACCTTTAGCTCGACTCCAAAGAGAGAAACCCTGATCAGCTCAGATTGAGCCTCCTCGGGACGCACGCTCACCCCAAACGCAAAGAGCAATAACAAGACCAACGCAATGATGCTCACGACAAGCGAAGCCCTCCGCGCCCAGGACTCCCGCCAACTGTCCTCAATGATCGCTGCAAAGATCAACGCCCTGTTCATAGCTTCTCCGTCTCTTGCGCTGCGCGCACTAGCTCCACAAAGACGTCTTCGAGGCTCTTCTCGCGCGTGAGTTCATCAACGGTGCCCACGGTGAGCAGTTGCCCCTTGTGCAGAATCGCCACGCGGTCACAGACGCGCTCGATCTCCGTGAGCACATGCGAACTGATGAAGACCGTCGTTCCCTGGTCTTTCAGACGTATCAGAAGGTCTTTGACGTCCTTGCGCCCCAGGGGGTCGAGATTCGCTGTCGGTTCGTCGAGGATCAGCACTTTGGGATTGTTGAGAAGAGCTTGGGCTATGCCGAGCCGCTGGCGCATCCCTTTAGAGAATTCTTTGACTTTGGAGTTGCGCCGCTCAGCAAGTCCTACTAAGTGAAGCAATTCTTCGATGCGGGAGCGGCGCTCGTGTACTCCATAGAGCTTGGCGAAGAAGTCTAAAGCGCGCCATGCCTTGAGATACTCAGGGAGCTGATACTCTTCAGGGAGATACCCGACACACTGTCGGGCGTGCGGGTCGCGGCTATCTCTCCCCAAGAGCATGGCCTGCCCCCTATCTGCAAACGCTATCCCTAAGAGAATCTTGATGAGCGTTGTCTTTCCGGCGCCGTTGGGGCCAAGCAGCCCGAAGATCTCGCCCTGCTTGACGCTGAGGCTGACGCCCTTGAGCGCCTCAATCCTGGAGCGTCGCCACAACCCAGAGTATGTCTTGTGCAGATACCGGACTTCGATAGCGTTCATGGCCTCTCAAAACCGGGCTCACCATAGCATATTTGGGCTTCGTCTGTCAAAATCACAAGAAGCACTTCCCTAGGCCGCGATATGTTGGGGCACGGGCTTGGATTGTCTCGCCCCGAATGATCAGATATTCGTTGAAGTGCTCGGCGAGCTCGCCGGCTTTCGCGTGGCGGAAGAAGACGGGATCGCCCGGACGCAGCGTTATATGCTTTGGGACGCGCAGCGGGGTCTGGACCTCGCCTGCGCCCTCAAGCGTCGTGAGCTCTAACCCCGGCGGCAGATACGGCACGGGCAGCCGATCTGCCCCGGCTTGCCCCGATGCGATAAATCCCCCTCCATGACACGTGACGAACCCTGGATCAGAGATTCTCACAACTTGCAACGCGAAGAAGATCGCGGGCTTCAGCTTCAAGTGCGCATAATAGTCAAAGAGATGACTGCACAGAAATCCAGAGCCTGCCGTCACTTCTGTCAACGAGGGGTCGGCGCTGGCAAACGCGACGCTGCCTGTGCCTCCGCCGTTGAAGACTTCTACCGAAAAACCCTCGCGCCGCAAAAGCTCCAACACCCGCTGGCGCATCTGCGCGACATAGGGTCGCGAAAGTTTTTTAATCAGCTTGCGCACGGGATTTAATAATGGCGAGAAGGGATTATTTTCGCCGACGCCAGCGATCTGCGCCTCGTAGCCCATTAGCCCTAACAATTTCAGATCGCGTCTTTGCATGATCTTTCGAGCAAGCTCTAATACAGCTTCAGGGGTGCGCAAGGGGCTGCGCCGTGCCCCAAGGTGCACGCGCCTGCCCAACGGACGATATGACAAATCTATCTCAATCACGACGGGGATCGGGCGCTCCGGCGTGCCCCGCAATGCTTGCAGATGGGCTTCAGAATCTACGACTATGGCAACGCGACAGTCTCGACTGTTGAGCTGCGCCAAGAGCTGACAGTCCACAGGCTGCACTGTCGGGTAAGCGACGATAATATCTGTGAAGCCCTGCTCGACTAAGAACGCAGCTTCGGTGACGCTGTAGCTTAAGATGCCCCGGATTACTCCCTGACCCTTTTCAGTGATATACTTAAGCAGCCAGGGGCAGCGAACGGACTTCGACGCCAGTCTGAGAGTCTTCCCGTGCTGGCGCACGTCGGCCAAAAGAGTTTCAATATTGTGATCCACAGCGTCTAGGTCGACGAGCGCCACCGGCAGGCGCTCGTCACGGATCACGCGTTTATAGCGTTCGTACTGATCTAGCATCTAGCTCGCAAAGCACTGCGCGATTGCTCTCGCCCAGTTGTGCCATGCGGCAAAGCGCCCGCCCTTGGGCCGCCCCTGCTGCTTCCACGCTGCCACGCTCTTTCGGTACTCTTCGCAAGCCTTGTTAATACATTCGTTGATGTCGCTAGAATCAGCCTTGAGCCGGAACTTCGGGGGCCAGACGACGACCCGCACCGGCTGAGCTTTGGGATCGAGCGGGTTTTTTGCTGTCGTCCCCCACAGGACCCATTTTGCTACGACATATTCTGGATCATAGATAGGCTCGTGGGGATAGGGATCGTTTCGGTCTCTGAATTTAATGCGTCCCACGGTGCCGACATAGTCCGTCTTCTCTAATTCAGCGACGATCTTGTCCGGGTCAGTGCTCCCAGCGCGATCCAGAGCGCCCTTGAAGATGAAGAGCGCATCGTAAGTCGTAAAAGCCGTAAAGAGCGGGCGCGACGGCGGAGAATCGCCAAATTGTTCGACGTACGCTTGATAGAACGGCCGTGTCTTGGGTGTGATGGGCGTCTCGCCGGTGGCGACGTCCACGTAGACATGGCCCATGACGCGCCCGCCCGTGTTCTTCCAATACTCGAACGACTGCCCCTCAGCGTTGATCCCAATGACGGGCATATCGAGCTTCATCTCATACGTTTGCCCGACTAAAGAAATCCCCGGGTCGAAGGCGAGCACGAGCATCATGGCGTCAGCATCGGTATCGCTCACTTGCTGTAAGATCGAAGCGAAGTCTGGGTTTTGCAACGAGAAGTTGAAGACTTTAACGAGCTGCAGCCCGGCTTTCGCAAGCTGCTCTTGCAGGATTCGCGCGAGATTCTGCCCGAAGGCGCTGGCCTCAGCGACAAGCGCGACTTTTTCTATGCCCATATCTTTGAGCATCAGCCCCGCAGCCATGTTCCCAATATCTTGCCCCATGACGTTGTCGTTGATCATTAGACGGAAATAGTATTTGTACTGATCGTACTTCTCTTTCACGAGCTTGTTGAATTCTGGGCTGCTGGAGCCGGTATCGAGATAGGGCTTGCGTAGCCGGGCCATAGACGGCAGCATCGCCGCGACGGTCTCGTCTATGAAGCCCCCGACGATAGCGACTGCCCCAAGTGCTGAAAGCTCCTCAAACGCCGCCTTGGCGATATCTCCTCGGAGGACTTCGTCGTCTCGGATGAGCCCATCCATGGTGAGCTTCGGCGGCGGGAGCTTCCCGTCGCTCACAAGCCCATTGATCTCGTCAAGGGCCAACTGTGCTCCGCGCACCATCGCTCGCCCGACGTCTAGAAGATTGATCGGCCCGATCAGCCCCACTTTGACAGGGGGTGGCTGCCCCCAGCCGAGCGTCCTGCCCAACGTAGCGATACTTGCTCCGATCCCCAGCGCCTTTAAGAAGGCACGCCGACTCAACCGCACATCGCTGTACATACCTACACCTCCTCCCTAGTTATCAGCGCGAAATGCGTCTTTATAGAGACGCAATTGCCCTCCAGAGAGCGCCACCACGTCAAAGCGAATAGCTAGATTATTGGCGGGATAGCGAGCAAGATAGTGTTGGGCTGTGAGCAGGATTCTCTGGCGCTTTTTGGGGCTAATTGTCTCTTCGGGCAGGCCAAAGAGTTCTTTCGAGCGCGAGCGGACCTCGATAAAGACTAAAAAATTTCCGTCACGGGCAATTAAATCTATCTCGCCGCCGCGCCAGCGATAGCGCTCTGCGATGATCTCATAGCCGTGTTGGCGCAAGAAGTCGCGGGCCAGTCTCTCGGCGTCCTCCCCGCGCATAGCTCCCTCGCGATCATAGCCACAATGAATGGGCGTGTCAAATAGAAAGTCTAAAGCCCCATAGGCTGGAAAGCTCAAGGTATTATTCGCACGGTTCTCTTCTAACACATCGTGATCGGGGTCGATCTCAGCTTGGACCGGCGCGCTCGTGCTCGTGAACGTCAGCTCAGCTGTCGTCTGCTGGCCGTCCCAGCGTTGTTCTACGACACTGCCGTCGCGCAAGTACAGCACGACTTTCACAGGAGCGATGGCTTCTCCTTGGCGGAGGATCGTGAGCTTTGTCTCGAATTGGCCGTTCTCAGTCTGACGCCACGTCCCCACCGGTAGCGAAAAATCTAGGGTCTTTACACGGCGCAACCAGATGTCGAAGAACCAGTCAAGCTCCTGCCCAGAAATCTCTTCAGCGATAGTGATAAAATCTTGCGTCGTCGCGTTCTTATAGAGAAAGCGCGCGTAGTATTCTTTGAGTAGACGGTTGAAGCCCTCAGCACCCAGAACCCAGCGCAGCATCCACAAGACCCCTGAGCCCTTGGTGTAGACAGCTTGCACGTAGCTGCGCAGCGACGGAAACCGATCAGCGCGGGTCAAGACGGGAATCCCGGGCTCGCGAAAGCGATACGAGCTGCGCGCCGAGCTTGGTGCTTGCAGACGCTCGATGTCGTACAGCTCTTCCGAGAAGGTCGCAAACGCTTCGTCGAGCCAGGCTTCGTCCATCTCGTCGTTGCCTACAGCGCCGTACCACCATTGGTGAGCCAGCTCGTGAACGATCTCGACTGTAGACCCTCCGGCGATCATCACGATCCCCGGATACTCCATCCCTCCGCCGACGGTCACTTGCGCCACGGTCACGACGGGATACGCATAGGGGCCGAAACGCTCATTGAAAAATTCTATCGCGTCAGCAGAGACGGCCGTCATAGAAAGCCCTAGCGAGAGCACGCGCAGCAGCGCGCCGTTGGAGAGCTTGGTCTCTTCGACGCGATAGTACGGCCCAGCGACCCAGGCAAAGTCATGAACTCTTTCGGCTTTGATCTTGACGATCTTCTGAGTGCCCTGGACAGTTTCAGTCAGAATGACTCCCGTGCAGCCGACGACGAAATTCGCTGGCACAGCTAGCGTGACGTCGTAGTTGGCAAAATCTCCGTAAAACTCGCCGAGAAAGCTGTATTTGTCGAGATTCCAGCCCTCGTCGGCGTCGTAGACGACGACCTTGGGATACCAGAGCGTCACCGTATACGTATTGTTTCTGTGGCCGCTGCGCACGGCAAGCGTCGCCGCCCACTGCGCTTGGGGCGAGGGCTGCATCAGATCGTTAACGAACTCGATCTGGAGAGTTAAAGTCTGCCCATCAGCTAACGGTTCTTTGAGCGTGACGCGCATGAGCGTATCGTCGAGAGAGAACGCGAGCGCTTGGCCATTGGCAGTCACGCTCTTGATCTCCATGAACGCGTCGTCGTCAGAGAACGCATAGATCGCCGACGGGGGAATACCAGCGCGCTGCAGCTCTTGCTGATATTTGGTGTTTGCCCCACGCTTAAAAGCGTTCGGGACGACGTGAAAGTAGAGCTCAGAGAGCACTGTGCCGGTGCGGTTGGTGAAGCGCACTATCTCCGTGCCAACAATAATATTTTTGGCCGTGTCGAGCTGGGCCAAGATCGTGTACTCGATCTCGTTGGGCAGAGCAAGAGAGACGAAAGCCCACACTACGACAAACCAGAAACCGACACTGATACCAACAGTTCGCTTGAGCATACACGCCCCCTTTTTGGGTCTGTGTTGATTTTGTATTATACTGAAGACCAAGGAGCACGGCGATGCAAGCAGTGATCTTAGCTGCGGGGGAGTCGTCGCGGTTTTGGCCGCTGGCTGAAGGGAAGCATAAGAGTCTCTTTGCACTCTTAGGTCATCCCATAATCGCGCACACGATTGAAGCTCTTAAGCGCGCGGGTATCACCGAGATGGTGATCGTTCAGGCTTCCACTCGAGTGATTGCATCTCAGCTTGGAGATGGTGCGCGCTTGGGCGTTAAGATCTCTTATATTGAGCAGCCGGAGCCACGCGGCATGGGCGATGCCCTCGTCAGAGCAGAATCTCTACTTAGAGATTCTTTTTTTGTCGTCAACCCTCAGCACGTCACCGTCGATGAGCTCGTCCCGAAGATGCTTGCCCTTGCACCTGGAGCTGATGCCGTGCTGGTGGGCTGCGAGACGGATCGTCCGAAGGAGTACGGAATCGTCAAGCTAGAAAAAGACCGCGCTCTAGATCTCATCGAAAAGCCTGCGCCGGGGAGTGAACCAAGCCGCACCCGCCTTGTTGGGGTCTATCTGCTCACGAAGAGATTTTTTGAGCTCTATTGCCGTGTGCCGGAGCACCCCTATGCGTTTGAAGACGCACTAAAGTTATTAATGCGCGAGGGCACGGTGCGCGTACTGAAAATCTCAGAGGAGCCGCCAACGCTCAAGTACCCCTGGGATCTCTTCCCGCTCGCTCAGCTATTGATGGGCCAAAATATCACGAAGCCGAAGATCGCGCCCAGCGCACAGATTCACCCCAGCGCGATCATTGAAGGTCCTGTCTGGATCGGCGAGAACGTAAAGATTTTTGAGCACGCCGTCGTCAAAGGGCCCTGTTATATTGGGGATCACTGTGTCATTGGCACGGGCTCGCTCGTGCGAGAGTATTCGAATCTCGAGGCGCACACCCTGATCGGCGCTCATGCTGAAGTTGCTCGCTCGATCTTTCAAAAAGGGTGTTCGACGCATTCGGGGTACTTTGGCGATTCGATCTTCGACGAAGCTGTAAAGATCGGCGCGGGCACGGTGACGGCCAACGTCCGCAACGATCGAGGTTTCATACGCCCGTGGGTGAAGGGGGCTCGCGTCGAGACCGGGCTGAAAAAATTAGGGGCTATCGTGGGGCGCGAGACGCATATTGGAATCTGTGCGATGCTCATGCCCGGTGTGCTGATCGGCCCACGCTGCGAGATCGGTCCTGGGAGCTTGGTGTGTAAAAATCTTGACGCTGACACGCGCTATTACGCCCAGCCGCACGAGATGATCCTCACGAGAAAGTCTTCTTAGCTCGCGCGCTTGAGAAGGGGGCGTAAGATAAGGGGGGTCGCTATCGTCGTGAGAATAATAACTGTCACTAAGATCGCGTAGAGCTCTTCTGTGAGTATCCCATTGATCAAGCCAAAGAGCGCGAAGATCAAGCCCACCTCCCCGCGCGGCATCATCCCCACCCCTACAGCGAGCCTGTTCCCCGGTTGAGCCCCCAAGCCGCTCAACAGCTTCCCTACGATAGCTATACTAAATAAAATAAACAAATTGACGAGGACACCCCATTGGCCCAGCACGAACGGGTTCAGCAACGCTCCGGCCTTGACAAAGTAGAAGGGCACGAATAAGTCTACTAACGTTTCGACTTGGCGGGTGATCTGACGCTCTTGCGGGACGTACTCGAGCATCAAGCCCGCGGCAAACGCCCCCACGACCACAGCAAGCCCTAAGCTCTCCGCAAGCACGGCTAAAGCCAAACAGAAGACGAGCGCAGCGACGATGAGCATGCCGCGCGTCTCCAGGCGCTCTATAATGCGAAAGAGATGCGGCGCCCAACGCACACCGAGTGCCAAGCTCACCCCCAGCAGGATCAGAGAGAGCACGCCCTCGAAGATGAACTCCGCCCATTGGAAGGGGCGCGCGGTCAGCCATGCGTGGAATCCCGCAAGGAGCCACAAAGCAATCAAATCGTCGAGCAACGCTGCGCCCAGGATGACCGACCCCGTGATCGTGTGCAGGATCTTGGTCTCCCACAAGAGATGGCCGCTCTTGACTAAGCTCGTCGCCGTCAGGGCTGTCCCAAGAAAGAGCGCTGTCTCCCACCCCAGCCCGAGCACACGCGCGTAGAGTGCCCCTAGTGTCAAGGGCAAGAGCATTCCTAAAAGAGCAACACGTATAGCGGGCTTGCGAGCTTGCAAAAGTCGATCCAGATCGGCGATCAGCCCAAGATAGAACGCGAGCACAATGATCCCGATCTCAGCGAGAAACGCCAAGATCGGGCTTTTCGGATCGAGCCAGCCCACAAGATACGGCCCCAAGGTCATCCCTAGCAGCAGCTCCCCAACGACGGGGCTTTGGCCGATGCGATCTAACAGCACAGCTAAGAGCTTAGCGCCGCCGAGAATGACAATAACCTTGAGAGCGATCTCCGCAAACCCAGAGTCCATAAGGCTTATAGTAGCATATGGGCGCGCCTCCTTGCTAGGCCGGCGAAGAATCGCTAGAATAAAAACAAGTGCCGACGTAGCTCAATCGGCAGAGCAACCGCTTTGTAAGCGGTGGGTTGCCGGTTCGACTCCGGCCGTCGGCTCTGCGCGGGCTTGTTGGGTGAAAGTCTGGGCGTTTTGGGGTAAAATAGTAGGGTCTGCAGGGGTTCCGGAGCGGTCAAACGGGACGGACTGTAAATCCGTTGGCCTTGTGCCTTCGGGGGTTCAAATCCCTCCCCCTGCACTGCTTGCGTTAGTCCGTGCTTTGCTCTATAATAACGTATTCACAGGCGGGACCTTCCCAGGGTGAGAAGGTATTGCCCGGCCCGCGTAGCTCAGGGGTAGAGCGTTCCCTTGGTAAGGGAAAGGCCACCGGTTCGATTCCGGTCGCGGGCTCCAGAGAGTGCAGAAGTGCTGCGGTATTGCTGTGCTGCAGCCGACAGCAGCACTTCGGCACGCCGGCACAGCAATACTCATTAATGGAGGAGGAGCTATGGCAAAGCCAAAATTTGAGCGGAAGAAACCGCACGTCAACGTCGGCACGATCGGCCACATCGACCACGGCAAGACGACCTTGACCGCGGCGATCACTGAGGTCTTGGCCCAGAAGGGCTTGGCCAAGCCTCGCACCTACGACGAGGTCGCCAAGGCCAGCGAGAAGCAAGGCCGCCGCGACCCCACCAAGATCTTGACCATCGCCATCGCGCACGTAGAGTATGAAACGGAGAAGCGCCACTACGCGCACATCGACTGCCCCGGCCACGCCGACTACGTCAAGAACATGATCACCGGCGCGGCCCAGATGGACGGCGCGATCCTCGTCGTAGACGCCACCGAGGGCCCTATGCCCCAGACGCGCGAGCACGTGCTGCTGGCCCGCCAGGTCAACGTCCCTTATATCGTGGTCTTCCTCAACAAGATCGATCTCGTCGATGACCCGGAGCTGATCGATCTTGTTGAGGTCGAGATCCGAGACTTATTGAATAAATACAAGTTCCCTGGCGATACCGCGCCCGTCATCCGTGGGTCGGCCTTGGCAGCCTATAAGAACCCCACAGACCCAGAGGCGACCAAGTGCATCTGGGAGCTGATGAAGGCCATCGACGAGTACATTCCTGAGCCGATCCGTGACGTGGACAAGCCGTTCTTGATGTCGATCGAGGACGTCTTCTCTATTAAGGGGCGTGGCACGGTCGTAACCGGGCGCGTCGAGCGCGGGCGGCTCATCCCAGGCCAGGAGGTCGAGATCGTCGGCTTGCGCCCTGAGTCACGCAAGACCGTGGCCACCAGCATCGAGATGTTCAATAAGGTGCTTGACGAAGCCCTGCCGGGGGACAACATCGGGGTCTTGCTGCGCGGCATCGAGAAAGACGAGGTCGAGCGCGGCATGGTGCTGGCTGCCCCAGGCTCGATCACGCCGCACACGAAGTTTGAAGCTGAAGTCTACGCCCTCAGCAAGGACGAGGGTGGGCGCCACAGCCCGTTCTTCTCCGGGTATAAGCCGCAGTTCTACTTCCGCACGACCGACGTCACCGGCACGGTGACGCTGCCGCCAGGGGTGGAGATGGTCATGCCTGGGGACAACGTGCGCATCACGGCGGAGCTGATCAGCCATATCGCGATGGAGGAGCAGCTGCGCTTTGCTATTCGCGAGGGCGGACGCACGGTGGGCGCGGGCGTGGTCACCAAGATCTTAGCATAAGGGGGGCGCACAACGATCATGCCCCAGGAGCATGTGACGCTGGCCTGTACGGTCTGTCGTCATCGGAACTACCATACGACGAAGAACCCCAAGAACGTCCGCACCAAACTGGAGCTGAAGAAGTACTGTAAGTGGTGTCGCAAGCACACCGTGCACAAAGAGGTGTAGGCCCGTAGCTCAAGTGGTAGAGCAGCCGACTCCAAATCGGCAGGTTGGGGGTTCGAGTCCTCCCGGGCCTGTGAGAATCTGAGGAGAGAACATGCGAGATAAGGTAGTGGGGTTCTTGCGTGAGGTGCGCGGAGAGTTCCGACGGATTACTTGGCCAAGTCGTGCTGAGATCATCGGCCTGACGGCTTTAGTGCTCTTGATCATTGTGGCGCTTTCACTCTATGTGTGGGTATGGGATTTTATCTTTCAGAGGCTTATAGCGTTCTTGTTGGGGCAATAGTATGAAGCGGTGGTACGCGATTCAGACCTATGCTGGCAGCGAGCTCAAGGTCGCGGAGCTCTTAGAGCAGCGGGTGCGCCAGCTTGGCCTAGAGAAGAAGGTTGCGGCGTTTGAGCTCAACGGGAAAGAAGTACGCTTCTTAGCGCCTGTCGAGGAGGTTATCACTTCGAAGGCGCGGCGGGGGCGCACGGGAGAGTATCGCGTCCCCTACGAATATGAGCTCAAGGTCGAGCCCAATAAGCGCATTCAGAAGGGGGAGATCATCGCGGTCAAGCCCGCCAAATATATGAGCTTCGACGCGAAAGTAAAAAGCATCGAGACGCTCCAGCGAGTTATCGTCGAGATGAGCAATCGCAATGAAGAAGAATTTCTTATCCCCCTAGAGAAGCGCATCCGGCGCGATATCCGCACTGGGGAGAAGCTTCCCCCAGGGGTGCCGTTGACGACTGATTCTGATCCGAACTTTCGTGCTCCTGGGGTCAAGACGACTGTCGTCCAGCGCGACCGCGTCAAGCGAGTACAGTTAGAGAGACTAGACACCGGAGAGACCGTGACGCTACTTGTCCCAGAGAAGTATCTTGTCCGACTGAAAGAAGGGGTCACACTCAAGCAGGGGGATATGATCGAGAAAGAAGACAGGATCGAATCCAGGGCTTCGGGACTGGTGAAGATCAAGGAGTACAAAGACAAAAGAGTCGTGACGGTGCAGTATATCGAGAAGCGCCGGCTCTTCCCTGGGTATATCTTCGCGTATATGGATATGGGGCAGGACGTGATGCAGTTGACAGAAGGAATCAAATGTCGCTTTGTGGGCAACCCCCCGCTGCCGTTGAGCGAGGAGGAGATGAAAGTCGTCAAGCGCCGGGCGGGGCTGCTCGAGGCGCCCAAGGCTGTTGGCCCCAAGATCGAGGTCGAACTCGAGATCGGCGAGGTTGTGGAGATCATTGAAGGGCCGTTTGCGGACTTCACCGGGGCGATTGTCGAGCTCGACAAGGAGCGCGAGATCGCTACGGTGGTCGTCAAGATCTTTGGGCGCGAGACGCGCGTGGATCTGCCTTTCGAGAGCATTCAGAAGATTTGAGGAGCGTGACTGATCATGGCTGCTGCCAAGAAGCAAGTCACAGCTGTAGTGAAGCTCCAGTTGCCCGCAGGGCAAGCGACCCCAGCTCCCCCTGTTGGGCCTGCCCTTGCGGAACATAAGATCAATATTGCCGAGTTTTGCAAGCGCTTTAACGATGCGACGAAGAACGAAGAGAAGGGGTTAATTATTCCCGTGCAGATCACGGTCTATGCGGATAAATCATTCGATTTTATCTTAAAAAAGCCGCCGGCGAGCGAGTTGCTCAGGCGGGCTGCCGGCGTCCCCAAGGGGTCTGGCCAGCCCAATACGGTCAAGGTTGGCAAGATCACGATCGAGCAGCTCCGGCGCATCGCTGAGATCAAGATGGCTGATATGAATGTCAATTCTCTCGAAGCCGCGATGAAGACGCTCGCGGGCACGGCACGCAATATGGGCATCGAGATCGTGGAGAACTAGGGGAGATTTCCTATGGAGCGCAGCAAACGCTATCTGGCTGTCAGAGAGAAGGTCGACCGCACGAGATTTTATACAGTTGACGAAGCGATCAGGCTGATGAAGGAGTGTGCGACGGCCAAGTTTGATGAATCGGCTGATGTGGCTTTTCGGCTCGCGGTCGACCCCAAAAAGAACGAGCATCGCATTCGCGGGGCGGTGACGCTTCCCCATGGGGTGGGGAAGACCGTTACTGTCCTGGCCTTTGCCAAGGGCGAGAAGATTAAAGAAGCCCAGGAGGCCGGGGCGGATTACGTCGGGGGCGAAGACCTCGTGAAGAAGATCGAAGGAGGCTGGCTGGAGTTTGACCGTGTCGTGGCGACGCCCGATATGATGGGTGTCGTCAGCAGGATCGGTAAGATCTTGGGGCCGCGAGGGCTCATGCCCAGTCCCAAGTCGGGCACGGTCACGCCGGAGATCGGCACGGCTATTAAAGAGCTCAAGCGCGGCAAGATCGAGTTTCGTCTCGACGAATACGGCAATATACACTCATCGTTTGGGCGGTGCTCGTTCAGTGTGGAGCAGCTCAAAGAGAATCTTGTAGCCCTTACGGCAGCTGTCTTGGAAGAGAAGCCTGCAGATATCAAGGGGCGTCTGATTAAGTCCGTCACGATCAGCTCGACGCTGGGACCGGGGATCAAAGTCGATCCCGATGACTTGCAGAAGCTGGTCGCCGCCAGGCAGCTCTAATCGGGAGGAGTTGGCTATGCCCACAGCAGAAAAAGAGCAAGCTGTCAGTTTGCTTGAAGAGCGTTTTAGGAGATCGAAAGCTATTGTCTTTTCGGATTTTCATGGGCTGACGGCTTCCGAGATGGTCGAGTTGCGCCGGGAGTTGCGCAAGCACGGGTTGGAGTATCGTGTGGTGCAAAATACTCTAGCGCGGCTTGCCGCGGAGCGCGTCGGCATCAAAGATATTGATCCATATCTGCGCGGCCCCACAGGGTTGTGCATCAGCTATGATGATCCGGCGCTAGTGTTTAAGATCTCCCGAGAACTGACGAAGAAATTCGAGAAGTATAAGATCAAAGGCGGCATCATGGAGGGCGTCGTCGTCAGCGCTCAAGAAGCCGAGCAGCTAGCGAGCCTGCCCAGCCGCCAGGAATTGCTCGCCATGTTGGTCAACACGTTGCAAGCCCCAATTCAGCAGTTAGCGAGCGTGCTCAGCGCGGTGCTGCGCGATTTTGTCAGCGTCCTAGATGAGATACGCAAGAAGCGCGAGGGGGAGCAACAGACACCCCCAGCTAATAATTAAATCGAAATCCTTGAGGAGGGATTCTCCATGGCTGTAAATATCGAAGAGATGGTGGCGACGGTCGAGCAGATGACCGTCAAGGAGCTCTCGGAGCTGGTCAAGGCTCTCGAGGAGAAGTTTGGTGTGAAGGCCTCTGCGGGTGTGCCCATGATGGTGGCGCCTATGCCCGGCGCAGCAGCCGGGGCTGGGGGCGCTACGGCGACCGCGGAGAAGACGACGTTCAAAGTTGTCCTCAAGAACGCGGGCCAACAGAAAGTACAGCTCATCAAAGTTGTCAAAGACATTACGGGCAAGGGTCTTAAGGAGAGCAAGGACTTGGTCGATCACGTGCCCGCAGTGATTAAGGAAGGGATCAGTGAAGAAGAGGCGAACAAGATCAAAGAGCAGTTGGTTGCTGTCGGAGCCGAGGTCGAGATCCAATAGTCTGGGGAGTCTTGCTCACTGAATTTATAGAGCTGAGCGAGGGCGCGGTCGCGCCCTATGCTCTGTTTGGGTGAAGGAGGGTTATGCGCACACGACGTTTGTGGGGCCGTGTCGGCCACGCGATGGAACTCCCCTATCTGTTGCGGGATCAGAAGCGCTCGTATGAGTGGTTTCTCAACGAGGGGATCGCCGAGCTTATACGTGAGATCAGTCCCATCAAGGGTGAGGGGCGCGAGGGACTTGAGCTCGAGCTCAAAGACCCACGGCTCGTCCCTCCCCCGTATTCTGAGCAAGAGTGCAAGGATAAAAATCTAACATATGCTGCGACGCTGCGCGTCAAGGGGATTCTCAAGCAGAACGGCAAAAAGATCAGGGAAGATGAGCTGTACATCGCGGACATCCCGCTCATGACCGCGCGCGGGACGTTCATCATCAACGGCTCCGAGAACGCGTTGGTCAATCATTTGACGCGCTCGCCAGGGGTCTATTTCACAAAAGAAGGGCCCACGGAGTATCGCGCGCAGATCCTCCCTGATTATGGGGCATGGTTGGAGTTCGTGCTCGACACAAAGAAGGAGCGCGTCGTCGCACAATTAGATCGCAGGGGGAATATCCCCCCGACAGTGCTCTTGCGGGCCCTCGGCTACACGACCGCCGATATCTACAAGCTCTATTCAGTGACACTGAACCCCATTACCGCGGAGAAGCTGGCGCGCTTTGTCGACTGCACGATCACGGAGCCCATCACCAACGGGAAGGTGATCGCGCGCGAGGGGGATCGGCTGACCCCTGATCTCATTGAGCAGATCGTGCGGGCGCAGCCGCCACGTGTGCATTGTCTCGATCGCTATATCCAGCGCAGCCTCGACGAAGACAAGACGGCTTCTGCCGAAGCCGCTCTCGATCTGATCTATCGGAAGCTTCGCGGTGCTGAGCGCCCCACCCAGAAGACTAAACAAGATTTCTTCATTAATCTGTTCTTCAACCCAGAGACGTTTAGTTTGTCGCGGGTCGGGCGGTTCATGGTCAATAAGAAATTGGGCTTAGATCGCCCGGAACACGATACAGTCTTGCACAAAGAAGAGATCGCGCTCACGCTCAAGCGCCTCTTAGAGGTCCCGTATAACCCCTTGTTAGTGGACGACAAAGATCATCTAGCGAACAAGCGTGTCGAGACCCCGGGTGAGACCGCGTATAACAGGTTGCGTGAGGGCTTGCGCCGCATGGCCCGTCTAGCTCAAGACCGTCTCAGCAAGTCGATCCTCGAAGAAGAAGAGGAGGAGCCCTTAAGAAATCTCATCAGTGGGCGGATTGTGCAAGCGGCGCTCAATAAGCTCTTTTACGTGGGGCGGCTCTCGCAGTTCCTAGAGCAGACTAATCCGTTAACGGAGCTGACTCACAAGCGTCGGCTCTCAGCCCTAGGGGGCGCGATGAAGAAGCGCCGCGCCAGCATCGAAGTACGCGACGTCCACCCCTCTCACTATGATCGTATCTGCCCCATCGAGACCCCTGAAGGTCAGAATATCGGGCTCATCACGAGCATGGCCACGTATGCTCGTATCAATGACTACGGATTTTTAGAGGCGCCCTATCGCGTAGTCAAGAACGGCAAAGTGACGAATGAGATCAAGTATCTCATGGCCGATGAGGAAGAGCGCTATAAGATTGCGCCCGCGACCGTTCCGTTAGATAAAGACGGTAAGATCATCCCCAAGGAAGTGGAGATCCGCACGGGGCGCGAGAATATTCGCGTTGTGCCGCGCGAAGAAGTCGACTTTATTGAAGTCTCCCCGTCAGCGCTGGTGAGTGTCTCTGCGTCGCTCATCCCGTTTTTAGAGCATGACGACTCCAACCGCGCGCTCATGGGGGCAAATATGCAACGCCAAGCTGTCCCGTTGCTCAAGCCCCAAGCGCCGTATGTGGGAACGGGGATGGAAGCGAAGGTCGCTCGCGACTCGGGAATGCTCGTCATCGCTGAAGAAGACGGGGTCGTCTCCTATGTCGACGCGCAAAAGATCGTGGTGAAATCTGGACGCAAGGAGCATGTCTATCAGCTCATCACGTTCGATCGTTCCAATCAAGATACGCTTGTTCATCAGCGTCCGATTGTCAGGGTGGGACAGAAAGTCAAGAAGGGCGAGGTCTTAGCTGATGGCCCGGCAACTGATCAGGGCGAGCTGGCGCTTGGGGTTAACGTCTTAGTATGCTTCTTGCCGTTTGAGGGCTATAATTACGAAGATGCCATCGTCATCAGCGAGCGCTTAGTGAGAGAAGATATTCTCGATTCGATTCACATTCAGGAGTACGAAGTCCGAGCTGAGGAGACCAAGCTCGGCCCCGAAGAGATCACCGATGATATCCCTGACTTAAGCAAAGAAGAGCTGAGAAATCTCGACGAAGATGGGGTCGTGCGTGTCGGGACGGAAGTGAAGATGGGGGATATTCTGGTGGGGAAGATCACGCCGCGCGGCGAGACCGAGCCCACCCCTGAAGAGCGTATCTTTAAGTCGATCTTCGGGGAACGCTCCCGCAACGTACGTAATACGTCGTTAAGACTGCCGCCCACCACTGAAGGAGGCAAGGTCATTCGCGTCAAAAAGTTCTCACGCGACAAAGGCGATGAACTCGAACCCGGTGTCAATCAATTAGTCAAAGTGTACGTAGCCCAGCGCAAGAAGATCTCGATTGGGGATAAGCTTGCGGGGCGCCACGGCAACAAGGGCGTTATTGCCAAGATCCTCCCCGTGGAAGATATGCCCTTCTTACCCGATGGTACCCCCGTCGATATGATTCTCAATCCCCTAGGGGTGCCGTCGCGCATGAACCTGGGGCAGGTCTTTGAAGCCCATTTGGGGTGGCTAGCCCATCTCAAGGGCGAGTACATGGCCTCGCCGGTCTTCGACGGCGCTCCCGAAGATCAGATCCTCACAGAGCTTTATCAAGAGCGAGCCAAGCACGGCCTGGCCGATGGCGATGACCCCAAATATCCTATGGGTAAGGTTATTTTGCGCGATGGGCGCACCGGCGAGCCGTTCGAGCACCCTGTCACCGTGGGCTATATGTATATGCTGAAGCTCGAGCATATCGCCGATGAGAAGATCCATGCGCGCTCGGTGGGACCGTATAGCTTGATTACGCAGCAGCCCTTAGGCGGCAAGGCCCAGATGGGCGGTCAGCGCCTGGGCGAGATGGAGGTCTGGGCGCTCGAAGCCTACGGCGCAGCCGCGACCTTGCAAGAGATGCTCACCCTCAAGAGCGACGACACCCGTGGGCGAGTGCAGCTCTACAAGGCGATCTTCAAGGGCGAGGAATTCCCCAAGCCGGGGCTGCCGGAGTCCTTCAAGGTCTTAGTCAAAGAGCTGAAGAGCTTGGGCTTAAGCGTTCGCGCATACGACGAGAAAGATCATGAGATCGACCTAGACTGATTATGGAGACCGAGCGTTCGGCCGGCGTGATCGTCTTTCGGGACGGCCCTGCCGGCCGCGAGTATTTACTGTTGCGCAGCGCCAGTGGTGGACATTGGGGCTTCCCTAAAGGGCGCGTCGAACCCAACGAAGACGAGACGGCAGCAGCCCTGCGAGAGCTTCACGAGGAGGCTGGGATTGACGTAGAGATCCTACCCGGCTTTCGTGAAGTGATTCACTACAAGTTCACGCGAGGGTCGAGGAGCTTCTCTAAAGAATCTATCTACTTTTTAGGGCGTGCGCGGTCGTTTGACGTCAAGCTCTCTAGGGAGCATTTGGATTATCTATGGGCGAGTTATGAGCGGACGCGCCAGCGGCTCAGCTACGAGAACGCTCAAGAGCTTCTCGATAAAGCTGAGAGATTTCTCAACGCCCAAGCAAGCGCCTGATTGGCTCGCGCAGCTCCTCAGGAAAGCAGAGACGGTCCTGAATAAAAGTCTTATTGCGCAGCGCGCTGATGACATCTGAAGCGTGGGCAAGTTCGATCAGTTCTCCTGCGTCGTTAACTAAAAAGATATTCTCCCCGACCTCGCCCTTAGTCCATAGGTAGCGATCTGTATAGGGGTCATCGCTCGCTCGATCGAGAGCCAAATAATAGTCCGGGTCGAATCCGGCGTGGGCCACGAGTTCGCGCAACTGCACCGACCACGCCGTGAATTCTTCTAACGGCATATCGAGGGTCTTGAAGAGCCGTCGATGCCAGAATCGGCGGGCGAGATCAGCAAGGATATGGTCGGTGCTCTCTCGCCAAGCTTGTAAGGCCGTCAGCACGGTGGTGTCGTCCAACTGCACGTGATCGGCGATGGTGAGGGCCTGTGGGTCTGTCAGGAGTTTTCTCAATGGAGTGGGCATAGGGAGATCGCGTCCAGCGCGCAAGAGCTCGGAAGCTCTCTGCAAGATCTTGCGTACCATGACGTCCGCAGCGCGCGTCGTCTTGTGATGATAGACTTGTTGGTACATATAGTAGCGCGCGAGCACATAGCCTTCAGCGGCGTGCAGCCCCTTGCGCAGATCAATAGCTAATTCCCAGTCGTCGCGCTGCTTGACGAGTCTGAGACTATGAATGAGCCAGTTCACGTCGAAGTATCCGTACGTAACCCCCGTACAGAGGCTGTCTCTCAAGAGATACTCCATGCGGTCGACGTCGAGCTGACTAGAGAGCAGTTTCACAGCGAACGCCGGCTGGAATGTCCTCTGAAAGAGCTGGATCATTCGCTTGGGGTAGTTTGGATTGGCTCGAGCCAGGACAGCGTGCACAGGGCTTTGGGGATCGCTGATGATGCGCACCGTCCAGTCCTCGTGAGGGATGTGTGTAAATTCTTCTAATAAGTGCGAGAAGGGGAGATGGCCCAGATCGTGCAGTAATGCTGCTGCTAAGAGCAACTCGCGGTGCTCGTCCAAGATGCGCTGGAGGGCGGCTGGGGGATTGAGTTCATGAAAGTGTTTTAGAACGCGCTTCATTAAGAACGCTGTGCCCAAAGCATGGGAGAAGCGCGTATGCGTCGCTCCGGGGTAGACAAGCGAAGTCACTCCCAGCTGGCGGATGTTGCGCAGGCGCTGAAACTGCGGGGTATCAATGAGTTCCAACACTAAAGCGTCGCGCTCTCTATCGAAGCCGATCAGGTTATGTACAGGATCGCGAAAGACCTTGTCCATAGAAGATATTCTAGATAAATGCGCGCGAAAAGACAAAATCTACTATTGCTTGGCCGGACACGAATTTCTTGCTATACTACAAGTGCGCACAGATCTTTACGTTTTCTGCTAAAGGGGTATGAGCTATGAAACTCGTCGGAGCTGATGTCTATTTCTGGTCTTCGGGTATGCCTGATGTGCCCAAGCAGATCGGGCCGTTCGTGTTGCAATTCATCTCCAATCGCGGGACAAGGGTCGTCCAGCCCATCGCGCCGAATGCAGAATTTAGCGATTGGTGGTGCTGTCGCTACCGCGCAGATAGAGAAGTCTCGCACGCTGACGTGCACGCCCTCTTAGAGACCCTGAGCCAGAAGCACGTCTGGACTCAAGTGCAGAAGCTTTTTGAGATCAATGGGGCAAACGCGTATAGTGAGCCGTATTAAGAGCCAAGATCAGGAGGCTGAAAGAGCATGAGCCATAAAGTCGTGCTAATTCGCGGGGACGGCACTGGCCCGGAGCTGTGCGAAGCTGTCTTGAAAGTCTTAGACGCCAGCGGCGCTAAGATCGAATGGGTCGAGGCCGAGGCTGGCGAAAAACCTCTCAACCGGGGAGAACCCATCGTCCCCGACCGCACTATCGAGCTTATTAAACAATACAAAGTCGCGCTCAAAGGCCCCATGACCACCCCCATCGGCAAGGGCTCGGTCAGCGCCAATGTGACTTTGCGCAAGAGGCTCGATCTCTTCGCATGTATGAGACCCGTGTGGACCTTGCCTGGCGTGCCCACCCCGTTCCAAGACTTAAATATCGTGATCTTCCGAGAAAACACGGAAGATCTCTACGCCCAAGTCGAATACTATACCACCCCCGACGTGGCTGTCTCGCTCAAGATCATCAGTCGTCCAGGCAGTCGCAGAATTCTAGAATTTGCGTTCGAGTGGGCGCGCGCCAACGGGCGCAAGAAGGTCGCGGCCGTCCATAAAGCCAACATTATGAAGCTCAGTGATGGGCTTTTCCTGCAGACCGCCCGCGAGGTCGCCCAGAAATATCCGGAGATCGAGTTCAGCGATTATATCGTAGACAATATGTGCATGCAGCTCGTGACGCGCTGGAGGAATTTTGACGTTCTCGTTCTGCCCAATCTCTACGGGGATATTATTTCAGACCTAGCTGCGGGGATGATGGGCGGGCTGGGCGTCGCACCGGGTGCGAACTTTGGGCGCGACTGTGCCGTCTTTGAAGCTGTGCATGGCTCAGCTCCCAAGTACGCTGGACTCAACAAAGTCAACCCGACAGCGCTCTTGCTCTCAGCAGTCTTGATGCTAAGACACCTCAAAGAGACAGAAGCTGCCAATCGTATCGAGCAGGCGCTCTATAGAGTGCTGCAGGAGGGCAAGGTGCGCACCTATGATCTTGGGGGCAGGGCGGGCACGCAGGAGTTCGCTCAGGCCATCGTCGCGAATATGCGCTAACGCATATGATCACCGAAAGGGTCGCAGAGAATCTCTACATTCTCGACACGGGGATGCTGGGGCTGGAGCGCTACGGCGCGCTCTATATTCTGAAAGCCCCAAAGCCCGCGATCATCGAGACGGGCTTCTCGCATACGCTCGAAAAGACCCTGCAAGCTCTGGATGAACTACGTGTTCGTCGGGAGGACGTCGCGTATATCATGCCTACGCATGTCCATCTCGACCACGCCGGGGGCACAGGGCACTTAGCCGAAGCCTGCCCCAACGCAAAAGTGATTGTCCACGAGCAAGGGGCACCACACTTGATAGACCCGACAAAGCTCTTAGAGAGCGTGCAACGGGCTGTTGGCCCGATGTTCCCGTTCTACGGCACGCTCAAGCCCACGCCCAAGGAGCGAGTGCTGCCTGTGCACGGTGGGGAGGTCTTCAATCTTGGGAATGGGTATGAGATCGAAGTGATCGCGGCGCCGGGGCACGCGCCACACCAAGTCTGTTTTTTTGAGCGCAGGCTGCGCGGGCTCTTTACAGCCGACGCTGCGGGGATCTATCGCCCATGGGGAGCGGGGTTACTCCTCACGACCCCGCCCCCGGCATTTCATCTTGAACAGAGCCTAGAGACGCTCGCCCGACTGAAAGCCCTCCAGCCAAAACTCTTGCTCTACACCCACTGGGGCGCGCACACTGATATAAGTCTTCTCGATCAGTGCGCACACATGCTCCAGCACTGGGTGAGCGAGATCGAGCACGCCAAAAAGACCCTGAAAGACGATCAAGCCGTGAAGGAGCACTTCGTCCAGAAAGAAGCTCCGTTGCTGAGCGCGCACTACCCCGAACTGATCCTACGGGGCGAGATCGAGATGAACGTCCAGGGGGTCTTGCTCTATCTGAAGCGTTTTCGGGGGATCAATTAGATATATCTTTCTCGCGCAGCGCCGGCGCGGAGAAGAGCAGAAACTCTAACCGTTCATCGCCGACGCGCTCGATGATCCGAGTTGGGGCGTTGGGCAAGATCACGACTTGTCCAGCGGTTGCTTCTAAGATCTGATCCCCCACGATGATGCGTCCCTGCCCCTGACGAATATAGAGAAAATGCGGAGAACGCTCTTTGAGTTGGACGCGCTCAGCTACACGCACCAAAGCAACAGACCCTGCGGCACTCTTAGCTAAGTACGTCCACTCAAACAGCGAACTTCCCTTAGGCAGCTCTTTGTTCTCCAAGGTCGCTACGTGCACTACCTGGGGCTTGATGTCAGACTCGTCGATGGGGAGGGGCTGAGGGCGGAGTGACGAAGGGTCTCCTGGGGGAAAGACATCACCGATGAGGACTTGGACTTCGTCAAGTCCATTTGGAGCTGGGGCGTAGAAGCTCAAGATCTCTAATGGTTCAGGGCTTGTAATGCGCAGCCCAAGAGCAGTCCGCCGCGGGATCACGAGAAAAGCCCCTGGTTGGATTTCGATGTCTCGATTCTTGAGGAAGCCTACCGCACGCCCTTGGAGCACATAGCTGAACTCATGCGCCCCTTCACGAAAATATGGGACAACGCGGGTAAGAAATTTTCGGTATTCGAGCTTCCCAGCAGGTGTGCGCGCAAGCGTGATACGACTCTCAGAGATACTCTCTACCGAGAGCACTGCGGGCTTGAGTTCCTGGGGGGTGTTCAGCCATATGTATCCTACTATTGCTATGAAGACGGCTACTCCAATCCATATCCACCAGCGCAGATCCATCGTCTTGGCCTCCTGGAATAGGCTCTCTATGATTCGGGTCTTATTTAAGCAACTCTGCTCGCTAGGCGCAACTATTATGTTTGTTGCAGATCGGGGTTCGCTCTGTTATATATGAACTATGCGCACGCGTTCTCGCAAGACACGAATCGCGATCTTGACGGCGCTCTTCGTCGTGACGATGGCCTCGTCGGTCAATATCTATTTTGTTCGTGTCCAAGCAGCGTTCGACGAGCCAGGGGTCAATCTCTATCTCATTGGGGGGTTCTGGCATGTTGCCCTGGGGATGGACGAACTCGACGAGCAGGGGCACTTTGCGGGCATTACAGTCTATGCGTTTGGGGCAGCCGAGCACTACCGAAAAAAATACGTCAATCCCGAGCACTATCAGGGTCTTGAGAGATTCTTTTACTATCTGCGTTTGGCCTTCACGCAACAGCCTGGTAGCATCATTGCTTGGGATATTCTCAAAGAGCCGGGGATGACCTTAGAGAAATTTTTAGCATCGCCGGATTTGCGCCTCATTGTTCGAGTGCACCCGGAGCAAGCCGCGCGCATCCGTCGGCTCGTTGAGCAGTATATAGCTCTCTTGGAGCCAGACCTGGTCTTGAGTCGGCCGTGGCGGCGGGCGTGGTACGGCGAAGCTCTGCCGTACAGTCTCTTCGGGTTCAACTGCGCAACGTTTGTCGCCCGGTTGCTCTTCGAGGGAGAAGTCTATACGAGAGCCAATCTCGTCTCCGAGAGAGTGATCCCCAAGGAGTGGCGGCTGCCCTCGAGTTTACTCAAAAATTATATCAACTCGGACGTGCTCGGCTCGAACAATCTTGCTCCTGCGCTGCGCTCGCTCCGAAATTAGAGTATACTCACGTTCAGGAGGACGAGACGATGTTTGTACGGATGTGGATGACCACTAATGTCATCACGGTTCCGCCGGAGACCCCGATCTTGGAAGCCCAAGATGTCATGAAGAAGCACGGTGTGCGGCGCCTGCCCGTCGTCAATAAGCGGGGCAAGCTCCTGGGAATCGTCACTAAGAGCGACATTCTCGAAGCGAGCCCCTCGGATGCTACAACCCTGAGCATCTGGGAGTTAAATTATCTCTTAGCCCGCACTACTGTCGAGCAGATCATGGTCAAGGCCGAAGATCTCATCACTGTTAGCCCCAACGACCCCATCGAGCGCGCCGCGCTGCTCATGCGCAAGCATAAAGTCGGAGGGCTGCCCGTCGTCGAAGGAAGCCATCTCGTTGGGATCATAACAGAGTCGGATATCTTCGAGGTGCTGTTAAAATTGCTCGGGGTACATCAGAAAGGCACGCGGCTCACCCTCGAGCTCGAAGACCGCCCTGGCGCGCTTGCTGAAGCCCTCGAAGTCATTCGTGACCACGACGTCAACGTGCGCAGCATCGTCACGTGTGACGAGTGTCGCACGACCCCCGACACCGGGGTCTTCGTCATCAAGATCGACAGCTATGACTGGCGTGGGATCGTCAAAGACCTGAAAGATAGAAAGATCAAAGTGCTCGACGCACGCCATGTCAGCGCTGAGGAGGAGTAATCATGACCAAGCGAGCTAGTACGCTTGGACCCGTAGTCGCTGGAGCACCGCTGACGGGGCGTGAGACCACTCATGAACTGATCGAGACGGCATTTCAAGCATTTGTGGGGCGGGAGCTGCGCACAGCCTATCAGATCATCCGACGCATGATCCTTGAGGATCACACGATTGTGCTGGCGCTCTCTGGAGCTATGACCCCGGCCAGCCTCCACACCACGTGTCTCATCCCGCTCATTAAAGCCGGAATTATCGATATCTTAGTGACGACCGGGGCGAATATCTATCACGATCTGCAGCGCGCGATAGACGGGGAATTCTTTGCCGTAGACCCCAATATCGGGGACATTCGCTTACGTCGGAGCGGGCTGACGCGCATCTATGATTTAGTCTTCCCCGAAGACGATCTCTATCGCACGGACAAGTTTGTGCAAAAGTTACTGACCCAGAGGGCATTCCAACGGCGGATGACCACGCCGGAGTTTCATGATCTGTTGGGAGAGCACGCGGCAAAGTTCTTGAAGAAAAAAGCCCAAGAGAGCTCGCTCACCGTGCAGGCCCATCGCGCGCGGGTGCCGATCTTTTGTGGGGCTCCCCAAGACGGCTCGATCTATCTGAATGTCGCGTATCTGAAGCGCAAGCTCGGCGAAAAGTTTCAGTTCGGCATTGACATCGAGGCAGATATTCACGAGTTCGGCGCGTACCATTGGTTGGCCAAGCACCGCTGGTCCAAGAAGCTCAGTATTATTATCTTAGGGGGCGGGGTGCCCAAAAATTACAGTCTTCAGCCAGAGCCGTATCTGTCACAGATCTGCGGGCTGGAGACCGAGGGCTACGACTGCGACGTGCAGATCTGCGATGCCCACGTGCAGAACGGTGGCCTCAGTTCAGCCACCGCCGGGGAAGGTCATACGTGGGGCAAGGTCTCCGCAGAGTTTCAGAAGAACTCCCAGTACGTCTTTGCTGACGTCACCGCGGTCTTTCCGTTCATCGTGCACGGGCTCCTCCAAGAGGGCCTGAAAAAGACGCCGCGCCGGCTGCTCGACCAGCGCGACGAGGCGCTAAAATTTTTAGATCGAGCGCTAGGGCTTTAGGGTTTGGCTCCGGTGCGCTGTGGGTTCTGACGGAACATCGGCCAGGGGCTTTGGGCTGGCCCGGCTTCGCTGCGGATGGCGTAGAGATTCCCATCGCGCGAGGCGACGTAGATCGTCCCGTCCCCGGCGATCACCGGCGATGAGCGCACTTCCCCGTCGGTCTTGAAGCTCCAGCGCAGGGTGCCGTCGGGGTTGATCGCATAGAGATGGCCGTCATCTGAACCGATATAGACGACGCCATCGGCAGCAATCGCCGGTGACGAATAGACCGGCCCTTCGGTTTGGAAGTGCCACTTCTCTTGGCCATCGGGCTTAACAGCATAGAGCCGCCCATCGAGCGAACCGACATAAATTGTCCCATCAGCCCCGATAGCGGCAGAGGAAACGATTCTATCGTTTGTCTGGAAGCGCCACTTCTCTTTGCCATCGGGGGCGAGGGCGTAAAGATATCCGTCGTCTGCGCCGATATAGATCGTGCCGTCCTCGCCGATAGCGGGCGAGCTCTGCAGGGTATCGCCGGCGCGGAAGCGCCACTGCCGGTAGAAGCCCTCGAGATTGACGGCGTAGACGCGTCGATCGAGCGCGCCCACGTAGAGCGCGTTCTTGCTGAGAGCGGGGCTGGAGACGACTCCCCCCTCGACGTCGACAGGGCGTCCTTTCATCGTTCCGTTAGGCTGCACTGCGTAGAGTTTGGCACTCTCTGAGGGTTGACTTCCAGAGCCGACATAGATCGTTCCGTCCGGGCCGATAGCCGGGCTGCTGCGAATGGGCAGATCTGCCGCAAAGCGCCACTTCTCCTTGCCATCGGGCGCCAGCGCGTAGAGATTCCCGTCGTCTGCTCCGAAATAGATCGTCTTGTCCTTCGCTATGGCGACAGAAGCCGAGAGAATAGCTCCGCCGGCGCGGAACGTCCATTGTACTTGGCCGTCGGGGCTGAGCGCATAGAGAGACTGATCAGCCCCAAAGAGATAGATCGTCCCATCGGGGCCAAGAGCTGGGCTGGAGTCCGTCGGCCCAACAGACGTCTTCCAGAGCAGAGTTCCGCTTGCTGGGGTTAGTTCTAACCCGAAGCGTACCCATTGAGGGCTGTTCTCAGCTCCGGGGGCACGGATCATAATCAGGGCGCGGTAGCGCCCCGCGCTGAGCACTGTATTGTCAGCCTTGACCGTCACGCGTACAGATTCTCCCGTGGCGAGCTCTCCCGCATCGGGAGTAATAGTGAGCCAGGTCGCGTCAGTGAGCGCGGTCCACGAGAGCGCTCCGCTCCCGATATTGGCGATCTCAAACTCTTGGGCCGGAATCTCGCCTACGCCAGCCATCCCTTGTGCGCTCAAGCTCTCAGGGGCCACGCGCAAGATCGGCACAGGCACGGCTTCGAACGAGAATTCGCGGGGCTGGCTTGTTTGTCCCGTTTCATCGCTGAGGGTCACAGAGAGCGTGACGGCCTGAGCTATCGTCGTGGCGATCTCGAACGAAAAGACCCCTTCTTTTTGGCCCTTGACGTTCGGAGTGACTTCGAAGCTTTGGAAGTCCGTCGCAGTGACGACAGTAAAGCTCGCTTTCGCAAGATCGCCGTCGGGATCGCGGAAGCCGACAAAGCCCATGACGGGCTTTCCCGTCGCGCGAATTTGCGCTGGGAAGTCTATGAAGAGAATCTCCGGCGGGCTCTGTTGTGCGGTGCGTCGTGCTAGCGCGAGTGCGGGCTTTATCGTGAGCACCACCCAGATGCGCGCGAGCTTATGCCCGTTGGAGAAGGCAGCAATTAAGACTGGAAACCCCCCAGCAGTGTTAGGGCTACCGAAGATCGAGCCCGTGCTGGGCGAGAGTTGTAAGTTCAGAGTGCTCAGCGCCTGGCTTGTGCGATCTCCAATGGTGACGTTAGGCTCCTCAACAAAGCGCACGCCCACGGGCAAGGCGCTCTTGATCTCGTTGGGGATTGCTATGTAGCTGAACGTCCCCTGCTGGGCTTCGGCAGCAAACTCATAGAGAGCTAGTTCTGAAGAGCCGGTCGCGCAGGATTCGTTAGAATAATCTGACTCTCCTGAGGCTGTAAACGCCCGGACTCGATAGCAGTAGGGCGTCTCGGGCAGGACGTTTGTGTCGGTGAACGTCGTCGTATCGGCAGGGAGCCGAGCGATCTCAATGAACTCCGTGTCGAGCGCGAAGCGCCGCTCCAGCGAGAATCCGGCTTCATTGGTGGCTTGATCTTTCCAAGTCACCTGAATCTCGCGTGGACCACTCCCGAAAGCGACGAGATCCGTTGGGGTATTGGGAATGATGATGGCTTCTCCAAGCAGGAGCTGTCCCGAACCCCAGTCGTTATCTTTCCCTCGAGGGCCGCGGTCTTCGGCGCGTTTTTCGAGAAATTCTTGGATCTGTTGTGGCGTGAACTTAGGGAATATTTGTTTGACGAGCGCGGCCGCGCCCGCAACGTGGGGCGCCGACGCCGATGTTCCATCAAAGCCAGGGTTCTGATTGGAGCCATCACCCGTGTATTTGCCAAATGTCGCCGTCGAGACATGCGATGGCGCGGTGATATCGGGCTTGACGCGATTGTCTTTGGTCGGGCCGCGGCTGCTGTAGACCAAGAGACTTGTCTCTGGGCAGAGGGAGCTTGGGCAGCGATCTGGCGCATGATGGAACGCACCAACTGCTATAGCGTGAGGGGAGATCGCTGGCTCAAAGATCGAGATACTCCCTACAGGGACAAGATACTCCAAGCCGTGGCAGATGAGGCAGACCTGAGCTACCAAATCCAAGCGTGCCGGAGCTGCACCTGAGCGCTTCTTGGTGATCTCCACCGCGAAGAAATCGCGCCGACCGGCTAGATTTGGGTTGCGGGTATAGAACAGTCCACCGGCGACTTTGACCGGTACGCCGCGCTGCCACGCCCAATCCCCCTTCAAGCGAACGTCCGGGGCAGACTCCGGGAAGATTGCCAGATCATAGTCATCAGAGGCACCTGTGCACGGACCATCCCAACTCAAGAAGAAGACGACAAAGACCCCTGCGACCTTCTGGCCCGAGATCTCTAAGGGGAAGAGCTCTACTTCGAAAGTGAGGGTCTCATCGTAGCTGGAAAAGTTGTGACGATTGTCATTATCAGGATCCGTGAAATTCCCCTCCCAGTGGCTGTCGCCGCGGTTGCCAGCACTCGTCACCCAGGTGATCCCAGCCTCACGGGCTTTTCTAATATTGGGCTCAAAGAGCCCTTGGCCCCTGAAACATCCTGATGGGAACCCCAACGACGTGTTAATCACGTCGACTTTCTGCTCGATCATCCAGTCTATAGCTCTGCGGAATTCGACGTCGGTGCCGAAGGCTGCAAGATAGAGATTGATTCCCGGCGCAACGTCGGTGACGATCTCACCGACGGCCACGCCGTGGCTGCTTGGCACCTCAGGGTCGTACATTCGGCCGTCACTGCGGAAAGACTTAGCAGTCACGCGTTCCCGTGGAGGCAGTTCGCGGCCGAGCTGTTGCTCGTAACGATAGAACGAAGGATCTATCAAGCCCACTTTGACCCCTCGTCCGTCCACGCCGGCCTTGTGCCATGTCGGCGCGCCGATGAGCCTCTGTCCCTCGCTCACCGTCGACCCCTGATCCAGGATAGGATGAACGGGCGGCCGGACAAACTGTACTTCTTTCAGGTCAGCAAGCTGCGCGATGGCACCCATGGGGACAAGGGCTTGAATCTGGGTGGCGTAACTCCATTCGACCTTACCTCCGGCACGCTCGATAGCTGCGGCGATCTTAGTAAGAGCACTTTCGGATTCGGCTTCAATGACCACGCGGATGCGATCCCCCTGCCGATACAAGCCATACGCTGTCATGCGATGGAGAGCGTCTGTTGCCAAGAGGGACTGGGGTACGCGATAGTCTGAGATCACATCTTCTAGGACATTGGCGATCTTCGGATGATCAAAGTCTCTCGCTTTGGGCCATACCTCCCATTCTTGAGCGACAACCGTAAACCCATTCACAAGACAAAGCACGAGCAAGACCGCGCAGCTCTTCTTGAGCATAGGGCCTCCTTCGGTATCGGGTTGTTGTGCTTACTTTAGCATAAGCATCGCGAAAAGTCAAGAAGGGATGGATTCGGTTTGACAACGGCACGCTATCTATGCTATAGATGATGCACACTTGGTCAGGAGGTGACATAGATGGTGGAGCTCTTGACAGCATTGGGCAACTTTTTGATCGCAGTGGGGATCACGATCTTGCTGATTCGCATTGGTAGCTACTTCGAAGGCATGTGAGGCGCCTTGAGATGGAAGCCCATGAACTCGTCCAGGAGCCTGTGGGCAAGCGTGATCTCGTCTTCGCTGAGCGTAAGCCGGTCGAGCTTGTCCCAGCTCAGCCCTAAGAGCATCTTCAAGTTGTGCGCGAGCCGCGGGCTAAGTCGGGTATCGCCTGCTTGGTGACACGCTGCGCAGACCAAGCCTCCACTCTGGGGGGAGAACCAAAGTTCATCTGTGAGTCTGTGCCTTCCACGGGCGCAGCTGCTCAGCCGTGGTGCAATCCCCAAGGCACGCATGAGCTTGAGCTTGACTGCTACGGCAGCAAGCTCGAGGTTCTTCACAGAGCTCAGCTCGCCGAAAAAGCCCTGCAAAAACTCAAAGATCGTCCGGTCTGGATGGTGCTCCTCCACCAGCTGATTCAGTAAGTGTGCGGTGTGCAGCGCGAGCGTAAGCCGCTCGTAATCGCTCTTGATCGCGCGATAGTCTTCGATAATGCTCGCTTCTTTTAACAGTTTGAGATTTTCGGCGTCGTAGAAGACCAGCTCGCTCAGTGTCAATAGATCGAGCGCTGCGCCGAACTTGCTCTCGGTGCGCCGAGCCCCCTTAGCGATGAGCGAGATCTTCCCATAATCGCGGGAGAGCACTGTGAGGATGAGATCGCTCTCACGAAATTTGATCGCACGCAAGATGAAGCCGATAGTCTTGAGGATCATGCGTGGAAGAGCTGTCGCTGTCGTGTCACACGTTCGAGTCGCTCTGGCACAACGCGCACGCCCAGCCCTGGTCCCGTGGGGACCCTGATCGTCCCGTCGCGCTCGAGCACAAACGGCGGCTCTATGATATCTTCGCGCCAATAGCGTGCGCTCGCCGAAATATCGTTGGGAAGCGCAAAGCCGGGAAGGCTCGCCAAGGCGACGTTCGCCGCTCGCCCGATCCCGGTCTCTAACATCCCGCCGCACCAGACGGGCACGCCCCGACTGAGACAGAGATCGTGAATCTTCTTCGCGTTGAGCAGCCCGCCCACC
>Ga0105160_1000159_pt1 | contig 33278 bp, 29 predicted proteins | sample GXS110809BmetaG_FD_89591 | JGI IMG/M metagenome (GOLD analysis project Ga0105160, IMG submission 89591) | Hot spring microbial communities from Gongxiaoshe hot spring, China to study Microbial Dark Matter (Phase II) - GXS 110809B | ecosystem: Environmental > Aquatic > Thermal springs > Hot...
CCATTTCGGTGGCCTGGACCTGGGGGTCGTCTATAGCCTCCTGCAGGTTGTTGACGGGGCCGCAGGGGATATCGGCCTCGTGGAGGAGTTGGAGCCATTCGTGGGCTGGCCGGGTCCTGAAGGTGGCGGCGAGCTCTTCCTCGAGCTGCTCGCGGTTGGCCAAAAGGCGGTCGGGCCGGTTGAACCTTTCGTCTTCAACCAGGTCTGGCCGACCTATGGCCTGGCATAGCTGGCGGAACAAGAAGGGGGCAGCTACCACGAAGTAGCGGCCATCAGAGCCTTGATAGGCGTTGTAGGGGATGACTAGCTGGTGCTTGCAACCTATCGGTTCGGGGAGGATGCCGGAAATGGTGTAAAGGGCCAGCTCATAGGCCAGTTGGTACATCATCGCCTCCAAAAGGCTTGTCTCCACCTTTTGCCCGCGCCCCGTAACGTGGCGACGGTATAGGGCGGCGATGGTGGCGGCTGCAGCTACCAGTCCAGCTCCCTGGTCGGCTACCGCCACGCCGTTGCGGGCCGGAGGTGCGCCGGGATGGCCGGTGATGGAGATGGCGCCGCTTAGGGCCTGGGCGACTAAGTCGTAGGCTGGGCGGTGACTATAGGGGCCTTGGGAGCCGTAGCCAGTGATGGACGTGCATATGATGCGTGGGTTGATGGCGGAAAGGGTCTCATAGTCTATCCCTAGCTTCTTGGTGACTCCCAACCGGAAGTTGTCTATAACTGCGTCACTCACCTTCACCAGCTCATAGAAGATCTCCCGGCCCAAGGGGTGTTTGAGGTCGAGGGCTACGCTCTTCTTGTTGCGGTTGACGCTGATGAAGTAGGCGTCCATCCCGTGGTAAGAGAAGGGGCCTTCCACCTGGCGTCGGGAGCCTGGACGCTCGATCTTGATTACCTCCGCCCCTAAGTCGGCCAAAAGCATGGTGGCGTAGGGGCCAGCCAAGGCCTGGGTGAGATCTAAGACACGGACGCCAGCTAGGGCTTCTTCCATCGGTTCACCTCCCCTGGAATTGGGGCTTCCGTTTTTGGGCGAAGGCGGCCTGGGCCTCCTTGGCGTCTTCGCTCTGGAAGGCGCGTAGCATCAGCTCCCGGGCCTGCGCGGCGTCCTCTGGCGATAGGGGGCCCAAGGCAAGGCGGTTGATGATGAACTTGGCCCCCTGGACAGCAAGGGGAGCGCACTCCTCGGCCAGCTCATGGGCCAACGCCCTTACGTACTCGTCCAAAGCTTCGTCAGGCTCCACACGGTGCACTAGGCCCATCTGGAGGGCTTCTTGGGCGCCAAAGTGGCAGCCGGTGAGGAAGAGGGCCTTGGCCGCCGATGGCCCTAGCGTACGGACGAAGAGCTCATACCCCTCCAGGGGGTAGACGATGCCCAGGCGTACGGGTGGCATGCTGAAGCGGGCCGTGGGGGAGGCGATGCGCAGATCACACGCCATAGCCAGATGGAGTCCGGCGCCGATGGCGAACCCCCTGATGGCGGCGATGACTGGGTACGGGAAATTCATGACTCCTTCCAGGCCGTAGCGCAAGGGGTCACCCCTCGTCTGCCCTATCCTGCCGATGTCGTAGCCGGCAGAGAATGCCTTGGCCCCTGCCCCCTTTATTATGACCGCCCTCACCTCTCCCTCCTGTGCCCATTGGCGAAGCCTGTCCCCCAAGGCGGTGAGGACTTCCGGGCTAAGGGCATTGAGCCGCTCAGGCCGATTGATGGTGAGGACGGCGATGTGCCCTTCTCGTTCTTCCAGCAGCTGTTCGCTCATGGCTTGCCCTCTGACGGTATGTCGAGGTTGAGGATGCGTAGGGCGTTCTTGTAGAGGACCTTCTCCACCACTTCCTCTGGATAGCCCTCCTGTTCGAAGTCGCGGAGCCACCGCTCTAACGGTATGAAGGGATGGTCAGAGCCGAACATGACCTTGTCCTGAAGGCGGCTACGCACCTCGCGTTTGAGGGAGTCGGGGAAATATCTGGGCGACCAGCCAGATAGCTCCAGGAAGACGTTGGCCTTATGGACAGCCATGGCTAGCGTCTCCTCTTGCCAAGGCCAAGAGGGATGGGCGGCGACGATCGTCAGTCGGGGAAAGTCGGCTGCCACGTCGTCCAAGTAGGGGATGGGGCGTGTAAATTTTAGCTTTATGCCTCCCCCTCCAGGGACGCCAGCGCCGTAGGCGGTGGTGCCCGTGTGGAAGAGGACCGGACAACCGAGGCTCTGGCATAGGTCCCATATGGGGTAGAAGCGGCGGTCGTTGGCGAAGAACTGCTGGGCCGCCGCCTGGAACTTGACGCCTATGAGCTTTAACTCCCTTACAGCGCGCTCTATCTCCTGCAGGGCAGCCTTGCCCTTCCATGGGTCTACGCAGGCCCATCCTGTGGGGAAGACGTCGTTATAGGTGCGTACCACTTGGGCCACGTAGTCGTTGCTTATGGGTGGGTTGCCAGTACGCGTCTCTTCGTCCCAAGCGATGGGCAAAGCGATGACGCTGTTGCGACGGTAAAGCTGGGCCGTCTCCTCCTCAGCCTCCACCTTCCTTCCCCTGAATCCCACATGTAAGTGGACGTCGATGGCTCGCATGCCTTACCTCCTTCAGGGCCAGAACAGCTTTTGGGCCATCTTTCTAAGCTCACCGCGAAAGTCGGGGTGGGCTATGGAGATAAGCTCTTGGGCCCGCTCGCGCACGCTTTTCCCCTGGAGACGGGCCACCCCGTATTCGGTGACCACCAAGTCCACATAGTTACGGGGTATGCTTACCACTGCTCCCTCCTCTAGCTGGGGAACGATACGGGATGTCTGTCCTCCCTGGGCAGTAGAGAGGAGGCAATGGATGCTACGGCCGCCACGGCTGAAGTTGGCCCCCACACAAAAGTCCAACGCCCCGCCGGTGCCACTATAGGGCTTAGCGCCCAAGAAGTCGATGCATACCTGGCCAGTAAGGTCGATGGCCAGGGCGCTATTGATGGCCACAAAGTTATCGTGGGCAGTGATGGTCTTGAGGTGCGTAATGTAGCCTATGTCATAAAGCTCGAAGGTAGGGTTAGAGTCCATGAAGGCGGCAGCTTTGAGTTGCCTCTCTGTCCCGGGCCAGAGGACGAAGCAGGTGCCCACCACCTTGCCCTGATGGATGGCCTTTTTGCGACCGGTGATAACGCCTTTCTGCACTAGCTCCACCATTTGGGTGAAGATGAGCTCGCTGTGGACGCCTAGGTGGTGCTTGTTTTCCAAGAACTCGAGGACGGCCTGGGACGCCAGCCCCACCCCTACCTGTATGACGTCTCCGTCGCGCACTAGCTCGGCGGTGTAGGCTCCTATCACCTCTGCGGCCCGTGCCTCGTCCTCGGGCACGGGAGGGAACTGGATCTGCCCTACGTTTACAGGCTCCACAGGGACTAACCTTTCGATACGGGAGACGTGGACGCGGTTGTTGCCATAGGTGCGCATGAAAGAGGGGTCTATTTCGGCGATGACGGTGCGGGCGTTTCGGGCGCAGGTGGGGGAGTACCACACGCTATGGCCGAAGCTGCACCACCCGTCTTCATCGGGGGGCGATACCTTCACTAGGAACACGTCAGGACGGGTGTATGCACCCCATAGCTTTTCGTCCTCTTGGCGCCCTTGGGTCCCGTACGACCATGGCACGTAGTCTATCAGCCTTTTTTGGGAGAAGGGCCTATCGAAGGGGCCCACGTAGCTGCATTTGACCTGAAATCCCTCTCCTTGAAACCAGGGATAGGGGGCATTGGGGACGGCGTGGAAGACGGTGACCCCATTTAGCTCTTTCATGCGCTGGGCCAAGGCCATCCCCAACTGCAGAGGCTCCCCTCCTGCGCCCAAGGCGAAGACGACGAAGTCGCCGTCCTTTATTAGCCGCACGGCGTCTTGAGGGGAGCATACCTTCTCCGCGTAGCGCTGGCGCCAGTCCATACCGTCACACCTCCTGGAGCTGCGGCGCTAGCTCCCGTCCCCAACCATAGACGTCGGCCAAGAACCGCTCCCTTATCTGCCTAGGAAAGGCTGCCATGCGGAACTCGGATATCACTGCCTTTCCCCACAGCTCTATGGCGCGAAGTGCGTGGGAGTGAGGAATGCCAGGAAGGGCCATGAAGCAGATAAGGTAGTTGATGCCCAACACCTGCTGGTAGCGCCGAATCTGGCCTATACAGTCGTCCACGTCGCCGAAGATGGCCGCCCCCATTAGCTGGGCCTCTGAAACGGCGTGGGGCCCCAGCATCTTAGCCCACGCGCGGGCCAACAGGGGCAGGCTAGACTCTACAGCCTCTTTGGCTTCTTGAGAAGATTTGGCCACCCAGGTAACGCGCGCAAGGGCCCAGATGTGGTCGGCAGGCAGGCTTCCGGCCCCTGCCCGGTACTCGTTGAAGAGGTGGGCCAGCTCTTCCATTTCCTGCCAGGGCAGGCCTACAAGAGGCAAACGTTGCTGGATGGCTACTGGCAGAGTATGGGGCAACGCTGCCGCCCACAAAGGAATAGAGGGCTGGGCTGGCTTAGGCGTCAACGATACAAGCTCTTGTCCCAGGGCAGCGACGTTGGCCTTCAGGTGGGCAGGTATGCAGTAGTGGCGACCTGTGAATGAAAAGGGTTGAGGGGCCCAGCTAAGCTTGAGAACCTGGACGGCCTCGGCGAAGCGGGAGGCGTCGTCTTGGGAGGAGAGCCCATAGCCCGACGTCTCCTCTGGGCGCCACGGCGGGGCAACGGCCAAGATGGTCCGACCGTTGCTGATGTTGTCCAAGGTTACGGCATCTTCGGCCACGTAGGCGGGGTGGACTAGGCCCAGCTGGCACAATACCCCCATGCGCAAACTGTCCACCTTCACCGCCAAAGCGGCGGCAGGAACGAAGGGATGGGGGCAGTGGCCCGTGAAATGCGCCTCCCCCGTCCATATGGAGTCGAAGGCGCACTCTTGGGCCAACCATGCCTGCTGGGCCATCTCGCGAAAGCGCTGGTATGGGTCGTCGTCATCTAGCCAGTAAGGGCCTAGGCCGAACTTCATCCCCTCTTCTCCCACCGACGGCGCAGTTCAGGGATTACCCTCTTCGTCAGTAGCTCCATGCATCGGTGCATCTTTTTGCGGGGGGCGGTATCGAACCGGATACGAAGGAAAAGATGGGGCACCACCCCCTTGGGACAGCGGGCCAACCGTTCCCATAGGGCCTCTGTGACCGTCTCTGGCCGGCCAGCGATGGCCAAGGCGTTCATGGCGGTGGCGATGACCTGTAAAGTCTCCGGCTGGTCGAAGGATATGGGGCGTCCTGTAGCGGGATCGGTGAAGAAGCCCCAGCCTCCCAGCTGGTCGTAATAGAGGTAATGGGCTATCGCCTTAAGGAAGGCCTTGGCCTCCTCCTCGTCGTCGTCCACCCAGACGTCGCCTCCTAGGGTCATCTTGATGCCTGTGGGGTCATGGCCGGCCTGGCGGGCGGCCTCCTCGTAGATGGGCCAGTCATCGGGCCTTGCTCCCATAAGGTGGAGCCGGCGCCGTCCTGCCCTGGCCACCACCGAGGGCGCCCATCCCCCCATCCAGATGGGAATGGGACGCTGTATCGGCTTGGGCAGCACGCGTATCCCTTTCAGCTGGAAGAAGCGACCCTCATAGGAAAAGGCGTCTTCGGTCCATGCGAGATGGAGGATGTCCAGCATCTCCTCCATGCGGGCCGCCCTCTGGCTGCGGGCGATGCCGAAGGTATCAAACTCCATGTCGCGATAGCCCACTGCTACCCCAAGCTCGAGGCGTCCCCCTGAGACGATGTCAGCCATGGCTGCCCCCTCCGCTATCCGCAAGGGGTGGTGCATGGGCAAGAGGAGGCATGAGGTACCGATACGCAAGCGGGAGGTAGCGGCGGCCAGGGCCCCAGCGGCGGTAAGGAGCTGGGGCACATATCCATCGAACCAGACGTGATGCTCGGTGAGCCACAGCACATCGAACCCCAGCTCCTCCATCCACCGCGCCTCCTCGATCATCTCCTGGTAGAGCTTGACATGGTGACGAGGATGGAGGATAAAGGCCTGCATGCCCCACAGCCCTAGTCCTACCTCTAGCTTCATAGGGCCCTCCCTACCATCTCCCCTTCCCAAATGGCGTACTCCAGGGTGCGCGGGGAGAGGCAATCGCCGATGCGGTGTAGCTCTTTTACGCGTCCCTTGAGGGCGAAGTAAAGCTCGTCGTTGGGGCGGCGGCCAGTGATCACTACTACTGAGTCGACCCCTTCCAGCTGCAGGAGCTGGCCAGTCCAAACGTGCCTCAGATGCACAGTAGGGCCATCGATAGCCACTACCTCGTGGGAGGCGATGATGCGGACGCCCTTAAAAGCGAGGCGGGGCAACAGGAGCTGGAGCTCCATCGGTATTAGGTGCTGGCCCACGGTGTTCATAGAAGTGACCACTGTCACCTGATGGCCGCGGTCGACCAGATATTCGGCGGTACCTACCCCACGCCAGTGTCCGTCTTGATCTATTACCACTACCTTGGGCCCTAAGGAGGCCTTCCCGGCCAGCACGTCCCAGGCAGAGAAGACGTGTCCTTGGTCGGCCCCAGGTATGAGGTAGTTCTCCAGCCTAGAGAGGGAGAAGAAGGTGGGCTCCGGCCGGCAACCGGTGGCGATGACCACGGAGTCCCAATAATGTGCCTTGGCCAACACTTCTTGGGGGGTGACCTCATGGCCGGTAATCACTTGCACTCCCAACTTCCGGACCTGGATCTCTAGGTAGCGTACAGCGTCCTCCATGTCGGCCCGGGTAGGCTGTCGCGCGGCCAAGCGTACCTGTCCTCCCAGTGACTCTTCCCGTTCTACAAGGGTTACGTGGTGGCCCCTATGGGTGGCCACCTCTGCGGCCTTAAGGCCTGCCGGGCCACCTCCCACCACCAGAACCTTCTTGGGAGAGGGGGCTGGGCGTAAGGTGCCGATGCCCAAGTACTTTTCACGACCAGCAGCGGGGTTGACAGCACAGGCCAGGGGTAGGTTGTACCATAGCCTCTGGACGCAGAATAGGCAGCCGATGCAAGGTCGGATATCCTCTAGGCGCCCCTCCTTCGCCTTGTGGGGCAGCTCGGGATCGGCCAAAAGGGCGCGGGTCATACCCACCATGTCAGCCTGTCCCTCTTCCAGAATGCGCTCTGCTAACGTAGGGTCGGTGATCCGCCCAACGCAGAAGACGGGGATGTCTACCACCTGCTTTACCGCCGCCGCCAGATGGAGGATGAAACCTGGGGGAAAGGCCATAGAGCCGACAATGACAGGGGCGACGCTCCAATAGGAGCCGGCGCTGACGCTGATCCAGTCCAGTTTGCCCGTAGCAGCGAGGAGCTTGGCTATCTCCACTGTATCGGCCATGGTGAGGCCGCCAGGGGCGAACTCGTCGCCGCTTATACGCACTCCCATAGGGAAATCGGGCCCCACCTCAGCGCGCACCGCATCGATAACCTCAAGGGCCAAGCGGCAGCGGTTCTCTATGCTTCCGCCATAGCAGTCTGTCCGCTTGTTGCTGATGGGGCTCATGAACTGGCCCAAAAGGTAGCTATGAGCGGCATGGACCTCCACCCCGTCCAGCCCTCCCTCCTTTACGTGGCGGGCGGAAACGACGAAGGCCCGGATGAGCTCCTGGATATCTTCTGGTTCCATCTCCTTAGGCAAAAGGTGGTACAGGCCGTATTCGGCCAGGCCTGGGATGGCAGAGGGGGCCCATACAGGATGGTAGTAGTCTATCTGGTCCCCCCTGGTGTGCATACCTACGTGGCAGATCTGGCCAAAAATCTTGGTTCCTGTGCCCTGGGCGTGGACAGCCTCCGCTATCTGCCGATATCGGGGCACGATCTCTGGGCGGTAGGCGTGGGCCAAATAATGGATGCCCCCGGTAGAGGTGGGATGCACCATCTGGTACTCCATCACCAAGAGGCCCGCTCCACCTTTAGCCCTCTCCACGTGGTAGTAAAGGTTGCGCTCCCCAGGTAGGGCGTACGATCCCTCTTCTGGGCTGGCCATGACGTGATCTTCAAAGGACTTGGCGTGGGCCGTCTGAAGGATGCGGTTGGGCACCTCCGTCGTGCCGATGCGCAAAGGGCTGAACAGGAGCTTGAACTGCATACCCACTCGTCCTGTAACAACTAGCATCCCATTGTGGTAGCGAGGATGACGGACACGTCAATCAGTTAAAAGCTGAAAGAATTTTCGGCAAAAAACCTTACAACGTTTGCCCAACGATGCCCGACTCCCGTCCAGCAAATCCCCCTTGACGCCCCTACGGGAGGCTGCTGAAGTGTGGTTACCGTGGCGGAGGTATGGTTCTGGCCTCAGAGGGAAGGCGAGGGGTTGGCAGCTGCGGCGGCCTCTTTGGCCCATACCATGGGCGCTAGGACGGTGGCTGTCGTTTTTGGGCCCCAACAGCAGGTGCAGTGGGCCGCTGACGAGGTGCTCTATTGGCCCTATATCGGCCTCGAAAGCGGTACGGCCATAGCTGCCGGCCTTGCCCATCTGGTCAAGGAAAGGAGGCCTTCCGCTCTTCTGCTCCCTGCATCGCCTCTTGGCAGTGAGGTAGGGGCCAGGGTAGCCGCCCATATAGGCGCGTCCTTCGTCGGCCCGTGCCTGCGCTTAGACCACAGTGGCAAGGGCCGCATTTTGGCGCTACGCCCCGCCTTCGGCTGCAGGGCATCGTGCTGGCTGGAGGTCTGGGGCGAAGGGCCTGTAGTGGTCACCTTGAGCTTAGAGAGCTTGCGAAGTAGACGCCTCTCTGGCTCGCCAGGTAGAGTGACAGAGATACGTGACGAGGTTCTGCCTGTGGCCCCCAGAGGGAGGATGGTAGGGATCTACGCCCTCAAGCCGGAAGACATGGACGTAGGAGAGGCCGACGTGGTTGTAGCTGGGGGGCGCGGCATGGGGGGCAAAGATGGGTTCCAGCTTTTGTGGGAGCTGGCTTCCTATTTGGGAGGCACAGTGGGCGCGACCCGCCCGGCGGTGGATGCGGGCTGGGCCCCTAAGGAGAGGCAGATAGGTTCTAGCGGGCGCATTATATCCCCCAAACTTTATTTGGCCTGTGGCATATCGGGAGCAAGTCAACACCTGGTGGGGATGAGAGGGGCCCAGGAGGTGATAGCCATAAACACCGATCCTGGCGCCCCTATCTTCTCTTTGGCGACATTGGGGCTTCTAGGAGATGCGAGGCAGGTGTTGCAGGCGGTCCTGGAGCGGCTCTCCCTTATGGCGCGGCCTCAAGGTTCGTCCCCACCCTTTCTTCCTCCCTCAACGTGGCCAGGGAAGGTGATGGTCTGCCTTAGCGCTGGCCCGGACCCCGAGTCCCTCGTGGGCTATGAAAAGGGGGAAGGCGTGCCCTTCGTGCTTGGCCCGGCTGATGCTTCTGCCCTTGCTTTGGCCCTCAAAGTGAAGGGGACAGATAAGTATCTATGGGCGGTAGCTGTGGGAGGGGAGGAGATGGAAGGGCCCTTGCGCCTTGCGCTGGCCTTGGGTGCTCAAGGGGCTCTACTGGTCGGCACGCCCGCTGGCGAGATGGACGTTTTGGCTACTGCCTACCTCTTGGCCCAGACCGCCCAGGAGCTGCGGCCAGACCTGGTCCTATGTGGCGATCGCTCCCTTCAGGGGGGGACAGGGGCAGTAGGCTGGCAGTTGGCCCATATACTATCGTGGCCGTGTGTGGCCCACGTCGTGGACGCTAGCCTAAGCGATGGCGCCCTTTGGACCATCGCCTGGGCCGAGGGCGGTCGTAGGGTGCTGATAGAGAGCAGCCTCCCCGCGGTGCTTATGGCCAGGGAGGGAGCGGTCTCATTGCCTTATCCATCGGTGAGAAAGCAGATCAAGGCGAGGGCTCAGCCCATTATAAGAAAGGTCCCTTCTGGCCCGGGCCATGGCAGCCGCGGGCTAAAAGTGAGCTCTCTGGGCCCCCCAAAGCCCATGCGTTTGGGCTTTTACCAGGTAGAGGAATCGCCTTGGCCGTGGCAAAGGGTTGCTGCCCTTCTGGGCGGGGGGCGTCCTTCCTCAGGCCTCGTGACAGGGGACCCTGAGACGCTGGCCTTCCACCTCCTGGAATTCTTAACGTCCCGTGGCCTACTCGCCCCGCCAAAGAAGTAAACTAGCCCCTGGAGATGCTTATGTCCCGAATCTTGGCCGATCCGGCCAGGGCACGCCGGTTTGTGGCCTTCGTCGCCCCTCCCAAGGAGGCTTCCGTGCTCGACGTCTGGGCAGGAAGCGGCATCATCGCATGGGCCTTCACTTATCGCACGAAAGAGGTGGTATCCCTGGTGCGGGGAGGGAGGCCCCTTGCTTGGGTGGCGCGACGTCCTAACCTTGTGCTCATGGAGGCGGACAGCCGTTCTTTTGAGCTCCCCTTCCCCAACGAAGCTTTCCACATCGTCACTTCAGGCCTGCCCTTGCACCACATACCGCGAGTGCGGGAGATGCTGCTGGAGATGTGGAGGGTGTGCGTACCTGGAGGCCTCCTAGCCTTTGAAGAGACGGTCTCCCACGAGCAGGATGTGCGGGCCCGCTACCAAGATCGCCTAGAGCGGCTACGCGACCGTTCCCATGGCCGCTATTTCCGCCTCAGCGAGCTCATCCACCTGCTGGGGGAGGGAGGTTTTTGGCCCCGGCGCATCCAGGTGATAGACCTGCAGCGGGACTTTAACGAGTGGCTCGCAGGGGTAAAGGTAAGCGCCCGAAAAGTAGAGCTGATTCGCCGCCTTATGGCAGGGGCACAAGAGGCTGACCTGAGTGGACTAGACATAAAGGTGGTCGACGATACGTTCGTTTTTACGCAGAAGGTGGCCTGGGTGGTGGCCGAAAGGATAGGCTAGGCGGAGGCGCTGCCTTTTCCACGGCGTAGGGAACCCAATATGCGGAGGCCTTCCTCGTCCCCTAAGAGATCTCTCCTCAGCTCGAAGATCTGGTCCCGGAGAAGGGCGGCCTTCTCGAACTCCAGGTTGCGGGCTGCCTCCTTCATCTGCTTCTCCAGCTCTTTGATGAGGCGTACCAGCTCGTCCTTGGGCATGGGGCCCACTTGCCAGCTCGGGCGCTCCTCAGCCACCTTGCGCACCCTATCGGTAAGGTCGCGGATGGCCTTCTTGATGCCCTCCGGCCTTATGCCGTGCTTTTGGTTGTACTCCAACTGAATACGCCGCCGTCGTTCCGTCTCGTCGATAGCCTTGCGCATGGAGTGGGTGATGGTGTCGGCGTACATGATGACCTTCCCGTTAACGTGTCTAGCAGCCCGACCCATCATCTGGATGAGGGACCATTCGGAGCGTAGGTATCCCTCCTTATCGGCGTCGAGGATGGCCACCAAGCTCACTTCGGGCAGGTCTAGGCCCTCGCGCAGCAGGTTAATGCCCACCACCACGTCGTAGACGCCAAGGCGCAGGTCGCGCAAGATCTCCACCCGTTCAAGGGTATCGATCTCGGAATGGAGGTAATGGGTCTTGATGCCCATCTCCTGGAGGTAGTCGGCCAGGCCTTCGGCCATTTTTTTAGTGAGGGTAGTGACCAGGGCCCTCTCGCCGCGGGCCACCCGTGCCCTTATCTCTGCTATAAGGTCGTCCACCTGGTGACGCGTGGGCCGCACCTCCACTTCGGGGTCTGGGATACCGGTGGGGCGCACCAATTGCTCCACCACCTGCTCTGAGATCTCCATCTCCCATGGGCCTGGGGTGGCTGAGACGTATATGACCTGGTTGATGTGGGCCAAGAACTCTTGGAAATTGAGGGGGCGGTTGTCTAAAGCTGAGGGGAGGCGGAACCCGTAGTCTACAAGGGTCTGCTTGCGGGATATGTCGCCGTTGTACATGCCCCTTATTTGGGGGATGGCCATGTGGGACTCGTCGATGATCATGAGGAAGTCATCGGGGAAGTAGTCCAGGAGGGTCCAGGGGGTAGAGCCGCACGGCTCCGCCCAGCAGTTTCGGGGGCGATGACGGCGGGCTAAGTGGCAAGCGTAGTTCTCGATGCCGGCGCAGTATCCCTGCTCGCTTAGGCATTCCAGATCGTATCGGGTACGCTCCCAGAGGCGCTGGGCCTCTAACAGCTTCCCCCTTTGGCGGAACCACTCTACCCGTTCTTCCAGCTCCCTCTCTATGTCCCGTAGGGCTGCCTCCAGCTTGTCAGGAGAGGTGACGAAGTGCTTAGCGGGGTAGATCTCAATCTCGTCCAGCTCGCCCAGTATTTCGCCGGTGAGGGGGTCTATTTGGAGGATCCGTTCTACTTCGTCCCCCCAAAAGTCTATGCGCACGGCCAGCTCTTCATAGGCGGGCATGACGGTGAGGGAATCTCCGCGGAGGCGGAAGCGGCCCCTTGAGAGCTCATAATCGTTGCGTTCGTATTGCATGTCCACTAAGCGGCGCAAGATGCGGTGGCGGTTGGTTGCCTCTCCCTTCTTTAGGCGGAGGACGAATTCGTAGTACTCACTGGGCTCGCCTAGGCCGTAGATGCACGAAACAGAGGCAACGATAATTACGTCGCGCCGAGTGAACAGGGCGCGGGTGGCAGCGTGGCGCAGCTTGTCTATCTCTTCGTTGATGTCGGCATCTTTGGCGATATAGGTATCGGTGCGGGGGATGTAGGCCTCGGGCTGGTAGTAGTCGTAGTATGACACGAAGTACTCTACAGCGTTGTGGGGGAAGAACTCCCGGAACTCGGCGTAGAGCTGGGCGGCGAGCGTCTTGTTGGGGGAGATGACTAGCGTTGGGCGGCCCCAACGGGCGATGACGTTGGCCATGGTGAAGGTTTTGCCAGAGCCGGTAACACCCAAGAGGGTCTGGTGCCGGTATCTCTTCTCCAGCCCTTGCAGCAGCTTTTCCACTGCCTGGGGCTGGTCGCCTGTCATCTGGAAGGGGGCTACTAATTGGAAAGGTGAGCTTTGGCCTGACATGACCCCACTAACTCCCCGGCCTCCTTCGATTTTAGCAGAGGGGACAGCAGGTGTTCAGGGGGAGGGCTTGGAAGCTAGATTGCGCTGAAAACAGTGACCGATGGCCACTGCCAAGGCATCGGCGGCGTCATCGGATTCAGGGATGTGGTCAAGGCGGAGGATCTTCTGGACGCTGGCCTGTACACGGGCCTTGTCTCCGCGTCCATAGCCTGTGACCAGGCGTTTGACCTCTAGAGGCCGATACAGGTAAACGGGGATCCCTGCCTGGGCAGCAGCTAGAAGGGCCATGGCCCTGACCTGGCCTATGGTTACCGCTGCCCGCACATGACCTACAAAGAAGTCCTCGATGGCTAACTCGTGGGGAGAGTAGCTGGCGATGACCTGGGCTATGGCGTTGTAGAGCTCCTTTAGGCGTTGGGGGAGGGGGTGACGACGCCGCAATTTCCAGGCCCCATAGCCCAGGGCAGCTATCCCGTTCTCCTGTTGTTCCACTACGCCCCAACCGGTGGCTCGGCTGCCAGGGTCAATGCCCAGAACACGCAGGGGCTGGGGCGTCACTATCTTCCGTCAGCCTTTGGCGTACTCCATGAGGACGACATCGGGAAATTCGGCATTGGAGTAGACGCGCTGCACGTCCTCCAGATCCTCTAAAGCATCCAGAAGACGTAGCATCTGAACGGCAACCTTCTCGTCCAAGGTGACGGTGGTCTTGGGGATCATGGCGACTTCTGCGGTGGTGACGTGGTAGCCCCGCTTTAGGAGGGCCTCCTTAATAAGGTGCAGGTCACTGGGCTGGGTGTAGACTTCTACACGTCCGTCGCCTATCTGGACGTCTTCGGCACCTACATCTATGGCCACAAGGGCGATGTCGTCTAGGTCTTGTCCTGGGGAGGCCTCTATTAGTATGTGTCCCCTTTGCTGGAACTGCCAGCTCACCGAGCCTGTTTCCCCTAGGCTACCGCCGTTGCGGGCCAGAACCTGGCGGATTTCGGATACGGTGCGATTACGATTATCCGTAAGGACGTCGATGAGGATGGCTACTCCGCCTGGCCCATAGCCCTCGAAGCGTATCTCTTGGAAGTGGGACGCCTCCTCGCTGCCGCTGGCCTTTTTGATGGCTCGCTCGATGGTCTCGGCAGGCATGTTGTGCTCCTTGGCCCGCTCGATGGCCAGACGGAGCCTGGGGTTAAGATCGGGATCGGGCCCCCCTTGCTTTACGGCCACCGCTATCTCACGTGACAGCTTAGAGAAGAGCTGGCCCCTCTTGGCGTCGTTAGCCCACTTCTGGCGTTTTATCTGAGTCCAGTGGGAGTGACCACCCATACGTTCTCGCCCCCTAGGAAGGCTTCATCACCATTTTAGCATTGGCGCTAGGGCTAGGGCTTTATAAGGAGGTTATCTATGAGGCGAGCAGGGCCTACCCAGGCCGCCACCAAGGCTAAAACGGGCCCTTCGATCCTTTCCACTTCCTCAAGGGTGTCCGGATGGGCGATGCTCACATAGTCTACCTTGGCCCCGTATTGGCGCAGGAGGTCCTCCATCTGGCGTCGTATCTGGGAGGCGTCCCTCAATCCAGCCTTAATCATCTCTTGGGCCGAAAGAAGGGCCCTATACAATGCCACTGCCCTTTCCCTCTCCGAGGGCGAAAGGTAAGTGTTGCGGCTAGACATGGCGAGGCCATCGGGTTCGCGGATGGTGGGGCAGGGGACTATCTCCACAGGTATGTTCAGATCGGCCACCAGCTGCCGCACGATGCGCAGCTGCTGGGCATCCTTCTCTCCAAAGTAGGTGCGGTGGGGCTGCACGATGTTGAAGAGCTTAGCCACCACGGTGGCCACGCCCCGGAAATGGCCAGGGCGAAAGGCGCCTTCCAGCCGCTGGGCTAATGGGCCCGTAACATCTATCCAGGTGCAGAACCCCTCAGGATACATCTCCTCAGGGGTGGGGATGAAGACGATGTCCACCCCCAAGGGCTCTAGGAGGCAGAGATCACGTGCTTCGTCCCTGGGATAGCGCTGGTAGTCTTCCCCCGGGCCGAACTGGGCGGGGTTCACAAATATGCTCACCACCAAATGGTGGCACTCTTGCTTGGCTCTCCTTACTAGGGATAGGTGGCCCTCATGGAGGTACCCCATGGTAGGTACGAAGCCCACCGTGCCGGTAAGCCGTGCTCGGGCCTCCCTCATAAGGGGGATGGTGCGGACGACCTGCATGGGGCCTCCCTAGCGGCCAACGAGGGCTAATACCTCTGCCAGCGTCTCCTCGTCCATGGAGTGGCTATGTTCTGAGCCAGGAAAAGTGCCCTCTGCTACTTCCCTTGCATAACTAGTGACGGCCTGGCGGATGAGGTCTCCCAGGCGTAGGTACTGCTTGGCATGGCGGGGGACGAAGTCTGGGTACAAGCCTAAGATATCGTGAATTACCTGGACCTGGCCATCACACCAGGGGCCGGCCCCTATGCCTATTGTGGGTATGTGCAGCCGCTGCGTGATCACCCTGGCTAAGGGGGCAGGGACGCTCTCCAGGACGATGCTGTACGCACCTGCTTCTTCCAAGGCGATAGCGTCAGCTATAAGCTTAGCGGCCTGTTCCTTGGTCTTGCCCCTAACGTGGTAGCCACCCAGTTGGTGGATAGATTGGGGTGTAAGGCCCAGATGCCCCATGACAGGTATCCCTGCGAGGGTGAGGCGGTGGACTATTTCTGCCACCTCCTGTCCTCCTTCCAGCTTCACCGACTGCGCACCACCTTCCTTAAGGAAGCGGGCGGCATTGCGGAGGGCCTCTTCTGGGCCCGTCTGGTAGCTCATGAAGGGCATATCAGCTACCACATGGGCCCTCTTCGCCCCCCTGGCCACCGCCTTCACATGGGGGAGCATCTCATCCATGGTGACAGGGATGGTGCTCTCATACCCTAACACCACCATGCCCAGAGAATCGCCAACTAGAAGGATGTGGATGCCGGCCTCGTCCAGGATGCGGGCTGTGGAGTAATCATAGGCGGTAAGCATGACGATCTTCTCGCCCCGCCTTTTCATCGCCTTGATATCGCGCACCGTTATCCGGGGCAGGATCATCACCCCTTTCTGCTAATGGACACCAGCCTTTTCTACGATCCGGTTGGTATCGTCCACATAGATGAGGCATGGCCGATGCCTTCGGGCCTTCTCCTCGGGCAGGGTCACGTAAGTGAGGATGATCACCACATCGCCAGGGTAAATGAGGCGGGCAGCGGCGCCATTGATGCACACCTCTCCCGATCCGGGAGCCCCTGGGATGGCGTAAGTGACCAGTCGGGCCCCGTTGTCGACGTCTAGCACGTGCACCTGTTCGTAGGGGAGGATATCTGCTGCCTCCATGAGGTGGGCATCGATGGTGATGGAGCCTTCGTAGTCTAGCCGGCACTGGGTAACTTTGGCGCGATGGATCTTGCTTTTTAGAAGGGTCCTCACCTTTGCTCCTCCTTAAGAGGACGAAGAGTTAAAAAAAGCCCTCCCGCGCCGAGAGGGCATCGGCGTCTTCTAGCCGTCTCAGCCCGCCAGCTGCGGGTCCAAGCGGTTATGGTCATAAGGGACTCCTCACCGCCTCCAAGGGGAGGTCGGTGGCGCTAAAAGTATAAGTCTTATAAGGTGGCCATGTCAAGTTTGGTGTAAAATTAAAGGGGGTAGGGCGACAGTGGGCCGGGTGGTCGCCTTCTGCCTATGAGCAGGGGGAGGAAGGTCCGGGCTCCTCCGGGCAGCGTGCTGGGTAACGCCCAGGCGGGGCGACCCGCGGAAAGTGGCACAGAAACCATACCGTCGCTAGCTTCAAAAGCTAGCGGTAAGGGTGAAAAGGTGGGGTAAGAGCCCACCGGCGGCAGGGTGACCTGCCGGCCGGCCAAACCCCACGTGGAGCAAGGCCAAATAGGAGGGCCAGCCCTTTAAAAAGGGGCTAGGGGATGCCCGGCCCCATGCCCTCGGGTAGGCCGCTTGAGCCTCTCCGAAAGGGGAGGCCCAGACTGATGACCACCGGCCGCCATACGGGGCGGTTACAGAACCCGGCCTATAGGCCCACTGTCCCTACCCCTAAGTCATGCCGACGCTGTACGCCTTGGCCTCCCATCTGGAAGACGCCCTCGTTTGGGGGCCTGATCTCCCTATTTCAGGCATCGCCTATCACTCCCAGGCTGTACAAAGAGGGCATCTGTTCGTGGCCGTACCAGGGCTTAAGGTAGATGGGCATAATTTCATCCCTCAGGCCCTGGACAACGGCGCCGTTGCCGTCGTGATACAGAAAGACCGCCCCTGGTGGCTGGAGTTTGCACAGAAGAACCAAATTCCGGCCATCCTTGTAGAAGATGCCAGAGCTGCCCTCTCCCGTTTGGCGGCCAGCTTCTATGGCTTTCCTGGTCGCAACCTGAGGGTAATCGGCGTTACTGGTACCGATGGCAAAACGAGCCTTGTCCATCTCGTAGCCCATATTTTGCGTGCCTGGGGGGCTAAAGTTGGGATCATCAGCACTGTGGGGACGGATTTGGGCACGGAGCTCAGCATCAGCGAGGGGCGCACTACCCCCGAGGCCCCAGAGTTGCAGGCGGCGTTAGCGGCTATGGTGGCCAACGGCTGCCAGTATGCTGTATTGGAGTGCACCTCCCATGGACTCACCTTGAAGAGGGTGGAGGACGCTTACTTCGATGTGGCCGTCCTCACCCAGCTGAGGGAAGACCACCTGGATTTCCACGGTTCATGGGAGGAATATCGGGCAGCAAAGGGGCGTCTCTTCTCCCTTCTAGACCAGGACCCACCCAGGGGAGGCCACAAATGGGCTGTAGTGAACGCCGATGACCCCTCTAGTCCCTATTTTCTTTCCCTCACCCGCGCCCACACCCTCACTTACGGATTAGCCCCTGAGGCCCAAGTGAGGGCCTTCGATGTGGAGGAGAAAGGATGGGGGATTCGCTTTCGCCTTAGCTCCCCTTGGGGGGAGGGGACGATAGAGGCGCAAAGGCCTGGCGAGGCGGGCCTTATGGGCGCCTTGGCCGGGGCATCGGCGGCCTTGGCCTTGGGCGTACCTATGGAGGTAGCGGTACGGGCGATCGCCTCTTGGCCTGGGGCCCCTGGGCGTCTAGAGCTTGTTGATGAGGGCCAGCCCTTCCGGGTGGTGGTGGACTTCGCCCATGCCCCCGATGCTCTAGCCCGTCTCTTGCGTGCTGTCCGCCCCCTAAGCCAGGGCAGGGTCATCGTCGTCTTCGGCTGCATCGGTGGTAGGGACCGGGAGCGGCGCCGTCCTATGGGGCGTATCGCTGGCCAACTGGCCGACTTTACAATCATCACCGACGACAATCCATACGATGAGGACAGGGATTCCATCTTGGGGGAGATCGAGGCTGGCCTTAAGGAGGTGGGGCGCAAGGTGCACAATGAGTATGCTGTGGTGCCCCATCGTCGACAGGCCATCGAGTGCGCTTTAGACTTGGCTCAGCCTGGGGATGTGGTGGTGCTGGCCGGGAAGGGCCATGAGTCCCACGTTTGGGCAGGCCCCCATTCTTATCCCTGTAACGATGCCGAAGTGGCACGGGCGATCTTGCGACAAAGGTACGGGCGGTAACAATGCCTTGGCTCGATCTGTCCCGTTTGCAGGAGAATCTGGCTACCCGCTGGCTCGGGCGCACATTCGTCTACTACACCTCTACTACTTCCACCCAGGACGTGGCCCGCAGGGAGGCCGAGGCAGGGGCCCCCCATGGGGCGGTGGTGGTAGCCGACGCGCAGACGGCCGGACGGGGGCGCCTGGGACGCACGTGGCTCTCCCCTCCGGGCGAGAACCTGTACCTCACTGCGATCCTCAGGCCTTCCCAAAGGGAGGTCTACCAGTTAGCCATCGTGGCCCCTTTAGCGGCGGCAAAAGCAATTGAGGAGGTAACCCCCCTCAGGACAGGCATAAAGTGGCCCAACGACGTGTGGATAGGGGAGAAAAAGGTGTGTGGTGTCCTCATTGAGATGGAGATGGGCCCTCATTCCCCTCTTTTCGCTCTAATGGGCATTGGTGTTAACGTAAATATGGACATGAAGTCGGTGCCAGAGATAGCGGGGATCGCCACCAGCTTGCGCCACGAGCTGGGCAGGGAGGTTTCCCGGGAGGATCTGCTGGCGTCCCTCCTTAACCACTTGGAGGCCTTATATGAGGCCTCGCGGGAGGCCCCGGAGGAGATATGGAATCAGTGGCGGGACCGCCTCATCACTCTGGGCAGGAGAGTGATAGCTAGATGGGGCGACCAGGTGATCGAGGGGACGGCGGAGGAGGTGGACCGTAGAGGCCACCTCCTCATCCGCCGCCCCGATGGCCAAATAGTGGCCGTTGAGGCCGGCGACGTGACCCTCAGGGGCTAGGCCCTAGCTTGACCCCCTGCCCTGGTCCGGTCCAAGAAGGCCTGGAGCAGGTCGATGGGAAGGGGGAAGACGATGGTGCTGTTGCGCTCCGTCGATATTTCGGACAAGGTCTGGAGGAAGCGCAGCTGTACGGTAATAGGGTTCTGGGCCATAACCTGGGCTGCCTCGGCCAATCTTTGGGCGGCCTGGTACTCGCCCTCGGCATTGATCACCTTGGCCCGTCGCTCCCTCTCTGCCTCAGCCTGACGGGCGATGGCCCGCACCATCTCTGGGGCCAAAATTACGTCCCTCACCTCTACCGCCGTCACCTTCACCCCCCATGGCTCCGTCGCCTCGTCGATGATCTGCTGCAGACGCATGTTTACCTGCTCCCGTCGGGACAACAGCTCGTCCAGCTCTGACTGACCGATAACGTTACGGAGGGTGGTCTGGGCGATAAGGGAGGTAGCGCGGATATAATCGGCCACCTTTACTACGGCGTCCTCCGGGTTGACCACCCGAAAGTAGATAACAGCGTCCACCTTAACGGTGACGTTGTCACGGGTTATCGCCTCTTGCCGGGGCACGTCCATGGTCACCACCCTTAGGTCTACCTTCACCATCCTCTCCACAAAGGGGAGGATGAAGAAGAGGCCAGGCCCCCTAGCCCCTACCAGGCGGCCCAGGCGGAAGATGACCCCCCTTTCGTACTCCTGGACAATGCGAATGGCTATCCAAAAGAGGGGGATGGCCAAGATGTACCCTGCAATGGTTATAAGCCTTGCTAGCCACTCGGCTATGGTGGCACCTGCTTCCCGTTGGGTCATCTTTCAGATACCTCCTTCTTTCTTGCGCACCTTTAGTATAAGCCCCTGCCGCCCGGTGACTATAACCTCGTCACCAGGGTGCACCTCCCCCTCCTCCACTTCTGCCTGCCAGTATTCCCCTCCAACCATTACAAACCCTTTGGGGTCTAGGGGGGAGCGGGCTACTCCCTTCTGGCCAATGAGAGTCTCTGCCCCTACAACAGCTGGCTGACGCCGGGCCCTGATGACATTGACCATAACGGTCAGGAAGAAGAGCCCCAGCCCACCCCCAAGGCCGTAAGCGAGCCAGCGGTTCACCTCGATGCTGGGGCCGGCGAAGCCAGGGTTGGCTGGAGTCAGGAAGAGGGCGCCTAGGACTAGGGAGGTGATCCCTCCCAAAGCCAGGATGCCATGGCTAGTAACGAAGACTTCCAGCACCAAAAGGGCCAATCCAACGAGGATGAGGGCGAGCCCTGTCCATGTAAAGGGAATGACACTCAGGGCATAGAAGCCGACGATGATGGCGATAAGGCCAAACACTCCTGGGAATATGGCCCCTGGGCTAATAAGCTCGTACAGGAGGGCCAGGCTTCCTAAACTCAGGAGCAAAAGGGCTATATTGGGATCCCCTATCACGTCTAGTATGCGCTCGGGCAAGCTCATACGGGCCTCCACTATGGGTGCCCCCAAGGTGTGTAAGATTACAGTCCGCCCATCGGCCAAAGTGATCTGGTAGCCCTCTATCTGGCGAAGGAGGGTGATCAAGTCTGGTGACACGTATTCTATGACCTTCAGCTCTAGCGCTTCCTGGGCACCAGCAGCGGCAGCCTGTCGGACTGCCTGCTCTGCCCAGTCCGGGTTGCGGCCGCGCATGATGGCTATATCTCTGATGCGAGCAGCAGCGTCGTTTGTAGCCTTGTCACGTAGGGTCTCGTCCACCTCCTCTCCCCCTATAGGAACTGGGGAGGCAGCACCTATGCTGGTGCCAGGGGCCATGGCCGCTATGTGGGCAGCCATGGCGATGAACGTCCCAGCTGAGGCGGCCCTACCTCCTGGAGGCCAGACGTAGACTACCACGGGCACGTTGGCCCCTATGATACGCTTTACTATCTCGTCCATGGACGAGGAGAGGCCGCCAGGGGTATCCAGAAGGATGACAGCGGCAACAGCCCGGGAGGCCTCGGCCCGGTCCATGACCCTATCGATATAGCGGTGCATCACTGGTCCTATCTGGCCTTTAGCTTCAATGACATGGACTGCCCCTGGTGGCGCTGTGGCGGCTTGGCAGGAAGAGAGGAGGACGGCCGCAAACAGGAGGATGAAAAACGCCTTCCCTAGATGCCGCCCCTGGGAGAGGCCAAATCTAATACTTAGCATGGGCCCTCGGCCCCATTATATACGATGGCGATCGCCCCTTTTGCCTTTCCTCATAACCTAGGGTAGAATCGCAATTGCATCCCTCTGCTGTTGAAGTCATGGAAGGCGCTTGGCGCTGTCCGGGCATGCGTGATCTCCTCCCTGAGGAGATGGAGCGTTTTCGCTGGGTGGAGAATATCTTTCGCGACGTGTGCTTGGCCTGGGGTTACCAGGAGGTGCGCACCCCTACCGTCGAGCACCTCTTCCTTTTCACTGCCGCTGGCACTCTTTCCCCCCAGCTCCTGGGCCGGGTCTACTCTTTTCTAGACTGGGATGGCTGGAGCGGGGAACGGGTGGTTCTGCGGCCCGATAACACTATCCCCACCGCCCGCCTCTATGTAGAGAACTTTCCAGAGGGGTCGTTAGCCAAGCTCTTTTACGTTCAAAGCGTCTTCCGATTCGGGGAGGGGGACAGGGAGGAATGGCAATGCGGTGTAGAGATACTGGGCGATACGCAGCCCTTAGGCGACTTGGAAGTCATCCTTCTTGGTAGAGAGATATTGACTCGGTTAGGCGTAGAAGGGAAGGTCTACCTGGCCCACTCTGGCCTGATCAGGGCCGTATTGGGGCGGACTGGTCTGGCCCCCGTTGAGCAGATGCGCCTCTACGATTCCCTCCTGGAAGGGCAAGGCGATGGGTTGGCCCAGCTAGCCAAACTGTTGCCCCAGCTAGGCCCCTCCGTGGCATCCCTCTTGCAGGAGGAGGGAGAGGGGGCAGCCTTTGTGCGCAACCTAAGGAGCGTCCTTGCGCCCACCCTCCCCGAGGTCGAGGCCCCGCTGCGGGAACTGGAGGCCTTGGCCACCACTTTAGAATATATAGGCATGATCCCCCTTGTTAAAGGGATCATGGCCCGCAATTTCGAATACTATACGGGCCCCATGGTGGAATTCTGGGCCGAAGGGGGGTTGGTGGGTGCTGGTGGGCGTTACGATTCCCTAGTTCAGCTGCTATGCGGTCGGCAGGTCCCTGCGTGTGGTTTCGCGTTCTATTTGGGCAGGCTCCTTTCCCTGGCGAGACCGCCAACCTACGCCCATGGCCAGCCCCTGATGGTTGAAGCGCTCGAGAAGTCGCCAGAGGTGATGGCCAAGGTTTTCACCGTGGCGCAAAGGCTTAGGGAACGGGGAATACCAGTGCGTGTAGCCTTGGGCTCCGGCGATCTACTAGGTCAGGGGTCTCGTCTGCAGGTGAGGAGGGAGGAGCTTGTGCTCTTTCCTCCCGGTGGGGTCGTAGGGGAGCGGCTGGGCAGCGTTGAAGACGTAATAGACAGGTTAGGACAGGGAGGCGCTCCTGGATGATTAAGTTGGCCCTGCCAGGTGGGCCTTTGCGCCAGCACATAGCCCAGGTCCTACAAGGGGCAGGCATCCGAGTGTCTGGATATGCCGAGGGGTCCCGCTCATACCGGTTCCAATGGGAGGGGCGGGCGCAAGTCCGCGTCTTTAGGGAAAGAGACATCCCTGTGCAGATCGCCTTGGGCCAGTACGATGTGGGCATCTGTAGCATGGCTTGGGTTGAGGAGTTTTTGGCATGTCATCCTGGCGAGGGTATGGTGAAGCTAGGGGCTCTGCCTGGCCCGCCCCAAGTCCTCTACCTGATGGCTACCCCTGAGGTTGCTCAGTCGTGGGAGGATCTGGTCCGGCTGGAGCATCCTATCATCGCCACCGAATTCCCCCACATGGCCGAGGCATTGGCTCTTGCCATGCGCTTGCCCAGCTATCGCATCCTCCCGGTATGGGGTGGCGCAGAGGTATATCCCCCAGAAGACGCATCTTTGGCGGTGGCTCTAGCCCCTAGCGATGACGTGGTAAGGGGGTTAGGGTTGGTCCCTCTGTGGCGGATTATGGATAGCCCTCCTGCCCTCATAGTCCATCGCGACAGCCTGAGGAGAAAAGATATAGCATGGCTCCTCTCTGCCCTGTCATCACAGGTGACAGGAGCGCCGACAGAGCTGACCTGGCCACCCCCTCTGGTAGGGGGACGCCTCAGGCCATGTCCTCCTATCGCTAAGAGGGACGTCCTAAGGGTCGCCTTGCCCGACGGTCACCAACAGCCCCACGTTTTGGCAGCGCTGGCTGAAGCTGGGCTGAAGTTCCCGGGGTATGAGGAAGGCCAACGGAGGCTTGCCGGTCCCCGGGCGGGGATTGAGGCTAAGGTCATTCGTCCCCAAGATATGCCGCAAATGGTAGCCCTGGGTTTCTTCGATGTAGCCTTTACTGGCCGGGACTGCGTGCTGGAGCACCTCTACCGCTTCCCCTCCAGCCCCGTGGCTATAGCCTTAGATCTGGGCAGGGCTGCCTTCAACATGAGCGCTGTGGTGAGCGCCGACTTGCCTGTGGGCAGCATACAGGAGGCCCTCGGGTGGTGGCGAGGGGAGGGAAAGCCTCTAATACGCATCGCCTCAGAGTTTGTAGCTATAGCCGACCATTACGCCCGTACCCGCCACTTTTGGCGCTACCAGGTTATACCCACAGCTGGCGCTTCCGAGGGGTTCGTGCCAGACGATGCTGACCTCCTCATTGAAGGCACCGAGACAGGCCGCACGTTGGCTGAGAACCGCCTCAAGGCCATCGATGTCCTCTTTCGCTCCACCACTTGCGTCATCGTGCGTCGTGATGGGGGCCTAACAGGCAGGTTGGAGGAGCTAAGGGAGTGGCTTCTGGGAAAACTAGCCCCCCTGGCGGTAGAGTCCCCTGTTAAAATCTAGGCAGGTGACGAGAAGATGCCCCCTTTGGCGCTGCACATGGTGGTGGCCAAAGAGATAGGTGACCGGTTACACCATCCCATCCTCGATGCTAACCGGGGGGCCCTATACCTGGGCTCCACTACGCCCGACATCCGGGTGCTCATGCGTTGTGACCGCCGTCTTACCCACTTTTTCGACCTTTCTAACTTCGAGGAGCAAGACGGCGTGGCCGAGTTCTTACGGGCCCAACCCCATCTGTCCGACCCCTCCCGCCTGCCCCCTCATATGGCGGCTTTTGTGGCAGGCTACATAACCCACTTGGTGATGGACGAGATATGGATTACGCAGGTGTACCGCTCCCTATTTGGCGAACGTTCCCCCTTAGGGGGTGACGCATGGGCTAATATATTGGACCGGGCCCTCCAATTCTCCATGGACGAAGAGAAGAGAAGGGACAGGGCCATTATGGACCACCTCGCCTCAGAGCTGAGCCGCACCGATTTGGGCATCGACCTAGGGTTCATCGATCGAGAGACTATGGGGCGCTGGAAGGAAGTTATCCTACGGCTAGCCAATCAGCTACCTGACTGGGGGCGCTTCCAATACATAGCCAGTCGCTACCTTAGGGAGATCGGGATCGCCTCGGCAGAAGACTTCGCCTACTTCTTAAAGGAACTTCCTGCCCTGGTGGAGGAGGCGATTCGCTATATCACGCCGGGTCGGATTAGGGAGTTCCTGGAGGTGTCAGTGGAGAAAGGGATAGAGGCTGTGAAGGGCTACCTATGTTGATACTGCGTGGCCTAGAGGAGGGGCGCCGCCAACTTTTGGCCTGGCCCCTGCCCGAAGAATCCCTCCATCCTTCCCTGCGGGAGCGGGTGCGCCAGCTCTTTGGGGCGGACCTATCGGTGGAGGAGGTGTGCCGTCGCATCCTGGCCGATGTGCGCTTGCGAGGCGATGAGGCGGTGGCCCACTACAACTCCCTTTTGGACGGGTTGCCCCAGGACGTGCCTTTAGAGGTCTCGAAGGAGGAATGGGGGAAGGCCCTTACAGAGGTGGCGCCTTCCCTTGTCGAGGCGCTAAAGGGGGCAGCTCAGCGGGTGGAGGCCTTCCACCGTCGTCAAAGGGAACATGCCCTAAAGCCCTTTCAGGGCGACGGTGCTGGGCAGTTAGTAAGGCCTTTACAGCAGGTAGGTGTATACGTGCCAGGCACAGTAGTATCGTATCCTTCCACTGTCCTCATGACGGCTATTCCTGCCCGCGTGGCTGGGGTAGAGGAAGTGATCATGGTCACCCCGGCCCGCCCCGACGGCTCGGTAGCGCCGGAGAAGCTTGCCGCTGCCAGTATAGCTGGCGTAAGTAGGGTCTTTAGGGCTGGTGGGGCCCAGGCCATAGCCGCCTTGGCGTTTGGCACCGCTACCATACCTCGCGTGGACAAGGTGTGTGGCCCCGGCAACATTTTTGTGGCCACTGCCAAGCGCCTCCTGTATGGTCATGTGGGCATAGATGGTATTTTCGGCCCTTCGGAAACGGTTATTGTGGCCGACGATACCGCCCATCCCTATCTGGTAGCGGTAGACATGATGGCCGGCGCCGAACATGACGAGCTGGCCATGGTGGTGCTTATAACCGTTCATGAGGGGCTTATAACCGAGGTTGAGGCCCATATACGGAGAGGACTAGAGGCCCTTGCCCGTGCCCAGGTGGCAAGTCACTCCCTGCGGGCGCGAGGCGCCATAGTGCTGGTAAGGGACTTGGAGGAGGCGATCTCCCTGGTCAACGATCTGGCCCCAGAGCACCTCTGTCTACACGTGCGAAGGCCCGAGGATCTGCTACCCAAAGTGAAGAACGCCGGCTGCGTTTTCTTAGGGCAGAACTCCGCCGAGTCCCTAGGAGATTACCTGGCCGGCCCTAGTCACGTCCTCCCTACGGGGGGATCAGCTCGCTTCTCTTCTCCTCTGGGAGTGTGGGACTTCCTCAAGGTCATTACCTATGTAGGCCTTCCCCCTGATGAAGCAGCAGCCTTGGCACCGGTGGGGGCATGTATCGCCAGGTCAGAAGGGCTTACAGGCCACGCCTTGGCCATTGAGGCGCGTCGGGAGATGGTGGGTTAAAGATATGGCACCTTCGCCCCTTTTAGCGCGCCCCTTCTTGCAGGAGATGGAGCCTTACGAGCCAGTCGAGCCCCCTGAGGCAGTGGCCAAGGCGATGGGCCTTGCCCCCAACGATATAGTGAAACTCGATGCCAACGAGAACCCCTTTGGCCCTTCACCTAAGGCCCTAGAAGCTTTAGCTCGCCTCCAACATGCCCACCTCTATCCCGATCCATGGCAGAGGGAGCTGCGGGAGACTCTAGCGTGGCGCCTAGGCGTGGATATTGGGAACGTAGTATGTGGTGCCGGAGCCGATGACCTGCTGGACGTGCTAGCGCGCCTGTTCATTGGGCCTGGGAGGAAGGTGGTAATTGCTACACCTACCTTTGGCATGTACTTCTTCCTGGCACAGATGTATGGAGGGGAGGTGGTGGAGGTGGCCCGCCGCCCTGGGTTCGCCCTGGATGTAGAAGCCATGGTCCGGGTCCTCGATGCCACCAGCGTGTGCTTTTTAGCTTCTCCCAACAACCCAACCGGCAATTTAGTCTCCCCAGAGGAGCTGCGAGCTCTCCTGGGCACAGGGGCGCTAGTGGTGGTGGATGAGGCCTATGTGGAATTCGCCGAGGGGGAATGGCCTGGGAGGCGGTATTCTTTCTACAGGCTCGCTTCCCAACTCCCTAACTTGGCCGTAGTTCGCACCTTCAGCAAGTGGGCGGGGCTAGCCGGCCTCCGTATAGGCTATGGCATCTTCCCTAAAGAGGTGGCCCTACTTATCATGAAGGCCAAGATGCCGTACAACGTTAGTGTGGCGGCCCAGGCTGCTGCCCTTGCCTCTCTGCAGGACCTGGAGACGCTGATGGGACGGCTGGCACAAATAATAGCCGAGCGGGAGAGGATGGCTATTTCCCTAGCCTCTTTGCCGTGGTTGAAGGTGTGGCCTTCCCGGGCCAATTTCGTCCTCTGCGAGGTGGTGGGAAGGGATGCCTGGGAGGTATGGCAGGAACTGCAACGTAAGGGGGTTCTGGTGAGGCGGTACAGCCACTCAGCCCTGCGCCAATGCCTGCGCATAAGCGTAGGCCGCCCTCAAGATACCGATAAGCTGTTAGACGCCCTCGCCCAGCTGTGACGGTGAGATGAGGCGTAGCCACATCATAAGGGAGACGCGCGAGACCAAGGTAAAGGTGACCTTGGGCCTCGACGGCACCGGCACCTATCTGGTGCGCACAGGTATAGGCATGCTCGACCACATGCTGGAACAACTCGCCCGTCACGGCCTATTTGACATAACAATAGAGGCCGTTGGTGACCTGGAGCGGGAGGCGCACCACCTGGTGGAAGATATAGGCCTCGCCCTTGGCCAAGCTTTCGATGAGGCTCTAGGGGGGCGCCAGGGTATAGCCCGTTTCGGCCATGCCATCGTCCCCATGGACGAGGCGCTTGCCCTCGCTGCCGTGGACCTGAGCGGTAGACCCAGAAGCATTATTGACATAAAGTTTGAGCGCGATGCGATAGGTGCGTTGCCCACGGAGCTCATACCCCACTTTCTTGAGTCTCTAGCTTATGCGGGGCGTTTCTCTTTGCACGTCCGTCTTCTGGCTGGCGTCAACGATCATCACCGGGTGGAGGCGGTCTTTAAGGCTATGGCCTTGGCCCTTCGCCAGGCTACGCGCATGGAACCTCGCCTTCAGGGAGATGTTCCCAGTACCAAGGGCGTCTTATAGGGGGGTGACGGAGATGGTGCAGGTGGTGACGGAGATGGTCTCCTTTCCGGTAGAAGGAGGTGTGGCCCAAGGGTACATGGCCCGTCCAGAGGGGGAGGGGCCCTTCCCAGGTGTAATCGTCGTCCAGGAATGGTGGGGCCTAGACGAGCATATAAAGGACGTCTGCCGTCGCTTCGCTAGTGAGAGGTTCGTAGCCCTGGCGCCAGACCTGTACCACGGGCGGGTCACTAGCAACCCTGACGAAGCGATGGGCCTTATGACCGGGCTGGATATGGCCCGTGCGGTGAAGGAGCTAGTAGCTGCTTCGGCCTTCCTCGCCTCCCAGCCTTATACGAGGGGTAGGGGGATTGGTGCTATTGGCTTTTGTATGGGGGGAGGGCTGGCGTTGGAGCTGGCCTGCGAAAGCCCCCACGTAAAGGCGGTGGCGCCCTTTTATGGGGTTAACCCCCAGCCCATAGACCGGGTGCAGGGCATTCAGGGGCCTGTCCTGGCCATCTACGCCGAAAACGATCCCTGGGTAGACCCCCCGCTAAGGGCGGAGGAGCTGAGGGCGGCCCTGGAGCGCTACGGGAAGAGGTTCGAAATTCATATCTATCCAGGGACCCAGCACGCCTTCTTCAACGATACGCGGCCTGAAGTTTACAACGCCCGCGCCGCCCAAGACGCCTGGAACCGCGTCTTGCGCCTGTTCCGGGAACACCTATGACCCCTCTATCCGGAAACGGAACTCTTCGATCACGGGGTTAGCCAGGAGACGGCGGCACATCTCCTCTACTGACTTCTCCGCCTCTTGGCTGCTCAGGGCCTCCAGCTCCAACACGAAATATTTGCCCGCCCGTACTGATTTGACCCCTTCATAACCTAGCTGCTTCAGGGCCCCTTGTATGGTTAGGCCCTGGGGATCGTTCACCGTAGGCTTTAGGGTGATGTAAACGTGAGCCCTAAACCTGGCCATCACGTCATCATGGTAGGACGCAAAAGCTCACTGCCAGTTAGGCGCCTGAAGACGTCTATATACCGTTCACTCACCTTGGCCACTAGCTCTGGCGGCAGAGGGGGGGCGGGTGGCTTGCGGTCCCACCCTATGCTATCTAGATAGTCGCGCACCAGTTGCTTGTCCAGTCCGTCTTGGGACGTGCCGGGCCTGTAGTCCTCCACCGGCCAGAAACGGCTCGAGTCAGGGGTGAGTAGCTCATCGATGACGACCAGCTCGTCTTCCACCCATCCGAATTCCAGCTTGGTGTCGGCGATGATGATGCCCCGCTGATAAGCATAATCGTAGGCGTAGTTATAGAGGGCCAGACTGCGTACCCGCATGATATGGGCGGCTTCCTCCCCTACCAGTTTTGCCATCTCATCAAAGGAGATGGGTTCATCGTGGCTGTGGAGGGCCTTAGTGGTAGGGGTAAAAAGGGGTTCTGGCAGCCGTTGCGCCTCTTGCAGCCCTTTCGGGAGCTTCTGTCCCCACACTGTCCCCTTCTCCTTGTACTCTTTCCAGGCGGAGCCTGTCAGGTGACCTCTTACTATGCATTCCACTTCTACAGGGCGGGCCTTGTGCACCACCATCGCCCTGCCCACCATCTCGGGTGGGAGGCCTATCTCCTCTGTCTGAGGCCCCTCAATGAGGAACACGAAGTGGTTGGGGATAACCTCTCCCGTCGCCTGGAACCAGAAGGCGGAAAGCTGGGTCAGCACTAACCCCTTGTCGGGGATGCCTGTGGGCAGCACCACATCATAGGCCGATATACGGTCTGTAGCTACCATCAGGAGGTGCTCCCCCAGGTCATAGGTGTCCCGGACCTTCCCCCTTCGGTACAGGGGGAAGGGAAGATGGGTCTCCATCACCACCTGGCTCATAGGCCTAGCCTCTGGAAAGTATGGTCTACATACCGCAGATAGTAGTCCACATTGAAGAGGGAATCGAGCTCTTCAGGCGTGAGGAGGCCTGAGACCTGGGGATCTTGGGCCAACAACTGGCGCAGTGGTGTCCCCTCTTCCCACGAGCGCATGGCGTTATTCTGGACTATGGGGTAGGCGATGTGCCTGGGCATGCCCTTCTCCATGAGGGCGAGGAGTACCCTGTGGGAGAAGATGAGGCCCCGTGTGAGCTCCAAGTTCTGGCGCATACGCTCTGGGTAGATGCGTAGCCCTTTGACGATCTGGGTGAATAAGTTTAGCATGTAGTCTGTCAGGGTGCAGGCATCGGGGATGATGACCCGCTCCACAGATGAGTGGGAGATGTCCCGCTCGTGCCATAAGGGGACGTTCTCCAAGGCAGGGACGACGTAACTGCGCAACAGGCGGGCCAGGCCGCAAAGGCGCTCGCACTTTTCAGGGTTGCGCTTGTGAGGCATAGCGCTGGAGCCGGTCTGGCCGGGAGCAAAGGGCTCCTCTACCTCTCGTACCTCGGTGCGCTGGAGATGACGTACCTCGGTGGCGAAGCGCTCCAGGCTCGCCCCTATTAGGGCTAGGGTGGTCAGAAAGTGGGCATGCCGGTCTCTGGGTATCACTTGGTCTGAAGTGGGGGCGACGCGCAGCCCTAGACGGGCACAGACCTTCTCTTCTACCTCGGGGGGCACGGTAGCATGGGTCCCAACGGCGCCAGAGACCTTCCCCACCGCTAGCTCCTCTTTCGCCTGGGCGAGACGGTCACGGTGGCGGCCCAGTTCATCCCACCATGAAGCGAACTTGAGGCCCAAGGATGTGGGCTCGGCGTGTACGCCATGGGTACGCCCGACCATGACTGTATACTTGTGCTGGCGTGCCTTCTCAGCGATGGCTTCCCGGAGGGCATCGATATCGTCGAGGAGGAGCTGGCTCGCTTCCTGGATGGCCAGGCTGAGGGCCGTGTCCTCCACGTCGTAGGAGGTGAGGCCCAGGTGGAGGTAACTGGCTGCCTCGGCAGGAAGGGAGTCGGCCACGGTGCGCAAGAAGGCGTTAAAGTCGTGGTGCATGACCTGCTCGTAATGGTGCCACTGTTGTAGGTCGAAGGAGGCCTTTCTCAAGTGTTCCAGGGCTTCGGGGGGGATGCGGCCTAGCTCAGCCCACGCCTCTGCTACGGCGATCTCTACCTGGAGCCAGCGGCCCAGTTTGGCGTCTTCTGACCATATGCGGGCCATCTGCGGCCGCGTGTAACGCGAGATCAACCTTCTACCCCCTTTCCGATGGTATCTTAGGCTAGCAGGGCGGCCAAGTCCCCTTGACAAGGACGGAGGGAGAATCGGTAAATAAGAGATGGGCCGCTAGCTCAATTGGCAGAGCGGCGGACTCTTAATCCGCGGGTTCCGGGTTCGAGTCCCGGGCGGCCCTCCAGCCAAGCAGGTGGGGAAGTGTCGGAATCGGTAGACGAGCGTGACTTAGGATCACGTGCCGAAAGGCGTGCGGGTTCGAGTCCCGCCTTCCCCACCAAGTAACAGCGCCTTCTTCCCCTTCCTTCTCCGTGCCAGGTCTGTCGTCCGGTGTTTCATTGGCCCACTGAGTTATGGCAAAGGGGGTGCCCCTGACCAGCTAAGCTGAATCTCCTTCTCCAGCGCGTCCTTAAGCGCTTTGAGCGCCCGGATAAGCTCCACCGTGGCATCCCACTGGGGCCGTCCTTGCCAGTAATTGCGCCAGTCCTCCATGATCTGTGCCAGCTTACTATTACCCATAGAGCCCACTTTGCCGGCCCGTAGGCAAGCAAAAAGACATCCCTTGACGACGGACTAACCGGATGCACCTGGTTTCGTGATCGGAGTAGACGCTCGGCCAAGTCGTTTTGGACTTCACGCCACGATCGATCGGACAAGCACTCGCGAGCCTTATTTATCTTCTTGCGCATCTGGGGCGGCACGGCACAGAACAGAGGATTTTTCAGGCGTATGACAGGGAATACCGGGCTCTCGGGCCACTACGGGGTCTTTTTGTGGCACAGCAGATTCAGCCCTCCTCGATAGAATAGGGAAGCGGGCAACGTGCGTGCAAACGCTTCCTAAAAATGTGTCATTGCGCCCGCCTCTGCAGGTAGTCCTCCAGCCGCCAGCCGCATCACCACCAGCCACGGCTTGCGATTGGCTTTGAGCAGGAGCAGCTAGTGGCCTCTTCCCATCGTGGAGCAGGGCCTTGAGGCGGTAGTACTTGTCTGCAACCCGCACCAGGAAGCCGGTTGGTCCGCACTCCCCCAGCAGCCTTCAAGGGATTCGCCGTAGTCGTGGTTCTTCCGGGCCACGAGCAGGCATATCTCGCCGGTCACCTGCATCGGTTCACGCCGCACGTTGCTGCTCATGAGTACTTCCACCGCGCAAGGCTTCCATCGCCTCACAGTAGGGCCCGCCCCAGCCGTGGCAGACCGTGCACTCCTTTAGGCTCACATGCTGCCAAGGCCTCATCCAGGGCCTGCTTCAGTCGCACCCGGCGAAGATCCTTCGGGGTGGCCCCGCAGGTGGGACAGGCGCCTGGCAGGGTGGGCCGGGTCTCAGCGGTAGGTGAGTGCGCCCTGTTTCCTCTATCGCCAGGTAGTCGGGCATCTGCGAATCCCTCCTTGGATACGACATACGACATTCTCCCTGGAAAGGACCGTGGCCTTCATCCCCTTGCGGGCCGACAGGCCGCAGCGCCTGCCGGAGGATACTGCCTGCATCACGCCTTAGGAATCGTTTGCCTTGGTTTCGCTTCACCTTCTGCGGGCCAAGGCTTTCAAGGATATCCCCCTCCATGAAGAAGCAGGGAGGTTTGTCTTTGAATATGTGGCGTCCATCATCAGCCGGCGGTCAATCTGCTCCGGCGGCTTGATGGCGATTCACCAGCAGTTGTGCAAGGAGCTAGGCGACATGGCCCCTCTCTGTCCTGGGTGTATCACACCGCAAGATGTTTGGGGTTCGCCGAGGGCGGCGGGCGTCTATACGTGATACCCGAAGACGGCTACCGCCAACTGCTGGCTTGGGCCGTGAGCCGGAAGCGAGACTGTGTGCCTTCCAAAAACTTTCCAAACAACCACGCCGAACACGTTCGAATGTGTCGCTACTGCGCTAGATATATGGGATAGCGACGAAGCATAGCTACTATATACAGTGTCGAGCATATTAGGATGGCTCTAGACCTACCTCAGCATCATCGGGCTTGCCCGAACACCTCCGGATGCCGGCGGATCTGGGCGGCCAGGTCCTCGTCCCACCGGATTACGATGACCCGGCACCCCCGAACCAGAAGCTCGCGGCGGATGGCCTCATCCACCCGCCGCTGGTCTGGGCGGTCGTGGGGTGGGCCGTCGCAGAAGACCACGACGTTGGGTTCGTAGAAGAAATCCGCGATGCACCGGGGCTCCGGGAAGGACTTCTGGGCCTCGTCCGGGAGCCGATAGCCACCCGTGGCCAGGAAG
>Ga0105160_1000162_pt1 | contig 33054 bp, 35 predicted proteins | sample GXS110809BmetaG_FD_89591 | JGI IMG/M metagenome (GOLD analysis project Ga0105160, IMG submission 89591) | Hot spring microbial communities from Gongxiaoshe hot spring, China to study Microbial Dark Matter (Phase II) - GXS 110809B | ecosystem: Environmental > Aquatic > Thermal springs > Hot...
CCTCAGACGTAGACCCCGAGAAAGTAACGGTAGCATATCAGGACGGGTTCCTAGAGGTCCACCTACCTAAAGTTAAAAGACCTGCTGACCGTCGGATCAGGATTACCGCCCGCTGAAGGCCGAGGAGGTGAACCCTGTGCAGGCGGAGGAGGCCCCCACCAGGCGGGCGCCCCTAAAGGTGCCTGAAATCATCCCCATTATCCCTAGCGGCCCTAACGTCCTGTTCCCCTCCCAGATAATCCCCGTCATAGCCACCGACCCCTCCGAGATCCGCGCCATAGATGACGCCGTCACCTCAGGAAAGATAGTGGGCATCTTCGCCCAAAGACAAGGAGAAGACGACCTTAAAGGGGCCCTCTACGACGTGGGTACAGCAGCCCTCATCACCCGCATGGCCAAAGCCCCCGACGGCACCGTCCACGCCATCATCCAAGGGGTGGCCAGGGTACGCCTCCTCTCCCTAGAACAGAGGGAGCCTTGGCTAAAGGGACATGTGCAGGTGCTAGAGGAGCCACAGGAACGCTCCATCGAGGCGGAGGCGATGGCCCGCCACATCTCCCAACTTTTCCAGAGAGCCATTCAACTCTCGGAGCAGATGCCTAAAGAGCTGGCCCTTATGGCCCTCCAGCTACAAGACCCAGGAAGCTTCGCCGATTTCGTGGCGGCAACCCTGCCCATCAGGCCTGAAGAGAAGCAGAAAGTGCTTGAGGCGGTAGACCTGCACCAACGCCTCTCCCTGGTTCTACAGCTCCTCCAACACGAGGTGGAAGTGCTGGAGGTGACCGCCCAAATACGCCGTAAGGCCCACAGCGAACTGGAGCGACGCCAAAGGGAAGTCATCTTGCGGGAGCAGCTGAGGGCGATCCAGCAGGAGCTGGGCGAAGGCGAACTGCCACCTGAGCTAGTGGAGCTGAAGGAGAAGCTAGAGGCCGCCCAACTGCCTGAGGTGGCCCGCAAGGAGGCCCAACGAGAGCTGGAGCGCCTCCGCATCATCCCACCCCAGTCCCCCGAATACCAGGTAGCCAGGACCTACCTGGAGTGGCTGGCCGATCTCCCCTGGGCTCGCTACACCGAGGACAACCTGGACATAGACTGGGCCCGCCAAATCCTAGACGAAGAGCACGCCGATCTGGAGAAGGTGAAGGAGCGTATCCTGGGCTACTTAGCTGTGCGCAAGCTCAAAGGGGGCGATATGAGAGGCCCCATCCTCTGCTTTGTAGGGCCACCAGGGGTGGGCAAGACCTCCCTAGGCCAGTCTATAGCCCGTGCCCTTGGCCGCCGTTTCGTGCGCATCTCCCTGGGAGGAGTGCGCGACGAGGCAGAGATCAGGGGCCACCGCCGCACCTACGTGGGTGCCCTTCCAGGCCGCATCATCCAGGAGATAAGGAGAGCAGGCACCCTCAACCCCCTCTTCATGTTGGATGAGGTGGACAAGCTGGGAGCCGACTTCCGGGGCGACCCGGCAGCTGCTCTGCTAGAGGTGCTGGACCCCGCCCAGAACCACGCTTTCGTTGACCACTACCTGGACGTCCCCTTCGACTTGTCCAAAGTCTTCTTCATCACCACCGCCAACGTGGTGGACACCATCCCCCCAGCCCTGCGCGACCGCATGGAGATAATCGAGATCCCAGGCTACACCGAGGCGCAAAAGGTGGAGATCGCCCGCCGCTATCTTTTGCCCAGGCAGCTGACAGAAAACGGCATCCCCCAAGGCATGCTGGAGGTAACCAAGGAAGCCCTCCTGGAGATCATCCGTTCCTATACCAGGGAAGCAGGCGTCCGGCAGTTAGAACGGGAGCTGGGGGCCATCTGTCGGAAGGTAGCGCAGCAGATCGCCCAAGGGAGGACGGAGCCGGCCCTTGTCACCCTTGACTCCTTGCAAGAGCTTCTGGGCCCTCCCCGCTACCGCTGGCAGACGGCCGAGGAGATGGACGAGGTAGGAGTAGCTACGGGCCTGGCTGCTACCCCCTTTGGGGGCGACGTCTTGTACGTGGAGGCCACCGTCGTCCCCGGCCGAGGGCGCCTCATCCTTACGGGCAAGCTGGGAGAGGTGATGCAGGAATCGGCCCAGGCCGCCCTTACCTACACTCGCAGCCGCGCCCCCACCTTGGACATACCTCCCTCCTTCTTCGAGAAGCACGATATCCATATCCACGTGCCCGCCGGCGCCATCCCTAAAGACGGCCCTTCAGCTGGCATCACCATGTCCACCGCCCTCCTATCGGCAGTGACGGGACGGCCAGTGCACAAAGGGGTCGCCATGACAGGGGAAATCACCCTGCGAGGGAGGGTTTTGCCCGTAGGAGCCATTAGGGACAAGGTTCTGGCCGCCCACCGGGCCGGCATCCGCAAGGTTATCATCCCCAAGGACAACGACAAGGACCTGCTAGAAGTGCCCCAAGATGTAAGACAGGAAATCAAGGTCTTTCTTGTCTCCCATATGGACGAGGTGCTAGATATCGCCCTCCACCCTGCCCCCCAAGAGCGGGCAGAGCTAGCCTCTTCCACGTGACGGACCCGGGTATGTGGGGCGACCTAGCCCGGGCCCTTATATCCTTCTTCGCCATCATCGACCCTTTGGGTAATGTCCTCGTCTTCCATCTACTTACTCGGGGTATGGATCGTGGACAACGGATCAAGGTGGCCACAGTGTCGGTGGTAGCCGCCTTGGTATTGGCCGTTGTCTTCAGCTTGGGGGGCAGGGAGGTCTTGGACTTTCTGGGCATATCGCCCCACAGCTTTCAGGTGGCCGCTGGGGCCCTTTTGATACTTCCCGCTTACCGCATGGTGGAAAGGGGATCAACCCTGGACATGGCCGAGGGACAGAAGGGAGACGTATTGGCTATCGCCCTGGTGCCTCTAGCTACCCCCTTACTAGTTGGCCCAGGGGCTCTGGCCACCGCCATCTCCTTCTCCCGCACCATGGGGCTCGTGGTTACGGTGGCGGCACCAGGGATAGTGTTGGCCTGCTCATGGCTCTTATTTCTGGCCTCGGAGGCGATATTCCGCTTAGTAGAAGAGTCGGCCTTCAGGCTGATCACTAGGCTGGTAGGGATACTTCTAATGGCCATAGCGGTGGACTTCATATTGGAGGGGGTGTCCTTTTTCTTCTAAAATGAGGGGGGCTATAAAGGAGCGAGGGAATAAAAGTGACGCTAAGGGCAGTAGATACTACAGGTGAGGCCCGCAAGCGGCGCGCCGCCACCATCTCTGTCTTGGCCAACCTGGCGCTCATCGCTTCAGAGCTGGCAGTGTTTTTGGCGACCGGCTCCTTGGCTATCCTGTCAGATGCTGCCCATTCTGTGAACGACTTGGCAGCTGCCCTCCTCTCTTACTGGGGGGTAACTATGGCCTCCCGACCTCCAGACGCTGGCCATCACTACGGCCACGCCAAGTTCGAGAACCTTTCTGCCCTATTCCAGATGGCCCTGTTGGCCCTTTTGGCCTTAGGGGTTATGGCACAGGTGGGGTTGAGCCTGGCTACCGGCTACGACGTGGAGATGCCCCTAGTAGGGCTCTTAGTGATCGGTGTGACGATGGTGGTGGACGTAGTCATGTCCCGCTACCTGATGAAGGTGGGCTCCCTTTACGGCTCCTATGCCCTTCAGGCCGATGCCCTACACTTCGCCTCTGACTTGTGGGCCAAGGGAGCAGTGGTGGTAGGGCTTTTAGGGGTGGCCATAGGCCTCTGGTGGCTGGACTCGGCGGGTGCCCTGGTGGTAGCCCTTATCATGCTGGCCTTAGCAATCCGGCTGGGGTGGAGGGCCAGCCACAGCCTTATAGATGCCGCCCCGCCAGGGGTAGTAGAGGCAGCCGTGCACCGCATCTTGGCCCAGGAGACCAAGGGGCTAAGGTATCACTCCCTCCGTTTACGTCAGTCAGGAATTTGGGTCTGCCTAGACGTGGCCTTAGACCTGCCCGATGACGCCTCCCTCAAGGACGCCCACGAATTGGCTTGCCGCATATCCCGGCGCATCCAAGAAGAAGTGCCCCAGGTGCGGGATGCCGTAATCTATGTGGAGCCAGAAGGCCACCACCAAGACTGCCCTAACGGCCCACCGACAGCCTCTCAATGAGCCAGCGGGGTAAGCCAGCTTGGGCCATGAGGCGTTGAGTGCGGGCAATGTCGTACTCCACCCGGTGAACGGTCACTGTCCCCCTCTCAGAGTCGTAGATGGCGTAGGAGGCACGGGGATCTCCATCCCTAGGTTGCCCTACCCCTCCAGGGTTGATAACTAGCCGCCTAAATGACTCCAAGGTCACATTGAGCCCATCGGGCAAGTAGAAGAGCTGGCACCCCTCAGGCAGGTTGGGCTCCTCCACCACCAGCATGGGTATATGAGTGTGCCCTACCAAGCTGAAAGGGGTCTTCTGGCGTTCTAGGTGGGCCCTGGCGGCTTCATGAGAGTAAAGGTATTCCCATATGGGCCAGCGCAGGGTCCCGTGCACCATGGTGAAGGGGCCCTTAACTATAACCTCTTCTAGAGAGCTCAGGTACTCCTTCTCCTCAGACGTAAGCTGACTCTGCGTCCAGCGGGCGGCAGCAGCCGCTGCAGGGTTGAAGTCCTGGGTGGAGATTTGGCCTATGGCAGCCAAGTCGTGATTGCCCACCAAACAGATCGCCCCCAGCTCTCGCAACCGGGCCAGACATTCCCGTGGCTGAGGGCCATATCCCACCATATCGCCAAGACACCATATCTCCTCTATAGGGCCACCGGCCTCAGCATGGCTCAAGACCGCCTCAAGGGCCGCCAAGTTAGCATGGACGTCGGACAAGATGAGAACCCGGCCCATCTCTTCCATATGATAGGGCCCTATCTCCTCTACCTGAAAGGGAAGTAGGATAATGGCTGCGTGGACATTAGCCAGCTAGGAGAGTTTGGGCTCATAGAGAGGCTGGCCCAGTTGCTCGGCCCTGGCCCTTCCCGCCTCCTTGTGGGCATCGGCGACGATGCGGCCGTATGGGAGATGGATGGGCAGTTTTTGCTCCTCACCACCGATACTCTAATGGAGGAAGTACACTTTTTGCCCCATCTACACCCCTGGCCTGATGTAGGCTGGAAGGCCCTGGCCGTAAACGTAAGCGACATCATGGCTATGGGCGGTGTGCCCGAGGTAGCCCTGGTAAGCTTGGCCTTGCCTCCCCATGCTGACATAGCCCATGTGGAGGCGATGTACGAGGGCCTGCGCCAATGCGCTGCCACCTATGACGTGGCGGTGGCCGGAGGTGACGTGGTAAGAGGGGAAAGGACATCGGTCAGCGTGGCCATAGTGGGCCGAGCCCTCCTCAGGGAGGGAAGGCCCAGCCTTCTGCGCCGGGATGGGGCCAAACCTGGACATGTAGTAGCGGTGTCGGGCCCTTTAGGGGACTCGGCCGGGGGCCTCCGCCTCCTTATGGCTGGCATCTATCCAGACCACCCCTTGGCCCAGGCCCATCTGCGCCCTCGCCCCCCTTTATCATTAGGACAAGCAGCCGCCCAAAGAGGCATCCCCTGCGCCATAGACGTCTCCGATGGCCTCCTCCAGGACCTGGCCCAAATATGCCGCCAAAGCAAGGTGAGCATCACCGTGTGGGCCCACCACATACCTATATCGCCCCACCTACGGGAAGCCTTCCCCCAAGACGCCCTTATGCTAGCTTGCACCGGCGGCGAGGACTATTCCCTGGTCCTGATCGGGCCCGAAGAGGAGCTGGCAGGGCTTAAAGGCGTTGCATCCCAACTGACCATCATCGGGCAAGTAGCCGAGGGGGAGGGAGTAAGACTATTGGACCAAGAGGGCCGCGACATCACCCCCCCCATACTAGGATGGGACCACCTGCGCCCCCCATGAGGGACTGTCTTATCGTGGACTCCCACAGCCCCAACCATACCCGTCGCCTGGGCCAGAGGCTGGCCAAGGCCCTGAAACCAGGCGATGTCGTCCTCCTTTCAGGGCCCCTAGGGGCAGGGAAGACAGTCTTCGCCCAGGGGTTGGCCCGCGGCCTAGGCGTCACCTCAGGAGTGAGCAGTAAGTCCTTCGTCCTCCTGGGGGAATACCAAGGACGCCTAAAAATGTATCACGCCGACCTCTACCGCCTCACCCACCCCCAGGAAGCAGCAGACCTGGGCCTGGAAGACTACTGCTCCGATGGCGTCCTCGTGGTGGAATGGCCAGAACGGGCCTTGGACGTCTTCCCCCAAGACCGGCTAGTCATATCCTTTGAAGTGATGGACGAAAGGCGGCGTAGGCTGACCTTAAAGGCGACAGGGCCAAGGAGTAAGCGCCTATTGGCCGCCCTATGTGAGAAAAAATGGAGCTCACCATAGACACCGCATCTGTAATGGCATCCCTAGCCATCTCCCAAGAGGGGAAGACGCTAGCCGAGATGAGCTGGGAGTGCCCCCGTGCCCACACGGTGAAGCTTTTACCTACCATCCACCTTTTGCTGGCCCATCTGGGAGTAGCGCTCCAAGAGATGAAGGCCATCTTCGTGTGTATAGGGCCTGGGGCCTATATGGGCCTAAGGGTAGGAATAGCTACCGCCCAGGGCATCGCCTACGCCCTGGGAGTGCCCACAGTGGGGATAGGAAGGCTAGAAGCAGAGGCGTATCCCCATTGGCAGTGCGGCCGCCCTGTGGTGGCCATCCATCAGACGGGCAGGGGCCAGGTGGCATGGGCCGCTTACAGCCCAGGAGGTGCTTCTATTGTGCCCCCACGGCTGTCCCCTTGGGAAGAGATGTTGGCTCTCGCACCACCGGGGGCCCTATTCTGTGGTGAGATCACCCCGGAGGCCGCCCAGGAGATCCAAACAAGAGGCGGCATCGCCGTCCTGGGAGCGCCAGGGCAAAGGAGGGCATCCTACTTGGCCGAGATAGGCTATAGGCGCCTCCAAGAGGGCCACAGCCTCCCACCTCACCAGCTCCGACCCCTTTACCTGCGGGAAGCAGTATGAACGTCTGTCGACCATCCTCCAGGGAGGTGATAAGATGGCCCAGGTGATGGAGCGAACCCTCCTGCTACTAAAGCCCGATGCCGTCCAGAGGGGGCTAGTAGGTGATATCTTGGCCCGCCTGGAGAGAAGGGGCCTGCGCATAGTGGCCATTAAGATGCTGCAAATGGACGAGGCCCTAGCCCACCAGCACTACGCCGAGCATCGGGGCAAGCCTTTCTTTCATCAACTGGTGCGGTTCATCACCTCGGCCCCCCTCATCGCCTGCGTCCTGGAGGGGCCCCATGCCGTGGAGGTGGTGCGCCAGACTATGGGCGCCACCGACCCCAAAAAGGCAGCCCCAGGCACCATCCGTGGAGACCTGGGCCTGGACATCACCTATAACCTCGTCCACGGCTCCGACTCCCTGGAAACTGCACGCCGAGAGATAGCCATCTTCTTCCGGGAGGAAGAGATCATCCCTTACAAGAGGGACATAGACCGTTGGGCCTTTGGGCCTGAGGAGGAGTAATGGAGCTGGAGCGCTTACGCATCCCCCCAGAGGAGCTGCGCCTGCAGATAGATCCCGCCCGTTTCCCCTTCGGCCGTACCAATGAGATCCCGCCCCTGGAGGAGTTCATTGGGCAGGATCGGGCCATTCAAGCCCTGGAATTTGGCCTCAGCATCGACCGTCCAGGCTACAACATCTTCGTAAGTGGCCTCACAGGCACTGGCCGCACTAGCGCCATCATGGAATACGTAAAACGGACCATAGCGCGCCAGCGGGAGCAGGGCCAAGTAAAAATCCCCGACGATTGGTGCTATGTCTACAACTTCCAGGAGCCCGACCGTCCTCGCGCCCTGCGTCTGCCCGCTGGCCAAGGGCGGAGGCTAGCTCGCACCATGCAGGAACTGTTGGAAGCAGTCCAGGCAGCCATCAAGCGCACCTTCGCCAGCGAGGAGTACGAGCACCGGCGCCGTGAAATCATGGAAGAGGGGCAGCGTGAGGCCCAGCGCCTCATGGAGTTGGCCCAGCAGAACGCCCAGCAGGCAGGCTTCATCCTACGCTTCTCCCCACTGGGGGTAGCAGTGATGCCTATGGTGGGGGGACGCCCCATGACCTCTGAGGAATTGGCCTCCCTCGACCCCATCCTCAGAAGGTCCCTTGAGGAGCGCCAACGCCAGGTCGCCGAGATGGTCAACGAGATCACAGAGAGGCTTAGAGCCCTGGAGAGGGAACTTCAGGCCCGCCTGCGAGAGCTGGATCAGCAGGTGGGGCGATCAGCCGTGGACCCTATCTTCCGGGCGGTGATAGCCCAATTCCACGACTTGCCCCAGGTGATCTCTTTCCTGGAAGAGCTCCGGGATTACACCGTAACCCATATAGATCTCTTCCGGGAAGGGGAGGGAGGCCCCCACCAAGCCCCTATGCTCCCACGACCCATCGGAGAATCGCCCATAGACCCATTCCTCGCCTTCCGTTGCAACCTGTTCGTGGACAATGCCGATGCCCAGGGGCCACCAATAGTCGTGGAGCCAAACCCCAGCTGGCCCAACCTCCTGGGGCGCATAGAGCGCCGCGCTTTCATGGGGGCCTACTTTAGCGACCATACCCACCTACGGGCCGGAGCCGTCCACAGGGCCAACGGCGGCTTCCTCATCCTCGACCTCAACGACCTGGCTACCAAGCCAGGATCATGGGAAGGGCTAAAAAGGGTTATTCGCACCGGCGAGGCCCGCCTGGAAGACCCGCTGGAGGGGCTGGGCTGGTTGCCCCCTCAGGCCTTGCGCCCCCAGCCCATCCCTGTCACCCTCAAGGTCATCATCACCGGCGACCCCCTTCTCTACTACCTCTTGTCCACCTACGACCCCGATTTCTGGGAGATGTTCAAGGTAAAGGCCGACTTCGACTACCAGATATCCCTCACGCCTCAATCTTTGGAGGCGTACGCTCGCTTCATCTCCACCTGCTGCCGCCAGAACGACTTGCACCCCTTCGACGCTGGGGCTGTGGCTAAGGTGGTAGAGCACGCCTCCCGTATGGTGGACGACCAAGAGAAGCTCACCGCCCGCTTCGGCCTTTTGCGTGACATCCTTATTGAGGCCGATTATTGGGCCCGCCAGGAAGGATCACCCGTGGTGACCGCCCAACACGTCCATAAGGCCCTCAGGGCCCAGTACTACCGCCTCAACCTGGTAGAAGAGAGGGTGAAGGAACTCATAACCAAAGGGATCATCATGGTGGACGTGGACGGGGCAGTGGTAGGACAGATAAACGGCCTAGCTGTCTGGGAGCTGGGCAACTTCCGCTTCGGCCGTCCCTCCCGCATCACTGCCCGCACCTTCTTGGGCCAACGCGGTGTGGTGAGCATTGACAGGGAATCCCAGCTCTCAGGCCGTATCCACGATAAGGGCGTCTTCACCATTAGCGGTTACCTGGGGTGGAAGTACGCCCAGGATAAGCCCCTGTCCCTTTCCGCCACCGTCTCCTTTGAACAGGCCTATGAGCCTGTAGAGGGAGACTCGGCCTCCTTGGCTGAGCTGTGCGCTATCATCTCCGCCATCGCCCAGGTCCCCTTGAGACAGGACCTGGCCGTCACTGGCTCCGTTAACCAGAAGGGAGAGGTGCAGCCAGTGGGAGGCATCAACGAGAAGATAGAGGGATTCTTCGAGGTGTGCCGGGCCATGGGGCTTACCGGAAAACAGGGGGTCATCATACCAGCACGCAACAAGCGCCACCTGAACCTAAGGGAGGAAGTGGTAGAGGCGGTGCAGGCAGGCCAGTTCCACATCTACGCCGTCAACACCGTGGACGAGGCCTTAGAGCTCCTCACCGGTCTGCCCGCCGGCGAGAGAGGCCCCGACGGTCAATACCCTGAAGGCACCCTACACGCCCTGGTAGACTCCCGCCTCAGGGAGATGGGCGAAGCCCTCCGCCAGGCCGGACGGCGACCTGAGGCCAAGGAGCCAGAAGAGGGCGGACCTGAGAAGGCCCCAGAAGGGAAATGAAACTCTTCAGGATATACGCAATACCGGCTCAGCCCTATACCACAGGCGCTCTAAGTCATAATATGCCCGCTCGCTAGGGCCGAACAAATGTACCACTATATCCCCTAAGTCCAACAGCACCCAGCCCGATTCAGGGTCTCCCTCTCGCCCCATGGGCGTGACCCCGTCCTTCTTTAGTTCCTCTTCTAAGGCCGTAAGCAAGGCCTCTAATTGGCGCCTGGACTCACCAGTGGCGATGATGAAGTAATCGGTAAAGGAGGCTACCCTGCGCAGGTCTAAGAGGACGATATCAGAGGCACGCTTATCAGAGAGGAGATCTACCAGCTTTTGGGCCAAGTTACGGGCTCCACACTCTGAAGCCAGCGCCTCACCTCCTAAGCTTTCAGTCCTGCCACGGCCATTATAACATGGAGGATGGGATGAGAAGAGAGCGCGTTTTGGTGGCCATGTCCGGAGGGGTAGACTCGTCGGTGGCTGCTGCCCTCCTATTGGAGCAGGGTTACCAGGTGGTGGGCGTCACCATGCGCCTTTGGACCATAGAGGACCCTGATGCCCCTCGCCTCCATCGGCGCTGCTGCTCAGTAGAGGACATCGCCGATGCACGGGAGGCGGCAGACGTCTTGGGCATCCCCCACTACGTCCTCAACATGGAGCGCCATTTCTACACCTGGGTAGTGGACCCCTTCCTTAGGGAGTACGCCTCTGGCCGCACCCCTAACCCGTGCATCGCCTGTAACCAGTACATCAAGTTTGGCCCCCTCCTGGACTATGCTGAGGCTTTGGGATGCCAGTTCGTTGCTACCGGCCACTACGTCCGCCGTCGACAAGAGGGCGACCGCTTCCTTCTCCTCAAGGGCGTAGATCCCCTTAAGGACCAGTCCTACGTCCTCTACATGTTGGGGCAGAAGGAGCTGGCCCGGGCCCTATTCCCAGTGGGGGAATACACCAAGGAGCAGGTACGCGCCATGGCCCGCGGTTGGCGCCTACCTAACGCCAACAAGCCCGACTCGGCCGATATCTGCTTCATCCCTGAAGGGGACTACCGCTCCTTTGTGCGCCAGCGTATGGAGACAAGGCCCGGGCCCATCGTGGATCGCCAGGGGAACGTTTTGGGCTACCATCAGGGGATCATCGCCTACACTATAGGCCAGAGGCGAGGCCTGCCCCCCCATGGTGGGGGCCGTCCCCTCTACGTAGTAGACCTAGACCCACATGCCAACGCTGTGGTGGTGGGCCCCGAGGAGGAGCTCTACACGCAAGAGGCCTGGTGCACTGCCCTCTCTTTTGTAGAGGGGCAGGCTCCCCAAGGCCCAATACTGGTGGAGGCAAAGGTGCGCTACCGCAGTGAGGCCGTTCCTGCCTCCCTCGAGGTGGTGGGCAGAAGGGGCTATGTGCGCTTCCTGCGACCCCAGCGGGCAGTGACGCCAGGACAGGCCATAGTCTTTTACCAGGGGGAGAAGGTGCTAGGGGGTGGCATCATCGCCCGCCGCCTCTGGGAGGCCGCCCAGGAAGGTGATATAATTCAGCCGCACCTAGTGGCTGCAGGGGGTGAAAAATGGGGATAGATAGCCTACAAGACTTGCGGGACGTGACCATTGTGGCCTTCACCATCGCCGGTACCGTCCTTTTCCTCTTAGGGATCATATCCGCCCTTATGGCTATCTGGGCTATGGCAGCCATTAGGGAGATGGCCAGGGCCATTACCGTGAACCTAGGCCCCGCCTTGCGCAACCTGCGGGAAACTATGGAAGAGGTCCGGTCCACAGCCACCTTCATATCGGAGACAGTGGTCCGCCCAGTGGCCAAGACCTACGGGATTATGACGGTAGCACGAACCTTCTTGCGTCTGTTGGGCCAGAGACGTCGGTAGGAGGGAGGAATGCGTTTCCTTTTTGGTTTCCTTTTGGGTCTGATCTTAGGGTTCGTAGGCTACGCCCTATTGGAGCCCCTACGAAGGGAAGAGATGCGCCGCCGCCTGGAGGCGATATGGGCCGAGAGGGAGATCGCCTCCCTGCCTCTACGAGAGGCCTCCGCTCGCCTGGGCCGAAAGGTGCAGGAGGCATGGCAAGAGGCCCAGAGGGTAGGGCGCGAGATGGAGGAAGAGGTAGTCCAGCGCTATCAGCGCCTCCGGCAGCGCGTCCGCAGGGGCGAGGGATAACTTAGGCGTGGCGCCACTGGGGCTGCCTCTTCTCCAGGAAGGCACACACCCCCTCTTGAGCGTCCACCGCCATGGCGTTGACGCTCATGACCTCCCGGGTATAGTAATAGGCCTGGTCCTGGGGCATATCCAGCTGACGGTAGAACGCCTGCTTCCCCAGCCCCACCACCAGGCGGCTGGCCGAGGCCACCTTCAGGGCAAGGGCCATAGTCTCCTCGGCCAAGCGCTCCGAAGGAACCACCCGGTTTACCAATCCATAAAGGAGGGCCTCCTGAGCCGTTATAGGCTCCCCCGTTAGGAGCATCTCCATCGCCTTCTTCCTGGGGACATTGCGCGAAAGGGCCACCATGGGGGTAGAGCAGAAGAGCCCTATCTTCACTCCAGGCGTGGCGAAGCGGGCATCCTCGGCTGCTACGGCCAGGTCGCACGTGGCCACTAACTGGCAGCCAGCAGCTGTCGCCATCCCATGCACCTGGGCAATCACTGGCTGCGGAATCTCCTGGATGGTGTTCATGAGGGTGACACAGACCTGGAAGAGCTGCCGATAAAAGGAGATATCTTGTCCCCTCATCTCCGCCAGGTCATGGCCAGCACAAAAATGGGGGCCGTTGCCCCGCAAGATTACCGCCCCCACGTCCGTGCGCTGACCGATGGCCTGAAAACACTCTGTAAGCTCCTGCATGTGCTCTAGGGACAGGGCATTGCGCCGCTCAGGCCGGTTCATGGTTACTACTATCACCGGCCCTTCCTGGCCTACCAGAACGTTCTTAAAGGTATGCTGCAGTAGCATGCTACCTACCCCCCTTCTATGCTATGGCGGAGGGGGTGGGATTCGAACCCACGGTGCCCGTGGTGAGGCACACGCGCTCTCCAGGCGCGCCCGTTAAGCCGCTCCGGCACCCCTCCCCGCTTTCCTGATAATACCGTATCTCTCCAGAGGTGTGGTAGACGAAGACCATAAAGCATCCTTAGGTTAGATAGGGTATCTAAGGAACGCCTTAGCATGCCAACAGTTCACCTAGGGCTTCCCCTTTACATTGTAGGCAGTCCCCAGGAGTGCCTGGGGCAGATCCTGCGCTTTTTGGAGCTGATAGGGGCCCAGCATCTGCTGGTGCGCATGCGTTATCGCAATATGCCCCTCCAGCAGGCCAAGGAGGCCATGCTGCTTTTAGGCCGAGAGGTGTGGCCCCCACGCCCAGGCCCATTTCAAGATCTCCTAGCCCCTGAGCCTTTCTCTCTAGGCTGCCAAGGGCTGTCACAGCTAAAATGCCCCTTAAGAGATGGGACGCCAACAGGGCCCAGCACTCAAGCAGTGGAAGCGACAGGTCCAGGCCCATCACGCCCAGTCCCGAAGGGCCATGAAGGAGGAGGCCAGAGACTACTGGCAGCCCTACACCTCCTTCTTCCGTCAGGATCCCTATCGCACCGGCGATCCGGCCCTCAATGCCCTTTTGCGCCATGTCCGTCCTTCAGACACCGTCCTGGACGTAGGGGGAGGTGCTGGCCGCTTCGCTTTGCCCTTGGCCCTCCGCTGCCGATGGGTAACGGTGGTGGAGCCTTCTCCCAGCATGGTGGCAGCCCTCAAGGAGGGTATGCAGGAGGCAGGTATCACCAATATCTCCGTCTTCCAGAGCCTATGGGAAGAGGCAGAGGTGGAGCCCCACGATGTAGTCCTCTGCGCCCACGTCTTGTACGGGGTGGAAGAGGTGGACGCCTTTGTAAAGAAGCTATTGGCCCACGCCCGCCGCCTAGTCCTTGTCCTCATGTTCATGGAGTCGCCCATATCCGTCTTCAGCCAGGCGTGGCGTCTGGTGAGGAGGGAGCGGCGCATTGACCTGCCTGGCCTTCGCCTCCTCCTTCCTGTCCTTTGGGAGATGGACATCTACCCCGACGTGGAGATGGTCCAGTGTGCTCCCTACAGGGCTTTCCATAGTTGGGAGGCAGCAGTCCAGGAACTGAGGCGTCGCCTGTACATCTCCCCCCAAACCCCCGAAGAGGAGCGCCTTATGCACCTGCTTCCCCGCCTTCTAGAGGAAACGCCCGAGGGGATCCGCCTGAGATGCACACCATCGCGCTGGGAGGGGCTCCTGGTCTTGCCCAGAGAAAGGGCAACCCCCCCTTCCTAAATTAGCGCCCCCTCTTTGCACCGTGTTGGCTTTTTATGCCCCATCTACAGGCAGGTGATAGCCGTGGGGAGTCCGCTGCCAATAGTAAGGACGGAATATAAGCTCATAGAGGGCCCACCAAGCAGCTGAGGAGTGGAGGAACCAATACAAAGGGGTAAGAAGGCTAAAGGGGAGAAGGTCCCACCAGCGTCGCTCTATCACGCCGATGGCGCTAGTAGATACCGCCGCCACCAGCCCACCCACCCATATACCGAGATAGGGGAGCCGTATCCACGAAGGGAAGAGGGGATCCGTAATGGCGGGGACGAAAAACGAGAGGGCAGTTAGCAAGGCCAAGGGAAGATGAGCCAAGAATGCAAGGGGCGTCCCCCCTATGAGGAGATGGAAGGAGAGCCACGCCCTGAACCCCACCTCCCGCAAGAGGCGAAAGGGCCGCCGCCCATGAACCAGCCAGGTGATCATGTAGCCCTTTATCCAGCGGGAACGCTGACGGAGCCACTGGTGCAGACGGCTGGACGCCTCCTCATAGGTGGTGGAGGGAAGAAAGGAGACCCGATACCCGAGCCGCTGGAGGCGAAAGCCTAGGTCGGCGTCCTCGGTAACGTTGAAGGGGTCCCAGGCCCCCGCCTCCTTGAGGGCCACGGTGCGAAAATGGTTGCTCGTCCCCCCTAAAGGAAAGGCTAAGCCCCAGGCGCGCAGACCTGGTATGAGATTGTCGAACCAGGTGCTGTACTCCAAGGCGAAGAGCCTGGTCAGCAGGTTGCGGCGAGCGTTGTAGAAGTTTAGGGCCGCCTGTAGGCAGGCTAGGCCCCTGCTCATCTCAAACCGCAACACGGCCTTCTTCAGCTGGTCTGGCTCTGGCTGGTCCTCGGCATCGTATATGGTGAGGTACTCCCCGTGGGCAAAGAGGAGCCCCCAGTTCAGAGCCTTCGGCTTCGTCCTCGGCAATGAAGGGGGCACCGTTATCAGCCGCACATAGCCGGGGGGCGAGGCCTCCTTACAGGAGGCTACCGTCAGCTGGTCGTCTTCCTCCAGCAAGAATATGACGTCCAGCTTCTCCTTTGGGTAGTCAAGACGTTCGATAGCCTGTACGAGGGAGCGTACAACGTGGGGAGGCTCTTTGTACATGGGCACTAGCACCGAGTAGAAGGGCCAATCACTCCTTTCGGAGGCAGGCAAGGGCTTGGGGGCCTTCCTTTGGGCCACCAGGCCAGCTATCCCCACCGTCACCCTGAACAGGACGTTGGCGGCGAAAAGGAAATTGAAGAGGAGCAACAACACCATGGCTACGGGCATAGGCCATACCACCGCCGAGACCATTAGCGCCACTAAAAAGAGGGCCAACGCCCACCTCTGCTTCCGCCCCATCACCGTCGTAGCCGAAAGCTCTGGGGCGGTGCGGGCCAGAAATTCCACCGCCTGCTCTAGGAGGAGGTCGCGTCGCAAGGCCGTTATAAGGCGTAGGACGTCTATATCGGAGCCTACAATTTTGTTCAGGTGCCTAGGGCCTAGAGTCTCCTCTATCACCGTTTCGGGGCCATCGCTGGTGGGGTCGGCTACAAGGACAGTAAGGGAGCCGTCAGCCTCCTCGCGTAAGGGCACCATGAGAACTGCCAAACATCTCTCTGGCCCCACCACGTCCACCAGTCGACGCGCCTCCGGGGAGACAAGCTGCTCGGGCTCCCCCTCTAAAAGGGGCAGACGTGTGCGCTGGCTCGCCTCCCGCCGGTACTCCAGACGACGAAGGCCCGCCTTGTATACCAGCTCCTGGAGAAGCGGGAAGGAATAGGGACGGGCGAAAGAAGAGTATGCCCCCCTCCCCTGAGACTCCTTGCGCGTGCTATGCATCCCCAAGTAAGGGATGCCCTAAAGCTTCCAACGTTACGGTGCTTGAAGGTAGGTATTGCCTAACTCAGGAGGGCCCCGCTTGGGGCAATTGGGTCCTTCTCACAGCGGAGAGTAATAGGGGAAGGGAGAGAAAGGCCAGGCCAGCACCCATGGCGAAGGCGCCCCCGTAGCCACCAGTGAGCTGATATACGAGCCCAGCCAAGTAGACGCCCATGCTAGCTGCCCCCGCTGCCACGGCAAACACCAGCCCAGATATGGAGCTGGCCCACCGCCGCCCGAAAAGGTAGGCCAAAATGGCCGCATAGATCCCTGCCATCGTCCCATAGCCTATTCCAAACACCATGGCCGAGCCGTACAGGAGAAAGAGAGTACCCATCCAGCTACAGGCCCACATGCCCAAAAAACCTAGCACCTCCGTCCCCACTGCTACAGCAACGGCCCGCCGATATCCCGCCACATCGGCGAAGGCGCCACCCCCTATCCGGCTCAGAATGGAGCCTACGGCCACCAGCGTCATGGTGAGAGACGCCAAGCGGGGCGATAACCCCATGCTGTTGCGGGCAAAGGGAGGCAGGTGGGCTATGGGCAGATATACCACCGACCACAGCACTGTCAGCCCTCCCAGAAAGAGCCAGAAGGCAGGGACCCGCAGCACCTCCCTCACCGTAAAAGATGGGTGATAGCCCTCGCCCTGGTGGGATAGCTGGTGAGGGTACTCCGGGCCAGAGTGGGGGGCCTGCTCCACTAACAAGGCCGCCAACAGGAACACAGCTAAAAGGGCCAGCCCATATACGGCATAAGCGGTGCGCCATCCCAAGGGCACTAAGATGAGGGCAGAGAGGGGCGGCACAATCAGCTGCCCCAGCCCTACCCCACTCGTCACCAGCCCCGAGGCAAGACCCGACCGCGTGGGGAACCACTTCACTGCCAAGGACGTCAACGGCACCCAGGTGGTGCTCTTGCCCACCGCCCCCAACACGCTAAAGGCCAAGAACGCCTGCCAAAGCTCCTGGCTACGGGAAAAGGCCAGAAGTCCCAACGCTTCTCCAACGCCCCCCAGCAAAAGCACCGGTCTCGGCCCCCAGCGGTCGGTAGCCATGCCCGTGCCCAAGCTGAAGAGGCTGGAGAAGAGCATGAACAGGGCAAAGAGGAGGCTAACCAGGCCACGTTGCCCCGGCGCCAGGTCAGCCTCTATCTCAGGCAAGAAGAGGCCGAAGCAGAACTGGACGCCATAAGACGAGAAAAGGACCAAGAAGCTTGCAGCAAGTACCACCCATCCGTAGGTTGGGCCCACCCTACGCCGCAGGGCCCATACCTGTGCCGTAGCCTCTCTGCCCATGGATCTTCCAAGAAGGAGGGTGTGCTATTAGGTTAGCACCTCCAACGGGCCTTGGCGACACTACACCCTTTTATCGGGTGGGGCGTCCGCGCCTTTGGCCACTCCGATCTAGGCTGGCAAAAAAGGACAAGATCTGCTCCGGGGTGCTTCCCGCCCTGAACACCCCTCTCACCCCAAGGGCCCGAAGCCATCGCTCGTCCTCTTCACTGAGGATGCCACCACCTACCACTACCGGTACCTTCAGCCCTTCCGCCTTGAGCCCCTCCATGAGCTGGGGCAGGAACAGGCGGAAATCCCACGAGTAGCAGCTTATCCCTATAACCTGGGCATCCTCCTCTAGGGCAGCCCTGATGATGGACTGAGGGGTCTGAAAGCGCCCCAAGTAGAGCACCTCATAGCCGGCATCCCTTAAGATGCCGGCTACGGTAAGGGCGCCCACCTCGTGTTGGTCCATGCCCAGCAGGGAGATGAGCACCCGCATCTTCTCCCCTAGCTAGAGGGCCCTACGTAGTATAGGGTCCTGTGTTGGCCCATAGGCAGAGCGAACCGCCCTAGTGACCTCCTCCATGGTGGCATCGGCCCTCAGGGCCTCCATGATGGCTGGTATGAGGTTGGCCGAAGGATCGTGGGCCGTCTCCTCCAAATGGCTTAGGGCCTTGGCCAAGGCTATCGGGTCCCGTCGGCGTCGCAGCTCTCGCACCTTCTCTATCTGCTCGGTGGAGACCTCCAGCCTGGTCTTGGCCACCTGACGCAGTAGGGTGTCCTCGTCCGGGGACATGGTGAGCACATTTACTCCCACTACCGCCTTGGTGCCATTGCGAATCGCCTCATGACGACGGGCGATAGCCCGGTGGAAGATATTGGCAAAATAGCCTGATTCAGCCAGCTCCACAGGGCCTCCCTTCCCCTCTATCTCCATTACCATCGCTAAGGCCCTTTCTTCCAGCTCTCTGGTCAGGAACTCTAGGTAATAGGAGCCGCCCAAGGGGTCTGCCACACGCGTGATGCCCGTCTCCAGGGCGATAATCTGAAGGGTCCTCAGGGCAACGGTGGCGGCCTCTAGGGTGGGGACGCGGAAGGGCTCGTCGAAGGCGCACACCTCCACGGCCTGGCATCCTCCTAGGACAGCAGCGAGGGCCTCATAGGCGCCACGGACGATATTGTTGGGCAATTGGCTGGCAGTGAGGGAGATGCCCGAAGTGTGAACGGTAATGGTCAGGCGCCACGATCTCGGGTCTTTTGCACCGAATTCGTCCCGCATCATGCGGGCCCAGATGCGACGGAGGGCACGGTATTTGGCTATCTCCTCAAAGAAGTCCATGCGCGCCGTGAGAAGGAAGGCGATGCGGTGGGCGAAGCTATCGATGGACACCCCTTTGGCCAAGAGGGTGCGTATAATGGCCCGCGCCTCCACCAGGGCCAAGGCCAACTCCTCTACTGCATTGAGACCTACCTCGCTTATGTAGTAGGCGTCCTCCACAAAGGCGTGGAAGTTGGGCAAGTGACGGGCACAATATTCGACGGTGTCCACCGCCAGGCGCATCCTCATCTGGATGGGCTGTCGGTTGCTATAAGAGCAGTCCTCGCAGTACAGGGGGATCAGGATGGTGGAGCCGCGTATGCGGGCTGGATCGGCGCCCCTTTCTTGGGCTAAGCAGGCTAAGGCCGCCACCACAAAGGCAGCAGGGGCAGACCAAGAGAGGCTCACCCCATCTAGGGGGATACCCTCTAACAGCTCGCGGTAGTCGTCGAGACAGCATAGGGGCACCCCTTGGGTACCTACGCTGCCCAGAGCCAGAGGGTGGTCTGAGTCTAGCCAGCTCATGGTGGGACTGTCGCCGATGACGTCGATGCCCGTCTGGCCCGCCGCAAGTAGCTTCCTCAGGCGTTGATTGGTCTGCTTGGGAGTCCCTTCCCCAGCCAGGACACGCATTATCCAGGGGCGCTCACGGAACATCTGAGGATGGATGCCCCGGGTATAGGGATAGCTGCCGCTGTCGCCTAAGTCCTGCCCATAGTCTAGCCACGCCACATCTTCCGGCCGGTAGATGGGCTTGACAGGGATGCCCGAATCGGTCGTCACATCCTGAGGCATCGTCCACCTCCCACCGCAGTCACGCCCTCACGAGAGGGCCACCCGCGTCTTGCCTACCCTCCCGCTGCCAACTTTTTAGGTCGGACACCCGTTCGTCTCATTGGGAAGTATTGGCTTAGGGCATGTCCGAGTCAAGGGGGAATTGCTTGGGGTATGTAGGGCCAAGCCCTACATCGGCAGCTGAGGCGTCCAGGCAAACTCATGGAGTTTAGTTTGGCCCTTCTGGTGCCTAAGGGCGTCTGCCTCTAAGTAGGGCTTTGAAAGGCCCAGCTTTTACTCTTCCTCGCCCAATAGCTCCTTTCGCACCCGTTTTATGGCCTCAGCTTCGGCGCGGCGGAGGGCCCAGAAGCGAGGACGCCGCCTCTCCAAGAAGGCCCTGGGCCCTTCCCGGGCCTCTGGGCGGTCGAAGAAGTCGTGGTGGAGCCAGTTGACGATGTTGCCCATCTGGGGCATGGTATCTAGCTCCCAGTCGAAGGAGGCCTTAAGGACCTCCAGGCAGGTGGGAGAGACGGAGAGGAGCTGCTCGCACCAGCGGTCCACCTCTTCTTCAAGGCGCTCTAGGGGGACCACTTTATTTACCAGCCCCATGGCTAGGGCCTCGCTGGCGTCGTAGCGGCGACAGAGCATCCACATCTCCCGCGCCCGCTTGGCCCCCACCACCCTCACCAAGTAGGGGATGATGTAGCCGTCGGCAGGGCTAGCGACGCGTGGCCCGTTTTGGCCAAAGATGGCGTTATCGGCGGCGATGGTGAAATCACAGCAGTAGGCCAAATGGTTGCTGCCCCCGATGCAGTACCCCTTGACCATGGCTATGACCGGCTTACGGCACATGCGAATTACCCGGTTGGGGGCGTACCGCCAGTAGAACTGCTCCTTGAGGCCCCATTCCTCCCATTCCACATCGCCACCCACACCAAAGTGATCGCCCACACCGCTCAGCACCACCACGCCTATGTCAGGATCGTGGCTAGCGTCGTAGAAGGCGCGGAACATCTCGTCCATGGTGTGGGCGGTGAAGGCATTAAGGCGATGGGGTCTGTTCACCAAGACGCGCGCTACGCCAGCCTCTAGCTCAGTATGGAAGCGCTTCTCATAGATGATGTCAGTAAATTCCATCCCCTTGCCGGTTACCTTTCCCCATTCTGTCCAGACCATGGGTCTACCTCCTAACTAAGTTCACAGGGTGCCCAGAATACGGGTAGGGCCAGCAAGCCACGAAAGAAGCTCGTTCTCACTTACCTTCTCCAGGGGTGGAGCTACCGATAGCCCCAAGAGGCGAGTCCATATAGGGCAGGCATATAGGGCCACCCCCTCCTGGCGCGCCAACTCCAAGAGCCCCCGCACATCCAGTTGCCGCCCTTCCCCTCGGCCCAGGATGGGGAGGCCCATCTCTTTGGCGGCGTCGGCCAGTTGCCACCGCACCTCTTGGCCTCGGAGTTCTTCGGGCCAACGGTAGAACCCCTGCGTCACAGCCCTGAGGGCCTCTTGAGTAAAGAGGATGCCCACAGCCCTACCGGCCTTCCTTGCCGCTATAGCAGCAAGGATAATCCCCGTCAGGGAGCTGGCCAAGGCGTCCCTGCTTATGAATAGAAGCTCCATCTCCCCTCCTTTTCCACGATGCTAATATGAGCGAGGCAGGCCCAAGAAGTGTTCGGCTATATAGTTGAGCACCATCTCCCGGGAGATGGGGGCGGTGCGGAAGAGGCGCACCAAGGGCCACAGGGTGATAATATCGGCTTCGCCGGTGAAGCCGGTGCCCCCATGCACCTGCATGGCCAGGTCTACTGCCTGGATAGCTGCTTCGGCGGCGGCGTATTTGGCCATATTGGCATACGCCCCTACGGTGCGCCGATCAGCGTTCTCATCGAAGAGGCGGGCAGCGTGACGGGCCATGAGGGCCGCTAGCTCCAGCTCAGTGGCCACTATGGCCAAAGGATGGGCGAGCCCCTGATGGGCACCAATGGGGACACCAAAGACCACCCGTCTGCGGGCATAGTCTACCGCCTTGGCCAGGGCATAGAGGCCCAGCCCCACGGCCGTAGCAGCCACGGTGATCCGCTCGGGGTTGAGGGCATCGAAGAGGATATCTACCCCCTGCCCTTCCTGCCCAACCATATTGGCTACGGGGACGGTTACGTGGTCGAGGAAGAGCTGGAACTGACGCTCAGGGGCCAAGATGCGAATATCCATAGGCACCATCTGCAGGCCATCGGCGGCGGTGGGCACGATGAACATGGCCATGCCTTGCCTCTTGTCCTTTACCTCTTGGAGGCGCATCGTCCTGGCCACCAAAAGGATGTACTGGGCCTGGTCTACCCCTGTGATGAACACCTTCTGCCCTGTTATGGAGAAGACATCCCCTTGGCGCCTGGCGAGAGTACGTATGTTGAAGGAATTGCTTCCGGCATCGGGCTCAGTGATGGCGAAGCAGAAGCGGGCCTCCCCCCTAAGAAGGGCAGGGAAATGGGCCTCCTTCTGTTCAGGAGTCCCGTAGCGAGCCAGGACGAGATGGGCCATAGCGGTGCTTAGCACTAACATCAGGAGGGGTACTCCCTCGCTGCTCAGCTCCTCGATGAGGACAGATAGGAGCTCCAGGTGACAGCCCATCCCTCCATACTCTTCGGGTACAGTAAGGCCCAAGAACCCGGCCTGGGCCAGGTCGCGCCATAGCTCCTCGGGGGCCTCCCCTGCTTGGGCCTTGGCCAACCAGTAGGAGCGGCCGTAACGGCGGGCCAGAGACCGCACCGTCGCCCGCAACTGCACCGTCTCTTCCCTATCGTCAGGCCTACGCATATTGGCGTCCCCCTTCATGGGAGAGGAGACAGGGGTCTGCCTCCATAGCCGTGTTGCCTCTCAAGGCCTCTTCACTCCCCTACGCCTTTGAGGAAGCGTTGGGTGAAGGCGGGGCGCCGGAGCTGGTAGTTGTATAGGCATTTAGGGCAGGGTGTATACCCCTCCCTAAGGGCCTGCTGCAGCCTGTCCGACTCGAACCCAACCGCCCGGCCCGATCGCACCAGCTCCCAGATCTTGCACCCCTCAGGGGTTGGGTCCTCATGGATCACGTCATGGACTATCTTCGTCTCCAGATCGCCCACGTAGTGACGGCCTCGCAGAGACGTTATAGGCACTGCCATCCTAAGATCCCCCTCCCTCGGCCTGGTGGAACACAGGTACCACCTCCCGCCCAAACAGCTCAATGGAGCGCCGCACCTCCTTGAATGGTATCCCCCGCACCTGCATCATGCAAAGCATCCGGTCTATGCCCAGGGCCTCATAGCGCTTCAGGCCCTCGATACACCGGTCAGGGGTGCCCACCACGATAGAGTTATGCGCCCGCAAATAGTCGAACACCTCCCGGGTGCGCCCCTCTAGCGCCTCCAAAAAGGCCTTCTCTTTCTCCCTCAGCACCTGCCAGCCGGCCCCTTTCGTGTGGGCCAAGAAGAGCTTGTACGTGCTCAAGATGTACCAGCCGAAGGCCTCTAGGGCCCGCTCTTCTGCCTCCTTGTCGGTGGGGGCACAGAAGACCATGGTGAAGGCCCCCACCTGGTCATTGATAACCTCCCCTACCGGCCGCGCCTGGGGGAGATGCTCCCTATAGGTCTGGAGGTGGGTAGTAAGCTCGTCCATCTCCATGACGAAGGAGAAGCCAAGGGCACCGATGCCGTTAAGGGCCGCCAAACGCCACGACTCGGGGCTGGTGCAAGCAAGCCAGATGGGGGGATGAGGCTGCTGTATAGGCTTGGGGATGATGTGACGCTCAGGGATGCTAAAGAAGCGGCCCTCATATGAGAAGGGCTCGTCCCGCCACATGCGAGGGATGATGGAAAGCGCCTCCTGCCACATGGCCCGCGACTCCTCAGGGGCGATGCCGAAGCCCATCTGCTCATAGAGGGAGGAACGCCCCGTCCCAAACTCCACCCTCCCCCCTGAAAGGATGTCCAGGGTGGCGATCCGCTCCGCCACCCTGATGGGATGGTTGAAGGGGTAGGGCAAAAGCACTACCCCATGCCCTAACCTGATCCGCTCGGTGCGTTGGGAAAGGGCACCTAAGATCACCTCCGGAGCCGAGGAGTGGGCGAACTCCACCAGGAAGTGGTGCTCCACAAACCAGGCCGTATAGTAGCCCAGCCTATCGGCCAGCTCCACCTCCTGCAGGACCTCCCCAAAAAGCTCCCGCTGATGGGCTCGGTCAAAGGGCCGATCCGTCTCCACCTCATATAGCAGGTCTATCTTCATGCCACCCTCCTACGTGATATTCGGACGTCCGTTTTATTATATGCCCCTCGACAAGGTAAGGGGGCAAGGTCAGTGGGGAGGTCGCTTTAGGGGCTTACCGCCCTGAAACCTCCCCCTCCGCCTGGAGGCCCTTAAGGACTAGGTCGGCGAAGTCGTCGGCCAGCTCTTTGGCCGACTTGGGGCCATGGGGGCGGAACCACTCCACGGCCCAATTGGTCATGCCCAGTATAGCGAGGCGGGCGCTCTTTACAGGCACAGGCCTGAATGCCCCCTTATATATCCCTTCCCTGATGATCTGTTCAAGGAGCTGGTCCACCCGGTCGCGTTTAGGTTGCAGCCTGGCAGCCGCCTCAGGCGGTAGGGCGCGACGTTCTCGCAAGAAGGCGGTAACCCGGGTCTGGCTCGCCTCTATAGCCTCCATCTGGGCCCGCAGGAATTTCCTCAGCTTCTCCTGAGGGGAGATGGGGGCAGAGGCTACTTTCTCTAGCTGCGCCAGAAGGCTATCGATGAAGGAGTCGTGGATCTCCACAAGGAGATCAGCTTTGCTGCGTAGGTAGTAGTACAGGGTACCTAAGGAGACGCCGAGGCGTCGGGCCAGCTCACGCATGGAGGCGGCATGGTATCCTTTCTCCAGAAAGAGCCTGGCCGCCTCTTCTACCACCGCCTCCCGTCGCCGGGGAAGGGGCCTTTGCGTTTCCCCTCTAGATGGCGTCGTCAATTGGCCTTCAGGGTCTTTGGGTTCCCAGCTCATGGGCGTCATCTTAGGCCGTCCCCGGCAGGCGGCACTAGAAGGTGGGCCTCCTCCTTTCAAGGAAGGCGGCCAGGCCTTCCCTCACGTCCTGGGAGGTGGCAAGATAACAGGAAGCTGCGCTTATCTCGAGACGGACGGCAGCAGACAAGGGAAGGTTTAGTCCCTCCAAGGCGGTGCGCTTGATCTGGCCCAAGGCCTGTCTGCTCTTACTCCTGAGATCTGAGAGGAGAGATTCCAGCTCCTCCTCCAGCTTGTCGGCAGGCACTGCCTTGTAGACTAGTCCCCACGCCTCTGCCTCCTTGCCTGTGATCCAGCGTCCAGTGAGGAGGAGGGCCATGGCCCGAGGCCACCCTAGCTTGCGGGGGAGGCGCTGGGTGTTGCCGCCGCCAGGCATGAGGGCGAAGTTTATATGCTGGTCGCCTATGCGGGCGTCCTCGGCTGCCAGGACGATGTCACAGGCCATGGCCAGCTCCAGGCCCCCGGCCAGGCAGTAGCCATGGATCACCGCCACAGTGGCCAAGGGGAGCTCCTCCAAGGCGAAAAGGACTCGGTTCAGCTTCTCTATGTATGGCACCAGCGCCCCTGCTGGGTCCTCCAGGCCCCTTTCGCTGATGAACTTCAGGTCGGCCCCGGCTGAGAAAGAGGGGCCGGCTCCTTTGATCACCAAGGCCCTCAGCTCCTCATCGGCCCCTGCCTGGGCCACCACCTCCCCCAGCTCCTCTATCAGCTGGGGGCTGAGAGCGTTATGGACGTGAGGACGATTGAGGGTGGCGTAGCTTACCCGGTCCCGCTTCTCATAGATCACCTCGGCCATCTCTCCCTCCTTCCTAGCGGGGCAAGTACTCCCTCCCGAAGGTCTCGCGGGCGATGATGAGCTTCATGATCTCAGGGGTGCCGTCGCCTATTTCCAGCCCCAAAACATCCCTTAGCCTCTGCTCTAGGGGCAGGTCCTGGGAGTAGCCGTAGTGGCCATGGAGGATGATGCAGGCCCGGATGGCGTCTACCGCCACCATGCCGGAAAACCATTTGGCCATGGCCGCCTCTCGCACGTGGGGAAGGCCCTGATCCTTCAGCCAAAGGGCCCGGTAGCAGAGGAGCCTAGCCGCCTCTAGCCTGGTCAGGTGTTCAGCTATTTGGAAGGCCACCCCCTGGAAGGTGGCCAAAGGCCTGCCAAAGGCCCTCCTACCCTTCAGGTACCCTACCGTCTCCTCCAGGGACTGGAGGGCAGCCCCTAAACAACAGAGGCCGATGATGGCCCGGTTGAAGTCGAACGCCCCCATGGCCAGATAGAACCCCTGGCCCTCACGTCCTATGAGGTAAGTGGCCGGCACTTTCACTCCCGAGAAGAAGAGGGAGCCCCTTTGAGTCAGCCTCTCCCCTGGGCTACGGTAGACGGAGCGGGAGACCCCAGGCAGATGCAAGGGCACTAGAAGGCACGAGATACCCCTTGCCCCCTCCTCGCCGGTGCGAGCGAATACCACCGCCACATCGGCCTGGCCGGCGAAGGTGATGGAGGCCTTCTCGCCGTCCAGAACGTAATAGTCCCCTTCCCTTCTGGCCCTCGTCCTTATGTGGGCAGCATCTGAACCTGCATCAGGCTCGGTCAGGGCGAAGGCGAAGATCTTTTCTCCGCTCACCAGGGGCGGATACCACTCCTTTTGAAGGGAACTAGGTGCCAGACGCAGCAGCTCGCCCCAAATGTTCCAGATCTGCAGAAAGAGGGTACAGTTGAAGTCGGCCCTCCCTACCTCCTCGGCAGCGATACCGCATTGAACGTAGCTGGCGTCCTGGCCTCCCCACTCGATAGGGGCACGCATCCCCGTAAGCCCCACCTGGGCCATCGCTTTCAGCTTCTCCTTGGGGAAAGGCTCGCCCCTGTCCCAACGGACGTAGTGTGGTGCTAGCTCCTCCTGGGCGAAGCGCCTGACTATACTTTGGAACGCCTCTTCCTCGGGGGAGAAAGAGAATTCCATACTGTTACCTCACATCATGGTGTAGCCGCCACTTACAGAGAGGGTCTGGCCGGTGATGAAGCTAGCAGCGTCAGAGGCCAGAAACACCACCGCCTTGGCCACCTCCTGGGGGGTAGCCAATCGGCGAAGGGGATAGGCGCGGATGATGCGCTCCCGCATCTCTGGGGCAGCGAAGCGGGCCACCTCAGTAGCCCCCCGCCACATGCTGTAGGACCCTACCTCCTCCTCCGTCTGGGGGATGGTGACCCCTGGGCAGACGCAGTTGACCCTGACGTTGTAGCGCCCGTATTCCCTGGCCAGGGCCTTAGTGAGGGCGATAACTCCTCCTTTGCACGCCGAATAGACCGCCTCCCGGTACTCCCCCATACGGCCGGCATCGGACCCGATGTTGACGATGGCCCCACCGCCCGCCTCTATCATGTGGGGCAGCACCGCGCGACAGCAGTTGATCACCGACCACAGGTTAAGGCGCACCTTCTTTTCCATGTCCTCCCAACTGTCCTCCAGAAAGAGGCAGAGACGGTCCCAGCCCACGTTGTTCACCAGGACGTGGACCGCTCCCCACCTGGCCAGCACCTGTTTCACCATCGCCTCTACCTGCTCCCGGTCAGTGACATCGCAGGGAAGAAGTAGGGCATCAGGCGCCCCCATCTCCCGCGCCAGCGTCGTCACCCTTTCCCCAGCCTCCCGGTCGATCTCGGCCACTGCCACTTTTGCCCCCTCCTCAGCGAGGGCCAGGGTGATGGCCCTGCCAATGTTAGAGCCCCCTCCCGTGACGATGGCTACCTTATCCCTAAGGCCCAAGTCCATCACTGCACCTCCTACTAGCACCCCATGAAGCCAGTCGAGTGTGGGAGCTGCGCCGTCTTAAACGCGCGGCCCTGCCGCGCATCGTCCCCATTTTAAGGAGGGAAGTAAGGGGTGTCAATCAATCGTCCGGCTGAATAAAGGGAATTGGCCGACAGTTACGGGCTTGACCTTTGGGTGGTGGAGTGCCCAGTTCCTCTTCTGCCCCAGTTTGGAGCTCAGGCCATGGGGGGACAGGATTGCAGTCTGTATTTACCTGGCGGAGGGAGCGGGATTCGAACCCGCGAGGGGGCTTTTAGCCCCCCACCCGCTTAGCAGGCGGGCGCACTCGGCCACTGTGCGATCCCTCCCCCTGCCACTTTATCATTATACGGGGAGGCCGTCCATGGCAAGGCCCCCGGCCCTTTTTGCCCACTCCATTCACCTGATATACTCTGTAGCAAATGAGGGAACCGTCCCCTTTTCCCATCTATGACTTTCACACCCATTCCACCCTCTCCGATGGTGCCCTTTCCCCTTTAGAGGTGATCCGCCGGGCCCATGTGGCCAGTTACGCCGTGGTGGCCGTTACCGATCACGTGGGGCCTGGAGGGATAACGCGCGTGTTACCGGAGCTGGTGCGTGACTGCCAGGTGGCATCTCAAGAGTGGCCCATCCTGGCCCTACCTGGGGTGGAACTCACCCATGTGCCTCCGGGAGCTATCGGGGAGGCAGCGAAGGCCTCCTACGAAGCGGGTGCCCTAATAGTAGTGGTCCATGGCGAGACCCTTGATGAGCCCGTGGCGCCCGGCACCAACAAGGCCGCCATCGAGTCAGGCCTGGTGGACATCCTGGCCCACCCAGGCCTTATCACTTTAGATGAGGCACGCTTGGCCGCCCAGAAAGGGGTATTTCTAGAGCTTTCAGCGAAGCCAGCCCATGCCGTGGCCAACGGCCATGTGGCCAGGATGGCCAAGATGGCCGATGCCCCCCTCATCATCAACTCCGATAATCACTCCCTGGACTTCCTGACCCCCAAACGAATAAGGGATATCATTTTGGGGGCAGGGCTGACAGAGGAAGACATAGAAGAGATAGCCTTCCACAATCCCCGTCGACTTCTGGAGCGCGTCCTTTCCCGCAGGCGATAACACGAGGCAGGTAGCAGGGCTAGGCCCCGCTACCTGCCTAATCCATCCTTAAGACTTGCCGATGCGGTACATAACGGTACCGCAGACGGGACAGGTACCCTTGACGGCAGGGCGACCGTTCTTAAGGGTGACAGGCTGAGGATTGCGCATCTCACGCATGGTCCTGCACTTGAGACAGTACGCCTGCATCGCCGTCACCTCCTATCGTAATTAGCTATTTCCTTGGCCATTAGGATAACCATATTTGGCCCCTTGTCAATATGGCCTAGGGCGCAAAAGGGGTAGAAGTCAGGGGGCGAAGACGGTCTCGGGCCGCCATAGGCCCTGCTGAGGGTCCCAACGCAAAATGGCCACCAGGGCCCCATCTGGGCCATAGGCCCGCGCCCTCTCCCCGTCGCCTGGACGGCAGATGGGCCGGCCATTGACCACTGCTGCCACCTCCTCAGGCCCTAGGGAGATGGCTAGCATGTAGCTTAGGCCAGCGTCCAAAGGCAAAAGGCGATGGGACCACTGAGCCCTGCCGATCTCCTCTTCCAGCAGCGAAAGGGGGATGGACTCTTCCACGGTGAAGGGCCCCACAGCCGTGCGCATTAGCCACCGTACATAGGCGCCGCACCCTAGCTTTAATCCCAGCTCATGGACTAAAGAGCGCACGTAGGTGCCTTGACTACACTCCACCTCCAAAAAGAGCTCCGGCAGTCGGAACTCCAAGAGCTGGAACCGGTACACCTCTACCCAACGGGGCGGGGGCTGGACAGATTGCCCAGAGCGGGCATAGACGTAAGCAGGTTTTCCCTTCACCTTGACGGCGCTATAGGAAGGGGGTTGCTGCAAGAAGCGCCCCGTCATCTCCGCCAAGGCCTTATGCACTGCTCCTTCATCTATACCCCATGGATCTGCCTCCCAGACTACTTCCCCTTCTTCATCGTAGGTGGTAGTAGCCTTGCCCAGGTATGCCCCCACCCTGTATGTCTTGGGGAGGGCCTGAAGGTAGCAAGAAAGCCTGGTGGCCCGACCTAAGAGAAGTAGAAGGACGCCACTAGCCAAGGGGTCGAGGGTGCCCGCATGGCCTATCCTCCTCAGACGCAGAAGGCGACGCAAACGGGCGACCACAGCAAAAGAGGTGGGGCCCACTGGTTTATAAACGTTGAGAATGCCGTCCGTCGCCAATGTCTAGGACCTGCTTTCCCGGGAGATCTGGTCTATTAAGCGCAAGAGGCGGTCTCCCCTCTCCAAGGAATCGTCCAGGTAGAATTGGAGGACAGGTACGCGCTTGATGACGAGCCTCTGCCCCAAAAGGTGGCGGAGGTAAGTGCTAGCGCCCTGGAGGGCTTCCAAGGCCGCTTTCTTGTCCCCCTCGGCCGGTGCTAGGACGCTTACATACACGCGGGCATACTGGAGGTCTGACGTGACCTCTACCTTAGTGATGGTGATTAGCTGGGCGAGGCGAGGGTCTTTAAGCTCCCGCGCCATCAATTGGGCCAACTCCTGACGGAAGAGGGCCCCTAAGCGATAGGCCCGCCTGCTCAATTCGCCTCACCTCCTGGCCTATCCTTTGGGCCGGCGGCGGAAGGTCTCTATGATGTCCCCTTCCTGGAAGTCCTGGAACCCCTCTACCCCCACGCCACACTCGTAGCCTACGTTCACTTCCCGCACGTCTTCCTGGAAACGGCGCAGGCTAGCGATGCGGGACGTGTGGATGACCTCTTCAGCCCTGATGACCCTGCAGGGGGCACCCCGGACGATAGTGCCCTCACGCACGTAGCAGCCCGCCACACGGCCCTGGCGCACGCGGAAGACGGCCCGCACCTCCGCCCGCCCCTCTACCACCTCTACTGTCTCTGGCTCAAGGAGGCCCTTTAGGGCCTTGTCCATCTCCTCGATGAGCTGGTAGATGATCTGGTACTGGCGTATCTGGACCCCCTTCTCCTCAGCCATGCGGCGGGCTGCCCCATCGGGACGGACCTGGAAGGCGAGAACGACGGCCTGGGAGGCCTCCGCCAAAAGGATGTCCGACTCGGTGACGTTGCCAGTGGCAGCATGGAGGACGTTGACCCGGGCCTTATCAGTGGAGAGGCGCTCTAGGGCATTGCGTATCGCCTCTACTGAGCCCTGGACGTCGGCCCTCAGGATGACCCGCAGCTCCTTCACCTGGCCATAGGCGATCTGGCCGGCCAGCTCCTCTAGGGTGACACTCCGAACCGCCCTCGCCGATGGCCGCTCCCTTACCGCCTCCTCCACCATGGCCCGCGCCTGCTCCTCGTCTTCCACCACCCGTAAGATGTCACCTGGCTGGGGAACTCCCTCTAGCCCCATCACTTTGACAGGGGTAGAAGGCCCAGCTTCTTTCACGGGGCGGGCCCACTCATTGAACATGGCCTTTATCTTGCCCCATGTCTCCCCTGCTACTACCACATCGCCGATGCCCAGGGTGCCCTTCTGGACGATTACAGTGGCCATGGGACCACGGCGGGGGTCCAGCTCGGACTCTATGATGGTGCCCACCGCCGGCCGGTCAGGGTTGGCCTTAAGTTCCATGATGTCGGCCAGAAGGATGATATGCTCCAGGAGGTCTTGCACCCCCTGTCCTGTCCGGGCCGAGATGGGCACGGCCACTATGTCTCCACCCCATTCTTCGATGATGAGGCCATGGTCGGCCAGCTGGCGGTGCACGCGGTCTATATCAGCGGTAGGCAGGTCTATCTTGTTGATGGCGACGATGATGGGCACGCCGGCAGCCTTAGCATGGTTTATGGCCTCTACTGTCTGGGGCATCACCCCATCATCGGCAGCCACTACTAAGACGACGATGTCTGTCACCTGGGCCCCACGGGCCCGGAGGGCGGTGAAGGCCTCATGGCCAGGGGTGTCGATGAAGGTGATGCGGCGCCCCTCTACCTCCGCCTGATAGGCGCCTATGTGCTGGGTGATCTGGCCTACCTCTTGGGCAGCTACGTTGCTACGGCGAATGTAGTCCAGGAGAGTGGTCTTGCCGTGGTCTACATGCCCCATAACCGTCACCACCGGCGGCCTGGGCTTCAGGAGCTGCTGGTCTTCCCCCTCTAGCAGGAGGACGCGCGAGGATACGGTAGGGCCCTCCTCCGGCTCGGGCTGGAATCCCATGTCACGGGCCAGGGCAGCAGCCGCTTCATACTCCACCGATTGGTTTATGTTGGCGAAAACACCCCGCTTCATTAGGCCCTTTATCACCTCAATGGGCGAGATGCCTAACCTCTCTGCCAATTCGCGCACGGTGAGGGTCTTGGGCAGGACTACCGCCTTGGCCCCCACAGCCTTGCTCCCTTCCGAAGGTGTAGTCATGTCGATACCTTCTCCTTAAACGACTCGGCGTAAGCTAGTAGCGCCTCTCGGTCTTGGGGGGAGAGGGTGGTGCGCAAGGCGTGGGCCAGTCGCTCCTTGCGCAGGGCTTCCTTCCAGCACTGGTAGTTAGGGCAGATGTAGGCACCTCGCCCAGGCTTCTTGCCTGTGGGGTCCACCTCTACCCTCCCCTCCAGGGTGCGGACGATGCGAACCAGCTCCTTCTTGGCCGTGCTGCCTCTACAGCCTACGCAGGTGCGGATGGGTATATGCCTGCCACGGGCCACAGCCTAGAGCTCCTCCCAATCTTCCAGCTCTTCTTCCTCCTCATCTAGGCGGGGCCGGCGGCCCTTCTTGCCCCTCTTGGCTTTGATCTCCTCCTTCTCTACCTGCCTTCTGGCCTTGCCCAGCACCTCCTCAGCGAAGCGAATGATGGGGCGGGCGGGTGTCTCTTCTGGTGAGGGTGCCACTGGCGCTTCCACAGGCTGTGGTGCCTCCTCCTCGGGGGCAGCCTCTAAGACCTCCTCCTTCTCAATCACCTCTTCCCAGGGCTGGAGGGGCCGCTCCTCTTCTTCCTCCTCCTTGGGGGTGGCTACCGCCTTCTCCCATACTGATTCGGGCTTAATGTCGATGCGCCAGCCGGTGAGCTTGGCCGCCAAGCGAGCGTTCTGGCCCTCTTTCCCTATGGCTAGGGAGAGCTGCTTGTCAGGCACCACTACTACGGCGGTATTTATGTCGTGGCGCACTATCACCTTGCTCACCTGGGCCGGGCTAAGGGCATTGGACACAAACCTAGCAGGATCCTTGTCCCATTCGATGATGTCGATGCGCTCGCCACCCAGCTCTTGCACTACGTTCTGGATGCGCAGGCCCCGCAGGCCCACACACGCCCCCACAGGATCTACACCGGGCTGACGGGCTGCCACCGCCACCTTGCTCCGCTGGCCTGGCTCCCGGGCCACCCCTTTGATCTCCACGATCCCCCGTGCCACCTCCGGCACCTCGAGCTCTAGGAGCCGCTTCACTAAGTTCTTGTGGCTGCGGGAAAGGACGATCTGGGGGCCTTTAGGGGTGCGCTGAACCTCTAGCAGGTAGAACTTCATGCGCTGACCAGGCCGATAGTGCTCAGTGCGTACTTGCTCAGAGGCGGGCAAAATGCCCTCAGTGCGGCCCAGGTCGACGATCACCTGGCGGGATTCCATCCTCTGGATAACGCCAGAGACGACTTCCCCTTCACGGCCAGAAAACTCTTCAAAGACCCTCTCCCTTTCTGCTTCTCGCAGCTTCTGAAGGACTACCTGCCTGGCCGTTTGGGCAGCGATACGCCCTGCCCCAGGGGGCGTCACTTCCCTGA
>Ga0105160_1000165_pt1 | contig 32811 bp, 31 predicted proteins | sample GXS110809BmetaG_FD_89591 | JGI IMG/M metagenome (GOLD analysis project Ga0105160, IMG submission 89591) | Hot spring microbial communities from Gongxiaoshe hot spring, China to study Microbial Dark Matter (Phase II) - GXS 110809B | ecosystem: Environmental > Aquatic > Thermal springs > Hot...
GAGGTTCATAAACCTGTTTTTGGATAGACTTCGTTTCTTCACCGCTTTCAGCCATGGTGGTGTCGTTGTCCACAGGCTGCCCAACACACCGCGGCAGCCTTTAAACATACCCGAATGCGAAGTAACAGCGGGATGGAGGCTGAGAATTCCGAACATGTATAAGCCGTTGTTTTATTACGAGGCTAACGACGGGCGAGAGGTTAGAATAGTCGTATGAGTTGAAGATGGAATGCCATGTTTCAGCTATAAGGAACATGAGGAATCTCCGTTTGTTCCTTCAGGCCGTCAGCCAAAATACGATAAGGGAGAATCGTATTGTAGTGGGTGTTGTCAGACGCTCATTAACAGGGATAAATGTCCCTACTGCAACAGAATATTAAGGAAAAAACCAAGAAGAAAGAGAAATAAGAGCGCGTCAGAGCTTTTAACAAGCGATGGTTGGCTATGATGTTCTGCTCATAGTCCCGCACTCTGGCCAGGCTGAGTTACCCCGGCCCTACATTTTAGATGTCGTGGCATGATTTAAAATGTTTTATTCCGGCTGTTTTTTCAGTATGCGGACGATGCTGTTTGGCCGATTGCGTGGGGTTTGTTGAGAAGCTGTTTAGGTATCCGGTAAAATCTTTGGGGGGCGAAGAGCTGGAGATGGTTTTCATACGCGTCGACGGTGTTGAGGGCGATAGGAGGTTTGCTTTGGTGGATGAGGAGACGGGGCTGGCTGTTTCTGCGAAAAACCCTAAGCTCTACTCAAAGCTGCTCGACGTTAAAGCTTCCCTCCGCGACGGAGGGCTTTTCATCCAAACGCCCGACGGAAACGTTTACAAAGACGACGAATGCGGCCCGGCTCTGTCGGCGTTGACGGGCAGGAGGCTGAAGCTCGTCAATAACAACGGCATTAGCCTCGGCTACGTGGGGTTGGAGGTTGAGTTCAGCGACGTTGTCAAATATTTCGAGAAACAGGGGTTTACACGGCAGCAGACTTTCCACGACTCTCAGCCAATTCACATCGTCTTCGGTGAAGCGTTGAGTGGGCTTGGCCTCAGCCAGGCTGATGCGGCGAGGTTCAGGCCCAACATACTCGTTGACTCGTCGGCGACCGAGCGCGATATGTTAAACAAAGTTGTGGGGGTGGGTGATGCTTTGCTCAGGATAGTCAAGCCGACGAAGAGATGCGTAATGGTAACCCTGCCGCAGAAAGGCCTTAAGCAGGACATAACCATCCTCAAAACAATCCGGGAGAGGTTTAACGGCGTTCTAGGGCTGTATGCTCAGGTTGTCCACGAAGGGGTCGTGAGAAGGGGTGACCCAATTAAAGTTTTATCCTGCTGAAACCCTTCAGCCGTAGACGCGGCGGTAGTCTAGCCTGGTCAGGACGTCGGCCTTCCACGCCGAAGGTCGCGGGATCGAAGCCCGCCCGCCGCACTGCTGTTAAAAATTACGGCATCGACATACTAGGCTGCCGGAATAGCTTAACGCTTCTACATCCTCCTCTGCCGACTTTGAACGAGTCCATTTGTTAAGGAAGGGAGAAACGCTGCCTCTTACACCATCGGCCGTGGACGTCTCATCTTCCCCAGACCAACAGGCTCCAAGTTGAAGACAATCGTCTTCAAAACCATCATCTCCTCTATCGAGTATCCTATTCCCTCCCTTCCAACTCCTGATTCTTTGACGCCTCCGAACGGGAAAAATCCCACACCATGCCGTGGATAATCGTTTATCGTCACCTCGCCAACCCGCAAGGCTTTAGCCACCTTCCACATGTTGTAAAAATCGTTTGTGAAAACAGCGGCGTCCAAACCGTATCTGGAGCGCGTCGACACAGAGATGGCTTGGTTGACGTCCTCCACCTCCATGACTGGGATTATAGGCCCGAAGGTTTCCTCCCAGACAATCGCAGCAGTTTCAGGAACTGCGTTCAACACGGTGGGCTGGTGGTATGCTGCCTCAACCGACCCGCCGTGAAGAATCTGCGCCCCCTTCTCAACCGCGTCCAAAACCATCGAGTGAACTCTTTTCGCAGCCGACTCACTCACCAACGGCCCCAGCCTAGTGAGCTTGTCCCTAGGGTCGCCAACCTTCCATTCTTGAACATACTTCAACACCAAGTCTACAAACTGAGATGCTACAGATTTCTCGACCAGCACCATGCTGACCGCGTCGCATCTCTGTCCAGCGTTCTTCAACGCTCCCTCAACACACTTCCTCGCCGCAAGCTGCAGGTCAGCATCATTCAAGACAATTGCGTATCCTTTACCTCCAAGCTCCAGGTGTAGCCTTTTATTGACTGCGTGTATGGCGATATCTCGCCCAGCCTCCGTGCTTCCTGTGAACGATATCATTCCAACGTCAGGATGCGTCGCCAAAGCCCTTCCAACCTCAGCAGGCCCAGTCAAAACGTTGAGCGTTCCATCCGGCAGGCCTGCAAGCTGCATAACCCTAGCCAGCAGTAGAGTTGAGATTGGAGTTTGGCTGGCGGGCTTAACGACTACAGAGTTGGCTCCCAGCAGGGCCGGTATGATTTTAGCGGCTGGGATGAAGAGAGGGTAGTTGAAAGGCCCTATCGCGCCTATGACGCCTACCGGTTCCCTTAAAACCACGGCGATTTTACCCACGGTGTCTGGGGACCAGTCGCCGGGTATGTATTCTCCGCTGATGTTGCGGGCGTCTTCCATGCAGAGCCGCAGCCTCTCCATTAAAGCTTCAACTTCAGCCGGCGAGTCGCTGATAGGTCTCCCCATCTCATACGTGATGGTCCTAGCGAAATCCTCTAAATGGTTCTTCACTATGCGGGCTGATTCCTCCATTATCTCGATTCTATCAATCGCTGCCAGCGACCTTATCTTGTGCTGATTATCTTTTGCGGCTTTAACAGCCTTCTCGACGTCTGCGGCGTTGCATTTCCTCACCCTCGCTATGACAGAACCGTCTATAGGTGAAACCATGTCGAAGGTGGGGCCGGTTAACGTGACCGGCCAGCTGCCGTCAACAAAGTTCCCGAAAACAGGCACTCCATTCTCATCCTCTTCATACAAGTCCGAAAAAATCCTGTTATACGGAATCAGGCCCATCACCACGTTTCTCACTGTTTGTCTAATTAAGATATTTCACTAACATGCGGAAAAGCTAACGCATTTCAAACCATGCCACCTACCAGCTGAATAATTTTCGAGCAGCTAAATTTGAGACACCTAGCACACAATACAACGTTAGCAAAGAAATTCATACGCAGACCAGCTTGACAACAAACAGCGACGGCCACCCTTCACCATCCAGAGTGAGCCACTTACCCGCCTATGCCGCCGTAACCATCCTCTTCCCATCGGCCGGAATTCAAAATGGGGTGAGACGGCGGCCGACAGCCGGTTGAAAACGCCGCCGAATTTTTGAAAAGCTGATAGCTGCCTTGTCCGCCGACTTGCTCTCGTCCAAGCGATATGGTTTAAAACCGGACGTGGACGTTTAATGCTCGGGTTGACGGCCTTAGACTGTCTGCTTAAGGCGGGTGAGGTGGCGAGACAGGTTAGGGCTGAGGTTCCCAGCATAGTCAAGCCGGGGATGACTTTGCTGGAAATCGTTGAAAGCGTTGAGGAGTTGATTAAGGAGCGTGGATGCAGCCCCGCGTTCCCATGCAACATATCCATCGACGATGTTGCGGCACATTATTCCCCTCCGCCCAACGACCCAACGGTTTTGCCCAAAAACTCCGTTGTTAAGATTGATTTCGGAGTTGCCGTAGACGGCTACGTGGCCGACACTGCCGTGACTGTTACGGACACGGCTTTGGGCGAGCTGTTGAAGAAAGCTGTAGAGGAGGCTTTGAAAGCGGCGGTTAAAACCGTGGCCGCCGGCGTCAAGGTGTCGGCCGTAGGCGCGGTCATCCAAAACACCTTGGCTCGCTACGGCGTCAAACCCATACGAAACCTGACAGGCCATGAGATACAGCGCTACAACCTTCATGCAGGTGTTTCGATACCGAACGTCGCGGCCGGAGACGGGGCTAAGCTCCAGCAGGGACACGTCTACGCCATAGAGCCGTTCGCAACCGTTCTCGACGCTGCTGGGGAAGTTGTAAACACCGAGCCTGCGACGATTTTCAGGCTTGAAGCAGCTAAAGCCAGCGTAAGAATGTCCGCTGAAGAGTCTAAGCTCTTGTCCGTTTTGGCGGAGCGTTTCCACGGCCTCCCCTACAGCCTTAGATGGCTTAGCGACTTGGGGTTTGACGTTTCAAGCGTTCATCAGAGGCTGGTGAGGCAGGGACGTGTAAAGCCCTACCCGATGTTGGTGGAGAGGACGGGAAGGCCTGTGGCGCAGGCGGAGCATACGATAGTGGTTGAGAGAGACGGCTGCACCGTCGTCACTTAGCTGGCTTCTTATCAGGAACGTAAATGTTCACTATCTTGCTCTGCATGCCGCCGCATTTCGGGCATTTCTCAGAGTCAACCATCTTTAGTATGTAGTCGTCCTCTTTGAAGGGCCTTGAGTTCTCCGTACCGCATGAAAGGCATTTTAGGAAAGTTAGAGGCTGAGGATACTTTTCCTTCATGCGGGGGGCGAAAACCAGCGAAGGCTCGGACGACATCATCCACCAACTCCTATCGTGTTACCTATACCTGCGACCACAGCCGTCTCACCTCCGTTCACCTTTTCCAGAATAAGTTTTTTAACCCTCTCCAAAACCGTGTCAGCGGCCTTTGCTATCGACTCACGCATCGGCGTTATCGCCTCCGTAATCGATTCAAACACGACAAAAGCATACAGCGGAATTCCACGCGTCTTCGCAAGCTCCTCTATCTTGTACTTGTCGACTCCCGGCCCTCCTATGGCCACCCCTACACCTTCGACAACTTTACCGCTCTCCTCACCCTCAAGCTTCAAAGCCGCGTCGATGGTCACTATCAGCTTGGGGTTTTCCGGCAGCCTTTCCACAAGCTGTTTAACGGCTTCGCCGGGCTTTCCCACAGTTCCACCAGGGCCGGCGGGTCTCACAACGTAGACTTTCCTGTTCTCCAGCTCAATCTCCTGAACTATTGTGTCTTTCGCTATCTCATACCTTGTTTTCTCCAAGCCGTCCGCTAGCTTCGCAGCCACGAGAACTCCTATCCCATCTCCTATGGGCTGGCCTTTGCTGAAAGCCACCGCAGCATGCCTGTAAGACTCAGCTATCTCAATCAACATGGGGAGAATCATCTGAATCTGCAGCACCATGTAAATGTTGGACGTCTTTTTACCGAGCAGGTAGTAGTGTCTGACAACGCGGTAAAGGGTGTTTATCCCCCTCAACACCTCAACAAGGTTTGTGAGCGATTTTAGCTGATGCTCGGTCGCGTGCGGAGCTATCTTAGCCACCTCCTTCTCGTACGCATACTCGCCAGTCTCCAAAATGTGCTCCAGCTTGTACACCAAGCCGTACGGGTCCATCGACTCGGGTTGGATGAGGAAAAACTCGCTGAGCCTTTCTATTTCGGGTGCCGGGTCTTTCTCAGGCTTTCCGATACGCTTGATTGTATCCACAGTCACTTGGCCTATCTCTTCTTTGATGAGCTTAAGCTTGTTCAGCTTACGCTCCAAATCCCGCAGCATGTATGAAAGCTGCATCCGCTGTCCGAACGACGGGTAGAGGAAAAAAACCATCAGGAAAACCAGCCAAATAAGCGACAGCAGGAGTGACAGTATGTTCTCGCCGCCCGTGGAAGGGTTCAACAACGCTTGGAAGATGTCGGCCATTTTCCACCACTGTTGGAAATCCTTCATTTATAAGTTTGCCGCACTAGCAAAACTATGCTTTCTACCGTCCCCTCGGTTTAAAGCCTTTTGTTTCAGATTTTTCACCGACTCGGCTAGCAGACTGCTTATTTCCTCAATCTTTTCTGTACAGGCTTTCAGGAGTGTTTCGTAGAGTTGCAGGCTTCTGTCAAGACTTTCACTAAGCTCCACCTCACCGTGCTCTATCTTTTCCATGTATTCCTCCACCATCCGCCTCGTCTCGGGCGTGACGAGTCTTTTGTCGGTTGCTGCTAGAGCTTCTATCAGGTTCATGCCCAAGGGTGTGGGGACGAAATATCTCCCTGTTTTTCTGGCGTAACGCCTTTCTACTATGAGCTGCGGATATAAGGCTCTTGTGGCGTCTGTTCCTATCCCATGTTTCTCCATGGCTCTTAAGAGGTCGGCTTCGCTCAAGCGGGTAGGAGGCTTCGTCTCATCTTCTTCAAGCTTTACAGCTGTAACTTTAAGCATCTGACCCTTGGAAAGGCTTGGCAGCGGGCTGTCAGACGGTCTAAAGTAGGTGAAATATCTGTAAAAACCTTCCGAGACGATGTACGACCCATCCGCCTTGAGGCTTGTTTCACCAAGTTTTACCGTGGCGTGCTGCATTAGCTGCACAGCATCCTCCGAGAATGCGTTTGCGTAAAACCTTCTGGCTACATATTCCCAAACCCTTCTTTTGACATCGTCTCCTTTGTAGACAGCCGTTGGATATATTGGTGGATGTGCTCCGTCGTCTTTCCCGCCGTTACGAGGGTTGGCGGTCTTGCGGCCCTCAAGCAGGCCTGGAAGGATTCCCGATCTCTCGATGATTTCACGTGGCGTGTCGAAGTCGAAGCCGGGCCTGTACTTGTTTGTGTCGGTTCGTGGATAGCTTAAACAACCCTCTGCGTAAAGGTCTTCCATAATTGAGAGCAGCTTGTTGGCGCTTAGGCCTGTGATTCGCGTCAGGTCTCTCAACACGTCGTCGGTTCTCATCGGCAGCGGACGTGGGAGAGTTTTCTGTTTGGCTTGATACTCGGCTACAACTGCTTTCTCGACGCTTTTAACCGTTTCAAAGACTTTTTCGGCGATGTCCTTTTGCCAGAACCTTTCGCTGACAGCTGTGAGGCCGTGGCCGTCTTCTGTTTCAAGCCTTGCCTTTATCAACCAGTATTTCCGCGGTTTGAAGGACAGTATTTCCTTCTCCCTCTCGACGACGAAGTTTAGGGTTGGTGTTTGGCATGAGCCCCAGCTTATCAGCCTAACCCTAACCTTTTTACGCGTGGACTCTGTGAGGAGGCGTGTGAAAGCCGCTCCAGTGATGAGGTCAAAGACCTGTCTAAACCTGGCTTTCTCAACCCAACGCCAGTTAAGGTTTTGCTCAAGTTTTCTCCAGCTTGCATAAAGCTCCCTTCTGTCGAGTGAGTTAAACCGCATCCTGAGACATGTGGCTTTTTCGCCGTGAAGCCTCCGGTATACTTTCAGTATCTCGTAGCCTATCAGCTCGCCCTCCGAGTCGTTGTCCGTGGCAACCACGAGCACGCCACCGTCGTTGAAGAGCCTAACGAGGTTTTCGAAGGTTTTTGTGTCAGAGATTTTGTCAACCACGTTTCTAAGCTTGATTATTTCAAGGGGATGCTTCAACCCCCATTCATATCCTTCAGGTAGGTCGGCCTCCATCAAATGACCTCGGACAGAAGACACCACGGCGTTGGCCTTGGCTGCGGCGATTACGCTTTTGATAGCGCGTGCTACACTGGCTTTCTCAGCTATAACTATGAATCTTTCACCGTTCATCTTCTCCAACCATTCCCAGGAATCTTTTCATGGCTGTGTCTCTTCTGAATTCCGTGATGGATTGAACCGCTACTACCTTTCTTTCTGCGGGCAGGTCAGCGATATAAAGCACGCATCTTTTGTGCTTCAGCTTCTCGCCTTTATTGACAACGTTGGGTGCTATTGCTGGGGCTGAGACGATGAAGCTTCCGGACCTGCCTGTAATGATGGTGTGTCTACGGTCGCCGAGCTTGACGTAGGTGATTTCCAGGCCGTCGACCTCGAAAAACCTCGCGGGCTGCAGGTCTTTAGCCATGCTGAAGTCCTGAAACTGATAGTGGTCGTCTATTTTGACGGCCAGGCCTTTCACCGGTGAGCCGACGAAAGCCCATTCAGGCGGCTGCCTCATCCTAACCACCAGCTCCTCGCCCCCAGTGGTCGAAACCGTGAACATGTATAGAACACCATCTCTACAAGCCTTTGTGGAGACGTTCGAGATGTATCCGACGACCTGCCTGCCAGCCGCCACAGCCATCCAACGCCACATAGCTTTTCGCCATCTATTTATGAATAGCAGGCAAAGCGAGCACACGGTTATCCAGACCTGCAAAATCCTAAATAATGGAAAGCTCAACACGTTTCAGGAGCTTTCACAGCCCCGGTAGCGCAGGCTGGGAGCGCGCCCGGCTGAAGACCGGGGTGTCGCCGGTTCAAGTCCGGCCCGGGGCATGTGACAGACGATGCTTTGGAGATAACCGTAGACATGTATGTCGTTTCGCCACGGTTTAGGCTGGCTGTTTACCTGGCCTCCAGCCTCCCCTCTATCAGGCTGACTATTTCGTCGACGTTTGGAAAACGGCGCTCTTGATGCCTTGAAAAAACCTTTGCCCCATCGATGTAAACCTCGAAGGTTCCCCCGTCAGAGGTGTCCAGCGTCACCGAGAAGTTTTTGTTAAGCCTCTGTCCATAACGGCTTAACAGTTCTTTAGCAAGCTCCATGGCTTTGGGTAGGTGGCCGCATGGAACACAATAAGTGATTTTTACGTTCATGTATCGACGGGAAAAACAGCGGAATTTAGCGTTTTCTTTAAATACGCAGAATGGGAACGTTCCGTCTCAGAACCATGCCATCGAGCCTGTCAGAAGTTTTTCCCCGACATACCTACCTCTAACAGGTATGTTGTAGCCGCATCTTGGGCATTTGCCGTCGTCAAGCTTGTAGTAAACGACTCTGCAACACCTTCTTGATATCAGGAGTTTATTGCAGCGTGGGCAGCGTGTATCTTCAAAGCCCTCATACCCCACGTTTCCTACGTAAACATATTCGATGCCCATGTTAATCGCCTTCCGTCTAACTTCAAGCAGCTTTATGACAGGCGTCTCAGGCTCGCGCCACACATGGGCGGGAAAGTATCGGTTTATGTGGAGCGGTGTGCTCGCTCCCAGCGTGTCCAAGTGTTTGCCCAGTATCCAGTCAACACACTCCTCGTCGTCGTTAAAGCCAGTTACAATCAGGTAAACCATCTCAACGTGCCCGCCAAGGTCGATGATGGTTCTACAGTTTCTGAAAACTTTTGAATGGTCTATTGAGGCTATGGCGCGACGGGATTTAGGGCAGCCTTTTATGTCCACGCTGAACCCATCCGCCCCAGCCTCGACCAGCTTCTTCACAGCATCGTCAGTGAAGTAGCCGTTCGTCACAACCGTGCCATACAATCCCATGCGTCGTCCAAGCTCAAACACATCCAGAAGGTAGTCGAAGAGGACTGCGGGCTCGTTGAAGCTTGCGCAGAGACCTTCGTCATTCTGTCTGACGGCTTCTTCGACAAGCCTTTCAGGCGGTGTCTTCGGATGGGCTGAAGATGGTTTTGAAAAGCTTAGATGATGGTTCTGACACCAAGGGCAGTAGAAGTTGCATCCGAAGCCTGAAAACGTGAGGGCTGTGCTGTTGGGCCAGTAGTGGAACAGGGGCTTAATCTCTATCGGCCTACTTTCGACAGCGCTGACAACTCCATAACCTGTGTGAAAAAGCTCACCGTCTAGGTTGAGATAGCCGCCGCAGGGCCCAGCCTTTCCAGGCCCCAACATGCATCTCCTCTCGCAGACTAAACACTCAACTTCCCCGTCCAGCTTTCGCCACAGCCTCGCAACCCTCATCCAAAAAATAAATCATCAAAAACTGTTTTAAGGTTTTGGCGGCTGTATCTGTCGAAACAGTAATCTACGACCTTCTACCCCGGTTTTTCATGGATTATAGATGGTTCCTTGTTGTGCTGCTTACGCTGGCTGTATGGGGTGTCTGGGGTGTTGTGACAAGGTTGGCGGCAGCCTCCATGGGTTGGCGTGACACCACAGCGGTGGCCGCCTTAGGCCATATGGCTATCGCCGTCACATACATAGTCCTCTCCCGCGCAACCATAACACCTCAAGGGTCTGCGTGGTTTCTTGCCCTGCTGGCCGGAGGCCTAGGTTTTCTAGGCGCTCTGTTCTTCTACATAGCGCTTGAGCTGAATCCATCCTCCATAGTTGTTGTAGCAACGTCTCTATACCCGCTTGTGACCCTGACATTATCCATGCTGTTTCTCGGAGAAACTCTTAACATACGCCAGGCTGCTGGCGTGGCTTGCGCCGTAATAGCCCTCATCCTAATCTCCAGCCGCTGAAATAAACCTGTTTCTCCACTGTTCAGCAAACCAGTACAGCCCTGAAGGTCTTTGTTCTACTTTCTAGACTTAATTTGTAGAGCAGCTAATTCTGCCGCATGGTGAGGATGATGGAGAAACAATCCCTCGCTTTTCTGGCTGTTTCGACAGCTCTGGCGGTGCTCGCCGTCTCATTGACCGCAGTTGTTCTATCCGAGAACAGACTTATGCAAAACGAGAACATAACAACAACCGGCGAGGACGTGCTAACCGTAACAGGCTATGCGCAGGTTACAGTTACACCCGACCAGCTGACTATCTTGTTCACGGTTGAGGAAAGAGCGCCTACTCCGGCGGAAGCTTTGGCACGTCTCACAACAGCTTCGCAGAACGTTGTGTCAACCCTTCTGAAGCAAGGGTTGAAGCCTGAAGAGGTGAAGACGGTGGGGCTGAACATATATCCTGAGTATGTTTACAGGGAGGGGCAGCCGCCTCAGATAGTTGGGTACATAGCCTCCTACACGATTGAAGCTAAGACGGGGAAGATTGGTGAAGCGGGGTCTTTGATTGAAGCAGCCGTAAACGCTGGAGCAGACTATGTGAGCGGTTTGTATTTCAGCCTTTCGACGGAGAGACAACGCGAGGTTTACAGACAGCTGCTTTCTGCCGCGGTCTCCGACGCTGAGATCAAGGCCAACGCCATCCTCACACCCCTCGGCCTTAAAACAGTGAGGGTGAAGTCTGTCTCCGTCTCAGAGTCGATGCCGACGCCTGTAGCCAGGGCTGCTCCCGTCCAGAGCGAGGCTGGCGGACCGCCCATAATGCCCGGTACAGCGACCGTCAGCGTCTCGGTAAACATAGTGTATGCTATAGGCCCCCGCTAGACACAACCTTCAACTACGTTTTTTTCTTGGTTTTTCACCGGGTTTTCGATGGGTAGGTTTTTCTACGTCGTCCAAGGGGCTGGAGCTGGCTTTCTCTTCGGAACAGCTTCAATTTTCGTCCGCTTCCTCTACTCGATGGACGCCTTCTCGATAGCTTTCTTCAGAGTTTTGGTCGCAGGGCTGCTGATTAGCTCGGCTGGGTTGATCATCCGTCGCCGCAACCTACTCCAGCAGATGCTGAGGTTTTTCACCGTTCTCCCTTTCCTAGGCATACTTCTCGGCCTGCACTTCATCTTCTTCATCTCAGCCATCAAAACCACCGCTGTTGTAAACGCGACAACCTTGGTGAACACCACCCCCGCAATCGCGTTGACCATCGGCTGGGCACTGGGGTGGATAAAGCCCTCAATCCTCAACCTTTTCGGCCTCCTCCTCACGATTGCCGGGGCTGTTTCTATGACCGCCGGAGAGTTCTCGCTCAACCCGCAGAACGTTTTGGGAGATTTCTACGCGGTCCTAGGCGCTTTAGCGTGGGCCCTCTACTTAGTTGTAGGGAAAAGGGTTCGGGAGGGGGCTGAAATAGTTGTGGTCATGGGCCCGATATATCTCTGGACGGCTCTTGCAACAGGTGTTACGGGTTTGTTGTCGGGAGGCTTGACGCAGCCCCGACCTGAGGAGCTGTATCCCCTCACAGCCTTAGCGATACTACCCACAGTGCTTGGACACTCGCTTCAGTTCTCTTCCCTGAAAGGCCTCCACCCCTACGAGGCCTCCGCCTTGGCTTTGCTCGAACCCGTCGTCGCAACCATTCTCGCAGCCGTCGTCTTGTCAGAGGTTGTGGAGCCTGGGTTTTACTTGAGCGCTGCCGTAGTGATAGCTGGAATTTATCTTGTCATGAGGTAGTCGAGAACCGCTTTGGCGGCTGCTGCATCCTGCACCGCTAAGCCGACGCTCTTGAACATTGTTATCTCACGGTTGTTCTCTCTGCCGGGCTTCAATCCTGCTACTATCTCCCCTATCTCTGCATGGATGTGTTGGAATGAGATGAGACCCATCTCTATCGGCTTGAGCACGTCGCCCGCCTCCTCTTTGACTGCTTCACGCGAGTCAACCACCAGCTTGGACTTCGCCGTGAGCTTCGGGTCTATCTCAACCATCTCCGGTGTGTAGCCTCCGATGGCGGAGATATGTGTTCCTTCCCTCACCCATTCCTCCATCACCACAGGTGTTTTAGAGGTTGTCACAGTTATCACGATGTCGGAGTCTTTAACCATCTCCATGCAAGACCCGGCTGTTTTGACCTCTATCCCCTCCCTCCCCATCCGCTCGCTGAAAGACCTCATACGGCTGGCGTCTATGTCGAAGGCGGTAAACTTCATTCCGGGAAACATGTCGTGCATAACGCGGACCTGCCATCCGGCTTGGTACCCGCATCCAACCACGCCAACTTTTGAGGCGTCGCTCCTCGCCAGATATTTTACCGACACAGCTGTGGCGGCTGCGGTTCTAAGCCCTGTCAAAGCCCTTGCCTCAGCCACGAGCTTCGCCACCCCTGTCTCCGCGTCGAGAACAAGCACGGTGGCGTTGATCGTTGGAAGACCCTTCTCCAGGTTTCCCGGATAGACCGTCACAAGCTTTAGGCTGAAAATGTCCATCGACGGAATGTAGCAGGGCATCATCAATATGTCGCCGCCTTTCTCCCTCGCCTGTATACGCGACCTCACCGGCATAACAACCTTGCCCAGGCTGTAAAGCCTGTAAGCCTCCTCAACCGCCTCAACAACCCTCCTAGGCTCAGCAATCTTCACAACATCCTCGTCAGTCAAGTATTTCATGACAGAGGTTTCACGTAAAGATGCAGGTTTAAGCCTTTCTCCAGCCTATCCATGAATCAGGCTTAATAACTGTCACTGAGGCGTGTAGGCGGGCATGGTCATACTGCTGGCTGCAGCGCTTCTGTTGTTCTCAATCCCCTTAACGCCTCATCTAACCTTCCACAGCGAGTTGCAAGAGGTGGTCATTTACCATGCCGGCGGACAATCCATCATACAGTCGATAGTGGGCGATGGTTTTCTGGACGCGTCAGTCGGAGACATTGCAACAGCCAGGCTTACCGTGCAGCAGGTTGAGCTGTTAAAGAAAGCAGGGGCAAGCGTTTACAGGCCGCGTCTCTTCAAACCCCTGCTTGACGTGAGCACGGTTGACATAGGCGTACATGCTTTGACAAATCTAACCGGGGTCAACGCAGGGGCCGTGGACGGCAAAGGTATGTTGATCGCGTTCATCGACACAGGCATAGACTACACCCACCCAGCCTTCAAGTCAAAAGACGGGGGCAACCGGATACTTTACATATGGGACCAGACGGTTGAAGGTAGGCATCCTGAAGGCTTTGGATACGGCCATGAATGCCTTCCGTCGGAGGTGCTGGAACACTCGTGCCCCGAGAGGGACGTCGTCGGACATGGCACTGCGGTAGCGTCGATAGCCGCTGGCGGCGTCTACGGTGAATGGAGCTTGCGCGGGGTTGCTCCGGGCGCGGAGCTCATCGTGGTGAAGAGCGGCAGGCCTGCTTGCGGTGGAAGCCGATGGTTCTTCGACGAGAAAGGGTTGATAGACGGCATCACATACGCGGTGCAGAAAGCTCGTCTTCTGAACCGTAGGCTTGTCGTGGTTCTGAGCCTCGGCACAGACATCGGCGGCCATGATGGAAACACGCCCTTGGAGAAAGCTCTCGACAAATGGGCTGACGAAGGAGTGGTCTTCGTCGTGGCTGCAGGCAACTCCGCATCCGACGGCAGGCATGTTACAGGCACGCTGACAGAGGGCAAAAACACCACGTTAACATGGACAATACCCCCTGACACATTTCAGGCAAGCCTGTCACTGGTTCTCAGCCCGGAAGACAGCGTAACGCTGTACATCACGTCCCCCGACGGAGCCACGTCACCTCTCAGCCTAAACCAGACAAACTTCGTCGGAGGGTTTGTCGTAGAAGCTTCGTTATGGAAGCGTCAGATTCTTCAAGAGGTTTTGCTCGACATATCCTCATCCCGAAGGCTTGATGGAATTTGGCGTCTTACAGTCTCGGCGAACAAGGTCCGTTCGGGAGGCTGGCATGCATGGGTTGAGGCAAACACCTGCAGCAGCGAGTCGGAGGCATTCTCAGCCGGCCTCGACTACAGCATAAGCCAAGCATCCACCGTGACGATTCCCGGGACGGCTAAGAAAGTTTTGACAGTCGGCGCATACACCACGCGGACTGAGTGGACGGCGAGCGGAAGAAGATGGCGTGTGACGGGAGAGGTGGGAGGTCTCGAATACTACAGCGGAAGAGGTCCCACCGTCGACGGAAGGACAAAGCCAGACCTCGTGGCTCCGGGAGGGGTTATAGTCGCCGCAGGCTCCCGCGACGCAGTTAACAGGGCTCTCAGCCCCGGCGAGTTGATGACGGTGAGCAGGGGTACGAGCATGTCAACCCCCCATGCGGCGGGAGTTGCGGCGCTGGTTCTCCAGCTCTCACCCCACCTGCCTGTGGAGGAGGTGCTCAACGTGTTGAGAAGGAATTCGAAGGTGGATGAGAAAACGGGACCCATACCGTCGTCAGGCTCCAACTCATGGGGTTGGGGTAAGCTCAACGCGGACATAGCTTACGCCGCAAACGTAACCGTCGTAGGCAGGGCTTTGGAAGCTAAACCCGACATCTACCTTGACGGCGCAAAATTGTTGACGTTGTCCCAGAACACCTCGGTAAGCGTCCTGCTCCTCCGAAAAATCGTTTACAACGTTTCGCTCAGCCTCCCGCCAGCCAGCCGCGACATGCGGTTTAGAGCTGAGCCCATGCATTTGACAATAGAAAAACAGCAGGATAACATGTTGTTCAGGGTTTACGCCGAATACAAGCTGTCAATCCACCATCCCAATGGCTCTCTGCTAAAGGAGTGGTGGGGTCTGGAGAACAGCCTGGCGAATCTGGAGGAGGTTTTGAAAGACGTTCCGCTGGACGGCCTCATATCGGGCTACAGCTTGGACAGCGGGGATAGGGTGTTGGAGAAAACGCTACGCCTCTCCACCCCCATGAGGATAACGTTGATTCTGTCCCGCAAGGAGTCGCCGGACATACTGATGCCCCTAACAGGCGTTTTGATTACGGCAATCCTTTCCATAGCTTTCGCAATTCTGCTGAGGAACATGAGACAACGAAGGTTAGGCGCAGGCCATCTGCCCTAGCTGCCGGGGCACAAGACCTTCGACAACGCTGCATCTACCTCTGTCGTCGACGTCTCCTATCACAAACAACGGATGATAGTTTTCAGGCGGTATTTTCGACGGAAGAGGATGTCCTGCGAAAGCCAGGTCGAGAATCACATAACACGCCACAACTTCAACATTACATTTGCCCAACAGGTCTACCGCAGCGTTCAACGTTCTGGAAGACCTTCTGATGTCATCCACCAGCAAAACCCTCTTAAACGTTGACGCTACAGCTCTGTCCAAGTAGAGAGTAACCATCCTATCCTCCGTCACCGATTTCTCATCCACCGACAACGGCTCTTCAAAGACAACCTTGCCAGCTTTGTGTATCGAGAAGTATGGTTTGCCCAGCTCGTACGACAGGGCTATGCCGTATTTGGCTCCAGAGGTTTCTATCGATGCTATTGCGTCAAACACGTAGTTTCTTCGAGCGACGTCGTCGGCGATGGCTTTGGCCAGCGCTTGAAAGACCTTGGGGTCGTGCAGTATGTTTAGCCATGCAACGCGTAGAATTTTTTGGCCGCCGATTTTCTTCACCTGTATCGAGGAACCTGTCTTGATGCCGTTTAAAAGAGAGGCCAACAGCTGTTGATGGGTGTTTACATCCATATCGAGTTGGCCTGAGACCGGTTAATTAACCATTCGCTCAGCATTCGAAAACGCTGGCTTCTCCACGTTAATCCGGGAGGCCAACAAAGCCGCTGCAAACGGCAGTGCCGAGAGAAATGTGAAAACAGTGCTGTATCCGAGAAGGTCTATCAAAACCCCTACGAGTGGGACGGTCAGGTTGGCCAGCCCCAGAGTGACGCCGTACATCAACGCGGACGCCATGCCGACGTTGTTGGGCAGAAGGTCGTGGGAAGCTGCCACAAGCAGTGGGTGGACAGCAAGTATCACAAACCCCAGCAGAAACAACGCGATGATTATGTATGTCGTCGGCGTGAACACTAATGCGAGAAGTAGGATGCCTGAGAAGAGAAGGTAGATGGCGGCCACACGCGTCTTCCCAAACTTGACCGACAGCAGGCCAGAGGACAGCATGCCTCCCGCTCCAGCGATAAGCATGACTGTCAAGAGGCTGCCCGCATGTGCAACGGCATAACCCCGCGAAGCAAGGTAGAGAGGTAGGTAGGTTATCAGGCTTGTGATCGCGACGCCGCGGAGGATTGCGGCTGCGAGAAGCATGAAGAGATGTTTTAAACCTGCAGACCTGAAGGCGGCGCCCATTTTCTGCACCGTGTTGTTGATGTTTTCGTTCTTTATCCGAGATGAAGCGATGGCCATGGCTAAAGGTGGAAAAACCAGCAGCAACGTGCCGTTCAACCCCATGGCCGAAACAGCTAAGCTGCAAACCAAAGAGCCGAGGGCCAGGCCGATGTCACCGCCAATCATGAAGACGGAAACCGTCATAGACCTTTTTTGAGACGCTGAGCTGAGCGAGGTTGCTACCGGATGGAAAAAAGCCGAGCCAACCCCGCCCAGAACAGCCGCTGAAAAAATCGCCCAGTAGGTTGGCAGAAATCCGATCGACGCTATCGCGAACCCGCCGGCCGCCAGTCCCAGAGGCATCATGACCACGGATTGCTTCCTGTCGTAAAAAGCTCCCACAGCGATTTGGAGAAACGAAGCGGAGATCATGTAGGCTGCCGGTATCAGTCCAAGCGCCGCGGTTGACAGGTTGTGCTGCTGCGCGAGCAGTGGCAGCAGCGGCGGCAGAGCGGTGTAAAGCATGTCGTTGGACATGTGGCTGAAAGACAACGTCAGCAGCCTACCCTTCATTGACCACGCCCTTCGAAGAGCAGGTATATAACTGCTAACACACCTAACATGGCGTCACGAACTGGCATGGTTGAGGTAAGATTTTGCGGTGTGCGGTTCTGTTAGATCTCTTTTCGAAGGGATGGGTTTTACGACCATGTTTATCGCCGGCGCCCGCCTGCCTCCCTACTCGTGAAAACGATGCATCATCCTTAAACGGTCTAGAAACCCGTTAAAGCCATGGAGGAAGAGGCTTTTGTCGAGGACCTTCCTCGAATGTTTCCGCAGGATTACTGGCTGGAGAAAAGCGAGAAGGGTGTTTTTCCCGAGGAGTTTTGGCAAGAATGTGGAAGACGAAGGCTTCCGGGCTTTCTGATACCCGAGGAGTATGGAGGGCTTGGAGGAAAACTTGAAGAGCTTGTCAACGTCGTGGTCTTCCTCGCGTCACATGGTTTCGGAACAGCGTTATACCCTGTTCTGAGCAACAACATGTCGGCTCTCGTGCTGCTGAACGCTGGACCACAGCGTTTGAGGGATGAGATTCTTCCAAGGCTTGCTTCAGGCGAATACATGATGGGTTTAGCCATAACGGAGAGGGAGTCGGGCTCAGACGTTCTTTCGATATCGACCTCTGCCACGAAGTCTGGTGAGGGGTACAGAGTCAACGGCGAGAAAATGTTCGTCAACAACATAGGCCGAGCGACCCACATGCTTCTGGCGGCTAGGACGACGCCAGCTGAGAAGGTTGTCAAAAGAAGCGACGGAATAACACTTTTCGTACTGGGGTTGAGGTTGGAGGGGCTGAGCTTCAACGTTCTGGAGAAGATGGGTACGAACTATTTCAAAACAGGCGTTATGAAGCTGGCTGACGTTTTCATAGACGGGGACATGGTTGTTGGCATGGTTGACAAGGGGTGGAAGGCTTTGACGTTTGCTTTGAACCCCGACAGGATAGTTTACGCCGCTATCGGAGCTGGCTCAGCACTCTACGCCGTCAAAACAGCCGCAGCCTACGCCACTGACAGAAAGGTGTTCGGAAAACCGATTGGAAGTTATCAGGGGATACAGCTGCCTCTCGCCGCAAACTACGCGGAGGCCGAGGCGGCCCGTCTACTCTGTGTCGAGGCGGCACAGGCTTTCGACAGGGGTGAAAGGTCGGATGTGCTGGCGTGTGCCGCCAAATACTTCGCCAGCGAAACTGCTTTCAAGGCTCTCGGCCATGCTATGCAGGTTTTAGGCGGCTACGGCTATCTGAAGGCAAGGCATGTGGAGAGGGTGTTCAGAGACGTTATGCTTCTCAAGTCGGGGCCAATAACTCAGGAGCTTGCTCTCGCCTATGTTGCGGAAAGGGGTTTGTCGCTTCCGAGGTCTTACTGAAACTCAACCCAGCGGCCCACACCCTGTTTCTCAGCCCTGCTGAACACCTCGACGGCGAAAAACAGGTCTATGGCCGCGAACCCCACCGACTTGAGCAAAGTTATCATCTCACCATGATCTCTAACCATCCTGCCCGTTTTGACGATTTCATGGAGCTCGGTTACCCGACTGGTCTCTATCACGCCTTCCTTTACGGCTGCGATAAGGTCCCCAGCCTCCTTCAACACAGCTTCCCTCAAGTCTGCCGCGATTATCTTCGCCCTCTGGAACGTCGTGAGGTCAAGCTCTCGTCTCGTGGGCAGAGCCCCCATGCTTGTGACGTGAACGTTGCTGTCGAGCCATTCGCCTGAGAAGACAGGCTCAGCCGAGTTTGTGGCCGCTATCACAGCATCAGCTTTCAAAACGGCATCACGAGGGGAGTTGACCGCCACAGCTTCGAGCCCAAGCTCCCTCTCAGCTCTCTCAGCCATCTTTTCCCTGCTGACTCTGTTTGGGCTGAAAACCTTCACAGACTCTATGTCTCTCACGGCTTTCATGGCTTCGAGCAGAGCCCATGCGACCCTGCCGCTTCCAACAATCCCGACAGCCTTGACACCGCTCCTCGCCATGTAATTGGCTCCGACACCGCCGATAGCGCCTGTACGCAGAGCCGTCAGATATACAGCGTCAACCAAACCTTTCAAAACCCCTGTCTCCACGTCGAAGTAGAGGATGACGCCGTTGGCTGTTTCTAAGCCATATCTGGCTGGGTTCTGTCTGTATTCGTTGATGACTTTGATGACGTAGCCTCTGTGGGGTAGGCTGAGGGCTGGCATGTTGAGCCATACCGCGTCCCTTTCAGGCAAGGGGATGACGGTTCGCTGCGGTGCTCGATATTTTTCAGGGCTGTAGTCTTTGAAAAAGGCTTCCGCTATGCTGACAGCGGTCTTCATGTCGAGCCATGCTTTCAGGTCACGGCCTGAGACAACAAGCACAGTTAAAGACCTCTCTGGTCAAAAACTCTCTTAGCCTTCCCAACCTCCTGCCGTGGAAGGCTCATGGGTTCTGCAAGCTCAACTTCCACGCTCGTCATCAACGTTTCTCGGAAGTCGTCCTCAAGCTTTTTCTTCAACTTGTTTATGTTAACGTGTTTAGAATCTTTGCCCAGCTCGGCTACGACCTTCAGCCTGTCGAGGCCGCCCACACGGGTGACGATGATTTGATACTCCATGCCCAGCTCGGGATGTTTGAGCAGGACGTTTTCTACAGCGCTGGGCCAGACAGCCACGCCTGCCACCTTTATCATGTCGTCAACCCTACCGCTTATGAAGCCAAGCCGCCTATGCGTGCGGCCGCAGTCGCATGAAACAGAATCATAAAGGTATGAAATGTCTCTACATCTATACCGGACGACGGGCGATGCCTCCTTCGTCAACGTTGTGAAAACAAGCTCTCCCTTCTCCTCAGGCTCCACTGGCTCCTCGGTCTTGGGGTCTATGACCTCGACGTAAAAATGGTCTTCCCAGAGATGGAGGCCGTCGTGGACATAGCAGTCGTTGGCGACGCCGGGGCCGCAAAGCTCCGTGAAACCGTAGATATCGTAAACATCCATGTCCCATGCGTCGGCAATCCTCCTCTTCATCTCGGCTGTCCACATCTCGGAGCCGAAAACACCCTTCCTTACCTTCGTTTCGCGGGCTGGGTCAACACCCATCTCATAAGCTGTCTCCGTCAACCGGAGAATGTAGGAGACGACGGCGCAAACCATCGTGGTTCCGAAATCGAGCATGTACTGTATCTGGCGTTTGCTGAAACCAGCGCCCGTGGGAATAATCATCGCACCGACTTTTCTCGCACCATAGAAGAAACCGAAACCACCCGTGAACATGCCGAAGCTTGGAGTTATCTGCAAGATGTCCGACTTCGTCAAACCAGACATGACTAAAGACCGTGCAGAAACCTCGCCCCAAACCTCTATGTCATTTTTTGTGTAAAACCCTAACGTGGGGACGCCTGTGGTCCCTGAGGTTGCGTGGACTTCGAGGAGCTCTGTCCGCGGAACGGCCAGCAGCCCGTATGGATACAGCGACCTCAGCTCATCCTTTGTGGTGAAAGGAAGCTTCCGCAGGTCTGCGGCCGTCTTGACATCTTCAGGTTTTACACCCGCCTCGTCAAACTTTTTCCTGTAGAAAGCGTTGTTCTCGTAAACGTGTTTAACCGTCCACCTAAGCCTCTGGTCACGTATATTTTCCAGCTCTCTACGAGACAATGTCTCAACAGATTTGTTGAAAAACAGGCCGTTTTTCATAGCTCCGTAAAAGCAGTCTCCGTTAATAATTTTTCCAACGGGATTTCATGCAAACTATAAAACGACCATAGTTTAACAATAATCGTCATGAGGCTGGTAACCTTTCACAACCCGTATCTCCAAAAACCTAGGGTGGGCATAGTTTACGGAGAATATGTCCTAGACGGAAGCAACGCATTCGCGGCGATTCTCAGGGATGAGGGAGAGGAAGACGCCGAAATCCTAGCCGAAGCCCTCTTTCCAAGCAACATGATAGGTTTTTTGAGGAGGGGGAGAAGGGCTTGGGATGCTGCTGAACGCGTGCTTTTCAAGGCAAGAAGCTTTGTAAACAACGAGTATGGTCAAGGGTATGCTTTCAAGCTTTCCGAAGTGAGGCTTTATGCCCCCGTACCCCGTCCTGGAAAGATAATCCACACCGCCGGAAACTTTCGAGAACATGCTGAGGAGGGCAAGAAAGCAAAATGGGAGTTTCCGATACCGCAGTGGATATCTTTTCTCAAGAGCCCGTCGTCTGTCATAGGTCCCTACGACAACATCGTCTACCCGAAGTTTACGAAGGAGCTGGACCACGAGCTTGAGATGGCCATGGTCATAGGGCGGCGGGGGAAGTACGTCCCGAAGGAGAGGGCTTACGAATACGTAGCTGGCTTCATGGTTTTCAACGACATCACCGCAAGGGATATTCAGCGGCAGGAAATGAAGAACGGCCTGCTCAACTTCGGCAAAAACCTCGACACCTTCGCACCCATGGGGCCCTATCTCGTGACAAAGGATGAAGTCAGCGACCCGCATAACCTCAAGATGGAGCTGCGGGTAAACGGCGAGGTACGGCAGTCTGGAAACACCAACAGGCTGTCCGTAACACTTCAGGAGATAATAGAGCATTACTCGTGGGTGATGCTCGAGCCCGGCGACGTGTTGACGACGGGAACGATATCTGGAGTGGCTGCGTTCAGGGAAAACCCTGAAAAATACTACCTCAAACCCGGCGATGTCGTTGAGTCAGAGATAGAAAACTTGGGTGTGATGAGGAACAGGGTTGTGGCGGAGTGAAGAAGGCTTGAGCAGGGAACGTTGGAAAAGCGATAAACATTGGGTCAGCCCTTACAACTTTGCCGACAGCGTCACCCGCCATTTCAATTTCCCAGACAGGATTGAGATACATGACGTAACTTTGCGCGACGGAGAGCAAACACCCGGAGTGGTTCTTAAGGCTGAGGAGAAACTGGCCATCGCGAGGGCTTTAGACGAGGTTGGCGTCCACAGAATAGAGGCAGGCATGCCCGTCGTCTCGAAAGAAGACTTCGACGCAGTCAAGCAGATAGCGAACGAAGGGTTGAGGGCGAAGGTCTTCGCGTTCGCAAGGCTGGTGAAGGAGGACATAGACGCGGCTGTTGACGCCGACGTGGCGGGCATCGTCACCGAGGGGCCGGTAGGTGTTCCAAAGCTCATGCAGTTTGGATGGAAGGTTGAGGACGTTGTAGCAAAAGCTCTCGAGCATGTTGACTATGCGAAGGAGCATGGGTTGTACACGGTTTTCTTCGGCGTCGACGGAACCAGGGCCGAGCTCGATTTCCTCAAGCATGTTTACAGCAGGGTTGTTCGGGAAGCCAAGGCCGACGCCGTCGCGGTTGTGGACACGTTTGGCTGCGCAACCCCCGAGGGGTTCGGATATCTCGTGGGGGAAATCGTCGAAACCGTGCCTGTTCCAGTGGAGGTCCACTGCCACAACGACTTTGGAATGGGCACCGCGGTCAGCATAGCAGGCCTGTCCGCGGGCGCCAGCGTAGTCCATGTCTCAGTCAACGGCATCGGCGAGAGAGCGGGTAACGCAAGCCTCGAGGAAGTGGCTCTAAGCCTCGAGCTGCTCTACGGCAGAAGGCTTGGGTTGAAATACGAAAAGCTTGTTGAACTCTCCAAGCTTGTGGAAAGATTGACTCGGTTCAGCCTCGCAGCCAACAAGCCTGTCGTCGGAGACAGAGTGTTCACGAGAGAGTCGGGCATAGCTGTCGCAGGCTGGATAAAGTATCATCTCGGTTCCGAGGCCTTCCTGCCCGAGCTTGTGGGCAACAGGCATGACGTTCTCGTGGGCAAGAAAAGCGGCCGCCATTCCGTCGAGTGGAAGCTCAGCCGACTCGGCGTCAACGCAACACCCGAGGAAATCCAGCTCCTGCTGGATAGAATCAAGCAGAAATCTCTGGAGAAGAAAGGGCCTTTAACCGATGAGGAGCTTCTGGCATGTCTTCAGGCCGTGAGACAGCGGTAGAGCTTGTACAGGTCTTAAACCCCTCGGGAGAAATCGTCGGAGAACCAGACCCGACGCTGACCAACGACCTTCTACTAACAATGATGAAGGACATGGTCAAGGCCCGTCTGTTCGACGAATGGATGCTGAAAATACATCCGCTCGGAAAAGCGTCCAGGTATGCGCCGTGCGAGGGCCAGGAGGCTTCGATGGTGGGCAGCGCACACAGCGTCAGTGAAAACGACTGGCTCTTCCCAACCTACCGCGAGTACCCGGTTGCTTTGGCGCGGGGCGTGCCGTTGACAGACATAATGCATAGAATGTTCGCCAACAGCAAAGACCCGTTGAAAGGCCATGAGATAACGCTGTACGGCGACCGAAGGTATAGGATAGTTGTGGGGGCTGGAGCTGTTTCACTTATGGCCCCTGTAGCGGTGGGAATGGCGATGGCTGCCAGCATAAGGCATGAGAAAGACGTTTTCATGCTCTACATAGGCGAAGGAGCGACATCCAAGGCCGACTTCCACGAAGCAATAAACTGGGCTGGTGTTTTCAAAACGCCAGTTGTCTTCTTCTGCCAAAACAACCAGTGGGCAATCTCAACACCTTTCGAAAGACAGACAGCAGCGCCAAACATAGCTGTGAAAGCCAAGGCCTACGGCATAGCTGGCGTCAGGGTTGACGGCAACGACGTCATGGCCGTCTACACAGCCTGCAGAAACGCCGTCGAGAGAGCGAGGGCTGGCGAAGGCCCCAGCTTGGTAGAGACGGTGACGTATAGGATGGGGCCGCATACGACGGCCGACGACCCTTCCAGATACAGGTCGGAGGAGGAAGTGGCTAGGTGGCGTGAGCTTGACCCGTTGATAAGGCTGAGGAGATACATGACGAGAAACCGGCTGTGGAGCGATGAGATGGAGAGGAGCTTGGTTGATGAGTTCAGAGCCGAGCTCAGGAAAGCTACTGAGGAGGCGTTCCAAACCCCTCCGCTAACGCCCTCAGCCATTTTTGAAGATGTTTATGCCGCGCCACCGTGGCATCTGGAAGAAGAGATGGAAGAGCTGGTTTGAGCCTCAAGCCTTGGACGGTAACCCTCGCCAGAATTAGCTGGCTAAAACCACATGAACAGTCCATCCCTCCGCTGACGAACAGGCTGGCTGAGGAAATCAGAAGCACGGGAAGAATAATTCATCCAATAATCGTTGACGCCGGGACAGGGTTGGTCGTGGACGGAACGCACAGAGTTGAAGCTGCGGTAAAGCTCGGCCTCAAATTTCTGCCGGCATACCTAGTCGATTACAACTCTGACAACGTGGTTTTGGAGAGCTGGGGTAGAGTTGTGAAGAAACAAGCAGATAAAAGGACTGTTGTTCAGAAGGCGTTGCAGGCTGGCTTCAAAATCTCACCAGCCGGCATGGATGTGAGTGAGTTTACGGTAAAGCTGGTCTGGCCCGACGGCGCGATAACAAACCTGACGCTCGACGAGAAGAACGCTCGGAGGGTTTACGAAGCTGTTTCCAAGCTTGAACATGTTTTACGTGAGCTTGAGATATCCTACGTTGTCGAACGAGACGTCGCACCGGCTGTCGCAGCCGGACAATATTCCATGGGCTACCTCGTCAGAAAGCTCAGCAAAAACGAGGTTCTGTCGCTGGTCAAGTCAGGCGTCAGGCTTCCTCCAAAGTCAACCCGCCACATAGTTGACCGAAGGCCGCTCTACGTTTTCTTCCCCCTCAACGTTCTTTACGGCGAAGATGCTCCAGCCATGTTCGATGAATGGATTAGGGCTGGAAACTGGGTGGAGCTGCCTCAGAATCTTGTGCTCGACAGGCGGTATGAGGAGAGGGTTGTTGTCTACTTCCGAGAAGACCTTCGAAGCCTTTATCCGGAAAAGCTGTTGGACCTGTTGAAGACCGTCAAGGCTTGAGCGTTTCGATGATTTTCTGAGCCAGCATCATTCCAGCGGCTTGCTGAGCCTCATGGGTCTGCGCTCCCACGTGAGGTGTGACGACAACGTTGTCCAGCTCGAGCAGCTTGCTTCCAAAAGGCGGTTCTCTCTCGAACACGTCCAAACCGGCTCCAGCAAGCCTTCCCGTCGACAAAGCGTGGTAGAGCGCTTCCTCGTCGACAACCTCCCCTCTCGACGCGTTGACCAATATGGCCGACGGCTTCATCATCGCGATTTTTTCAGCGTTTATCAAATGATGCGTCTCAGGCGTTAGCGGAACATGCAGCGTGATGAAGTCCGACGACCTCAGCACCTCCTCCAGCGTCGTAAGCCTTGTTCCTGTTTTGGCTAAAACCTCTTCGGGGATGGGGATGATGTCGTAGGCGAGGATTTTCATGCCTACGGCATGAGCTATTTCCGCAACCCTTCTACCTATTCTTCCAAAGCCTACGACGCCGAGGGTCTTGCCCGCAAGCTCAACGCCCATCGCCTCACGCTTCGGCCATCTGCCAGCCCTCATCACCCTGTCACACCAAGCAATCTTACGTGCAACAGCTATCATCAAGCCTATGACAAGCTCTGCAACGCTGTTGGTGGGCGCTTCAGGAGTGTTCAAAACTTTGACACCATGCTTCGCCGCAGCCTCCACGTCAACGTTGTCCAACCCGACGCCAGCCCTTCCCACAACCTTCAATCCGGGAACACCCTTCTCGATAACCCTCGCCGTCACCTTAGTGCGGCTCCTGACTATCAGAACGCCGTAGCCCGATATCGTGTTCTCCAGCTCCGCCGCAGTGATGTCAGGCTTCAAGTCGACGGTGAAGCCCGCCTCCCTCAACATTTCAACGGACTTTTCGTCAATAGGGTCTGCGACCAGGACACGTAGCGTCACGGTTACAACCCTTTGAGCGCATATATAAGTCAGAAAACGGAGGCAAACAACACTTTTAATAGGGCGTTGCGGAAAGTTATTCGACATGCCTTTCAAGCGAAAGAGCAGGGGCAGGGCGAAAGGGGCTAAGGGTAAGGAGCCGACGGTTCAGTGCGACAACTGCGGCGCGTACGTGCCGCGCAGCAAAGTGCAGAGAGTCACACGCCGCGTCTCGCTCGTCAGCGGAGACTTGGCGAGAGAGCTTAAACAGGCGGGAGCCTATCTGGCTGAGAACATAGTGGTCAAAAACCTTTGCATCAGCTGCGCAATACACTACGGCGTCCTCAAGGTCAGGGCCAGAGACGAAAGAAAGCCAGAGCAGTTCATCTAAAAATCTAATTTATCTTGGGAACGGTTTATTAAAAAGACCAAAGACCTAGCGCTTAGGTGTAAACCATGACAACACGATACGAAAGAGCTAGGATGTCGTTAGTCAAGCTGCGGCTAGCTATGCTGGGAACATGGGCTCTGATAACCGCGTTAGCCTCGCTGCTTTTCATCGCCGTCCTATCCCTGCTGAGAGTTCCGCTGCTCAACCTCTACTCGATCATAGCGTTCGTCGTCTTCTTCCACGTCTTCCAATGGCTGATAGGACCGTACATTATAGGGGCTGTCTACCGTGTTAGGCCCGCGGCCGAGGCTGGGTTGGCGTGGGTTGAGGAAACGGTCAACAGGCTCAGCTCAGCCGTTGGGATGGAAAGACCGCCGAAAGCTTACGTCGCCGAAATCGATATACCTAACGCATTTGCATACGGAAGCCCGTTGACGGGGCCGATGGTAGCTGTCACACGAAGGCTTGTGGAAAGCCTTCCAAAAGAAGAGATTGAAGCCGTCATAGGACACGAGCTTGGACACATCAAACACAGGGACATCGTGTTCATGATGGCTGTGAGCATAATTCCCGCGATAATCTACTATCTCGGCTACACGTTGTTCGTCTCAGGTGCGTATGGTGGTCGGAGGGAAGGAACAGCATACGCGGCTCTGGTAGGAATAGTGTTGATGGTTTTCAGCTTCATCTTCAATCTCTTCGTCTTTTACATGAGCCGTCTCAGAGAATACTACGCCGACTACTTCGCCGCCAGAAACGTCAGGGAAGGCGCCAGAAACCTTCAGAGAGCGCTGGTTAGGATAATGATGCTTTCGGGAAGGCTGAGAAGAGATGAGGCAACGCATTACGAGCAGTTCAAAGCCTTCTTCATCGCCGACCCAGAGGTCGGCATTCAAGCCTTCGGTGACGTTGACATGCTGGTTGAACGCGTTAAGAACTCCAAGCCGAACACCGTTGCGGAGCTTTTCAGCACACATCCAGACCCTGCTAAGAGGCTTAAGGCCCTCGACAACTACGTTTTCAATACGCCCTAGCGTAGTAAACTACTTCCTGAGCGGGCTGTTGGCAGACTATGCAGGCTCCAGTGGGCACCTCTACTTCGTCGAACCTGCTTCCCCTCAACTCTCCGCCAGCCGCTTCCTTCAGCCGCATAGCGCACTCAGTGCTGCCGCACCAAGCAACCCTCGCAATCCGCCTCTCAGAGATTATGTTTTTCACCTCTTCGACGGTAGAGGCGTCGGAAATCATCTGCCTCATGATACGCCAGCTCTTGTCCGAAAGGTTCCTGTCAATTTCGTCGAGAAGCTTCACCAAATAGGTTTCAAGCCCCTCAACGTCGACTGAGTTCTTCTCAAGAGTATCCCGTCTGAAGACCGTAACCCTATTTTCCGCAACCTCGCGTGGACCGGCTTCGAGCCTCACGGGCACACCCATCTTCTCCCAGTAGTAGAACTTCTCACCGGGCGTGACGTCCTCCCTGTCGTCGAGCTTAACTCGCAGCCCTTTCAACCTTTCAGCCAAAGCACTGCAGTAACGGAGTATGGCTTCCTCTTGGCCCTTGAACACGATGGGCACAATAACAACTTGTATAGCCGCCACCGAAGACGGTAGGACAATACCTCTGTCGTCTCCATGCTGGCTTATTAGGGCTGCTAACACCCTGCTGTAACCAAAGCCGTAGCAAAGCTGGTGTGGGTTTTCCCGCCTGCCGTCCCTCGTCTCAAACTCAATCTCAAAAACCTTCGAAAAATTCTTCCCAAGGTTGTGAACCGTCCCCACCTGGTTCACTCTACCGTCGGGATTCCATGCGTCAAACGCTATCGAATATCTGGCTCCAGCGAACTTGTCGAAGTCAGGCCTTTTCAAGATGAGATAAGCTATGCCAAGCCTGTCCAACACTTTTTTGTAGATTTCAACGGCTTTCCTAACCTGCTGTTCAGCATCGGCCGCTGTTTCATGCACCGTGTGAGCCTCGTTCCAAGGTATCTCCCTCACCCTAAGCAAAGGCCTTGTCGCCTTCGTCTCATGCCTGTAAACCATGTTGCTTTGATGAACCATGAGCGGCAGGTCGGCGTGGCTTCTAATCCACAGCTTGAACATGGGATACATTATTGTCTCGGAAGTGGGGCGGACGATCAGCTTGACGTCCAAGGGCTTGCCTCCAGCGGATTCTATCACAAACACCTCGGGGCTGAAGCCTTTTATGTGCTGTGCTTCACGGCCGAAAAGCTCCTCCGTCGTGACAAGCGGGAAAACCATCTCCTTATGACCTGTGTCATTAAGCTCCTTCTCAAGCATCTCCCTAATCCTACGGATGATGAAAGCCCCGTTCTCCAAATAGACCGAAAAACCCTTCACAGGAAACCTGTCGTCAACTATCTTTGCCTCAAGCAAAAGGCTGTCGAACCACTCGCTAAAATTCCTGTACTTGTTGATCGCGGTAGCCGAGGACATCCCTCCAAACGCAGACGTTAAACAATATTTAATTGTTTATGTTTCTCTTCTTCCTAAGCCTTTGTTGCATTAGGGGCACCTGTCTCTGTTAATGTTGGCCAAGCAGTGTCTTCACGGTGAATCAGCCTCTTCTGTGTCAAATAACAAACTTGTTTACAATAAATATGGATATAAACTAGCGTGTTTAGTTAATGATGACTTGGGAATAAGTGGAATAAACAAATCGCAGCAAGCTGCCATGAAAGCTTGGGAAACCATACGTGCTAGACGGATTGCAGAAATGGTCGCAAAAAACCAGTCGTTGACCAGTTTCTTTGTCAAGGAAAAAAAGGTAAGGTTCGGTAGCTATGTCGTAAACCTGCCTCTAATAAAGCCGTCAAAGCTGACGAGGAAGGACGGTGTTGGTAAAGAATTGTCCGACGGCTGGGCGGTGAACTTCGCTGTTGGCTGTCTGTTCGGCTGCCGTTTCTGCTACGTTGACGCGATTCATAAACTCTATTCATCGGCGAGGGTTGGTGAAATTGTTCAAGCCGACTGGGGGTACTATTTTGCTGTGCCGTCTAATCTTGAAGAGGCTATAGAAGCCACTCCATGGCATAAATGGCGTGGCGAGGAGGTGTTGATGTCATCTACTCATGACCCATATCTTCCACCGCTTAAGACATATACCAGAAAAATACTGGAGAGAATGCTTAACAACGGCGTAAGAGTATGCATACAGACTAGGTCTCCGCTTGTTCTCGAAGACCTTGACCTGCTCAAAGCTTATCGTGAGCAGGTTCGTCTGCAGGTATCTGTCGCAACCCTGAACACAGAACTTGCTAAAATCATAGAGCCCCGAGTGGTAGCTCCTCACAGACGTCTCGAGATTCTCACAGAAGCCAAGAAAAACGGCATTAAAACAGGAATAATAGTTGCTCCGATACTCCCACCCTGCAGATTAAGACCTTCTGTAGAAGAAGATTTGAGGCAAATTTTCGAGAAACTGGCGGAGACGAGGCCTGACCATGTTTATGGCGAAAGCCTGCATGTGCGAGGAGTTAACATGACGTATCTGTCTGAGGCGTTGGGAGAAAGACTGACAGTAGACCCGTTGTTCGACAGATGGGTCGCAAAACTCTTCACAAAACTACTTCACAGATACAACCTGAAAGGCCGATACTGGGCAGGTCGATGAAGTTAATCAAGAGAGGCTTGTTCACCTGCAAACTGCTTTAAAATAGTTTCGAAAGTCTCCCTCTTTGTATCTTCAACCCTATCTTTCAATTTGTTCAATGCGTTCAACCATGGGTTATCTCCTTTTGTGGGCCTGACAGCAAAAATAATTTTATACCCAAAGCCTCCCAAACCTTTTACTGAGATGTCAAAAGTTTTTCGATTCAATCTTCTTATGTTTTCCAGATAGAGACCATATAACACTTCGGAATCGTCAACGTCGTAAACGTCCTTACCAAAAAAGGCGCTCAGTTTTTCACGGTTTTTTTCTTTATCGCCGAAAACACGTTTGACACCGCTGTCCATGTAGTTTATTATCAAATCACAAGGCAGGGCCGCTAAAACTTGAATTGTTGAAAAATTAGGCTCTAAACCATAAGGGTCGATAAAAATCAGTGAATGTTTACAATCTTTTAAAAGCCGCTCATATTGGAGTTTGTTCATATCATCACAAATCGCTTCATACGAACTTTTAAGAATATGACCACGTTTTGATAATTGTTCTAACAAACTTTTTAGCACATTTATTTTATCTGGATCTGCATCGATCAGGATGAACCTATCAAATCTCTTGTCCCCTTTTGGTATTAAGATGCTTAGCAAAGCAGAGCCTAAAAAATACTGCGGCTTGTCTTTCCCCACCTTTATCAATCCGCAGCCTGCAAAGGTATCTACATAGGCAACCGGTGAAAACCATTTTTTAATGATGTTTGTGTAAATTGGCAAATAATAAGCGTGTATAGCAAGCTTAAAAAGCGTCCAATAACCCCATTCTCCATCTCTGTCAACAACATTTTTAAGGCTGTTTGGAAGACCGGTATAAAGTTGCTCTGCAGTAACTTTCTTATTGCCTTTAAGCGACTCAAACCTTTTCAGCCACCACTCTCTTAGGTCGGACCTTCGGCCTGTCATAATTTTTACCCCAATGGTTTAAGTTTTTAAACTTTCAGCTGAAGCTTAATGGAGGGCTCGGTAAATGTATTTTTAGCGAACTAGATGTGCAAATTTGTGTTAGCGGGACCACAAGTTTGCTGTCGGTAAGCATGGAGGAAAGTCTTCCTGCCTGTAACAGATCTCCTCACTCTGTGACGTTTTAAAAGATAAAGGCTGAGAATCGTGTTCTTTTGTATGAATACCGAAAAAGGAAACCTACACTTATGTTAACCGGTGCGGTAGAAACTCACACGGATGACGTCAGGAAGCAAAATTCTCTAACATCCTCTCTTAACAGCTAATAACAGATCTCCAACGGCATGTTATACTCAACAGACCTTAGAAGACCGCTGACCAACAAACATGATCTTATTCTCTTTGCACTTTTCAGCCTCAAAATGGTTCACCATCAGACTTTTGCCTCCGGCTTAGCCAGCTTTTTTTCAAACTCTTTAAGGAGAAACAAGCTTACGTCGTCTTGTGTCCTTTCTCCCTGTCGGAAAGGCGTGTCGAGAGTGTAAGTCAGGTATCGTAGGTAAACGATGAAGTAGGTGATGACGCTGAACATGAGAAGCGTCTCAACCAAGCTTTGGCTCTTCACGAAGATGAGCATTAAAATCACTCCAAGCATCAAGACCTCGGACAAAATACGCGCAGAAGGAAGATAAACAGTCCTCTGCATATAGTAGATTCTCAGGATGTTCTTCAGAAGATTTTCACGACCATCCTTTACCCTAGATATTGCTACGGGGGCGGCGCCAACCTTTTCCATTTCGGCGATAGTGTCTGACAAACCTTCCACCGACTCGACGCAAGGTTCAAGGCCGCTGTATCCTCTCTTCTGCTCCACGCCTTCGATGAAAGACCTTAAAATCTTCAAAAGCCTCAGCCTAACCTGTTCAACGTCGAACTCAGGCTTGCTCATGTGTAACAGCCTGGCCTCAGTCCAGATTCTGTCTAAGACAGAACGTAGCTCGCCCGGCATCTTCTCCGCCTCCTTATAATCGCTTATCACGCCCGCCAGCACAAAACCCATCACGAAAATCGCGCCAGCCACAACGCTTCCAACCAACGGGTTGAACGTCATAAACTCCAGCCCAGCCATAAAAGCTAAGGCCTTCAGAACGATGGCCGGAACGGTTATCCTCAAAGCTTTTAGAGGAACAGTCGACCCCAGCAACATACGCCAACACCGGATACACAGTTTTAATAAGAATTTCGCGTTTACAGGCGGAGATATGTTTTTAGATGAGGATTCCGACGGGGTAGGCGGGTGCTTCGGGCCTGTCAGTAAGCTTTGGAGGCAAATTCCTTCCAACAAAGCTCGAGCTGATAAGGGTTAGAAGGTCGCTGCAGGTAGCGAAAGCTATCTACCGAATACTCGAGGACAAGCGGGATGTTCTGGTGAGGAGGTTGAACGACTTAGTTGAGGTGGCTGAGGCTGAGAGGGAGAAGATGGCCGAGCCTCTCAGACAGGCTTACGCAGCCCTCTTCAAAGCATACGCCGAGATGGGTTCTTTGAAAGTCGAGTCAGCAGCAGCAACCACGCCAGCCTCCATAGAGGTGAAAGTCAGCGATAGAACTATCCTAGGCATAAAGATCCCAACCCTCGAAATATCTAGCACAAAGCTTCCTTTGACATATGGTTTCTTAGACACAACATCCGTCTTCGACGAAGCGGTTACAAAATTCAGGAACATACTAGCCCCCATATGCAGGGTTGCGGAGGTTGAGAACGCGATATTCAGGCTTGCTGAGGAGCTGAAGAAGACACAGCGTCTGCTAAACGCTCTCGAACACCTCATCATACCACGCTATCAAGAAGCCATAAAGTTCATCAGCGCCAACCTCGAGGAAAGAGAGAGGGAGGACTTCGTAAAGCTAAAACATGTAAAACGTTTGATGGAAAGAAGGAAGGAGGCGGCTTTGGTTGGATGAGCTTGTCAAGAAAGAGCTTGAAGAACTGAAGAAAATGTTGAGAAAGAAGAAAGAAGAGATGCTGGAGACCCTGAAATCAAAAGCACAGGA